>Ga0265299_10003616_pt1 | contig 14965 bp, 10 predicted proteins | sample AusTroGonzalo_MG_4_FD_193485 | JGI IMG/M metagenome (GOLD analysis project Ga0265299, IMG submission 193485) | Bovine rumen microbial communities from tropical cattle in Woodstock, Queensland, Australia - Gonzalo_02 | ecosystem: Host-associated > Mammals > Digestive system > Stomach > Rumen ... | reverse complement strand
CACGACGATCTGACTTTCTGCGCATGGGTTAAAGTGCTCAGCTCAAAGCAGTGGCAGCGAATCTTTGACTTCGGCAACGGCACTTCGCACTACATGTTCCTCACACCAAATGCGGGCAGTACCATGCGCTTTGCCATCAAAAACGGAGACGAGGAACAGACACTTGACTGCGCAAAACTGCCAGTAGTGCAATGGAAACACGTGGCCGTGACGATAGGGCAGGGGAGAACTGCTATTTACATCGACGGCGAGGAAGCAGCATCAACTACCGACATCACTATCAAGCCTAGCGACATACGTCCCGCGATGAATTTCTTGGGACGCAGCCTGTTCGATTCCGACCCTGCCCTCACGGGTACTATTCAGGATGTGCGCATTTATAACTACGCCCTCACGGCTGAAGAGGTGAAGCAAGCAATGAAACTGGAAGTCGAATCGCCCGTGAAAGGCGATGTCAATGGCGACGGTACGGTGGACGTAGCTGACATTTCCAGTATTATCAGCGTTATGGCTGGTGATGGTGAATATGCCCATGCTGACGTCAACGGCGACGGTACGGTAGACGTGGCCGACATTTCGACGGTAATATCGATTATGGCTGAATAAGTCCTATAAATGATAGAAGTCCCATGAACTCCACTTCCCCCTCACTATTGTCAGAACTTAACCCCAGCCAGCGGGAAGCCGTGGAGTATTGCGACGGTGCCTCGCTTGTCATCGCGGGTGCCGGTTCGGGCAAGACTCGTGTGTTGACCTACAAGATTGCCTACCTGCTACAGGAGAAAGACCTGAAGCCATGGAACATCCTGGCCCTGACCTTCACCAACAAGGCGGCAAAAGAAATGAAGGAGCGCATAGCACGACTGGTAGGCGCAGACCGGGCCCGCTACTTGCAGATGGGAACCTTCCACTCTGTCTTTTCCCATATACTTCGTGTGGAGGCAGAGCATATCGGCTATAACCCCAGCTTCACTATCTACGACCAGGCTGATGCCCGCTCGCTGACGAAGAGCATCATCAAGGAGATGGGACTCGATGACAAGGTCTACAAGCCCAATACCGTCAGCGACCAGATTTCGATGGCGAAGAACCACCTCATCCTGCCCGGACAGTTCCCGCAATGTTCGCTCTACGACTCCAAGCGTCCCAAGGTGCACGATGTCTACCAACGTTACGTCGCCCGTTGCCGTCAGGCCAACGCCATGGACTTCGACGACCTGCTCGTGCAGACCTTCCTGCTCTTTGAGCGCAACGAGGATATACGCCGAAAGTATGTGGAGAAATTCCTCTACGTGCTCGTCGATGAGTATCAGGACACCAACTTCGCCCAGCAGAAGATTGTCTATCAGCTCACTCGTGAGCGGCAGCGTGTCTGTGTCGTGGGCGACGATGCCCAGAGTATCTACAGCTTCCGTGGCGCTAACATCGACAACATCCTGAACTTCCAGCAGATGTATGCCGACGCCCGTCTCTTCAAGCTGGAGCAGAACTACCGCTCTACGCAGCTCATCGTGAAAGCCGCCAACAGCCTCATACGCAAGAACGAACGACAGATTCCCAAGGACGTTTTCAGTAAGAATGACGAGGGTGAACGTGTCACCCTGAAGCCCGCCTACAGCGACAAGGAGGAGGCGATGATAGTCTGTGGCGACATCAAGCACATCATGAAGAAGGAAGGTGGACAGTACAGCGACTTTGCCATCCTCTACCGCACCAATGCCCAAAGCCGCTCCTTCGAGGAGCAGATGCGGAAGGACAACATTCCCTATCGCATCTACGGCGGTCTGAGCTTCTATCAGCGTAAGGAAATAAAAGATGTCATCGCCTACTTCCGTCTCGTGACCAATCCCGACGACGAGGAGGCCTTGAAGCGCATCATCAACTACCCAACCCGTGGCATCGGCGATACCACGCTCAATAAGATTGTCGCCGCCGCTAACGAAAGTGGCCTCTCCCTTTGGACGGTCATCACCAGTATCACTTCTGATGGTAACGTCCCTTCCACTCCTCCCTCACTCCCCCTTCACTCCACTTTCACTCCCCCTTCTATCTCCCCCGCCACCGTCAGCAAGCTGAAGGCATTCCACCAGCTAGTCGCCGACTGGACAGCACGTGCCGCCACCCAAGACGCTTATGAGCTTGGCCATGCCATCGTGCAGGAAAGCGGCGTGGCCAAAGACCTCTACAGCGGTCACAACCCTGAGGACGTGTCCCGACAGGAGAACCTTCAGGAGTTCCTCGGCGGTGTCCACGACTTCGTGGAGGGTCGTCGCGAAGAAGGACTTGGCGACCAGGTGGCGCTCTCCGACTTCCTACAGGAGGTGGCTCTGCTCACCGACCTTGATAGCGATGGCGACGCCGACCAGCCCAAGGTTTCGCTGATGACCATTCATTCTGCCAAGGGACTTGAGTTCCCCACCGTCTTCGTCGTTGGCTTGGAGGAAAATATCTTCCCCTCGCCCTTGAGTATGGGTTCTTTGCGTGAGCTGGAGGAGGAGCGTCGCCTATTCTATGTGGCCATCACCCGTGCTGAGCGTCATTGTATCCTCACCTGTGCCGAGAGTCGCTTCCGCTATGGTCGCATGGAGTACGACACGCCGTCGCGCTTTATCCGTGACATCGACCCTTCGTTCATCCGTGTAGAATCCGTAGGGGCAGCCCCAGTGTCAGCCCGCAACGATGATTTCGGTTCTTCCAACCTCCCGTGGAAGAAGAATAATTGGATGCAGAACTCACATCCTGTGGCCACCCAGTTCCGTGCCGACCCGAAACCTCGCGCTGTACCCCCTCGTCGTGAGGCTCCACCCGTAGATCCCTTCTCCGACAGTTTCAAGCGTCAGTTGCAGCAGGCCTCAGGCAACAGGCTGAAACCCGTCACTAGTGCTGTTCCTTCAAATCCCAGCAGCTTCTCTCCTCTTCGCGAGGGCTCCGTCATAGAGCACCAGCGCTTCGGCATCGGCACAGTTCTCCGTGTGGAGGGCGAAGGTGAAAACACCAAGGCCACCGTGCAATTCCGAAACGCCGGCACCAAACAGCTGTTGCTGAAATTCGCCAAGTACAACATTGTCAAATGACCACCTTCCGACTGATTGCTCTTAAAATAGTTAATAACAATATTGTCGGGAATGTCAGTAGTCAAATTTACAGTAGGGGGGTCATGTATAATGGAAGATACGTGACCCCCTCTTCCGTTTTCATATCTGATGTGTGTAAAATATAGGGAGTAGAGAGCATACTCACATATTTCTTTCTGAACTTTTCAAGTGACGAGAGAGTGTAGTTCTTACCTGACTTAACATCAATGGGCGAAACATTATGGCGACTTGTTGTGATGGCTTTGCTAACCAAGAAGTCTATCTCCATTCGTTTCTCAGCGTCATCTTTCGAATAGTTAGAGAAAAAATACAACTTATGTCCAGCAGCCCTAAGCATCTGTGCCACAATGTTCTCCATCAGCATACCTTCGTTAAACTCAAGTTTGTCGAACATCAGTTTTTTATATAACTCTTCTTTTACAATGCCGTTTTCATCGAAAGAGTGGCTAATCAGCAGACCAGTATCAGCCATATAACACTTTAGGGTGTTGCCGTCCTTTGTCAGTTTGAACCCGATGTTTGGTTCCGTACTATTAAAACAGATGTTCACGACTTTGGCATCAGCCAACCACAGAAAAGCTGAATCATAATCGCGATAACGGGCATCCTTCTGCAAATCCGCCAGTCGGAACTTCTTCTCATGACGCTGCAGTTGCGATGGTATCTCGTCGAAAATCTGCGTTACCTTTGTCTCCAGTCCCTCGGCATACTGCTGAATGTCGTTGCGGTAAAGATTCAGAATCAGACGCTTCTGTCTGTCGACTTGATTGAAGTCCTTTGTTTCAGCATATTTGAGTACGGCCTGCGGCATACCACCTACTATCATATATTGCCGTAGCCAGGTCATGGCCTTGCGGTGCATGTCCTGCCCCATCGGCTTGTCTGCCTCAAACTGCATTCTTATAAGTGTCATCAATGACTGTTCTCCCATTGCCCATAGGAATTCTTCGAAGTCCATAGGATTTAGTTCTATCGGCTCTTCTTCTGATGGAATCGTGATATTCTTCACATTCTTTTTGATGCTGACGAGAGAGCCCGTTTCAATATAGTCGTAACGATGATCTTTTACCAGATATTTTATTGCTGCACGTGCCGTAGGAAACCTCTGTACTTCGTCGAAGATGATAAGCGATCGACGCTGATGCAGTGTGGTGCCAGTATAAAGGCTCAAGTACATGAAGAACGTATCGAGGTCGTTCAGATAATTGACAAACAGATCACGCATCTGTTGTGTTGTATTATTGAAGTCAATAAGAATATAACTGTCGTATTCTTTCTTGGCGAATTCTTCAACAATATAACTCTTTCCCACACGACGAGCACCTTCTATCATCAGCGCACTATCACCCTGAGACACCCTTTTCCACTGTAATAAACGGTCATAAATCTTACGTTTCATACGTTTCTTGTTATGCAATAAAACACGTTTCCGCGATTTTTGGATGCTGCAAATATACACATTTCCGCGATTTTCTCAATATCTTACGCTACACATTTCCGCGATTTTTTAGATTTTATAACTATTTTTGTTTCCATTCGTACTATTTATGTGCTGAAAGTGCCACCTTCCGTTAAACTATAAACGCGATGGCGAGAACTGTTAAAATGCAATATTAAGTATCTTTTTTTTTCAAATTATTAGGAAATATCGCATAATAGATGTATCTTTGTGCCGTAATTCTTAAACGACGCAACTATGGGAAAGTATTTAGACCCGAGAGCCGACCTGACTTTCAAGAAAATATTCGGCGAGCATAAGCACCTCGTCATCAGTTTGCTTAATGCCTTGTTGCCCTTGAAGGACGATGAGCGCGTGGAGAGTATAGAGTATTGGCCTGCCGACCAAATTCCCGAGCGCACGGAGGCCGAGAAATACAGCATCGTGGATGTGTGCTGCAAGGACAACAAGCAGCGTGAGTTCATCGTCGAGATGCAGATGACATGGACGGAATCTTTCAAGAAGCGCGTCTTGCTGAATGCCTCGAAAGCCTACGTGGCCCAGACCAACAAGGGCATGAAATATAAGACCCTGCAGCCAGTCTATGCGCTGAACTTCGTCAATGCCTCATTTATGAAGGATGTGGATGACTACTATCACTATTACCACCTCGTCCATGACAAGTACACCGACAAGGTGATTGACGGCCTGCACCTCATCTTTGTGGAACTTCCGAAGTTTAAGCCACAGACCATCAGCGAGCGCAAGATGCAGGTGCTGTGGCTCCGCTTCCTCACTGAGATCAATGACAGGACGCAGGAGGTTCCTGCTGAACTGTTGGAGAATGCCGAGGTGAGCGAAGCGCTCGAAATACTGGAGCGTGCAGCCTTCACCGATGCCGAAATGCGTGCCTACGACAAGTTCTGGGACAGTATCTCTTCGTGGAGAACCCTCGAGGGTGACTGGGAGGATAAGTTGGCAGAGGCAAAGGCAGAAGCAGAGGCCAAACTGAAGCAAGACAAGCTCGACACCGCTCGCAAACTTAAGGCTATGAACGTGATGACCACCGCGCAGATAGCCGATGCCACCGGCCTCACCGCCGAGGAAATTGAGGGATTGTAGGATGTAATCAAGGTAATCGCAACCAATAGCGGATAGCCCGGCATTCGGCACTATCCGCTTTTTCAATAAAGCGACAGACTGACGATGGAACAGAAATATAGCAATAACAGTATTGATCTTCAGGTGCTGCTGGAGTTCTGCGAGCGGGAGGGTGAGGCAGTGGCTTACCGCAAGGGTGACCAACTGGAGCGCGAGGGCGATCCGGCGCGGTGGTTCGCCTTCGTGGAGAGTGGATGCTTCAAGTATGTGAATCATGGTAACGAAAGGCTACGGGTAGGCGACTACAGGTCGAGAATTGACAAGGAACACATTACATGGTTTTCCTTTGCGGGCGAATTCGTGGTCGACTACCCGACGTTTCTCTACGGTCGACCATCTCAGACCACTATCGAAGCTATGATGCCCAGCCGCGTGCTTAGGGTTACTGGCCAGCAATTGGAACAGTACTACGACCAAAGTAAGGAAACGATGAAGCTGCGTGCTATCATTGCAGAGCATATTCTTTTCCAGTTCCGTTCGCGCTATCTCGACCTCCACTGCTCCACACCCCGCGAGCGTTACGAGTCGCTACTAAGCGTTGCCCCGGCATCGTGCAGCACTTGTCGCTCAATGCCATCTCCTCGTTCCTCTCCATCACCCCGCAGATGCTCTCCAAAATCCGAAAAGACATTACTTTCAACGGTAAAAACGAATGAAACGCTGACCATAGTAACAAAATCGACGTCAAAAAACAATTTCCCATCAAAAAGTTTGGTCGATTCAATAAAAAGCACTACCTTTGCACCCACGAGAACCCGCCAAGCCTCTTCACAATGCTTAAATCGGCGGGTCGTTTTATTTTCTTATGACATATTATTCAAAGACCTACACATCGCCCGCCCAGTTGACGGCATTGCTACAGTCGCGCGGTCTACACGTCGAGAACGTCACACGGACGGAGAACTACCTCCGCCACATCGGCTACTATAGATTCAGTGCATATCTTTACCCCCTCTTGACTACACCGAAGGAAAATCATGTGTTCAAGCCCGGCGCCGCCTTCAATCAGGCTCTGGACATGTATCGTTTCGACAGGCATCTGCGACTGCTGATGTTCAACGAGATAGAAAAGATAGAAGTTGCCGTGCGCAGTGCCATTGTCAATATCACAAGCCGCGAGACTGGCAATCCTTTCTGGATGACCGACCCGACTTGTTTCTATGATGCCAACACCTTTGTCAAGACAAAACAACTCATTGATGCCGAACTCGCCAAGTCGCGCGAGGACTTCATAGAGCACTTCCGCAATACCTATTCCGACCCATATCCTCCAGCATGGATGCTGGCAGAGATCCTGCCTTTAGGCGTACTGACTAGGATATACAACAACATCAAGAGCAACCAGATACGCAAGAAGATAGCCCAGGAGTTTTCGCTGGGCGTCCCTGTGTTCAACTCATGGATGACCATCATCACCGTTGCCCGCAACAACTGCGGCCATCATGCTCGCGTATGGAACCGCACATTTGCATTGCAAGTGCTGACCCAGCGGCGCATGACCCGCCCTTGGATTACCATTCCCGTCAACCAGCGGAAAGTATATTTCAGCCTTTGCATCATCAAGTATTACCTCAACATCATTTCGCCCAACAACGATATGAAGGCGAAAGTCGATGCCCTGCTCGCCGCTTACCCGTCCATCGACGTCACCGCCATGGGCTTCCCTCTCGGATGGAAGAGTGAGCCGCTTTGGCAATAACACGCTATTTGAACCAAAGGCATTACTTTCGAGGCCCGATAGTAGCAAAACTCTGAAACTATTTTCATATTTTCACCCTCGGCACCCGATTTCCGGGCTTTGCCGAGCTTTTTTCCGTGCCGTTTTCCGTATCTTTGTGGCTCGGAATGACTCTCGGAGACGGTTACAGCATGAAAATAAATGCCTCGAACAAAATATTTTCGCGAAAACGTAGTATATATTATAAAAAGGTATAACAATAAAACAAAAAGATTATGAAGCAAACCATCATCACCATCCTGCTTGCCCTCGTCGCAATGACGGGGCAGGCAAAAAAGACAATTGTATGGGAAAACCCATCTGTTGCTTATTCTGCCATTCCGTATTTTCAAATCCAGAAGGTGGAAATGACGAAGGAAAAGACTGCCATGTATGTCAGGATGGCTCTTTTACCAGGTTATGGATTCCGAATCAGCAAAGACAGTTATCTGCAAACAAATGGGAAGCAGTATCGCATCATTGGAAGTGACAGCATACCATTGGGAGGAGATTTCATTATTCTGGACGATAGCGGAATGAAAGACTTCGTCCTGCATTTCAAACCCTTGCCTTTGGACACGAAGGAATTTGACTTCTTGGAAGGTTTGGCGCAAGGCGACTACAAGGTGTTTGGCATCCACGACAAGGACTACACGATGCCTCCCGCTTCAGTTCCAACTGAATACATGGCCGATGATGATGTGGAAGGATTGGCGGAACTGAAGTTCGACGCTACGCCAGCCACCATTCATTTCAAGTCGTTGAATTATCGTAAGGGAATGAACACGGAGATTGATGTGCAATATGTAGATTTGAAGAATCCTGCAATGCCTATGGATGTCGAAACGTATTTGAACGATGATGGTGAAGCCAGTCTTAGCCTCCCCATATGCCTGCCTCAAATTGTGTGGATCAATATCTTTAATATTCCATGGAGTTCAATGAGTTGTGTATATCTTTCACCAGGTAAGGAAGTGACCGTACTTGTTGATATGCTGCACGATGACAGCAGGGCCAATAGCAAGATTGTAGGTGCTAAAGGCTATTACGCCAAGTTTGGCAAAGATTGGCTTCAGTCTGCTTTTGACGAGGAAACAGAAAATGGTCCTCAGAAACCTACCATTAAAAAGGAAGACATTCACGATGTGCAGGCGTTGATAAGATATTGTGATGAAGAACGGGAGAACTACGACAAATGGGTAAAGAACTCAAACTATTGCAAGGCAATCAAAGATTATTTGATACAATTCGCATACTCTCCGATTTTTATGTTTGATGGCGAACAAGATTCCCTGTCCAAAACAAAGGAGTTTACAGACTATGTGCTTCAGAATTACTCAGAGAATCTATACAAGAGGAATATTGTTTTCAGCAATGAATTCCCAAGAGCCAGCAAATACTATGCAATGACTGATGCACGAGGTTTCAATGCCGACCTTGCCCGCTATTGTTACTATTTGCCACAGGTACTTGACTCCAAACAATTGGAGAAACCGCTCATCGAGGACAAGAATCTTTCCGACCTGTACGACAAATATGTAGCCGAATATCAAGCGACCGTTACAGCTAACAAACAAGGGCTTGCCGACAACATCCACTACCTCGACATGACAGAAGTGGCTTCAGAAGACATCCTGCAAATTATCCTCGACAAATACAAAGGGAAGACCATTCTCATCGACATCTGGGCCACATGGTGTGGACCATGTAAGTTCGGGCATGAGAAGATGAAACCGCTAAAAGAAGAACTGAGCGGCAAAGACATTGTGTACATCTATCTTACCTCGCCCACGTCAGATTACGACACGTGGAAGGATTACATCACAGACATCTCAGGCGAGCATTATTTCCTAACCCAAGAGCAATTGGAAGCTATTTTCAAGCAACTGCAAGCCCACGGTTATCCCACCTACGCCTTCTTCGCTCCGAATGGGGAAAGGACCACCTCTTTCTCTGGTTTCAACCTTGAGGCAATCAGAGAGGCATTGGAGAAAGCACTCAACAAATAAAACGAAAAGAGCATGAACAAGCAAACCATCATCATTATCCTGCTCGCCCTCGTTGCAATGGCGGGGCAGGCACAGGTTCCACTAGAAAGCGTGAAGGAACTCACGATGAAGTCGGAGTATTTCAACCATGAGCGACAAGTGCTCATCTACACGCCGGGAGGCTATCAGCAGTTCGACCAGACCTACTACGATGTCATCTATGTGTTCGATGCGCAAGACCGCACGATGTTCGACCTCGTACACTGCTTGCTCAACATCGCCTGCAAGCCCGATCCCGACGGTGGAAGGAGTACGAGTTTTATCATTGTCGGCATCTGTTCGCCTACCCTTTGGGACATCAACTATTTCCGTAACCACGACTACCTGCCCATGCCACTGCACGGCAACAAAGGATTGTTTAAGGAAGGCGGTTACTACGGCAAATCACCCGACCTGAAGAAGTTCGTCAAGAATGAGTTGATGCCATACGTGAAGAAGAACTACCGCACGTCGGGACGCTCCCTCGGTATCGGACATTCGCTGAGCGCATCGTTCGTACTCGACGCGATGATTACCGATGACCTCTTCGACGATTACATCGCCATTTCGCCCAACTGCTGCTACGACGAGTACCGTCTGACCACGGACATTGAGAATCACCAGTTCAAGAACCGCAAAGCTCCCCGTTTCATCTATGCGTCGATGTCTGGCGAGATTGAAAGGCTACGGGTAGGCGACGGCACGTCGGGAATCAGCGAGCCTGAGTACTGGGGCGATGAGTGGAAGGCGGGCTGGGAGCGTGTCAGCACGTACCTAAAGGACAAGTCTCATTTCCCAGAAAACACGGTCACCTCCGTACAAACCTTCCCCGGCTATGGGCATTACAACGGCTTCATGCCCTGCCTGACGGCAGCCCTGAACGACTATATCGTTTTCGGTGCCAAGAATATGGTGAGCTATATTGGTGAAGAGACCTATCCCGTCCACATCGAGCTGCGCGGCAAGAACCTTACGGACACCATCTACATTACCGGCAATCAAGATGCGCTGGCCAACTGGGAGGCGAAGGGTATCAAGATGACGCTCACCAGCGACAGCATCGCATCCATCGACCTCCGTCTGCACCTGCCCGCACAGTTCAAGTTCACCCGTGGCAGTTGGGAGCGCGAAGCCATCATTTCAAATGCCGACACGGGCAACCACATCATACACGATGCAGAGCATGCCAACCGTGTGTACCGCCTTTGGGAGAGGAGCCAGTGGATGGGAGAGTAAAAACAGTGAAACGAACAATGAACAAACGATACCAGAGGAAATCAAGGCCCGGCAGTCGATGCTGAGAGGGAACAGTGTAACAGATGGAACAGAGATATTCTTAAACTTCTCGCGTACACACGCGCATACGTACGCGTGAAAAGTTTAAAAACGTCTGTTCCATCTGTTACCTGTTACCAACAAGTATGGTGTTTAGACCTCGTAAGTATGGCACTTAGCCCTTGAAAGTATGATACTTAGACATCGTAAACATGATACTTAGACATCGTAAACATTATACTTTTTAGTCTGAGCTGGCCATACAAGTCGGCTTATTTGTAGCACTCGAAAATCTGGTTAACCGTCTCTCGCTTCATCTTCGGCGAGAACAGGCTGACAAGCCATACGACGGGGAAGCCTCCAACCATGGCGATGGCACCGCAGTTGATGGGGTTGATGGGATTGCCCAGCAGCATGTTGATGACCGTGAGTCCCACGCCCCAGATGAAGCATGCCCAGACAGAAGCTGTGGTGACGCTTTTGGAATAGAGGCCAAGCATGAAGGGAGCGAGGAAGGCGCCGGCCAGCGCACCCCACGAGATACCCATCAGCTGAGCAATGAATGTCGGCGGGTTAAGGGCGATGAGCAGCGAGATGGCGATGAAGAACATGATGAGCACACGCATCACCACCACCTTACGGCGTTCCACCTTCTCAGCCACTACGTCATCGATGGTTCCTTCCTCCACCTCGCCAGGCAGCGACTTCTTGTCGCGGTAGATGAGGTCGAGGGTCATTGTTGATGAAGAGGTGAGCACCAGCGAGGCCAACGTAGACATCGAGGCGGAGAGTACGAGCAGCACTACGAGGGCGATGAGTACGTCGGGCAGGGTGATGAGCATGGCGGGCACGATAGAGTCGTAAGCAATCTTACCGGTGGCTTCGTTAATGACGGGGTCATAGAGACGTCCGAAACCTCCGAGGAAGTAGCAGCCGCCAGCCACGATGAAGGCGAAGATGGTAGAGATAACGGTGCCACGCTTGATGGCGCTCTCGTCGGTAATCGAATAGAACTTACCCACCATCTGCGGCAGACCCATCGTGCCTAACGAGGTCAGGATAATCACGCCGAGAAGACCCCACGGGTCGGGGCCGAACCATGTGGCAAACATGCCGCTGCCTGGTTCGGTGGCTCCGTCGGCAGGAAGCTCGGAAAGCTTCTGCACGGCAGTCGTCAGACCGCCCTGGGCATTGAGCACAGCGAGGATAACTGCTACGATACCGAAGAGCATGATGATGCCCTGGATGAAGTCGTTCATAGCCGTAGCCTTGTAGCCGCCAAGGATGACATAGACGGCGGTAAGAATAGACATAATCACCACACAATACTCGTAGGGGATGTCGAAGCCCATCTCGAAGAGCCTTGAAATGCCGCTATAGACGCCGGCGGTATAGGGAATGAGGAACACGAAGGCGATAATCGAGGCTGTCACGCGCAGTCCCTGACTCTGGAAACGGGTGCCGAAGAAGTCGGGCATGGTGCGGCTCTCTATGTGTTGCGTCATGAGTTTTGTGCGCCGACCAAGGATGAGCCAGGCGAGGAGTGAGCCGATGACGGCGTTGCCGATGCCTATCCAGGCCGACGACAGACCGTATTTCCATCCAAACTGTCCGGCGTAGCCCACGAAGACCACAGCCGAGAAATAACTGGTGCCAAAAGCGAAGGCTGTGAGCCAAGGACCCACGGCACGACCGCCGAGCACAAAACCGTCAACACTACTGGCCTGCTTACGTGAGTAAAGACCCACGCCAATCATCACGACCAGGAAAATGATTGTAAGAAGTACTTTTATTATCATGTTTTCTTATTTTGGGGAGTTAAAGGGGAGTGAAGGGGAAGTGAAAGGGGAGTGAAAGGGACGATAGTGTTTTTATTGGAGAAGCTCACTTTGGGGAGTTTTGGAGAAATGAAATGTAACGTCCCTTTCACTCCTCTTTCACTCCCCTTTCACTTCCCTTTCACTCCATGGATTAGAATGCCACCTGCAGCTGAGCCTGTAGATTGTTATAGTCTTTCTGGTATTGGCTCCAGGTGCGGGTATACTGCAGCTGGAGGCGGCATTTCTTGTAGAACCAGTACTGGAGGCCGAGGGTGGCCTGTGTCTGGTCGTATTCCATCTTCGTGTTACGGTCGAACCAGTCGGCCGAGGCAATCACGTCAAGGGCTCCTGCCAAGGGCACACATGCCGTGACGTAGGCACCCTGACTGTTCACCTCGCCATCCTTACCCGTGAGATACTCTCCACGGATGCTCACCGGGCGTGCCTCCTTGTACTTGCTGGGGGCGAAAGCTCCAAACTTATACTCTGCACCGCCAGTAATACGGTCGCGGCGGTAGTCGTCGCCTTCGTGTATTTCGGGGTTCCAGGCTGCCGTGCCGATGGCGTGGCCGTAGCCTTTCTGTCCTGAGACCACTAGGCGAAGGCCCTCTACGGGACGAATGTCGAGCTTTGCCAGCACGTCCTTCTTGTTGTTGCCGTCTTTTTTGTTGATGCCCTGGCCGCTCATCAGCGCCACCTCATAGTGCAGGTGGTCGTTCAGCACGTCGCCGTAGGCCAAGAATCCCAGGTCACGTCCATAGTTAACGCCGTGCAACGGGTCGCTGCCACAGCCCGTGAGGTAGGTGATACTCTGCGCGCACACGTCGATAAGTTCCAGTACGGTGGGCGACATAGGGTTCTCCAGCGAGAGGCTGTTCTTGAACTGACCAAGACGCAGCGTCAAAGCCTTGTCGTTGCTCACGCGGAAATCGCAGTAGTACTCCTGCACCACGCTCGAGAAGTCGTGCATGAAGAGGAACGACCAGCGGTCGGTGATTCGTGCCTTGGCCCACAACAGCGTGCGCTTCAGGTTGTACTCGTTGGTCTGCTTGCCGTTAGCATCGTTCCACGAATAGCCCGCCTGGGCATATCCGTTAAGCTCGATGCGGCTGCGCAGGTCGCTTAACCAATCGGTGTCATCCTTCGTCTGGCCTTGCACAGGCAGACAGGCCATGACACTCCAAACAGAGGCCAATAGACCAATGGTTAAAGTTTTTCTCATGTGGTAAATTAAGTTTAGTTTGTAATAATAAAAATAAATTTGTGTAATAATTGCTTTCTCAAATCGGCTGCAAAGGTACGGATTTTCTTCTTTAGCACCAAATGTTTTCCTGATTTTTGTATACTGGTGCGTTAAATAGTAGGTTTTGTGCTTATTATTTGGTAGTTTGTGGAAAATGTCGTACCTTTGCGGCCGTATTATGAAACAGGTTACCGTAAAAGACTCCGAACTTTCGCAGGCCGCACTTGCTGGCATGGGCGACTTCCTGCAAGTGTTTATCAACGCCATTCGTGAGGTCATTGGTGGTGAGCCAACACCTGAGACGATGGCCGAACTGAACGCCGACCAGATGACGTTGCTCTGCTGGGACACACTTCGTGAGGAGGTGATGGTAGGTGGCTTTATCCAGTTAATACACAATGGATATGGCACGTTCATCTTCAAAAATCCCTTTGCCAAGGCTTTGAACAAAATGTGGCATATCCGAGACCTCTCGAAGATGCTCTACGAGGTGCACACCCTGTGGCTGGAGAACCGCGAGGCATTGGAGCGTGACTGCACGGACGAGGAGTTCATGGCACTCTATGAGCAGTTCCCGCAGTTTGATGACTACGACGACGCGTTCATAGAGAACGAGCCGCAATGGACTGAAGAGATAGCACAGTACGTTGACAACCACATTGAGCAGTTCGCCACAGTAATCCCATGATGCCCATTAAGCCCATCATCCCCATAAAACAATGAACAAGCAGCAAGAAGAGATTCGGAAAAAGAGTCCCGTACAGATAAAGAACAAGAAAGCGGCCTTTGAATACTTCTTCATTGAGGAGTTTACCGCAGGCTTGGTGCTTACCGGCACCGAGATAAAGTCTATCCGTGCAGGCAAGGCAAGTCTGGTTGACACCTATTGCACGATTATCAATGGTGAGATTTGGGTGAAGAGCATGAGCATCAGTCCCTATTTCTATGGTTCCTACAATAACCATGAGCAGAAGCGTGACCGTAAGCTGCTGCTCACTCGGCGAGAGATAGCCCGACTGGAAAGTGCCACACGACAGACGGGCTATACCATTGTGCCCACGTTGGTGTGGATTGACGAGAATGGACGTGCCAAGATGGACATCGCGCTCTGTAAGGGAAAGAAAGCCTACGACAAAAGGCAAACGATGAAGGAAAAGGAAGACCGGCGAGAAATGGATCGCGCAATGAA
>Ga0265299_10003615_pt1 | contig 14966 bp, 13 predicted proteins | sample AusTroGonzalo_MG_4_FD_193485 | JGI IMG/M metagenome (GOLD analysis project Ga0265299, IMG submission 193485) | Bovine rumen microbial communities from tropical cattle in Woodstock, Queensland, Australia - Gonzalo_02 | ecosystem: Host-associated > Mammals > Digestive system > Stomach > Rumen ... | reverse complement strand
GATTCTCTGAATACTTATATCGATATTGGTAACGATGTTGTTACCGTCAGATACAGGTATCGACGTAGCATCAGAATAAGGCAGAACACCTCCCGTGATCTCGTCCGTCTCTGAATATCTGTATCCGTCTTCACCGGACAGAACATCGTTGTAATAAGCTTCGAGGCCATAAAGTCCATTAAGGCTCACACCGTCATTTTTTGCATAACCGATAACCTGGGATGCAAGACTTCCGTAGTTGTAATATCTCTGCGGAACAGCAACGAATCCGAAGCCTTTGACCTTGTTATCCTTAAGGTATTTCTCGAATGCTTCCTTTGTCTCGATCGGAACGTTCTTAGTGATGTCGCATCCTTCGACGTCATTTCTGGAATCGTTCTTATCCGTCGGATCGACAGGAATAATTGAATCCATTTTCTCGTATGTGACACCGAGATAAGATACGGCAGCTTCAATGATCTGCTCTCTGGTAAGTTCTGTTGAAGTTACCATCTTAGGTGAGCAGATGACAGTATAGTCGTATGTATTGGATGCGAGAGGAACGCCGTTTGCATCGTAGATCATTCCTCTGTTAGCGGCATATGTCATGAGAGTCCACTGCTCGTCTGCAGCAGCTCTGGCATACTTGTCGTAGTCAGTTACGGTCGTCTTATAGAGGTCGTAAACGAGATAAAAAGAGTACGCGACTACCAGAACGGCAACGACGCCGATCCAAAACTTCGCAAAGTTACGGGAAATGTTATTCGTCTGCTTCTTGGGCAGACGTGCCTCCTTCTCCTGTGGCTCTTGCGCGCTCTCCTCTTTGCGTAATATTTTCGAGCCCTTTACCGGGCCCTTGTTATTACTGGTCGGGATGTGAGGCATAGTAGTCAGCCAATGCATCCTTGGAATCATTGTATGCTTCTTCGTTGATTCCTTCGGAGTTATAGTTAGTTCTCGTACGGAGAGAGTCGGTATTAGGAACAGGTAAGTTTACTACCTGATTCTGGTTAGGATCCTGCATTCCGAGTGCTAATGCCTGAGCACGGATCATGTCCATGTCTGTTACGCCGTTAGCATTCTCTTCTGCATTTACGATCTCACGCTTTGTCGTATTGATCTGGTCCTTGAGATTGGAATTATCTCTTGCAAGTTCTGAGATCTCAGTCTGAGGATAGAGCAAAAGCATTACCAAAAAGCCCATGAGGATAACGAGACCGATCGATATGATTGTCTCGAAAAGCTTCCTTCTGGTAAGTCTTCTTGTTTTCTTCTTCTGTTCGAGAATTGAATCCCTATTCTCATGTTCCATAGCATACTGAACTGTTCTCTCATGAACGTCCTCGTAAGATACGAAGTCGCTCTCAGGCTCGATCTCTAGTGAATCGTAGGGTTCTTCTTCAATTAATAATGTCTCGCTTGCGACAACTTCACCGTCTTTGAGCGTAAGGTTTGTCTTACCCGCAGACAGTACCTCGTCGAGCGTCTCATCTCTCGCTCCGACATCAAAGCTATTCGCTTTTCTTCTTGATACTACTGCCATTACCTTACTTCTTTCCTCAAATAATCAATTAGTTGTATTGTTCGTTGTCGTTCCTCTCAAAAACTCTGAGCTTCGAACTGCGGGACCTCGGATTGAATTCGATTTCTTCTTCCGTAGGTTCAACCGGTTTCTTTGTAATAACCGTTCCGAGTGACTTCTTGCCGCAAACGCATACGGGGAAATCACGGGGACATGTGCAGGGGCTCTCAGCCTTCCTGAACGCTTCCTTTACGATCCTGTCTTCCAGAGAATGGAATGAGATAACACAGAATCTTCCTTCGGGCTTAAGCTTCCTTATTCCGTCCTGGAGCAGAGTCTCTAAGCCTGATAATTCGTGGTTAACTTCTATTCTTATAGCCTGGAAACATCTCTTTGCAGGATGCTGGTCCTCGCCGCTTCCGTGACCGGGCATGTATTCCTTGATCGCTGCAGCAAGTTCCGTGGTTCTTGAGAAAGGCTTTGTTTTTCTTCTCTCAACGATACCGTCGGCAATTCTTCCTGCGTGGCGCTCTTCGCCGTAATCTCTGAATATTCTCTCGAGTTCGTCTCTCGAATACTTATTAACTACTTCTGCAGCTGTCAGCCACTCGTTGGGATCCATTCTCATATCGAGAGGACCGTTCTTCATGTAAGAGAATCCTCTCTCAGCCGTATCGAGCTGATATGAGGAAACACCAAGATCTGCCATGATGCCGTCGACCTTACCGATCTTCAAGCTGCGGATGATGTCATCGATATCTCTGTAATCAGATTTAACAGGCATCCAGTCGATTCCTGCAAAGTCTTCTCTTCTCTCCATGCATGCAGCAAGTGCAGCATCGTCTTTATCGATAGAAACCAGGATTCCCTGTCCCTTCATTCTTCTGGCTATCTCCGCACTGTGCGAGCCGCCCCCGGCCGTACAATCTACATAGATTCCGCCGGGTCTGACGTTAAGAGCGTCGACCGTCTGATAAAGCAGTACCGGGATGTGGTCAAAATCAGAGACCTTCAACATAATACTTCGTCTCCAATCCTTCTATGCCGCTGAGGTCGTGATCCTCATTGTCATAGAAATTCTTAGTGCAGATGTCCAACTTACCTTCATCGTTAAATACGCAGATCTCGTCGCCCGGCTTAGCACCGATCCTGTCCCAGAGCTCACCGTTAACGGAGATTCTGCCCTGAGAATCAACATTAACTTCGCAAGCCTCACCGATGATAGCCCTCTTGATCTTACGGGCATTGCCATCCATCATGTTGAGCTTGGAGAACTGGGGCTTAACGACATTCTCAAAATGATCCTTCGAGTAAACGCACAAATAGCCGACATCAAGGCTGTTTGTTACAACAACCTCGGCGCCGAGCAATTCCTTTTGCTTTGCAGGGATGAAGAATCTTCCCTTTGCGTCTACCTTTTTAATGTCTCTCATCTGAGTCTCTCTGCCTTATTTTGTGGTAATAGGAGGCATCGCGGCCGAAATCTGCCACTTTCCTCCACCAGAATGGGAAATATCTCCCCGAATCACCACACAACTGTATTTTATTCGTAACATTCTTTTAATGCAAGGGGAATTTTGTAATTTTTCGGAAATTTGTTAAAAAAATTTTCGGAGTGGAAAATACAGTGTGGATCAAAGGCTAAACACTGCACTCCATACGGGTTTTGACGTTAATTGTTTCGCCCACTAATTCTTCTAAAATGAAGTTTTAGTGGGTAATTATCCGCACAAAATAGCTTCGTAACAAGGCCACAGACCCACTAAAACCGTCAATGCTTCAATTTAGTGGGTATCCTGGCCTGATTAATGGCATTTTTCTTGATGGAAACACCCACTAAACTTCAATTATTAACTGTTTAGTGGGCAAACTAAAATCGTGTGATTATTTTACTTCCTTAAGTCCCGGATAGGACGGGATCGCTCCCTTGCGCTGCACACTGATGGCGCTGAAACGGTTGGCAAAGTCCAGACACTCTTTTATTACAGACGAAGGACAGGAAGCCAGATCCCCCCTGCCAATTCCGAGTGTCCTCATCTTCCACAGGAACGAACCTATGAAGCCGTCACCTGCTCCGGTCGTGTCAACCGCCTTTACCTCAGGGCATGCCGATTCGACAGGACCATTGGCGTTAACGGCACTCGCGCCGTCCTTGCCCTTGGTGATTATCACGAGCTTGACGCTTCCCGTAAACAGAAGCGGGAGCGCCTCATCTATGGAAGCCGTGCCTGTTATGAACTCCAGTTCTTCATCAGATATCTTCAATATGTCACAGTCAGGGATGAATTCCCAGATAACGCGCTTTAACTCATCCTTGTCATCCCAGAGCATGAATCTCAAGTTAGGATCGAAGCTTACGATAGCACCTTGTCTTCTCGCGATCGCAACTGCAGCGCGGTGAGCGTTCTTCATCGGGAAGTCTCCCAGAGACACGCTGCAGAAATGAAGCGCATAGCAGTCATCGAACATGTCGCTTGTTACGTCTGAGGCGTCGAAAAGCATATCGGCAGACGGATTCCTGTAGAAAGAATATGTGCTCTTGCCGTCAGTCGTGTGACTTACAAATGCCAGAGCCGTATTAGCCTCCGAAGTATAGTTGATGCAGGAAGTATCAACACCTGCTTCATTAAGAGTTCTCGTGATGACATCGCCGAAAGGATCATTGCCCAGCTGGGTGATCATTCTGGATTTGCCTCCGAGTTTCGAATAAGCACCGCACACATTTGCAGGAGCTCCGCCCGTCGCAGGAGAGAACGATCCGACCTCGTGGAACTCGCATCCCTTCTTATCGGGAATGAAATCAATAAGAGCTTCACCTATAGCAACAAGCGTATCGTTAAGTCTTAATGCCGTAACCTCAGCATCAGCGCCCGTTACCCCTACCCTTACCTGGCTGTATCCAGGATAGAATCTGGTGCTCATGACATATCGACCGCCGTTTATAAATATTTCCAGAGAAGACTTATCGGCAATTATCCTAAGGCCGGTAAGTTCATCTGTCTTAATCTTTCTTGCTGTTCTTCCATAGCCTTCTTCATTAAGCTTAAGGCTCAGATTGCCGCTGTCTTTACTCCAGCTGATCTCAGCACCTGATACAGTAATAGAAACGTTGTCTTCAAAACTTGATGCATTCACCTCAAACGGCAAGCCTTCCCAAGCTTGCCCATCGACCCTTTTGCTTCTCTTCTTAAGACTGCCCAATTCGCGGATGGGATTTTGCAATATCTTGCCGTCTGATCCTACAGTTAATTCGCGCGGCAATGTCAGGCAGTGCTGCCATCCCAACTCTACAGTGGGATTGGAATATGAATCATCTCCCATGCCCATCCATCCGATAAGGATCCTTCTGCCGTCAGGCGCAACAAACGTCTGAGGCGCATAGAAATCAAATCCGTAATCGAATTCTTCGAAGTCTTCTAAATTATCACCGTTAACTCTGAAATATCCGCTCTGGAAGATGTTCTGCATGCGGTATTCCCCGCGCTCGATACCCTGAGGACACAGAGCAAGAAAAGTATTGCCTTCCAATTCGAACATATCAGGACACTCCCACATGTAACCCATGTCAGGAACAGTCAAGCAGCGCTTGTATTCCAATGAATCCATGGAGCCTCCTTCATAGAGGAGTACGCATCCCTTGTCATCAACGGTTCTGGCGCCGAGCACCATCTTATATATACCATCACAGATCCAGACCTTCGGATCTCTTACGTGGCATGAACAAAATGAAGGATAATCGGGATTTCTTAAGATGACTTTTTTCGCCGACATGGCATCACCGTCAGAAGAAGTGACGCTTATTACATTTGCGCCGCGTCCTTCAAGAACGTAGTCGTAATCGCCTTCTTCCATAACGTTGCCCGTATAGAAGAATTCAATATGGTCACTAAAACTTACGGCAGAACCTGAGAATACTCCGTCACGGTCTTCGGGAATATCAGGATCAATTACTATGCCCTTATATTTCCACGAGAGAAGATCCGCGCTCACATAGTGACCCCAGCGGCGAGTCGATTCTCCATTGGGCGTACCCGGAGAATACTGGAAATACACGTGATAGTAGCCGTCAAAGAAGCACAACCCGTTAGGGTCGTTGATCCAACCTTCAGGTGCTTCTATATGAAGATTCTGTCTCCACTTACGGTTCATGGAACGCCTCCGCTACGATACGTTGCGAGACATCGAATAATTCAGTATTACACCGAACGCGAGATAATTGATCAGCATAGCAGTACCACCCAAGCTGATAAACGGGAGCGGGATGCCCGTAATAGGAAGAAGTCCTACGGCCATTCCCATGTTCTCGATGAAGTGGAATGCAAAGTATCCGGTAAGACCGGTGATCGTATAAGAAGCTGTCTTAGACGGGATCTTGGCAGCTACATAAAGACATCTGCCCAGGAAGAAGAACGCGAGGATTATTACAGCCGTCGTTCCGATAAATCCCATATGTTCCGATATTGCGGCGAAGATAAAGTCACTCTCCTTAACCGGCACGCTCGTCAGGATTCCCGTGTGATTACCGGTCAGACCTCCTGACATGATCGCGTATTTGGACTGCATGAGATTGTACTCCGACCGGGGATCCGAGCCCTGGAATACGAGTGACAATATTCGGTTCTTCTGGTAAGGCTCCAAGTAGAACATCCACACCGCCGGCACGATAATAACGACGAAGGTTGAGAATGCCAGCAGGAAGTATCTGTAACGGACACCCCAAACGAAGAGCATGCAGACGAATGTGAATACGATAACCATCGCGGTACCGAAGTCCGGCTGCGTCAGGATAAGGAGCATCGGCGGTGCGTAAACGAGCGCCATTATTCCGAACCCTTTCAGGATCGAGTATTCCTTGTTGGTCATCTTCTCGAAAATATCCGCGGCCACCATTACCAGTCCGATCTTGGCGAGCTCGGACGGCTGGAAGTTACCGATGACAGGAAGATTGAGCCATGAGTCGGCACCCCATGTAACCTTAAGAGAATATCCGTCGATAGGGACAAGGATCAAAAGAAACAGCGATGCTGCATAGATAACCCTTCCGATGATCTTCATGAAGTGGGAATCAAGGACGCACAGGATAAGTGCGCCAATGATGCCGGCAACAGTTGCCACTATCTGTCTGTAGTAGTTTCCGGGATAAGCAGCATAGCCTTTGGACAGTACCTTCTGAAGTACGTAAAGGCCGATTATCGTCATTGTAAGAATGGGTACGACAAGATAATAGTCGACGGTCTTCAGACCGTCTCTCCCGCGAAGTTTAACTACGCCGGAACCAGCCTTATCCATTATTTTCTCTTTTCTACTCCTGCTTCTTCGTAGAGCTTTGCAGGGAAAGGTCTCTTCTCGATCCTCTTATATCTCGCATATGCAATGTAAAGAAGTGAAGCAATTACGAAGATAAGTGATAAGAGCTGAGAGATCCTGATACCTGTGTCTCCGATATAGAGTGAATCTGTTCTCATGCCTTCGATGAAGAATCTTGCTGTTCCGTAAAGAGCAAAATAAGCGCAAGAAGTCTCGAAAGCAATTTTTGAATGCTTTCTAACATAAAGAAGGACGAAGAAGATTGCAAGATCTGCGAGTGACTCATAGAGAAATGTGGGATGAACAGGCATTGTGGATACAAGTGTCGGGCACTGTGATTCCAGATACTGCTGAACAGTTGCGCTTGTCATGCCCCAGGGAAGTGTCGTTGTAGTACCGAAGCACTCCTGGTTGAAGAAGTTGCCCCATCTGCCGATAGCCTGTCCCAGAGGGAGATATACGATTGCGTAATCAGCAAGTTCCCTGAAAGGGATCTTCCTGACGCGGCACATAATGATTCCTCCGATGAATACGAGGATAACGCCGCCATAAATGGCAAGTCCGCCTGATCTCAAGTCGAATATGGATCTGAGATCTTTGCTGTATGTATCCCAGTTGCAGGCAACAAAGTATGCTCTGGCACCGATGATGGCACAAGGGATGATCAGGAGGATCGTATCGTAAACGAGTCCTTCCGGGAAGTTCAGGCTCTTAGCCTGCTTAACTGCAAGAATAACAGCAAGCACGAGAGCTGCCGCGATCAGAATGCCATACCAGTAAACCGGCATGTTTCCGATCCTGAAAGCTACGGGGTTGACATCAATATTGATTCCCAAACCCGGAAACTTAACTTCTACCATATCGATCATTTGTCCTTATCCTCCATACCCTGTATGGGTCTTCTAAATCCTTGATATATTACCACAAAATAAATAATATGACTCTTAACCTGCTCAAATCACGGTCTAAATGAGGTTTTTGACATATTCTTTTGCCTGTTCCTTATTGCGCTCAACGGCTGAGATCAGCTCATCCTTGGACGAATAATGCTCTTCGGGACGCAGGAAGTGCAATAACTCAATAGAGATGCTCGCGCCGTAAATGTCTTCATTGAAGTCCATGATGAACGTCTCAACTACGTCATTGACCGCATCTTCGAGAGTAGGTCTTCTGCCGATGTTGGTAACGCCGTAAAGAACTCTCTGTCCCAAGCGCACGCGAGAAACATATACACCGCGTCTTACGACAAACTTATCTTCAGGAACAACGATGTTAGCCGTGGGAAATCCCATAGTACGCCCAAGCATCTTGCCCTGAACTACATAGCCCGAATAGAAATAATCCCTGCCGCAGAGGCTTCTCGCAAGATCGGCATCTCCGTCATTAAGAGCCTTGCGGAGCCAAGTCGTGGAGATCTTCTCTTCAGTACCTTCGAGCATATGATCCTTAACGACGATAACGCGCATGTCATTTGCCTTCGCAAATTCCTTGATCATGTTCACGTCGCCCTTGGCATCATGTCCGAATCTGTAGTCTTCACCCATAACGAGAGTGTCGCCAATGCAGCGGTTCATGATGATGTCTGTTAGATACTGCTCAGGTTCCATGTCTTTTACTGCATCAAAATCGAGAACCAGTATCTCATCGGCACCGAGGCCGCCTATGAGTTTTGTTCTCTCCTGGGATGTATATAGAGGTTTACTCTCGCTCTTATTGAGATTTGTAAATGTCTGAACGGTAGATGTCAGACCGTCACGCTCAGCGATAGCAACAGCCTTCTTGATTATGTCCTGATGACCTAAGTGAACACCGTCAAAATAGCCGAGTGCGATTACCCTGCCCCTGGTGAACAACGGGAGATCATTAAGCGTATATGTGTTGCAAACTTTAATCATGAGCGTAAAGCCTCTCGATCCTCATTGTTAATTGTCCGTTCTCCATGGCGGGGAAAACGACCGCGATAAGACTGCCTTCGGAAGTAGCCCTGTAATAAACGCGGTTCTCGTCAGACACTGCATGTTCAACAGGAACCGGGAAGGCAATCTTCCTTCCGAACTTGATGTCTTTTGTCTGCTTGGCATCGAGCTTTATCTCAGGCAGGAAACTTATGGTTTCTGATGCATCTCTAACGAAAGAGAAATCTCCGTCCTGAACCATCTTCTCAAGTTCTTCGGGGGTAAACGCGTCCTTAACGCTGAACTGTCCGTTGACGGTTCTTCTTAATGTTTCTGCATATGCGCCGTAACCTGTTATGTCGCCCAAGTCAGAGCAGATCGTCCTGATGTATGTTCCCTTCGAACACATGCAGTCAAAATCTACGGCAAGGCCTTTGTCGCGCTTCTCGATATTTGTTATATCAAGTGAATAGATCGTAACGGGCGCGGGCTTGAGATCAGGCATCTCACCTTTTCTCGCGAGCTCATATGCTTTAACGCCGTCGATCTTCTTTGCAGAATATGCGGGAGGCAGCTGTTCCTTCGTTGCCTTGACCTTTTCCATGGCGTTGCGGATCAATTCATAGTTACTGTTTTCGAGCGCGGCAATATCATCAGATGAAGGATAATTCTCCGTGAGGAACTCACCTGTCTTATCCATCGTATCTGTGGTGGCTCCGAAAACACATTTGCAGGAATAACCCTTATCGAACCCTTCGCAGAATCTTAAGAACTTTAAACCCTTGCCGACAAACACAGGAAGAAGACCCGTTGCAAACGGATCTAATGTTCCCAAGTGTCCGACTTTACGCGTACCGAGAAGTTTGCCGACGAAGCGGTCAGTCTCAAAGGAAGTCCATCCCTCGGGCTTGTCAACAAGGATGAAGCCGTCTTGAATCATATGGCAGTCCGGACCCTCTTGATCACTTCTTCTGCGATCTCGTTTATATCACCATTCTTGACGGTAAAACCTGCAGCTCTGACATGTCCGCCGCCGCCGAATCCTTCAGCGAATTTGGAACAGTCAAAGTATTCCTGTGATCTGACGTTGCCTCTTATCTCGCCTGACTCAAGCTGTCTTAAGACTATCGCAAGTTCAACGCCGTCAATGTCACGCATGGCAGATACGACATCGTCAACACCGTCAGGTCCTGCGCCGTATTCGACGAACTGCGAATAAGGAACAACGGTCATAGCAAACTTGCCGTCACAGTAGAACTCGACCTCAGATCTCGCCTTTGCAGACAAGAGGAACTTCTGTTTAGTCTTGCGGTCAAAAAGGTTGTAGCAGACTTCGGAGATATCGCCTCCGAGATCTATGAGAAGTCCTGATGCTTCGAGAGTCTCAGGACGTGTATTCTTGAACGTGAATCTTCCAGTATCGGTAACGATTCCCGCGAGGACTGCTTTGGCAGCATTGGGATAAAGGATGTCCTTCAATTCCCTGCCCGTAAGTTCTGCCATCTGCTGTGCAACATAGAACACCATCTCGCACGCTGATGAACTGTCGGGATCGATCCAAAGATTATCAGAACGTGTCGTAACGGACGCGTGATGATCGATAACGATCTTATCTTCGACCGAATCAAAAATCTCTCCACAGATACCCATTCTCGAGCCTTCAGAGCAATCACACGCAATAACAGCACCGATCTTCTTGCCGCCTATTGTTCCATTCGTTCTGAATTCATTTGCAAGTTCAGAATCAGAATCAGGCTGGAAGAACAATTCATCGATCTTAAGAAAAGACATGTTCTCGGGAAGGCTCTCGGGAATAGCAACATAAGCGTCGCCGCCCAGAGCCCTGATCATGCTGACAACTCCGGAGGAAGAACCTACGCAGTCTCCGTCAACACTTCTGTGAAGGAAGACAAGAATAACTTCATTATTCTCCTTTGTCTTCTCTATAACGCTTAAGATGTTCTTAGCGCTTCTGGCGCTCCCTTCCTTATAGCGTTCTCTCATTTAAAACTCCATTCTGATAAACGAAGAAAGTAACTGCCAAATGACAGTTACTCTTCTTCGCTCTTGCCGTTTTTCTCTTCACGGGCAATTCTTCTTGCCTCGTCTTCCTTGATCGTCTTCTCGATCAAAGACTCCATCCTGAGCGCTTCGTTAAGAGTGTTATCGAGCTTGAAGCTCAATTCCGGCGCAACTCTCAAGTTGATCTCCTGCACCGTCTCATAACGGATGAAACCCTTTGCGTGTTCTATGGCTTCCATAGCTTCCTTCTGGGTCTTCTCATCGCCGTAGACAGAGATAAACACAGTCGCATGAGATAAGTCGCGGCTCATCTTAACAGATGTAACGGACGTCATTATAGGAACTCTCGGATCCTTTAACTTCGTCGCGATAATCGTCGAGATGATCTTCTGAATCTCATCTCCGACTATCTCAGGTCTTCTGTTTTTCATATCAGTCCCTCTTAACTTCGATGTTACCGAACGCCTCGATAACGTCGCCGATCTTAATGTCGTTATACTTCTCTACCGTAAGACCGCACTCATGTCCGGATACAACTTCCTTAACGGAATCCTTCTCATGCTGCAATGAACCGAGAACGCCTGTATAAACAACTACATCGTCTCTGATGACTCTTACGTTGGAAGATCTCTGGATCTTACCGTCTGTAACATAGCAGCCGCCGATAGTACCGATACCGCTGACCTTGAAGAGCTGTCTGACTTCTGCATGACCCCAGATAACTTCTTCGATCTTCGGAGCGAGCATACCCTTCATAGCGTTCTCAACATCTTCGATAGCGTTGTAGATGACGCTGTAGAGTCTGATGTCTACTCCTGTCTCTTTTGCCTTGTCCATGATCATCTGTGAAGGTCTTACGTTGAAGCCGATGATGATCGCATTGGATACGTCAGCAAGTACGATATCTGATTCGTTGATCGCACCGACTGCGCCGTGGATAACGTTGATCTTAACTTCTTCATTTGTGAGCTTCTCCAAGGACTGCTGAACGGCTTCGACAGAACCCTGAACGTCAGCCTTGATGATGATGTTGAGATCCTTAACGTCACCTGCTGCCATCTGTGCTGCGAGTGTATCAAGGCTCATCTTGGATGATCTGTGGAGCTGCTCTTCTCTCTGCTTGATCTTACGCTTTTCAACGAGCTGTCTTGCTGTCTTATCGTCCGATACTGCGAAAAGGATCTCGCCGGCCTGAGGAACCTCAGGAAGACCTAAGATCTCAACAGGGATCGAAGGACCGGCCTTCTTGATAGCAGCACCCTTATCGTCGTACATAGCTCTTACGTTACCGAGGATAGGACCGCATACGACTGTATCGCCCTGTCTCAATGTACCGCGCTGTACGAGAACGGAAGCAACAGGACCTCTGTTCTTGTCGAGCTTTGCCTCGATGACTGCACCCTTTGCCTGGCTCTTCGGATCTGCCTTGAGCTCCATGACGTCTGCTGTAAGCAGAACGTTTTCGAGGAGGTCATCAATACCTGTACCCTGCTTAGCAGAGATAGGTACCATGATCGTCTGACCGCCCCACTCTTCGCAGATAAGTCCGTAGTTTGTAAGTTCCTGCTTAACTCTGTCAGGATTTGCGCCCGGCTTATCGATCTTGTTGATAGCAACGATGATCTCTGTGTTAGCAGCCTTAGCGTGGTTGATAGCTTCGATCGTCTGAGGCATTACACCGTCGTCTGCAGCAACAACGAGGATAGCGATATCCGTGAACTGCGCACCTCTTGCTCTCATCGTCGTGAATGCTTCGTGACCAGGAGTGTCGAGGAATGTGATCTGACGTCCCTTAAGTCTTACAGTATAAGCACCGATCTTCTGCGTGATACCGCCGGCTTCGCCTTCGGTTACGTTAGCAGAACGGATCTTGTCGAGGAGTGATGTTTTACCGTGGTCAACGTGACCCATAACTACTACGACAGGAGGTCTTGTCTCGAGGTTCTCCGGATTATCCTCATCAACGAAGAGGATATCTTCTTCTGTCTTCTCCTCGAGGAGTTCTGCATTGATTCCGAAGCTGTCTGCAACGAGGCACGCCGTATCGAAATCGAGTTCCTGGTTGATGGTTGCCATAACGCCGAGCTTCATGAGAGCCATGATGATGTCAGAACTCTTCTTGCCGATACCTTCTGCAAATTCCTTAACTGTAATGAATGCAGGGATCTTGATCTCTGTGATCACCTGCTCAACAACTGCCTGCTGAGCCTCCTGCTTCTTTTTCTTCTTCTTGAATGAGAAATCGTCATAGTCACCGTCGCTGTTAACACGGCCTGTGAACTGTGATGTGCGTGACTGCTTTCTCTTATCGATATTTGCATTCTTCTCGCCGTCTCTTCTGTCGGCATTGTTATGCTTCTTATCGAAAGCACTTTTCTCCGCATAAGAAGATCTGCTCTTCTTGGCATCTTCGATCGGAGCTTCTGCTCTCGGCTTTGGTGCTCTCTTGAACTGAGGACGCTGGTTATCGTCGTCCTTATCCTTATCGAATCCGCCGCCCTGCTTCTGGAAGCCGCCGCCTCTGTTATTGTTATAGCCACCCTGACCGCCTGATCTCATCGGGCTCTTCTTATCTCGGCCTGAATATGTGATTACAGTAGAACTTCTGATAGTCTCGCCTCTGGCAGGAACATCAGGAAGTGAGATAACTGCTGAAGAGAGTCTGGGCTTCGGCTCCGGCTTGGGCTCGGGCTTAGGTTCAGGCTTCTTCTCAACGGGCTTTTCTTCTGCCTTGACTTCAGGCTTAACTTCCTTAGGCTCTTCCTTAGCCTCAGGTGCTTTTGTCTCAGGCTCTTCTTCCTTCTTAGCCGTCTTTGTTGTCTTAGAAGTTGTCTTCTTAGCAGTCTTCTTTTCTTCAGCAGGCTTCTCGTCAGCTGCAGCTTCCTTCTTCTCTGCTGTCTTCTTAGTTGTAGTCTTCTTTGCAGAAGTCTCAGTCTTCTCAGACTTGGCTGTTGTCTTCTTTGCAGTCTTCTTTTCTTCAGCAGGCTTCTCTTCAGTCTTAGCCTCTGCTGTCTTCTTGGCAGCAGTCTTCTTTGCAGGCTTAACTTCTTCTGCCGGAGCAGGTTCAGCAACAGGTGCAGCTGCTTCTACTGCAGGAGCTGCGGGAGCCTCAGCTATATCTTCTGTCTTCTTCTTATGTACGCGTCCGAGCCTCATCTTCTTGCTGCCGGATACGCCGCCGACTGTCAGACCGCTCTTTTTATTTTCATTATCTTCACTCATCAAGTATCTTCCTCCTCGTTGATATTCTCGAGTATGGCGGAAATGCCTTCCGCAAAGCTTTTGTCCGTAATTGCCGCTACTGTTCTGTCGGGTTTTCCTAATGCAAATCCCAGGTCTTCAGATGTTCCGAAGCTGTAACAGGTTATTTCTTCCGATCCCATGTTCTTCAAGATCTTATCGAGAGAATTACGTGAGATGTCTTTGGTAATTATCAGAAGTTCAACATTACCCGAACGGATCGCTCCGATAACCGCATCGCTTCCCGATACTATCTTGCCTGCGCGGGCCGCAAGCCCCAACATTCCGTAAACTCTGTCTTTATCTGTCATCAGCTTTCCTTTATGCTCTCCAAAAGTGATTTAGCAAGTCCTTTGATCTCATCTTCTGTCAAAGGCTTCTTAAGTCCCTTCGAAAGCTTTGCTGCCTTCTTGAGCTCCTGGGTTATGCATTCTTCGTTACGGCAAAGATATGCGCCTCTTCCGGCGAGTTTACCGGTAGGGTCGTAAACGACATCACCTTCGGGTGTCATTACTACTCTTAAGAGATCACTCTTATCTCTTACCGTTCTGCAGGATACACAACTTCTTTGCGGCTTCTTCTTCATAACCAAACGCTCTGCTTATTAACCCTCTTTACCGTTTTCATCATCAACGACAGTAAAGTCATCGATAAGTGTTTTTGTAGCTTCTACGCTCTCATCAGACTCCTTCTTGATGTCGATCTTGAAGCCTGTAAGTCTTGCAGCGAGACGAACGTTCTGACCGCTCTTACCGATAGCAAGTGAGAACTGCTGATCGGGAACGATAACCTTCGCATATCTCTCTACTTCACCATTCTCGTTTGTTGTGATCTCAGTATCAACTCTGGATACCTTCGCAGGCTGAAGAGCTTCACTGATGAAGAGAGCCGGATCTTCCTTCCAGTCAACGATGTCAATCTTCTCTTCTGCGAGCTCGTTCATGATCTGCTGAACTCTCTGGCCTCTCTGACCAACGCAGGAACCCTTTGCATCGATATCG
>Ga0265299_10003613_pt1 | contig 14966 bp, 2 predicted proteins | sample AusTroGonzalo_MG_4_FD_193485 | JGI IMG/M metagenome (GOLD analysis project Ga0265299, IMG submission 193485) | Bovine rumen microbial communities from tropical cattle in Woodstock, Queensland, Australia - Gonzalo_02 | ecosystem: Host-associated > Mammals > Digestive system > Stomach > Rumen ... | reverse complement strand
TCGTATTGTCTAATCCATTATATGAGGCGATGCAGAACTGGGATGCTAGTGCGATCAATTACTATAAAACAGAGAGCAGAAATATAGTGTTTAAGGGAGTGAAATATTACCTAGATTCTGAGTATGTGTCTGGTGGGGATACTTATAGACTATATCTCAATGGTAACGAGAGTAGTGCTGCTGATGCGGGTGAAGATGGCAACTGGAAATATATTAAGCAGTACGTGATAACTGTGAATGAAACAGGTGGGACTGCTCATTATTTCATCAATGGTGTAGAGGTTAGTGATTATGGTGGCAATCCATACATTGATATCCCGCTGACAATATTATATCCCGGGTTAATTGCTACTGGACGTGTTGACCATGTGGGAAATGACGATGAGGGAAATGCATTTGTAGCCCATGATTCATATGATACTTGGCTAGATGGAGAGCAATATTATGATTACTATACATCATTTGCTGATTCTCGTGCAATAACCACTGTGCAGTTAAAAACGCCATCGGGGATATCTAATTTTACAAATATTTGGAGTTATGCAAAAAATGACATAAATGCGATATATAGTACGCCATCTAAGCGCTTCTATATGTTTGAGAATTTTGCAACATTGCGCGATGAATACTATGTTATGGCTGATGTGATGGATTATGCGGTAGAGTGGGGAGAAGAGTTGTATTTTGTACCTATTTCGTTTGCAAGCAACATCTACGAGAATCCTGAAAATTATAGGCAAGACAAGTTGGATTTGACTGGAGTGGCTGATTATCTATGTGAGGAGACGAGTGGCGGGAGCAAAGGATTTATCGTAAACTACATCGATGAGACTGATTACTACAAATATTCAAATACGGATGATGAGAGAGAAGGGGCGACATTCATTGTTTGTAGGTATAGTGCCACATCAAAACAATACGTACCGCTTACACAAGGTAACTCATCATTTAAATCTAGCCATTTGCGTTCAGATTACAAAGGTATGATAGTGGCTCGAGGCTTGCTCGATAGCGATAATATATTTACGACCACGTATAGACCGACTTATCTAAAAGTGACTAGTGCTGGCGGTACTGAGGCAGAAAAGAATTTAGCATATGTCTCAGGATTGTCTGTACTGATGAAAGATTCAAAGTGGCAATTATATTATAAAAACAGGCAATTAATAAATCGTGGTGTTGGTGTCAGCAATGGCGAAGTGTTTCCTGGGAAACAAACAAATGTGACGCTAGAGCGCTATAACGAAAAGGGGGAGTATGCTGACGGTAAATCACTCAGTTATACAATAAACTATTATACTCAGACAGAATCTAGTACGATAGAATATGAGCAAAACGGTAATACATATAAGGAAGTATACTACGACTGTGTATTCTATGGTGTCGATGGCGAGAATGCATCAATAACGGATACAACGAATGTAACTGCACGGTTTAAGATAGTGCTGGTGGAGAGGGCGAAACGAACAAGTAGTGGCTATATAAGTGAAGGGTATACAATAGCATCATATTCGCTAGCAGATGACAACTGGCTCAAATCTTATGTGGCTGCAGGTAATAATGGAGCGGCTGCAAAGATTGATACAGATGATCCAGACCACCCACGTGTTGTGACTATGGGGCTAGATTATGTGTACTTTGGTAGAGAGGATCTAGACCATAATATAATTGGCCCGTTTGATATAAATCTCGGCAAACTTTTTGATGGCAATGGTGTAAGATTGCGTTTGGCATTGTTCCATGGCGGTTCATACAGTGTAGACGCTGGTAAAGTAGTATATAGACTGCAAAACGGTTCATTTTTGTTAGATTATAATTTCGTGGAGAGTTCGGGTATTGGACTAAATTATTTGTACAATGCTGCAGATCTAAATATCGTAATTTTATTGTTTGCGACAATTATGTTACTACAAATGCTATGGAAAGTGGTTTGGGGCTTAATCGATCGTATTTATAATATAGTCCTATTGTTTATAGTAATGCCAGGTTTTGTATCAATGATACCACTAGATGATGGGGCGAGATTTAATAACTGGAAGAAGTCATTGATCGGTAAAGTACTTGCAACTTATGGCGTAGCAGTCGGTATAAACATTTTCTTTGTGTTGGCACCGATTATTAGGGATGCTTCACAAATATTTAATACTGGCGATCTGCCAAGTGTACTGGCGAGAATACCAATGTTCTCAGATGCACAGTTCTTAAATAGGATAGTATATTTATTGTTCTTATTAGTTGGATTTACTCTCATTCAGACAGCACCACCACTCATATCAAAACTTTTGGATGCTGAAGATTTGGCAGAAAATGGTGCAAAAGTCAAGAAGAGTGTGGATGACATGAAGAAAGATGTGCGCGACACCGTATCTGGCGATAAGGCGCAAAAGTATATGAAGGACTTCAAAGACAATGCAATGGGATACCTGCCAGGATCTGCATTCTGGGGAGATTCACACCCAATTGAAAATTGGAAGAAAAAGATGGCAGATAGGGCAACTAAGAGAGCAGATGCTGCTGATGAGGAAGAGATTAACCAAGCTGAAGAGGAAGCAGGTGCAGAGTTTGATTTAGAGAACCCTGAAGATGATGATGGTGTTGGCGCAACACCTCCTCCTGGTGGTGGCTCTGGTGGTGGTGGCGACGATGATGACGACGGTGGCGGAGAACCTCCACCTGGTGGCGACGACCATGGCGGCGACGATGACGGCGGCGGAGACGATGATGGTGGTGCAACACCTCCTCCTGGTGGTGGCTCTGGTGGTGGCGCAACACCTCCTCCACTCGGCGAGTCAGAATCAACAGATATTGTTCCTGTAGATACGAGAATAGTTCCACAAGGGGCTGAAGATATAAACAATGAAGGCAAATCAGAGGTGTCTGATGAAGTAAAGAAAGCGTTAGAGGTGTTTGGCTTAGATGAAAATGCTTCTAAAGAAGATTTTGAACGAGCTTGGAGAAAGAAGGCAAAAGAAACTCATCCAGACGTTTCTGGTGGCGATGATGAGAAGTTTAAAGAAGCCCGTGATGCGAGAGATGTCCTTCGTGAACATTATCGTAATGTAGCAAAGAGACAATCCGATACAGGAGTTCAAAATACTACAGTTCCACAAATAGAAACAAATAATCCATCAGAACAGAATGCGGGAAATGCCGGTACTGGGGCAACAAAGTCAGATGCGGCTAATAATCAAACAACTTCAGATGCACAGCATGCACCTGAACAACCTGCACCTGAACAATCTGAGTCTGAACAACCTGCACCTGAACAACCTGCACCTACACCTGCGAAACCAAAAGAGAGTGCGGCAGATCGTGAGAAACGCAGAAAAGACTATATTACCGAAGCGAAGAGAACGAAAGCGGAAGAATTAGCACACATGAAGCGTAGTCCAACAACATTGTTAGGCGTGGCAATCGAAGGTCTCAAAGCGAAGAAGCGAGTGAAAAAATTTGTTGCACCTGTGGAGCATGATAAAAACACAACTGTAGCAAATGCGGCTGCCGATACGATTAGGGAAGGTGGACTAGGTGAATATATGTCTAAGAAAGAAGCAAAGCGTGCGGCGGAATTACAGAAGACAATTTCGAAAGCAGATAAGAAAGTAGGCAAAGGAAAGGGCGAGTATACTGACGATGCTCGAACTGCAAGGAGAGAACTTGCAAAGATAGTACAAGATGCAACGAAGAGGAAGACCAGTGCGACAAAGGCCGCAGCAGCAGGTACAGCTGCAACCAAAGCACTAGATGAGTCAGAAGCGGCAGATGCTGCGGGTGATCATGATCGTGCTAGAGAATTGCGTGCAAAATACGATAAGGAGATTAAAAGAGCGCAAAAACTGAAAGCAGGCGCCCGAGTAGAAGGTAAGAAAGCCAGTGAACGCGATATAACTAAGGCTACTAAAGTAAAGAAAAATTTAAAATAAATGACTAGAAAACATGTATAAAATAGGGCGGGTGTGCCAATAGGGTGCACCCACAAGCCCTAAATAAACAAGGAGAATTTTATGGCAAGGTTAATACCAAGAAAGACGAAAGTCAAAATTCAGTTTTATAAAAACTTCACTGTAAAAGATGCGGTGATAGGTATCCTTTTCTTTGGACTCATTGGATTGACATTTTTGACTGATGTAACTTTTAAAATACCTCTAGCGATTGCTGAAGGTGTCATTCTCGTTATTCTGTTTGTGCATGTGGCACCAGATACGAGATTGTATGAATCTATCGGTGATTTCTTTAAATTTCTGTTTGCTAATAAAGAATTTAAAAGGTATAAGGAAACGAATAATAAAAGCGTGGAAAGATTGATGCCTTATTCAAAGATTACTGCCGATGGTGTGGGAAAAGATGAGATAGGTATCATTAATTATGGTAATTATTATGGTGCGGTGTGTGAAATTCTCCCTGTAGAATTTTACATGCTAGATGAAAGAAGACAAAATTCGTATATCAATGCGGTGGATAATGCGTTGAAAATTCTTGCGAACAATCAAACTGCAATGTTTGTGAAGTTGCAACGTCCTTTTATATTAGATAAATATATAAAAAATGAAGAATCTAAAATAGATACATTAAATCAAACATTTAAAAATGGCGTTATTAATAAGATCGAGTTAGTACCAAGACGAGAGGTCATAGAGGATAGATTGGATGTGCTTGAAGAATTTAATACGGCTAATCCTGAGGAAACTATTCTCAAAGATAGATATTATTTTGTGCTATTTAGTTCAGATAAAACTTCGCTAAAGAACTCAATGAATATGGTGGTAAACAGTATGGAAGGCGGTACTGCTGGTAGTTTGCGTTGCAAAGTACTAGGACAGATGGAAACCGCTTGCTTTTTAAAGAACACCTACACTGATGAATTTAATGAAAGAGAAGCATACAACATGGATCCAGCACACTACATAGACTGGATTATGCCTGAAAAAATTAAGTTTGGTGCTACTCGTGTGATGGTAGACAAGCAAAGTTATACTACATATGAGATTGCAGATTACCCAGTGGCTGTGCGTAATGCTTGGGGTAATGCGTTCTTTAACATACCTGGGACTAAGGTCATTGCTAAGTTTAAACCAGTATCTCAAAGTGAAGCGGAGCGCCGTGTCGATAACGCTATTATGGAAATGGAAATACAGATGACAAAGCGTGCGAAAGCGTCTGTCGAATTGCAGAGATCAACACACCTAGAGACACTGCAAAAGTTGATGGTTGCGATAAAAGAAGGTAACGAATTGTTGCTCGATACCAATATATTTATTACGGCAAAAGAAGAGGCTCGCCGTGATACTAGACTTGCTATTCGTCGAGCAGGTTTTAAATACAATGAACTATTCTGCGGGCAAATGGAAGCATTCATTAATAGTAATATTTCAAGAAGAAACAATGATAGAAAATTTGAGCGTGGTATAAACTCTGAGTCACTTGCTGCAATATTCCCATTTATTTCAGATGCGGTTCAAGATGAAAAGGGTGTATTCTTAGGCTTTAACTCTGAGCCGGTATTCCTTGATGTATTCCAGAGAGATAGAGAGAGAATTAACTCAAATATAGTTATTATCGGTAAATCTGGTTCAGGTAAATCATTCTCTGTAAAAGGTCTATTGACACACCTTGCGGCAGATGAGACTAAGATATATATCCTCGACCCAGAAAAAGAGTACGACATCATGGCACACAACCTTGGTGGTAAAGTGGTGGATGTAGGTTCGGCAAAAGAGGGACGTATAAATCCGTTCCAGATAGTTACTACGCTATCTGATGATGGCGAAGATGAAAGTGCATCATCATCTGACCTTACTACGCACTTGCAATTTTTGGAGCAATTCTTTGATATCATCCTAGATGGTATTACTCGAGATGGTCTAGAGGTTTTGAACGAGTGTGTAAAACAACTTTATGCGAAATTTGGTATCACAGATAAGACAGATATTACGAAACTCCGTCCAGATCAATATCCGCTATTTGAAGATCTATTTAACTATGTAAATGAGCAGTATGATAATGCTACAGATGATTATATGCGAAATAATCTAAGAATTATCAAAACATATATAAATAAGTTTGCATCTGGTGGTCGTAACAGTATGTTGTGGAATGGTTATTCGACAATAACCTCGGAAGAGAACATGCTAGTATTTAACTTCCAGAGTTTGCTGGCGAATAAAAATAATACTATTGCTAATGCGCAAATGTTACTTGTGTTGCGTTGGCTAGATAATGAAATTATCAAGAACAAGGATTACAATGCTAAATTTAACGCTAATAGACGTGTAGTCGTAGTCATCGATGAGGCGCACGTATTTATTGATCCAAAGAAGGATATCGCGCTAGACTTTATGTATCAATTAGCAAAACGTATTCGTAAATATAATGGTATGGAAATCGTTTGTACGCAGAACATTAAAGACTTTGTGGGTACTCCTGAAATTGCGAGAAAATCTACTGCTATTATCAATGCGTCACAGTATTCATTCATATTCAACCTCGCACCAAATGACCTTAATGACCTTGTCACTCTATACGAGAAAGCGGGTGAGATTAACGAAACGGAGCAAGATACAATTGTATCGAACCCACGTGGTCGTGCATTCTTAATTACTGGACCATATTCGAGAACTTGTATTAGTATCGAATATAGTCAGCAAGTGCGTGATCTGTTTGAAAAACCTAGAAAAATTGATCCAAATACTGGGGCGTATGTATTACTCGGCAAGAAACTGTCAAAAGTGCCAACACAAACAACAAAAGAAGCTCCAGCAGAAGCAGTTACTACCGCAACTCCAGTAGCAGAGAATATTGCTGAGCCGGTAGTAGAGCCAGAGGATATTGCTCAAACTGAGGTGGCAGAGAATAATGAGACAATGCGGGTTGAGGAATCGGTGACGGAGAACATGACTGACAGTGAACCAGAAGTTGTGAATGCTGTTCCAGTAGAGCAAGGTGCAGTAGAAGATAGTGTGGAAAATGAACCAGAAATAGTGGCAGAGCCTGAGGTACAGCCGATGTCAGAAGAGCAACAAGTAGAGCCAGAGCCACAACCAGTAGTACAAGAGCAGAACAATGTGCTATTTGAAGGCAATGACTCAGATGTCGAGCAAGAAGCGGAGCTTAAAACTGAGAGAGAGACTGAAGCAGAAACTCCGACCGAAGACATTCAGACGGAAGAAGTGCAAGAAGAGCCGGTGGACGAAGTAAAAATTACTGATGAATCAAAAGCGATTGTCCAAAATAAAACAACAAGCAATGCAGATAAGTTGAAGAATATATTTAATAAATTTAAAAAATAATTATAGGAAGTGTAGAGGACTTGAAAAACACACTTAAGAAAATGTTTGGTGGTGTACTACTTGCTGGATCAGTTGCAAGTCCTTTACCGAACTTTTTAGGTGCTACCGGCGAAGCTGTTAGTTCTAATAACATATTCGTAGACATTTTTGGATTAGTTTCCAGCGGTCTATGGGGCCTGGTAATGAGATTTGTTTACACGATTTGCAAATGGGCATTTAATATCGTGGATTTAATGGAAATGTTCGTGAAAAAAATGGCTGGTATCGAGACCACATCCGGTGCAAAATCTTACCTTACTTTTAATAATCCTATATTTAAATTTTTACTAAGCGACTTTATAATCAACGCATTTTGGGTGATAATCGGAGTGTCTGCGGTACTACTTATAGTTTTGACAGTAGTGGCCATAGTGAAAGCAGAGTATTCTGAGGCAGTACAAGAGACGGAAAAAACAAAATTAAGGGTATATAAATCTGCACTTCGATCAGTATTTTTATTGATATTAGTGCCAATCATTTTTATTGGTTCAATACTATTTTCCAATGCGGTATTGAACGGATTTTATCATGCGATTAGTGGGGATAAATACGAAGCTACATCTATAGGTGGGCAAATTTTTGTTGCAGCGTCATACGAGGCGAATAGATATAGGCAATATGCAGATAATGGCGTGCGTATTCCAATACTATTAAATTTTGATGATCCATCAAATGATGTGTATTTATCTACGTATTCTCCAGAACAACTGGTGAATATATATAATTCATGGAAAAATGGCAAGAGCATATATGCTATGTTTGCGAAGGGAACTTTCCCTGCATTTGAGGACACTACAACCTATTTAAATGGTAATTTGTATACGAAGAATGATTATTCTAAAGAATTTGAGTCCTTTTTGTGTACTCGTGAACAATATTATATTATGGCAGATTTTATTGATTTTGCTGTAAAAAATAATGTACATTTTTATGTGAAGTGCGCATCTGATTCTAATGTCGAATGGAGCAATGGGGGAAGTGAACGCAGAAAGATAGATGGGTACAGCGCAACATCTTCTACATTGACTGTTCGGTACGTTGGGGCTAGTGGTGAAACAAAAGTAACGTATAATCTTGGTCCTAACAATTCATCAACTCCAATGCAAGACGCATTATCTAATATTTATCAATTACTGGCACTCGGTGATTATAGTGATTATTTATTTAATTATTTGTCTAGAATAAACAGTTCATATGAGATGGTAGATTGGACAACAGAACAAGCTATTGTGAAAATAGATGGCAGTGTTAGATTTATGACTGTCTATGAATTAGTGCTTTCTAGGTATGTAGAGAGTTTAAAATCATATGTTAGTTATGCAAATGCTCCTATTAAAGCTGTAAAATTAGATGATACTCAAACATACATAAGGCTTAATGATGAGCCAACATTGGCGATCGCGGAAACAGGTGATAATGATGATGTGGTTGTAAAAAGTGGCTCGGAATATTATACCATTTATGGCCATAGTGATGTGGTTAATTTTGAGACTGATGAAAATGACGAAGTCATTAAAGATATGTTTACAAATATCATGTATTCTACAGAAAATGTAACAGGTACAGATAGTACTAAATATGAAGCAAAGAAGCTTAACCGTAAAGTAACTTATCCTGAGAAAATTTTGAGGGATTTAAATGCTATATATGGAAACATCAATATTGAAAACTTCATTAACACTGATTCTTGGTCGGATGCCTTAGGTGAATATTCAAAAAATTTAAACAATAGCGCTTCTAATGCTGTTGGCGCTTTTAATACCTCGTTGATTCATCCACTAGGTTTGATTTTGGCGGAAATTTTCCTTGGCAAAACTACACAATCAGTAGAAGGTACATCATATTCAAAACTAGCATTTGAATCGTTATATTCGACAAATTCGACTAGTGCACTGATAAAAACTATTTGCGGGGAAGAAGAGTATAAGCAGGTATACCAACAATTAAAATATTATGTAGAGTTATTTAATATGATGATGGCTCCAGTAATAGATGAGCTTGCATACTATGAGGATTTTGATATACTCGATGTCGAAAACGATGGCGCTAAGTTGTATACTTACAAAGCTTATCTTGCAAGCCAATTATTTAGTGATGATCTGTGTAATTATTTTATAAATAGTGCTGAAAGGATTTTGGCTGCTCGAGAAATGATAGATGATTTTGAAAACAAATCTGAAGAGGCTAATATCGAGGCATTGGAATTTTATGATTATGCTACTATGTTAGGTACTAAGGCAGCAAATTATGAAGATGGTACTGCACCACAAACAGCACAAGGTATTTATCTACCTTATAGCAGTGATAGTATTGAATATCGTAATAGTATCTTTTGGCAACTTTTATATAATAATTTTTTAAATCAAGGTATGGAATCAGATACAATAGATGCACTGATTAGAAGAACCCAGCAGGAAATAGATGATACAGATAAGTATGTCGCTCCGAGTCTTAACCTCCCAGAGTATATTAATGCATTGGCTAGATATATTGGTATCTATGCAGACCCTGTAACGAATGATTCTGATGAATATGATCTTAGTGTTTATTCTACTTACGGGGAAGGAGTGCTTAAAGAATCATTCATTGATATGTCAACGGCAAAGAATTATACAAACAATGCCAAAAAAATGCGGAAAGAAATAAAGGATTTTGTGGACACTTATGTCCGTAAAGGGTATTATGCAAGCATTTGGAATAATGATTGGGAAATAGTCCAGGCGTATATTAATCTTGGTTGTGCAGAGGATGAACAGGTAAGACAAGATTATGAAGATTTGTTGGATAAATTAGGTAGAGATTCACAACTATGTGAAGCAACCATGCGCTATGTCGAAAATGTAAAGAAATTAAATAGATTGGATAAATATAATCTCATCTATGCACTTAATGTGTATATTAGTAATGCGGTCAACGGTACATACAAAGTAGTCATTAACAATAAGAGTTTTAATGCACAAATTAACATGACTACGCAGAAATATATTGAGATAGTCAAAGGGAATCAGTCATATGCAGCATCTCTACTACCAAAGCTGAATTCTAATGTGCGCGTGAGATATGCTAACTTATCCAGTGTGGAAAAAGAAAAACTAGAGAAAGCTGTAGCAATGGCTGAAGTGGCTGGCAACAATTGGGTATACTTTAATAATACGGAGCCAAGGATTGGTACTTTTAAAGATGTATATAATTCATATAAAAATGGTGCATTGCCACAAGATACAGATGCAAATGGAAACAAGTTTTGGGATACGCTGTATCAATTAGTAGTAGATAGATATCAGAGTCAAACACTCGGCTTTGTTGAGGATGATTTTGAAGGAATATTAGTAAATGAGGGGAATGGTAAATCATCAACATTTGACAAGCTTAGACAGTTTATCGATGGTTTTGGAGAATTATGCTTTAATTTAAATAACAAGACTAGTTTTGCAAAACTGATGGCTACTTATGATGATGATATAAAAGGCCAGGATTTCTATTATAAGTTCAATGTATATTTCTATAGTAGAAAAACGCAAAACAGTGACAATGAAGTTGCATCATTAGATGACATAACAGATGTCAATGAGTTCTTGCAATTTCTTGGAGTAGACTATGAGTGGACTACTGAGTCTACATTGCAATCACTGAGATTATCTGCAATGGAGACACTCGGTTCATATCGTGCCCGTGCGCAAGATAATGAGGCAACAAATAGATTGAGATATCTAGAGTTGTTTTATCTTGTGTGCACTAATTATGATGAAAATAGTAATATCTACATAAATAATGCATCAAAAGGCGTGGTAATGAAATTAGCAGGGCTTGAGAATCGCCCAGATAATGAACTAGTGGGTCTTGAATATAGTATAAATTTTGACTTTAATAAGCGTGATGAGGCAGAGGGAGACATATTTATTTTATGTGTCTTTGATGAGAAAACTGGCACATATATACCAATAACAAATGGATGTGCTCTGCTTGCTGGTGGCAAAGGCAACAATGCCGTGCAATTTTCTACAGGTTATTGTAAATCTGGCGATGTAATTGTGGCTAAAGGTATATTTACGGAAGATGGTTTGCCAACCGCAATTCGCGAAATAAATGGCATTATAGAATTTTATAGGGAAGATCCAAAAGTTGTCGATGCAGTATCATTGGGTATTGGTACGTACTATCAAACAGCTGAAGATGTAAACATTATTCAAACTCCGATATCTATAATGGCAAATACAGTGTATAGTTTATTTAGCGGTGGCGAAACACTGACTGAAAAAATATTGAATATGGTGCCAAGAGTGTGGGTTGATGCAAATCTATATTTGCCTTATGGTGTAAAAAATACACTAGTGTACCATTTAGACAATGGTTCTGTAGAAATGGATTATATGTTTGATGAGGGTAGTGCGATAGAATTATTATACTTGTACAAACCTCAGGACTTAAATATAATTGTTCTTATTTTTGCTACATATTTCCTATTTACAATGCTGTGTAAGGCGTGCTGGGGGATAATTAAGAGAATTTATGATATCGTATTATTATTCTTGTTAAATCCACTAGTAATATCTACTATTCCACTAACTGAAATGGATGATAAGAAGTCAAATGAATCACCATTTTCTAAGTGGAGGTCAATGTTTGTTGAGCGCGTAATTAGCATATTTGGATTGGTGTTGGGGCTAACTATATTCTTTATGTTAGCAAATATCATTGAAAATATGGAACTAATAAAGGAAGGTTCAAAATTCGCGGAAGACTTGTCGAATTTCTGGTTCTTTGGAGGCAGGAGTGTTGCATTTATGAATAGAGTACTTAATATAGTATTCTTATTCGGTGCAATTATCATGGTGGAGAACGCACCAAAATTGTTCGGTACAGTGTTCGGTGCTTCTGATATATTCTCCGATGGTGATAGCGTGAAGCAAATGATAGACAACAATATAAAAGATGTAAAAGAAGTTGTAAATGGGCAACTGTTGAAAGATAAACTTGCTAGGTTGAAAAAGAATTTTGAAAATCCATTGACAAGAAGATTAAAGGAAAGGAAAGAAAAAGCAAAAGAAAAAGCGTTCAGAGCATCTGTCGAGGTTGCAAAAAAAGTGGCCGTTGCCAATGGTGTAGATCCTAAAGTTGCAGATGCCGCGGCACAGGAATTGAATCGAAGTTATGATGCAATGAGGCAAGAAGAGCAGGCTCAAAAGATGGCTGAGGATACCAACCTTGAAAAGAGAGAGGCAGAACGCGATGCGCGACACGGATATATATCTAATGAAGAATATACTAAACTTGAGGGCGTAGGTGAAAAAGAGGGCTCTAGAGTTAAGAAGAGAAAGAAGAAAGTCAAGAAGTTTGTGGGCAGTATAAAGAAAAAGATGAAATAAAAGAGGAGGGACTATGCACGGCAATATTTTTACACTATGTAATAAAGTACTAAGTTCATTGTTGCTGTCAAATGGTACAGGTGAAGTGGTTGATGTTGCTAATGCATCTGAAGCGGAATCAGGGCTTTGGTCGGTTTTAAAAAATTTACCGGCATACCTCTGGCAATCCTTTTTATCTCTTTTAGATTTAGTAATTACCGTAGTATTAAAATTCTTTTATGTTTTGACGGAATTTATGTTAAAACTGCTAGATCTGATATTTGTAGTATTTAGAGAATTGGCTGGTATGAATACCTCCACAAATCTGGTAAATGCACAGGATTATACAAACTCGGATGTGGTATTTAATTTCTTAAAGCAAGAGACAGTCAGAACCGTTATACTTCGAATGTTTGGATTGGGTATTGTACTATTGATATTATTTACTATAGTTGGTATTATCAAGGCGGAATATACGGCTGCAGTTACTGATGGTAATAACACAAAAAAGCAGGTGATGGTCTCATCACTTAGAGCAATTTTTCTAATGTTTCTAGTGCCAATAATGGCATTTGGTGGGATAATATTATCAAATACGGTATTATCGTCAATATCGACGGCATTTAATGGTGGCGCGGATGTCAATATAGGTACCACAGTGTTCTTATCTTCCACTTATCAGGCGAATTTGTATAGAGAATACGCAGATAACAATAAGCAGATACCTATTTTATATACACTAGAACAACTAGATCAAGATTCTATTTTAAAAATGCCTATAGACGGCACAAATGCCCAATTGGATGCGGATTATAGAGCAGTAGCAAAGTCCCCTGCATGGAATACGGGACTTGTGACTTATACATATTTCCTTAATTCTAGTTTCCTGGATCGAGAAAATGTGCCAAATTCTTATTATTTGACATATGATAAACATCTAGTGCCATCAACTAAATTACCGGAAGGGGCAGATGTTGAAAGTGGATATAATACAACAAATAACTATGTGGATCGGATTGATTATTACATAATGGCCGATTTGCAAGATACAATGGTGAAATATGGCTTGCCATTTTACTATATTCGTTGCACAGATGATATCACTATCCTTTATTCTAGCGGTGAATCTAAGAAAATGGTTGCTCACTATGCTTTTAGCGAAGAGCAGGGTGCTGTATTCACTATTGCCATTCGTCCGACTGTTGCTACTAAGAATACAGATGGCAGTATTACAACTGCTCTAGATGATTATGTTCCAATTGTGGCACATAAGAGGATCTATTATTATAAATACTATGATATAAAAAATGGTGAAAAAGTTTTAAATGAATCAAAGTCTAAGTCATTTTACTTTAATACTAGTTACCTTGCTGAAGGCTCACCATTGCTTGCTAAAGGCACCATGAGTGAGGAGGGGTATCCTACGACTATCCGTCAGAATAGAGATGGCAGTATATATTGTTACAGAGATTATATAAATGTTCCATTAATAGCAGATTTGTTTCCGATTATAACTTATGAAAAGAATGATTCATTTACTGAATTGATTAGTTCAAAATTTCTAAAATATGGTGTACAATCACTTACTGGTTTAGATCCAAATGAGTTGGTTCCATATGTATATTTTAGATTTAATGTGTGGACAATGTTCCAAAAAGATCAAATCTATACATTGCAACTAGCAAATGGCGAGGCGATGAGTCTTAATTATATGTTTGATGGGAAGACACCAATAGAGAATCATTATAATCTGAAAAAAATAAATTGGGTAATATTTGTGTTTGTTGCGACATTCATGTTTGGTATATTGATGAAATCGTGTTTCGCTTTGATAACGCGCATATATGATATAGTCATACTATTGATGCTTTACCCAATGGTGGCATCAACCTTGCCAATAGATGATGGAGCGCGAGTCGGACAGTGGAATAAGCAATTTATTACCCGGTTGTTTGCCGCATATGGATTAGTTATAACATTAAATTTTGTATTCTTAATATCACCAATAGTGTCTGAGATAAACCTATTTGAGCAACATATGCTGACTGGTGCATTTAGGTATATGCCGGCACAATTTGTAAATTTTGGTATACAAACAATGTTCCTATTAGTGCTGTATGCAACATTCAAGACAAGTGTGATAATGATTTCTCAGTTGCTGGGTGAGGATAAAAAAGACCCATCTAATATTGTTTCGGTGGGTGAGAGTAATACTGCTAAGGTTATGGGTAAACGAGATTCATATACTGGTCAATTAAAAGGTGGTTTAATTGGTAATACTAAAAACTTTGTATCT
>Ga0265299_10003609_pt1 | contig 14985 bp, 13 predicted proteins | sample AusTroGonzalo_MG_4_FD_193485 | JGI IMG/M metagenome (GOLD analysis project Ga0265299, IMG submission 193485) | Bovine rumen microbial communities from tropical cattle in Woodstock, Queensland, Australia - Gonzalo_02 | ecosystem: Host-associated > Mammals > Digestive system > Stomach > Rumen ... | reverse complement strand
GTGGCAGTGGATAATGTCCGGGTCCCATCCGAGTTTCCTGACGGTCTCGATCACGCCTTTCGCATAGAAGATGGCGCGGGAGTCGTTGTCGGGATAGAAGACGCCGTCAGCGTCATGGTATTGGGTTTTCCGTTTGAAAAAGTCCTCGCTGTCGATGAAGTAAATCTGCATGCGCACGTTCTGGAGGGAGGCCACCTTGATGATCAACGGGTGGTCGGTGTCCTCGATGATGATGTTCTGTCCGGACAGCCTGATGACCTCGTGCAGCATGTGCTTGTGGTCGTTCACGCAGCCGAATTTCGGCATGAAAGTGCGGATTTCGTTCTCTCTCTCTTGTATTCCTTGAGGGAGGAAACGGCATATATTGGAAATATATCCCTCAGGAAAATAGGGATATATCTCTGGTGTGATGAATAAAACCTTCTTCTGAGCCATTATAATAAATTTGTCGGCAAATATACGTTTTTTTTCGATACAAAATTTTTTTTTTTCAAAGTGGTACACCATATCAAAAAAATTGTATTTTTGCCGCGTCTTTCAAGCCCAGGTGGTGGAATTGGTAGACACGCTACTTTGAGGGGGTAGTGGGAGTACTCCCGTGCAAGTTCGACTCTTGTCCTGGGCACCACAAAAAATCCGACCAAACGGTCGGATTTTTTTATATCTCCACATCGGGAACTCCATTCCGTGGCCGACGTTAGGAGGCTACGGAATCTCAGACTCGCTAGGGCTTAATTGAACTAATTCGTCGCAGCCCTTCCAGCACCGTTGCCCTATTCGTTCCGATGTTCATCCGCATGAAACCCGCGCCTTCGGGACCGAAATCCGTGCCGTTGTTCAAGCCGATTTTGGCATCGTAAATGAGTTTTCTTTCCAAATCTTTCTGCGGGAGGTTCCATTTCCGGAAATCCATCCAGAGCAAAAAGGAGGCCTGCGGACGCATGAAGGTGATTTCCGGACAGTTTTCCTTCAGAAATTGTTCCGCTGCGTCAATGTTGCCTTGCAAGTATTCGAGCAACTGTTGCAGCCACTCCTCGCCGTGCGCGAAAGCGGCCTCCGCAGCGTAGTAACCGAAGATGTTGCCCAGCGACAGCTCGTTGTGGTCGAGGAAACCGTAGAACTCCTTGCGGATGCCCTCGTCGGGCACGTAGCTGACGGAGGAGTGCAGTCCCGCGATGTTGAAGGTCTTGCTCGGCGCGAAGAAGGTGATGGAGTTGCGTTCGGCCGCTTCGGAAACCGTGGCGAAGGAGGTGTGCTTGTACTCCGGGTAGGTGAGGTCGGCGTGGATCTCGTCGGAAATCACTAACACGCCTTTCCGCAGACAGATGTCGGCCACCTGCGAAAGCTCCTCTTTCGTCCATACCGTGCCGCCGGGATTGTGAGGGTTGCTGAGGATCATCACCTTGCAGCCCTCGGCCTTGCGCTCCAAGTCCTCGAAGTCGAAGGTGAAACGGCCGTTCACTGTCTTCAGCGGACTGCTTACGAACACCCGGCCCGTGCGGTGCGGCACGTTGATGAACGGCGGATAGACCGGTGTGGTGATCAGCACCTTGTCGCCCGGTACGGTGAAGGTCTGCAAAGCAAAAGCGATGCCCTGTACGATGCCCGGGACAAAGCGCATGCGGTTCCATTTCGTGGCGATGCCGTATCGTTTCTGGAACCAGTTGAGCACGGCCATCTTGTAGCCGTCGGGTGCGAAGGTGTAGCCTAAAACCTCATGCTCGCAGCGATTGCGTATCGCCTCCATGATGAAGTCCGGGGTCTTGAAGTCCATGTCCGCCACCCACATCGGCAGCAGGTCGTCTGTCCCGAACACTTCGGGGGTCATGTCGTGTTTCACGCAGTAAGTGCCCTTGCGGACGGGAATGGTGTCGAAATCGTATTGCATAATTATGAATTATGAATTATGAATTATGAATGATGAATGATGTAGGTAAAAATTTTATTATGCTGCCCTATAATATTTTTACTTGTCTTTCGTTGATCGTTATTAAAATATTTAATTATGGAAATAGAAAATTTAATCGTGAAAAAAAGTAAGGCATTTGCATTAAGGATTGTTGAAATGTACAAGTACTTATGCGCGGAAAAGAAAGAGTATGTGATGTCTAAGCAAGTATTGCGGAGCGGAACGAGCATAGGAGCAAACATACGTGAAGGTAGCAGAGGCCAGTCGAAAGCGGATTTCATTTCAAAAATGTGCATTGCGCAGAAAGAGGCAGAAGAAACTTGTTATTGGCTTGAATTGTTGTTTGAAAGTGGATTTTTAAGTAAAAAGATTTATGAAAGTATGTATGAAGATAATCTTGAACTTATTAGGATTCTTTCTTCAATAATCATTACCGCCCGTCGAAATATTAAAAAATCAAACACGAACAATAACCGTACAAATCATTCATAATTCAACATTCATAATTCAACATTCATAATTCTTCATTCTTCATTATGCATTCCTCTGGTACGCGCTTTCAAATTCTGTCCGCGCCATAATCGATCGGCCTAACGTCGCCTCATCGGCGTACTCCAACTCCTCGCCGACGCCGATGCCGCGGGCGATGGTGGTGATGGTCGGGACTTTGTCTTGGATGTTTTTGTAGATGAAGAAGTTGGTGGTGTCGCCTTCGACGGTGGCGGGCAGTGCGAGGATGATCTCTTTAATTCCGCCAGCTTCCACGCGGTCAAATAGCTCTTTGATGGTGAGTTGCTGGATGCCAATGCCCTCCATGGGAGAGATGACGCCGCCGAGGACGTGATACACTCCCTGGTACTGATGGGTGTTCTCGATGGCGATGACGTCGCGGATGTCCTGCACCACGCAGATGACCCCGCTGTCACGCTTCGGGTTGGCGCAGATGTCGCAGATCTCGTGGTCGGAGATGTTGTGGCATTGCCGGCAATAGACCACCTCGCTCTTCAGCTTGTTGATGCGGTCGGTGAGCAGCGTCACGTTGGCCTCGTCCTGCTTGATGAGGTGCAGGGCGAGCCGCAGCGCCGACCGCTTCCCAATGCCGGGGAGTTTGGAAATCTCGTTCACGGCATTCTCTAAATGCTTGGAATAGAGGGAAATCATTCTTCTTCGGAATCAAAAATGAGGGTGGAGAATCGGGATTGGTCGAATATTTCGTTGGCAACATCGCAAAGCGCTTCCGCGGTGATGCCCTCGATGGTGCGGATGTCCTCGTCCATGGTGGAGACTTCGTCGTAGAACAGGGCTATATGTCCGGCCGCGAGCAGTTCGTTGAGCTTGCTCTCCTGCGCGAGCGCGAGCTGCCCGATGTACTGCTTCTTGGCGTAATAGAGCTGCATGGAGCCCAGCTTCTGTCGCTTCAGCTTTTCCAATTCGCGACGCACCAGTTCCATGCAGTGGTCGCGTTCGTGCGCGTCGCATCCGTAATAGATGCTGAAGAGACCGCAGTCGGAAAAGGCGTTGAAGTAGGATTCCACCGTGTAGGCCAACCCTTTCTTCTCCCGCACGCTCATGTTGAGCCGCGTGTTCTGCCCTTGACCGCCCAGAAGGTTGTTTAACAGCATGAAAGGGATGCGCTTCGGGTCGCGGATGTCGTAGGCGAGGGTGCCCGTGACCACATTGGTCTGCGAGGTGCTCTTGCTCACAGTGCGGCTTTGCGGACGGTAGCTCGTGAAAACCTCCCGCTTCCGTGTGCCGTTTCCGATAGGTGTACTTCCGAAGTTCCGTTCACAGAGACGGAGGAGCTTGTCGGTGGAAATGTTGCCCACGGAGGCCAGCACCACGTTGTCGACGGTGTAGTTCCGGGAGATGAAGTCCATGATATCCTCGCGGTGGATCGCCTGCACGCTCTCTTTCGTGCCCAAAACCGTCTTGCCCATCGCGTGTTGGTGGAAGACCAGCGATTCGAAATCGTCGAAAATCAGTTCGGAAGGGGTGTCGTTGTAATAGTTGATCTCCTCGAAGATGACGGTTTTCTCCTTTTCGAGTTCCCTTTTGGGGAAGGTGGCGTGGAAGAAGATGTCGGAGAGAAGCTCGACCGCCCTGGGGTAGTCGGGCGACAGGAAGGAGGCGTAGAAGTCGGTCTCCTCCTTGGAGGTGCTGGCGTTGAGGTCGCCGCCCACGCTCTCCATCCGGTTGATGACGCGGTAGGCGTTGCGCTTTTCCGTACCTTTAAATATAGTGTGTTCCACAAAATGAGCCAGCCCGGGGTGTTGTGCGGGCTCGTCTCGGGTTCCGGCGTCGATGAGGATGCCGAAGTGGGAAATGGGGGACGCGGTGGGGATGTGCAGCAGCCTAAGACCGTTCCGCAGTCTTATAACACGGTGCGGCATGGATCGATGGTGACGGTTTGGATGGTGTTGATAACGTCTTCGCTGTAAGGGACTTGCACGCGGATGTAGTTGTCGGTGAAGCCGGAGAGCATGTCATCGGCCACTTGGGATTCCACCAGGACGGGGCGTTCCTGGCCGGCGCACTGTTCGTAGAAGGCGCGTTTCTTCTCGTTGGAGAGGGCGATGAGGCGTTGGCTTCGCTCGTCCTTGACATCCTCGGAGATCTGGTTCTCCATGATGTTGGCTGCGGTGCGGGGGCGGCGCGAGTAGCTGAAGACGTGCATGTAGCTGACGGGCAGCTCGGAGAGGAAGTTGTAGGTCTCGTCGAACTCCTCGTCGGTTTCGCCGGGGAAGCCCACGATGACGTCGCAGGCGATGCAGGCGTCGGGCATCAGCTTCTTGATCTTTTTGACCTTTTCGGCATATTGTTCGGTGGTGTAGCGGCGGCGCATTTCGGAGAGGATGCGGTCGCAGCCCGACTGCAGCGGCAGGTGGAAGTGCGGCATCAGGATGTCGTTCTTGGCCACCAGCTTGATGATGTCGTCGGTGAGCAGTTCGGGTTCGAGGGAGGAGATGCGCACGCGGTCGATGGCTTTCTGCTTGACGATGGCCTTGAGGAGCTTGGTGAAGTCCTCGTTGGTGCCGCGTCCGAAGTCGCCGATGTTCACGCCGGTGAGGTTGACCTCATGCACGCCCTGGTCGGCGATCTCCTTGATGTTCTTGAGCACGCCCTCGATGGTGTCGCTGCGGCTCTTGCCGCGGGCGATCCACACGGTGCAGTAGGTGCAGTGGGTGTTGCAGCCGTCCTGGATTTTCAGGAACGAGCGGGTGCGGTCGTGGATGGAGTAGGTGGCGAAGAAGTGGGGGGCGGGTTTGACCTCGCGGGAAACCACGTAATCGACCACGCTCATCTTGTTGTGGCTGCCGAAGACTTTGTCGACGCCGGCCCAGCGTTCGAGCAGCTCGGGCTTGAGGGCACCGTAGCAGCCGATGAGCATGATGGCTGCCAAGGGGTTCTCGCGGTGGAGTTTCGACACCAGGTTGCGGGTTTTCTTCTCGGCTGCCCCGGTGACCGCGCAGGTGTTCACGATGACAATCTCGGGCACGCCTCCCTGCGACCAGCCGCGTTTCTCCAACTCAGCGGCGATGGCGGAAGATTCGCTGAAGTTCAGCTTGCACCCCAACGTGTGGATTTCGAAGTTTTTCATATATGTCTTTTTTTATTATTCTAACAAAGCGATCCGTTCCGGATCAAAGTTCAACAAAAGGGAACTAATAATCAGCCGAAAAATTAAGCAAAATTTTTGGCGTGCAAAGATACACTTTTTTTTCGGAACGTCAAAATTTTTATTTATGCGCAGAAGAGGCAAAAAAAAACTGCCCCCGCAGGGGCAGTGCCTTGAAATTCTTGAGTCTTCCGATTTTCGTTGTCGATCCATCTTTCTCTTATTTTTTTGCCTTCACCTTCCTTCCAAAGTTATAGCCCACCCGGATAGCAGGTTCAATGGTGGCGGTTTCGCCGGCCAGGGACGCGTGGTAAGTCAGTTCGCCCATGATGTACCAACGGTCGGTGATGAACTTGCCGAAACGCACTTCCACAGGCAAAACCATGTCGAAGTCGTAGAGACCGAAGCCGGTACAAGGGGCCACACCGACGAGCCAAGGTCTGTTTGCCGGGTTGCCAATCTGCATCATCAGTCCGGCTGTCAACCGGAAGGCCACGTGGAAATGGTCCACATCGCTGTACTTGTGGAACTCGCCCCAAAAACCGCCGCCTCCGGTGAGGTAGAAACCTATCGCGAAGTGGTCGTTGGTCGGGTACGCACAGTCGTATCCGATATTCGCCGTGAGACCTGCGCCTGGCAAGTCGCGGCACTCGAACGGCAAACCGACACCGAAACTGAATCCCTTAAGTGTGTTATAGTCGCGTTGTGCAAACGCCATCGCACTCACTATCAGTGCTACAGACAATACAAGACTCTTTTTCATTGTTCTACGATGGATTTATGGTTTAACAAAATGGTCTTGGCGGTCCCGACCTTGTTTTGGAAGGTGAACATCGACATGGGGTACCACTCGCCTTCATAGTCGGGGGCCCAGTAGCGGATACCGATGAGTCCGTGCTCCTTGCCCCATGCAATGACATCGCGGTAGATGTCGGCCTGTCCCTGCTGGTTCTTCTTATAGCTGCCAAGTTGTTGGTTCCAGCCTGCGAACGGTCCGACCATGTCTTGCGACGGGTAGGAGAACTCGCCGATGAACACAGGAACACCACATTTCTTGTTGATACGCGTGATGGTCTTGGTGAGCATTTTCTTCTTGTCGGTGCTCATGGCCGGTGCGCTGGGGTAGTAACTGATACCTGCCACGTCGCATGCGTAACCATGTTCGGACATGTAGGTGAAGAACGACGCGGAGGCGCGCGGTGTGGAGGTGACGGTGGCAATATGGGTGCTGAACCGCACATTTGACGTGTCCTTGCCGGCTTTGATGTAGGCCTTGAGGATACCGCGTTTGACAGCCGCGTACTGCTTGGCGTTGTGGCGCCACACGTGTTCCTTGAGCCACCAGAGACTGAACAGCGATGACATATAGCGCTTCATCTGACCGGCTTTGGCCAATGTCTGGTCGAACGAGTTCGGCATACCGATGCCGATGCCGGCAAAACCGAAGTTGGCTTCGTTGCCGAGATTCCAATCGTGGACAGTGCACCCCGTGGCGAGAATGCTGTCTGCAACAAATTCGCCGTAGATTTCAAGCACTGTGCAAATGTCATCCAGAGAGAGCTCTTCCCATTTGGCATCCCCGTTTTTCAGGATAGCGGCCCACCTCGGGTTGGAAGCGTAGAGTTCGGGGTAGTCGCTCTTGTAGAAACGCGGCGCCTGAGTGCCGTCCATGTCCATGTAAATATACGCGCACATCACCTCGGGATTGATCGGGATGTCGAGTGATGCGGCGATGCGGCACGTCTGCATTACCTGGTCGAACGTGTGCACGTTTGCGTTCTCGTCCGGATTGCCGTCGGTCGTGTTGTCCAGCGTGCCGTCTGCATGGTAGGTTTTATGCCGCTTGGTCGCCAAACGCACGTACATTTCAGTCGAGCCGAGATCTTTGTAAATCTGCTGCAGTTGGGCCGGAGTGGTAGCCGTCTTGTCGCCAACGTTGAACGTGTATCCCGCCTCGAACTGATTGAGCGAGAACGGGCTGAGCGACAGTGCCACACGGAAGTCTCCGGCGTATGCGGCATTAGAGTGCTTAGCGGTCTGTACAGCACCGTATCCCACGAAATCCTCCTCTTTCTCAGGATTCAGCAGCTGTCCGAAAAGTGCCACGTCTATGGGTTCCACGAACTCACTGTACTCGATGCAGTTGGTTGCGCCGCCCTCGTTGCACATCATCACAATCGAACGCTTCTTGCCTGATTGGTGCACCCCCAGCACATGCGTGCCTTTGGTGTGCAAGGTGACGCGCAGACGGTGTACACCGGGTTTCAACGAAGCACGGTACCTCGCCTCGATGTAACCGGACAAATCTGCTGCCACGACGCTTACTTCAGCTTCGCTCACCACCGCCAGATACAGGTCGGTCGAGCCATTGAATGGGTTAGGTTTGTTCTGAGGGAGGTACAAGCCCTCACTCGCCACCAATGCGTCCATGTCGAAAAAATAATTGCTCTGCGCCATCGACCCTAAACCTGACAGCGCAAGCAACAAGACGGTAATGATTCTTCTCATAATGCCTTTAAATGCTTGTTTATCATTTTTTTATGTTTTTATTTTTCGGTTGGCAAACATACGGAAAATCTGCAAACTGTTCCGATAGGCTGGTCAAGAAGGCGGATGTTGTGCCGCTCGGCGATGGATTTCGCCACGCTGTCGGGTTCATACCACGGATGCTTGGCGAGGGCGAATTTGTCGTGGTGAACGGTGAATACCTGCTTTGCCTGCAAGTCCAGAATGGCCTGCTCCAAACCTTCTGGTGTAGTGTGGATATGTTTCCAGTCGCTGTTGTATTGGCCGTTCTCCAGTAGCGCAAGGTCCACAGAACCGAATTGTTCCCGAATGCGTTGGAAGCGACTGTCGTAGCCACCGTCGCCACCGACATAGACCTTATGTCCGCCGTCCTCTACGAGGAACGATGCCCAAAGCGTTTGGTTGCTGCCAAAGAGACGGTTCGAGAAATGGCGGCTTGGCAGACAGGTGATGCCGCCGGCCTCTTCGTACCAGTCCATTTCGGTGATGATACTCTTGTCGTATTTCCAATACTCTAAATATTCCGCAATGCCAAGTGGGCACACTACATGCTTCACCTTGTCTTTGATGTCGCGCAAGGTGGCGTAGTCGAGGTGGTCCCAATGCTCGTGAGTGATGATAAGCACGTCAATTTCCGGCATGTCTTCCGGAGAGTAGATGTCCGTCCCTTTGAAGGGCTTCAACATCACCGAAGCGGGAAACTCCATCTTCAGCAGCGGGTCCACCAGATAGCGTTTGCCGTTCAGACAGAAAAGATAAGATGAATGACCGAACCACACGAGCCAGTCTTGGTCGGTGGGCAAACCGTGCAGATTGGTCTTCACTGCGGGAATCGCTTCTTTCGGGACGCGGTCTTTGGGACGATGGACGATGAACTCCCACATCATACTCAGTAGGGACTTGTCGCCAGTGAACTGCGGCGTTGGTTCCTCGTTTTGGAACATTCCGTCGCGCCAGTTGGGTGACGCCTCGATGCGTGCTTTGCGCTCTTTTGACATACGACGCCCGAAAGCCGGATGGTGGAGAATCACCACCACCACAACGGCGAGTACGATCAGTACAGCCAGTATAATCAACAAATTTTTCATGCTTCTCCTCATTTTTGCAGAATCGACTTGCTTTCGAAGATTTCTCCCACAAGCCATTTAGTAGTGTAATCAATCAGTTCCATTATAACTTTAATTCCGTAAATTAATTTCACTTTTTTCTGTTGATAAACAAGCAAGTTGTTGTTAATAAGTATTTTAGCAATGACTTGCTATTCTCATGTTTTTCACCTATTATTGCGATCGCGAAGTCTAACAAAATTAGAGTTGACAAATAAGACAGCAAAAATACAAATTAAAAACGACACCATCAACAGTTTCGGCGTTTTTTTTCGCCATTGACCTGTTCCGAGCATCACGCCTTGCTAAACTTGTCAACAACACGCTGGGCTCCAAGGGATTAAATGCGAGATTCAAATTCTCCGACACCTTGGAGAACATGGATTCCATGTACGGCCTTCGGCCTTTTTTGATTTCACACAGAAATCACGGAAATCACAGAAATTTTAGCCTGCGGCTAAGGGGAGCAAACGAAAAAAATCAAGACAAACTGCAACCTTTTGCGTTTTTTGCATCATATAGTTAGAATTGTTGTATTTTTGCGGCGTTGTTGCCAATTTTGATGTTAACGGACTTCGCACCAAGATTGGCGGCAACGTGAAGAAGTGAAAAATAGAAGTCCCCTGCAGACAATGAAGGAAAACCCTGCTGAGAAATCAATGAAATATACTAATCCTAAAAGTAGAGCAGGCATTCTATTCAGATATTTAATGTACCAGATAGGGTCTTTGCTTGTAATCGAAGCATTTGTTGGCCTGACACTTATGGATCATCTCACCATCAAACAGATTGTACTTTATGCGTGGCCCGGGATGTTACCCTATATTGTTGTACCGGTGTTGGCATTCTCGTTATGGTATGGCGGCAGTCGGGTATCATCCATAGAGTACGATTATGATTCCAAGACCTTTGTCTTTTGGCATTACAACTGGTTGTTTCAACACAAGAGGAAGGTGATACATTTTGATGATTTCCGATACAGTGTTTATCATAATATGCTCACTCCATATTTCTTTTTTCTGGTGACATGGATGCCAATAAAAGACACTCGGAATAAACGGATACTATTGTTCACCAGTGGTTTAGGATGGAAGAGGAAGCAAGTTGATGAGATAATTTCCAAACTGAAAGAAATAAAAGAACCGGACCGTTATTGGTAGTGTATCCCAATTCAAGGTTGGGATAAGGAAAGAAATACCGAATACCACAAAGTCCGTCCTAAAATGAAGAAATAGCAAATCACCCCTGCGCTAGCCAGCAGCTCTTGTTTTGTGGTGGGATTGGGCACAGGAAGTGTTATCTCACTCGTGAATAGTATTGCACGTGGCGTTCGGCAACAAAGCAGAGCTATATCCCCGTTCGTATTATGCTGCGGTCGTCGTTCGCAGGTTTGGGTGTGCCGGACTTCTTGTAGGCGTTGAAGTTGTAACTAACGCCTAACCAGAACATTCGGCTCTTGTTTTTCAGCATGTTCTCCAGACGGTAGTACTGGTTGTCGGAGAAGACCTCCCACTTGCGGGTGTTGAAGACGTCGGTGAGCTGCGCGGAGACCGTGAGCGCGCCCTTCAGGAACTTCTGGCTGATGCCGATGTTCATGTAGTGCGAAAGGAGCGTGGTGAACTGCGGGTAATATTGCGGCGTGTTCAGGAAATACTGCAGCGAGATGTTCATCCCCTTGACGGGCTTGAAGCTGAGCTGCACGTTGCTGTTGTTGACCCAGCCGCTGTTCGAGATGTCCCACGAATCGATATTGCCGACCGAACGGAGGTAGTAGGTGTTCGTGCCCACCATCGCCGACATCCACTTCCACGGATCCACGGTGAGGCTCACGTCCAAACCGGCCTTGGTCTGCGAGGTGGCGTTGATGTAGGTCATCAGCAGCACATCCCCTTCGAAACGCGCCACCTGGGTGATGTAATTATGGATGTAGTTGGCATACAGACCGGTGGAGATGCGTAGTATTTTCGACTTATACTGATAGAGCAAATCGGCATTGTCGGCCGTTTCGGGCTTGAGGTGCATGTTGCCCTGCTCGAAGTTGTGCGGGTCGATCATGCTCATGTAGGGGTTGAGCTGCGGATAAGTGGGGCGGGTGATGCGCCGCGAATAGGCGAACGAGAGCGAATGCTTCTCTGAAAAGGCGTATTTGAGGGACAACGACGGTCCAAGGAAAAAGTGCTGCGTCGCCTCGTCCAACACCTCCTTGTCGCTGTGCAGCTGCGTGCGACTGTACTCGGCACGCAAGCCCGCACTCCAGGTGAAGGGTTTCCCCGATTTGGAGGTCAACTGCACGTAGGCGGCAGGCACGTACTCCCTGTGCAGCAGGTCGTTGCTGAACTGATGGGAATATTCCCAGTTGGCATTATCGTTTACGTAGAAGTCGTGGTAGATGTTGTTCTGGCGGTACGAAAACTTCACGCCGGCATCCCAAAAACCGTACTTCCGGATGATACGCCAGTCGGTCTGCGCGGAGGTAAGCAGCGGACTGCCGCCCGACACCGACTTGCTGACCGAGTCGCCCTCCAAAAAGTAGTACGACGGGCGGTGTCCCCAGATTTTCGAGACGTTCGCCTTGACGCTGAAAGAGAGCTTTCCCGGCGTGATCACCCGCTTGAAGGCGAAAGTGCCGTCGATGTTCTCGCGGTTCCAGGTCACATCGCTGCGACGGTTCTCGTGTACCAAAGTGCCGCCGTAAAACCAATCGTTGGACAAATCCTGAACAGTGTTCAGCCGCGGGATAATCAACCGGAGGTCGAAATCGATCGTGGTTTTGAGGTTCGGTCGGATGGTGAACCCCAAGGCCACATTGTTGTTGAAAGTCGTCCGCAGGGCGTGAATCTGCTGGCTGAGACTGTCGCCCGTGGTGCGGTAATAGCGGTAGAGGTAGCCGTTGTTGACATCGTCCTCGTATTTCAGCTGGTAGTTGAAACGAAAGGCGAATTTGTTCTTGGTGTAATTCAGCGCGAGACTGCCGTTGGTGAAGTGGTTGAAGCCGTAGTTGACGGCCGCCATCCCGCTCAGTCCTTTGGCCGCGCCCTTCTTGGTGACGATATTGATGATGCCGCCGGTGCCCTCTGCATCGTAAGTGGCATTGGGATTCTTGATGATGTCGATGCTCGCCACATTGGACGACGGAATGGCGTCGATGGAGCCGAGGTTGGTGGGTACGCCGTCGAGGAGCAGCAGCACATTGCCGTTGCCGCGCAAGGAGACATTCCCTGTGGGATCGACGGTAACAGAAGGCTCGGTCCGCAACACATCGCCGATGGAACCGCTCATCCATGCAGTGGCATCAGTCGGATGCATTGTGGTCCTCGTAACATCTACATAAGTACTACCGTTACCTCCTTGCTGAAAGGTAACATACACCTCGTCTAACTGTTTCGAGGTGGCTTCCATCAAGATGGTGCCCAACGAAACCTGAGGTGTGTTCGCCAAAAAAGGCATCTGTTTTGTCTTATAGCCCATAAAGACCACCGTCAGAAGACAAGAATCCTTCGTTTGGGCTATTTCCATTTCAAAATGGCCCTTTTGATTTGTCAGCGTACCGGCAATCACGCTATCGTGCTTTGAGATATAAACGGATGCATATTGCAGTGTATGGTCATTCGCCGCAGAAACAATGCCTGACACTTTGCAGCGGTTTTGCTGCGCGGAGAGGGGCAGGAAGGCTGTCGCGAGAAGCAGGGTAAGGGTTGCGGTGATGAGTTTCTCCATAAGGATTATTAAAAAAGTCGGCAAAAATACAAAATACTCCGATGTGGTTGTCAGAAAGCAGAATGATCAGACGGGCTCACAGCCTCGAAGAGGCGTCACGCACGCAGTGCAATTAACACCATACAAGCGGAGCGCAGCATGGTGACTGACGGATGCGGCTGGTCCGGCATATCGGAGATATGCGACATCTCATTGTCGCCGTCATCAGGTATAGCCTCTCGCATCTCTCCGAGATGCTCATAGCGCGTGCGCATCGCTAACACCACACTGCGCCTATCGGCTTGTATGGTGATAATTGCCCCTGTCGGCGCGTCTCATGCCTCCGGCATGGTGCTCTGTCGACACGCAGTCGCATTCATGCTCATATTGTTCATCACGCTGATATGAGCGACAACATCAAAACGTCTTATTATCCGTCATGAATGTGAAAAATATGAGTTGCTGCCCCCCAATAATGAATTCAAAAAAAAAGTATCTTTGCATTTTGAAAAGTTTGAAACATGAAACCCAAAAAATATAAAAAGCCTGAACAGAAGAGCCCTGTGGTTGAAGAGCCTTCCGTTGCATATGGAGCAAGCACTTTGAACGATTCCACCTTGACAGTAGCTCCTGACTGTGAAACCCCTGCCGACACAATGACTACTGCCAGTCGTGTTTCTCCAAACGCACATGCCTACGAAGAAATGAAAGCAGCTCTTCGTGAGCGTATTGACAAGATTGAGGTCGGCGAAGCCACCTTCCACACCAACGAAGAGGTGTTCTCAAGTATTCGCGATCGATATGGCTTATGAGATAATATGGATTGATGAGGCCCGAATTTCACTTGATGCCGAGATGGAATATGTGTATGCCGAATTTGGACGACATACATTAGAGAAAGTGTATAATGACTTGATGGAACGGGTGTCTCAATTACAGATCTTTCCCCGTATTGGAATCCGATGCGAAGACTTGGACTATCACGGCTACGAGATGCGGCTGCTCAACATAAAAAAAGTGACTGTTGTATATGCGATTGTCCACAACACTATACAAATTTTGTATGTCTGGAACAACCAAAAAACCCAAGTAGACTGGCACAAGTGTTGGGACTAGAGGAATAGAGACGGTAGTATTGTTGCAAATTGCTTTTATTGGGGGTAACTCTAACCGTAATTGTTACTGTTGTTCCTGATATGTGACCAAAGTGGTAAAGTTTTTAATGATTATATACAATTATTGCTGTTTCAAAAAATATTGGTCAAGCGCCTGCTGCGTTTTTTTGCGACCGATAGCAATGATTTTTTCCGATTTGTCGTAGTCAAAGCCACCATAGCGACTCATCTGGATGTCCACAAGCACATCGGGTTTCATCAGTTGGGCCATGAGGATGGAGTTTTGACGGATCATCAGGGAACTCACGCGCGACAGCATCGTATAATGGTTGAAGTCGAGGTTGTTGGGAATCAACTTATTGAGTATCTGTTGTGATAAAGAGCTGCTGCGTTTGCGCTTCTCTTCCATTTCTTGATGTAACTTGGATTGAGCCTCGTAATCTTGTCCGCTTACATCAACCCCGACCAGAATATCCTCTTCGTGACGGACAACCCGATTCAGGGGGATGGGATTCGTCACACCGCCATCGATGAGGATCATTCCATCGCGCTGCACGGGTTCGTAGAAAGACGGCAGGGAGATGCTGGCGCGGATGGCTTCGAAAAGACTGCCTTTGCGGAACACCACTTCGCGTCCGGCTTTCCAGTCGGTGGCGACGGCACAATATGGTATCGGCAGCTCCTCGATGGGCATATCCGGAACAAACGCCATGATGGCCTCGATAATGCGCGTGCCTTTGGCCAAATGGTTCAAACTCAGTGAGAAGTCCGTCAGTTCCAGCATCTTCTTCCGGTCGATACTCTTCATCCATTCGCGGAATTCCTCCAATTTTCCTGCTGCATACACTCCGGCGATGAGAGATCCCATCGAACAACCCGCTATCGAGGTGATACGATAACCTCGTGCTTCCAGTTCTTCAATTGCACCGATGTGGGCAAGTCCTCTTGCGCCACCGCTCGACAACACCAATGCTACGTCTTTTGCCATAATGGATGTTTTTTGTTTCTACAGGAACT
>Ga0265299_10003606_pt1 | contig 14997 bp, 6 predicted proteins | sample AusTroGonzalo_MG_4_FD_193485 | JGI IMG/M metagenome (GOLD analysis project Ga0265299, IMG submission 193485) | Bovine rumen microbial communities from tropical cattle in Woodstock, Queensland, Australia - Gonzalo_02 | ecosystem: Host-associated > Mammals > Digestive system > Stomach > Rumen ... | reverse complement strand
ACGTCGTGGGCTCGACTTGCACGCTCGTTGCGCGGATGTTCCGTGGCGCTGGCGAGCGGCCTACGAAGGAAGTTGCAGGAGTCCTCATCGCTGGCATCGTCTCCGATACGCTCCTTTTCCAGTCGCCGACTACGACCGAAGACGACCGCGCGATGTGCGCCTGGCTCGAAAAGCTCTGCGGCGAATCTGCCGCGTCTATAATGGAAGGGCTCATGTCAGTCGCCTCGCCGCTCACTTCGATGTCTGCAGACGAGGCCGTCGCCGCCGATGCGAAGCTCTACACCGAGGGCGGCCGCAAGTTCGTGCTCGCGCAGATAGAGGAGTCGCATCTCGCAGTCTTCCACCGCCACATGGCGGAACTCGCCGCCGCGCTCGAAAGAGCGATGAAGGGCAACGGGCTCGACTTCGCGGCGCTTATGGTGACAGATCCGGTGCGCGGCAATTCCGAGCTTCTCTTCATGGGCGACGAGGCAGTTCGTCGTGCGCTTCCGTATCGTCGTGCGGAGTCGGGCGTTCTCCTGATGCCGGGCGTCCTCTCGCGCAAGAAACAGCTTCTGCCGGAAGTGCTCGCCGCGCTCGCATAATATTTGGAGGTTTATTTGCAAAACTTTTTGTTGAGCCGTGTAGAACATGTAGATCGTGTAGGATTTCTGCATGTTCTACACGTTCTACATGGTTAATTCGGTTAAAGGATTTTTAACAAAAAATATAGGAGGCAAAAATGAGATCATGCAAGGAAATGCGTCAGGATGCCTGGAACATTTTGACTGGCTCGAAGTGGGGATGGAAGATACTTCTCAATGGCATAGTGCTGTATGCGATTCTGCTCGCCGTCGTGATCGGACTCGAATTCATCTTCGAGGCCGCCGGCATCCAGACATGGTCGTCGTTTAGGGAGGCGCAGCTTGCGGCCAAGCGTTCTGGTGTTGATCTCACCATCGCTTCTGGCCATGAAGCACTGCGAATGACATTCGCGAGCGGATTCTCGACGTTTGTCGAGTATCTCTTTCAGAGTATTGTCGTCTTCGGCCTCGTCACAACGCTTGTCAAGTGCATCAAGGACGATTCCAATGGCTGGTTCGCCAGTGCCTTCGGCGGTTTCAAGCGCCCGTTCGATCTTTTGTGGCTTACCGCCCTGATAATGATCAAGGTTGTCGTCTGGGCGCTCGCCTTCGCCTTTATCGGTGGTTTTATTGGCGGCATCGTGTCGGCCGTCCTTCGGGCATGTGGTATGGTGACTGAAATACAGATGGGAGTGTTGATTGGATTGTTGTGCGGCATCCCTGCCTGCATCGCCGCCATCATCGTCAGTTTACGCTATGTGCTTACCTGGTATGTCAAAGTAGAGAACGTTGAGATTGGCGCAAATGCCTGCATAAAGCGGAGTTGTGAATTAATGCGCGGGCGCAAGTGGAAGCTTTTCTTCTTCTGGCTGTCCTACATCGGGTGGTTCATTCTTGCAATCCTGCCTTTTGCCCTTACAGCAGGCGTTGTGGGCGCTTTGTCGGCGGCGAGCGCTGGTGCACAAGCGGACGCGATACCGGATGAGTGCTCCATCGTCATGATCGGCGCGTTTGTCGTGTCGATGTTGATTGGAATCTTTGTCGTTCTTTACGCCGCAATCGGACAGGCCGTGTTCTACCGAGACGCGAAGGCCGAGACTTGCGATGTAAAGGCAGAGATTGAAGCGGGCAAAAGCGAAGCATGAGCGGTTGCGTCAATAGGCGGACGGTCGTCCTTGCGGCGATGATGTTCCTCGAGTATATGGCCATGCCCGTGTGGTTTGTGCCAATGCTCCCCTATGTCAAGTCGCTGCCGGGCGGCGAGAACTGGACTCTATGGTGCGGGCTAATAATGGGCATTGGCACTTTCGCTTCTCCCCTCGTCGGCATGTTTGCGGACCGTCGCCTCAACGCGGAGAGGGTTCTTGCGATCTGCTACTTTTCCTCTGCGGCGCTCCTGTCGGGCGCATTCTTCGTCACCTCACCAGCGCTCCTTTTCGTGGTGCTTCTCGCGACTATGTTTTTCTACATGCCTACATGGGCGCTTACGGCGACTGTCGCGATGGCTCATGCGAGCAAGGATGCGTTTCCGCGCATCCGCGTCTTCGGAACGATTGGCTGGATTTGCTCGTGCGTGTTCTCGCTCGCGGCAGCGGCAGGGGGCTTTAAGGGATTTGACTCGTCGCCATGGATATTCGCTGGCGGCGCGGCAGTTACGGCTGCGGCAGGGCTTTTCACGTTCGCTCTCCCGAAAACGCCGCCGCAGGCCAAGGGAACGCCGATATCGGTTGGCGACGCGCTTGGGCTCGGCGCTCTCGTGCTGTTGCGCGACAAGTCGTTTCGCTCGTTCGCGATTTTGCTTCTCCTTGCCATGATTCCGTTTCAGTGGTACAACGTCTATTGTGCCGCGTACTTGAAGGAATCCGGCTACCAGTATCTCACTACGACGATGAACATCGGGCAGGCAGGGGAGATATTCTTCATGCTTCTCGTTCCGCTGATCTTCCGGCGCATCGGCTACAGGCGCGCCCTCGTGCTCGCGCTCGCCGTCCTAGCGCTTCGCAACATCTTCTTCGCGGTTTCCTCCGCATACGGCTTTGCCGCGCTTGACTTCTGCGGGATCGTCGTGCACGGGCTCATCTTCGGTCTTCTCGTCGTTGGCGCGCAGATGTTCGTCGACGAAGTCGCGCCGCCCGAGCTGCGCAACCAGGCGCAGGGACTCGTGAACCTCATTCTTGCAGGTGTAGGCGTCTTCGCCTCGAACTTCCTCTTCGATGCGATTCTCAAGTCGTCTTCGCCTACTCCGTGGACGACTGCCTATATCGTCGCCATAGCAATCTCGCTCGTCACCGCTGTCTACGGACTTGCGTCCGCGAATCGGAAGTCATAACCACTCCGGCCTGTCTCCACAACCACGGTGGTGGCCCTATTTCCGCAGGTCGGCGCTGGGCGGGTGGCCGTAGAAGGCGGTGTAGGCGCGGGTAAAGTAGCTTTGCGTCGAGAAGCCGGTTCTTGCGGCAAGTTCCTTGACACTGTACCCGCCGTTATCTATGAGCCGTTTTGCCTCGCGCATCTTGACTGAGAGGATGTACTTGTTCGCGCTCATGCCGAACGTCTTGCGAATCGCGTTCTGCAGCGCCGATTGCGAGATGCCCGCGGCGGCAGCAAGGTCGGCGAGCGCGATGCGCCGGTCGAGGTTGTCGTCTACGAGCGAGAGGGCTTTCGCGAGCCACGGCGGATCGACCGGATAGACATTCGTTGATTCGCGTTCGACGACGCCCAGCGGTGGAATGAATATGTGTTTCTTCTCTTTCGCAGCGTCCGGATTGTCGATCATTTCCTCCAAGAGCTGCAAGGCGGTGTAGGTCTGCAGACGGAAGTTCGGGTCGATGCTGGTAATGGCTCTTGGCGAGTACGCGCAGAGGGTGATGTCGTTGTACCGGCCCATTACGGCGATGTCGTCTGGAACGGCGCGGCCAACGCGCAGGCACGATTCAATCACGAGCGCGGCCCTGCGGTCATGTATGCAGAACACCGCTGTTCTCGGTGGCAGCGTGGGGATCCATTCGTCCAAGTACGCCGGAACGGAGACTTTATTCGATATAATCGCCACCTCGGACATTCTCTCGCGGTCGCACAGGATGCAGTCGTGGCCCTCGTTTCGCAAAGCCGCTGAGAAAGCTTCACCAAGCCGGTCGTAGAACAGATTGCCGTGAGTGCCGCAGAACGCGAAGTTGGTGAATAGACGGCGCAAGAACCATTCAGCAGCCATCGCTCCGGCCATTTCCGGGGAGAAGTCGACGCATGCGATGTCTGGATTGTCATTAATCGTAGTCATTACTACCGGCAACCCTGTCGCCTTCAGGAGTTCAATCGTTTCTTGCTTGAAGACGTCTGCCAAGATGCCGTCGCAGCCGTCAAAGATGTTGGGTTGGGCCGACAGTTCCCCAAGCGCGAAGCGCATGGTGCAGCTACGTCTCTCCTGTGCGTAAGTCGCCGCATAATCGAGCGTCTTGCTTACTTGCGTCGGGAGGATGCTTTCCGATACGAACGCTATGACTTTCGTCTTCGCTTTGCCAAGTTTGCTGTTTCGCACTTTTACCACATTGGTATTGTATCATATTGCCCATTTTGCGGGCAATAGCGACTTGTGTTGGATTTTGAATGGTATTATTTAAAAAGTGTTGGATTTTGAATGACATGGGCGTTGAATCTTGGGCGGACGGGGTGGTATAATGCATACACTAGGTTAGGAGCCGGAGTGCTTGGAGAGCACGAAAACGCGGCAAAAACAGGGCTTAAAAGTAAGGAGATAAACAATGAAAAGCATAATTGGCAATGTCCGTAGTGGGAAAGTTGTAAGTTATTTCCTCGTTGCAATCTTCACATTCGCGGCGGCGCAGTTTGCGCAGGCGGCGGGGACGTGGAAGGCCGACAAGGTCGGCGGCAGCGAGGAGAGCCCATACAACATTTGGGACACTGCGAACTGGGATGGCTCCCTCGGCTCCGGGACGCTCAATCTGGCGGTTTCGGAGAAGACGTATTTCAAGAGCGAATCGACTTCGCAGATCGCCGGTGACTTCGACGTCAATTCCGGCGACTTCGTTTTTCTCGGGCCGCTGAACTTCCTCTGCTACAAGAGCGATACAGCCAACGCGAGGTCGTCAGTTCTGAAGAAGGGCGACTGGACGGTCAAAAACTACGGCTTGCACATTGGCAGCGGCGCCGGGACGACGGTCGCCTTCACGAACGAGACCGGCAACGCGAACATGACAGGCAGCAGAGACAACGATTCGATTCTTTCCGTCGCCGCCGGAGAGGGAGCGACGGTGGAGGTCGTAAAAGAATCTGGCAACTGGTCTGTTTCCAAGACGGCCTTCATCGGCGACGGCAAGAACTCCATTGCAAGATTCTACAATCGCGGCGGATTCCTTACCGCCGCGAAATACGGCGTCTGCATAGGCGACGGCAACGGCGGAACGACAGGCTCGGCCTATCTCGAGATCAGCGGTGGTGCAGTCACCAACACTGCCGGTAATCTTTCCATCGGCGACGGCAACAGCGGCGGCACTGCCGAGGTGCGCGTCAACGGCGGCGAATACTGCGCACAAGCCGGCTATGTCTTTGTCGGCAGTAAGGGACGAGGAACTCTGACCATTGACAGCGGGCGCGTCATAGCGTCTGCAAGCGGCGTAAGATTCTGTGACAATGCCCTGTGCGGTTCCGGACGCGACTGCTTCTTGAATCTGAACGGCGGCACGCTTGAGGCGACAACGGTCACATACGGTTCTGGTTCGGCGAACGCGACATTCACGTTCAACGGCGGAACGCTCAAGGCGCTGAACGACAACACGACACTCATCGAGGACAAGGCAAAACTCTCGGTCGTGGTTAACGGCGGCACGATCGACACGGACGGGAAGAAAGTGACGATCGCGAAGGAGCTCACTGGCACTGGCGGCCTGACCTTCGTAGGCGGCGGCATGATTACGCTGTCTGGAGCGGTCAACTACTCTGGCAAGACTGCCGTCACGCCCGGCACGACGCTCGCCGTCGCCAACGAAACCGCCAAGGACAATATCCTCGCTAACGGCCTTGTCCTGGCGGGCCTTCCTACGGCGGATCAGACGATTATGACGTATACATCGGACTTGACTGGTGCCGACCTTTCCGAGGTGAAGTGCCCGCTCGCACCGGCGACCACTTTCAAGATTGGCTCCGACAATATGTCGATTGTCGTCGATGTTCCAGGTGCGGCGCTTGACAACTACTGGACGGGCGCGGCAAACGACGGCGACCTCAGCAACGGCGCCAACTGGTCGAACGGCAATGTGCCGACGAGCGGCAACGCGAACATCTTCTGCACGACCAATTCGACGCTGACGAAGGGCGCGACGTTTGCGCCGACTTCCATTACGTTTCTGCCGGGTGCTTCTACGACGATCTCCGGAAGCGGTCTGACAGTGTCGGTGATCAGCAACCTCTCGACCGTCGTGCATACGTTCGCTTGCCCGCTGACGTTCGCGGATACGTATAGTGTACACTGCGATTGTGCGCCGGTCAACTTCGCTGGCGGCGCAACGGCGACCTATCCCGATCCGGGCATGACGGACAACGCGGCGTCGCACACGCTTATGGGGGAAATTACGTTTACAAATGACTGGTCGCAGGGCAAGGTTGCGTACCCCTACACAGTGCCCAATGGCGCGATTCTTCATGGCGAGGATGCGCGTGGCACTGACGCGACTGCGACATCTGGCACGAACGCGAAGGGCGACTTCCTCTCCATCGAGGATGGCGGCAAGGCGTATTTCAAGACGGTTTTCGTTGATAAAAACAATTCGCACATCAATACCGATGGCGAACTGCACGTGGAGGATGTCTTGGAGGTTGGCGGTTCAAGCCAATGTCATGCAACGCACGACCAGAATGACACAGGCGTCATCTACGCGGACGGCCTTCACAAGAATGTGAAGAATGATGTGTATATAAAGGTGCCGACGCTCTATATCGGAAGCAAGGGCCTTGGATCCAAAGTGAAAGATTACACAATCCACTTTGCCGACGCAGCAAAGACCGTCTATGCCACAGACGACTTTGAGATTTTCAGTCCTACTAATTCCAATAATCGCCAAGATTGGGGCCTTAATCTCGAAAAACAGGTGACGTTCAATACGCAGGGGCATATCATCAATTGGACTGGCGGCGCACGGGGTAGCGGTGCTCTCGTCAAGGATGGCGAGGGAACGCTTATCTTTAACCCGCCAGGCACAACACTTTCCGGTGCGGTGACAGTGAAGGGTGGCACCTTGAAGGTTATGTCCGCAAGCGGTGTCAGCACGGGTGCGATGACGGTCAAGGACGGCGGAACTTTGGATGTCGCCTCCGACGCGACGCTTGGCAGCAGCGCAGTTACGCTTGAGGTCAGATCTACACTCGCGCTCACAGCCACCAACAACACGTTCACGGCGCTTGCCAACGCGGTTACGCTGCCTACGGGAGCGAACGAGAAGGCGGTCATTCGCCTTGACGGACAGAGGTTGAAGGCGGGCAACCACACGATTCTGAGCAATGTTGCCGCTGGCGCTACTGACAATGTGGCTCTTGACATGACGGGTTCGGCGCTTGTTGGGCGCAAAAAAGCGTCCTTGGCTGTAGAGGGCACCGATCTTGTCCTCACTATTGAGCCCAACGCAATGATAATTCTTATCCGCTGATCAGGCGGCACGACCGCTCCACATGAAAAAAGCATGTATGATTGTGGTGCTTGCGGCGGCGTTTGTCGCGCGGGCGGAGATTAATGTCGTGCCGTATCCGTCATCGGTCGTCGAGAAGCCCGGTGTGTTCAAATGCCCTGCTGGCAAAGAACTCCGGAAAGTCGTGAAGCTCTCCAAGGATGCGTCCATTCCACACGAGGGCTATAGGCTTTCGGTGACGGCGAATGGAATCAATGTCGCCGCGAGCGACAAGGCGGGGGCGTTCTACGCGCTTAAGACGCTTGAGCAGCTAAAGGACGCGACAAGCGCGTCCCTCCCGTGCTGCGAGATTGAGGACGCGCCGCGCTACTCGTGGCGCGGACTTCACCTTGACGAGAGCCGCCACTTCTTTGGCAAGGACGCGGTCAAGGCGACGCTCGACCAAATGGCGCGATTCAAGCTCAATCGCTTCCACTGGCACCTAACCGACGACCAGGGCTGGCGCATCGACGTGCCGGGACACCCCGAGCTTATTGAGTATGGCTCGTGGCGTCCGTACAGCCCCAAGCGTCCACCAGAAGGCGGCGAGTGCAACAAGAAGAAGCAGGTCAGCGATGGGAAGAAATACGGTCCGTTCTTCTACATGGAAGCCGATATCAAGGAGGTGATTGCGTATGCCAAGGAGCGTCACATTGAGGTATTGCCGGAAATCGAGTTTCCGGGACACTTCCGGGCGGCGCTCGCCGCATATCCCGCCTACGCTTGCTTCCCCGAACGGATCAAGAGCCGCTGCGGACGCGGCACCTGGGGCATCGAGCCGGAGGTGATGTGCGCGGGCAACGACGAAGCCATCAAGTTTGTCGAGGAAGTCCTTGACTACGTTTGCAAGCTGTTTCCGTTCGAATGCGTCCACATTGGCGGCGACGAATGTCCCAAAGGACGCTGGAAGGAGTGCTCCAAGTGCCAGGCGCGCATCAAGGCCGAGGGACTCAAGGACGAACACGCGCTCCAGGCGTGGCTGACGCGCCACATGGTCGAGTTCCTCGCCAAGCGCGGCAAGCGCACGATCGGCTGGGCGGAGTACTTAGGCGCGGGCGTCCCCGCCGAGGCGATGGGCATGGTCTGGATGGGCCAGAACGTTCCTCGCGTAGTGTCGAGGGGTGCGTCGGAAGGGCACGACATGATCGTGACGCCCTCGCCATTCTGCTATCTCAACCATAGTCAGGAGCTCAAGGACGACCCGTATCCCTACGGTGGCGGCGGCCGCACGCTTGAGAAGTGCTATTCGTTCGATCCGTGCCATGGCGTCACCGGCGATGCGGTAAAGCACGTGATCGGCGGGCAGGGATGCCAGTGGACGGAGTATTCGTGGGACCAGAAGGATCTCGAATGGAAATACTGGCCGCGCATGATGGCGCTCTCGGAAGTCTTCTGGATGGGCGAGAAGAAGCCGGGACTGGACGACTTCAAGCGCCGCGCCACTGTTCAGCGCGAGGCGCTGATCAAAGACGGCGTAAATGCCGCGCCGCTCCCTTGACACAATATATGCGATTTGCACTGACAGCGTTTGTGGCCATGCTCGTGGTCTCCGCGGCGGCGTTGAATGTCAGCTACGACGGACGAACGCCCGAGTCGCACCGCGAGTGGGGTGACAAAAACTGCCTGCGCGAGCACATGGAAGTCGCCGCAAAAAGGATATGCGAAGCGCTCTACGGCGACAACGAACGTTCTCGCCACCACGAGAACTTCGACATGCTTCTCTATCTTGCCCCGGTCAAGGGCGGCAACCCCGCGTTTGCGGTAGGCCGGAGGGTTACGTGGAAGGTGGGCGAACACCCGAGCGGCGAGATTTGGGGCTGCCCGGGCATTCTCATACATGAGATGACCCATGTCCTCGACATGGGGTCGGACAGGGTCTTCACCGAGGCGATGGCGGACTGGGTGCGCTACTATAGGTGCACCAATCCCCCCGAAGTCCTTCGGTGGCGCTGGAAGGCCCTTCGCGGTGGGCGCGGCTACGGCAAGTACATGGCAGGCGCGAACTTTGTCGATTTCATGACGCAGAACTACGGCGAGGGAACAATCTACAAGATACTCATGGGCTACAAGCAGCACGGCAAAGACCCGTGGGAAAAGCTATTCGGCAAGAACTTCGACGGACTGATCGCCGAATGGCGGCAGATGGAGACGATATACGATCCGATATTCGAGTGGACGTACAACGGCGATGCATCGGGCGTCGTGCGCCATGACAAGAAACACTGCCGGATTTCCGGCTTGTCCGTGAGCGACGCAAAGGACAAGTCCGGCGCGTGGATAGAGGGCGCGACGGCAGGCGAAGCCACGACCGTGAAGGACGGCAGCATTGCAATCGCTCTGCACGGATGGTTCCCGAATGGCGGCACACAGACGGCCATCGCCTCTCTTGGTGCGCCGGGGGAGGGCTCGGGCAAGGCGATTTTGCTCGCTACGTCGGGAAAGTCAAACCTCCTGTCGGCGCATGTCATCGCGCATTGCCCTGGTTCCTCGTGCCAGATAGTCTCGACGACGAAGATTCCCGTAAAGGACATGGCGGAAAGTCCTCATTCCGTGGTTCTCTCGGTCGATGGCGGCGATACTGCGCTTGTCGTCCTCGACGGCGGGCCGGCCGTGAAGATCGACATGAGTTCAAAGTGCAAAGGTTGCAGCTTTGAGCCGAAGTTCGCGATAGGCGGTGTCAGCGGCGGTTTCGGCATCAGCGGGTTTTCGGAGCCGAAGGGCGAGGCAGGAGTGCGGATAGACGACGTGCGTGTGTTCAACAGGGCCTTCCGTCCGCGCGAGACGAAGTCATACGCCGACACCTTCGGCGCCGACTACCGTCCGGCGGTCGCGGTGACGGCTGAATGGATTGGCGCACCGGGAGGCAAGGATCTTGACTCTCCGCAAAACTGGTTTTGCGTCAACGCGATAGGCGAGAGGATTGCCGCAATTCCGACGAAGGACACGGCCGTCAAGGTGTACGGGAAGAAGATTCCGAACATACAGCCAGGCGCGAAGTTCCAGTGCAAGTCCTTCACAATCGCGGGGCTCGCCATACTTGACGACAGCATCGACCTGCGGGGCGTCAATGTCGTCGACATAGAGGACAATTCGCGGATAATATCGAGGGGCGACAATGCGCTCGCCGTGTCGAAGCTGCGCGGGGAGCGCGTGCGGCTCGACGGGAAACTCGCCGTGACGACGGCCATGAAGGTGGCGGGGAAGCTCGACATGAAGGGCGGGAGCGTCCTGCGGCTTCCAGAGAACCCGGCGGCCGCGCTCGTCGGAGAACTTGCGTTTTCTGGGGAGGGGAGCGTTTCGATCAAGCCCGGCGTCATGCCGCAGAAGGGCAAGACGTGCAAGGTGTTGCGCGTTGACAAGCTTCCCGAAGACCTTTCGCGTCTTGCGCTGCACGGCACGGACGATCCGTCTGCCGCCGAGTTCAAGCCCTCGACGGACAAGAAATCCCTTACTGTCTATCGACGAAAATGACAATCTGAAATCATGCTTTTAAGGCGAAATTAGGAGGAAACAATTATGATGCTGTCAAGGACGTTTAAATTTCTCTTGCCAATGGCGCTCGCTGCTGGCTGTGCGTTCGCAGACGGGCCGAAGGCGTCGGACTTCAAGCTAAAGGTGACGGGTGTCGCAGTGGCCAACGACACGGGAAAAAACTACAAGCTTGTCGGCAAGGTCGCCTCCCCGGAGACTCGCGTCGTGGTCAAGTCCGAGAAGCAGCTGGCGATGTTCTTCATCGACTACGCCTTGCCCGACAACGTGTCCGCTCGCATCTGGCTTGAGCCGAACTGCACGCACAGCGGCGCAGGCGGTCGCTTCGGCTCCAGTCCGTCCGGCCTGCATTCCGGGAAGGGCAAGACCGAGAGAATACTCCATCTTGGCGACGACTGCCACGGCAAGCATGTGCATCTCAAGTCGGTGCGCCTGTCGGTGACGCTCGAAGACGACAAAGGCGAGGATTGCGGTAGCTTTTACATCGGCGACGTGCCGGTCAACGTCGTGTATGCGCACGGAGAGCTGAAGGAAGGCGATGAGTTCGACGTCCTCGAACCGCTGTCGCCGCCGCCCGCCGTCACCACCACGCTCCTCCCGGGGTGGACCGAGGACTTTGAAGCGGCGAAGGCCAAGGCGAAGGCAGAGGGCAAACTTGTCCTCGCCTACTTCCTCAACTCGCGCAAGCGTGGCAAGGGCGAACCGGGCATCCTCGACGGCGACGTGCTTGGTTCAAAGGAGTTCGTCGAGCGGGCGGGCAAGTCGTTCGTCCTCTACATGTGCGAACTCGACGACACCAAGCAGTCGTGGGCGGCGAAGGACAACGTCATGGTTGCGCTTAAGTACGCCTCCCGCCGCGGTTCCTTCCGACCGCCGGAAGTTGCGATAGTCGATCCCGACGGCAAGCGCGTCGCACTTCTCGAAAAGAAGGATAGGGAAGGCGGTGTGGACGGTTTTCTCGCGAAGATAGAGGAGGCCCGCAAGACAGGCATGGAGAAGGTCGAGGCCGAGCGCAAGGCGCGTGCAGAGGCCATGAAGAAGGTGCCAGCGAAGACCGACGGCACGTCGACCCCTGCTGGCTTCACCGACAACTTGGGCGAGGCGCTTGCAAAGGCAAAGCAAGAGGGCAAGCTTGTCTACGCCTGCTTCTCCGGCAGCGACTGGTGCGGATGGTGCAAGAGACTGGAGGAGGAAGTTCTCTCCGATCCGCTGTTCGTTGCGGGAGCTATGGATGACTACGTCCTCGTGTTTATCGACTCGCCGAGCGACAAGAACCTTCTCTCCGACCATGCGAAGGCCGAGAACGACAAGCTCGTCAAGAAATACGAAATCAAGGGCTTCCCCACCGCGCTCATCCTCGACGGCGACGGCAAGAAGGTCGGCAAGACCGGCTACAGGGACGGCGGCGCGGCCAAGTACGTGGAGCATCTGAAGGAGCTGAAGAAATCGGCGCCGTTTGCCGAAAAGGCCGATCCCGCGCCGTTCAGCGCAGTCTCACCGAACGGGCTCAACGAAGTGCGGCTTGAAGTCGGCGCGAAGGGAATGTCGTATTCCGTCTGGCGGCGCGGGAAGGCGCTCGTCGCGCCGACCGAAATCTCCCTTCGCACCAAGGAGCACGGTTTTATGAGCGGCGGAAATCCCAAGACGACGACGCGCAAGATCGAGGGCAAGGTCGCGACGCCGATCTACAAGAAGAGCGAAGTCGATCTCGCTGCGAACGAGACGCGCGTCGATTTCGGCGAGTGGGCGGTCGTTCTCGTTGCGCGCGACGACGGCGTGGCATGGCGGTTCGAGACGAAGTACGGCGGCGAAGTGACTGTCACCGCCGAGAACACCAACGTCCGCTTCCCGAAGGACACCGTGCTTTGCTACGGGCAGGTCGGCGGCTTTGCGACGAGCTTCGAGAAGCCGGCGACGATCGGCCCGGTGGAGGGCGTCAAGCCCGGTCATCCGCAGATCGTCATAACTCCGTTTGCGGCAAGCGTCCCAGACGCAGGCGTCGTGTGCGTCACGGAGTCCAATCTCCTGGACTATCCTGGGCTCAACTTCTACCGCAAGGACGGCGAGACGGACATGCTGCGCTCGTGGCAGGCCGGCGTTCCTTCGGAAACGGAGCGGAAGGGCCGCTGGATCCGCGTCAAGAACCGCCACCCGTATCTCGCGAAGACATCTGGCACGCGCGTCTACCCGTGGCGCGTGTTCGTGCTTGGAGACGCGCCGTCCGACCTCGTCTCGTCCGATGTCGTGTATGCGCTTGCCGAGCCGAGCCGCCTTGCCGACACTTCGTGGGTCAAGCCGGGGCTCGTCCAGTGGGATTGGTGGCATGGCTTCAAGATCACCGACGTCCCCGGGCTCAATACCGGCTGCAACTACGAGACGTACAGGGCCTACATCGACTACGCCTCGGCCAACGGCATACCCTACATCATCATGGACGAGGGGTGGTCGGAGCGCCTGAACCTCGACAAGCCGTGCGACGTGGTGAATGTCGAGGGCGTGATCAACTACGGCAAGGAGAAGGGCGTCGGCGTGATCCTCTGGGCCGCGTGGTCGATGCTTTACGATCCCGCGGACCGCGCGCGCGTCTTCGACCGCTACGCCGCGATGGGCGCGAAGGGCTTCAAGATCGACTTCATGGACCGCGACGACCAGGACCTTGAGAGGTTTCTCGAGAACACTGCCGCCGATGCCGCAAAGCGCAAGCTCGTCGTCATGTACCACGGCATCCACAAGCCGACCGGTCTTTGCCGCACGTTCCCGAACGTCCTCAACTACGAGGGCGTCTACGGGCTTGAGCAGGGGCACAGCAGGGGCGGTCAGCAGGTCGTCGTCGCGAACGACGTCAACCTTCCCTATACGCGCATGGTTGCAGGCGCGATGGACTACACTCCCGGCGCGATGAGGAACCGCGCCTTCAATGCGCCGGAGTTCCAGAAGGGGATTGACGCGCCTTCCTGCTACGGCACGCGCTGCCACCAGCTTGCGCTTTTCCCGATTTTCGAGGCGCCTGTGCAGATGCTCTGCGACTCGCCGACGCAGTACCGCACGGCGGGCGAGTGTTTTGCGTTCCTTAGCAAGGTCCCGACTGTCTGGGACGAGACTGTTGGCGTTGCCGGCGAGATCGGCGCGTTCGCGTCCGTTGCGCGGCGGAAGGGCCGCGACTGGTGGCTTGGCGCGATCACGAACTGGGAGAAGCGAGAGCTCGAGCTTCCGACGAAGTTCCTCGGCGATGGGGAGTGGAAGGTCGAGGCGTTCGAGGACGCGGCCGATGCCGACGTCAACGCCGAACACTATGTCCGCCGCGAGTTTACCGTAAAGGCCGGCGATTGCATCAAGGTGCGCCTCGCCCCCGGCGGCGGATTTGCCGCGAGGTTTACGCCGGCATCCAAGGCGAGTGCGCCCATTAACAAGGGCTGCGAGTCGATGAAGGTGATGACCTACAACATCCGCTATTCGGCGGGCGACAGGAATTCTGCCGACAACAACTGGGAGGCGCGGCGTGACGATCTTGGCAACCTCGTCGAGTCGGCGGATCCCGATGTTGTCGGTTTCCAGGAAGTCCTGCCCGACCAGCGCAAGTGGTTGGAGACGAGGTTCCCGGGATATGCCTTTGTTGGCGACGGTCGCAATGCCGATCGCGTCAATGGCGAGGCGTCGCCCATCGCGTTCAGGAAAGACCGTTTCGAGTCCGTGAAGAGCGGCACGTTCTGGCTCTCCGAGACGCCCGACGAGCCGGGCTCGAAGAGCTGGAAGGCGGCGCTTCCGCGGATCTGCTCCTACGCGGTTCTCAAGGACAAGGCGACAGGCAAGACGCTTGCGTTTGCCAACACCCACACCGACCACGCGAGCGAAGAGGCGCGGGAGAAGGGGATGCTGCTCGTGATCGAGCGGATGAAGGAGTTTTCCGGCGATGCGCCAGTTGTGTTCGTAGGTGACCACAACTGCCTTGAGTACGAAAAGCCCGCGAAAGCGGTCGCGAAGCTATTGAAGGACGCGCTATACATTTCGGAGACGCCGCCCGAAGGGTCGTGGCGCACGTTCAACTACTGGAGCTACAAGGAGAAGGAGCAGACGATTGCAGAGGCGTTTGCGAAACCGGTTCGCGAGCGTAGCATACCTGGCAGCAAGTCCGATTCAAAGCGCATCGACTACATCTACGTCTCGCCCGGCACGAGGGTTCTTGGCTACCGTACAATCGCGGCCACCCGCCCCGGCAAGAATCTCTATCCGTCCGACCATTTCCCGTCGGTCGCGGAAGTTGTCCTCGGCGC
>Ga0265299_10003599_pt1 | contig 15005 bp, 26 predicted proteins | sample AusTroGonzalo_MG_4_FD_193485 | JGI IMG/M metagenome (GOLD analysis project Ga0265299, IMG submission 193485) | Bovine rumen microbial communities from tropical cattle in Woodstock, Queensland, Australia - Gonzalo_02 | ecosystem: Host-associated > Mammals > Digestive system > Stomach > Rumen ... | reverse complement strand
GCATCTGTGTATCAGACAGAGGTTACTTACTCTTTGATTCATAGCGTTAACGGTGTTGAAACTATATGCATGTCACAAACTGTGTCTAGTTCTGTGTATGATGAAACAATGACATTATATTATAATGCACATAATATAACCTATTCTACACTTTCCAACGGTGAAGTGTCTGGCCCTACTATTGCTGGTACTGGTACTACTGTTACAGTTACAGCTACACCTGATGTAAACTATAAATTAGATTACATAACAGTTGACGGTTCTTCTATACAAGGCAATACTTTCACAATGCCTGATCATGATGTTGTAATCGGCGCAGTATTTGAAGAGAAGACTGGTTCTGATTATAGACTTGAACTTACAGGGTCAAATGGAACAATATCTAATATGAATCCTGATGCTTCAGCAGCCTATAATTATACTGAATGGGAAGGAAGACAAGACATCAGTTCTGCAGATTTGGCAAATTTAAATGGTGTCACAGGTTATTATGTAAATACTGGCGGCGGTTCATTCTCTATAGTATTCACTGAAATTACAGCTACATCATTGACTTTCGCAAATGGCACTAATGGTGGCAACTATAAATTGTATGAGACAGTTAATGGCGTAGAATCACAAATAGGTAGTGGAAGCATAAATGGATCTTGGCAGCAATCTACTGTTACTATAAGCTTATCCTAAGGAGAATTTAAACAATGTCAACAACAGTTTACACATACAACGACAAGGTATTAAAGAATGTAGCTACCGACAAGTGGCTGAAGAAAGCTGAAGTCTCACCTGGAACCGCCGATATTGGTGACAAATCATATAGAGTCGCAGAAATGCCTGACGGCAAGATTTGGATGTGCGAGAACTTAGACTATGGTTCAAGCGGTGTTTATTACAATAATGACGAATCGACTTATGGTTGGAACGGCTTGAAGTACGGGAAACTCTATACTTGGGATCAAGCGGTTGCAGCGGCAAACGAAATCAGTGGCTGGCATTTGCCTTCCGCTGATGAATGGGATGCTTTGGCTACAGCTGTAGGTGGTTCTGACACTGCTGGCACTAAGCTAAAGTCTACCACAGGGTGGTCATCTGGTAGTGGAACCGACGACTACGGCTTTGCGGCCTTTCCCGGTGGTACAAGAAGCACAACTGGCACCTTCTCCGGTTTAGGCAGCTACGGGCGCTTCTGGACGGCCACTGAGAACACGTCTTCCTACGCCTACCAGCGTTACTTCTATACGGGCGAGAAGGTGAAATCGGACTACAACAATAAGTCATACGGTTACTCTGTCCGTTTCGTCAAGGATTCCTAATGATTGGAAATAAGGACTAAATTCAAATGTCAACAGCTTTCTTATTCAATAACAAGATGATGAAGTACGGTACCCATGCCATGGGTATCTCTTCTTCTCCTACGCCGCCTGTGCCAGTTATTCCAGCCAATACTGTAAGAGTCAGAACTAATGACGGGAATCCGCCAGTTAAGAGCTATGAAGCTACATTTGAATCTGCTACATTGGTAGAAGGCACAACTGACGTTTACGACGTATATAAATCTGGCACGTCTTTCGATGGGTTATTAATTAGATGTACAAATATTACAGAAGTATTAGGTGCAAACCTTACTGGTATTACTAGTTCATATTATATGTTCCAGGGATGTTCATCTTTGACAACTGTCAATAATATTCTTAATACTTCTGCTATTGAGAATACTGCGTTTATGTTCTCATATTGTTCATCTTTGACCTCTGCACCATTATTCAATACTAGCTCAGTAACTACAATGTCAAATATGTTCTCGGGATGTTCATCTTTGACCACTGTACCTCTATTAGATACTTCTAGTGTTACCAATATGACAAGGATGTTCCAGGACTGCTCATCTTTGACCACTATACCTCTATTAGATACTAGAAGCGTTACAAATATGCAATACATGTTCAGGAGTTGCACTTCATTGACTACTGTACCTCTATTAAATACGTCTAATGTTACAAGTATGTTACATATGTTCAATGGCTGTATTAATGTAGAAAGTGGTGCTTTGGCTCTATATCAACAGGCTTCAACACAAGCTAATCCACCTTCAAATCATACTAGTACTTTCAAGGACTGCGGTTCCAATACAGTAACAGGCGCAGCAGAACTTGCACAGATACCTTCTTCATGGGGTGGCACAGGAGCTTAATATGCTTAAATTCGGTGATGCAGTTATTAAAGACAATACTGACTGGCTTATCTATACGCCAGACAGGTATGTCAATATACGCTATAATACACGTATGCCTCCTTGGTATGTAAGAGTTAGTGGTCCTTCTAGTGCCAAGGCCGGTTCTACTGTAAACGTAACAGTGTCAGAACAATTATATATACCAATTAGCGAAATGTGGAACGGTAAGATATATTTAACATATTACGACAAGGACTATAATTCAAAGACCGTAACTATTAACGGCAGATCGTTTACTATGCCTTCTGACGTTCATGCTATGCGTAATGAAGTTGAGGTAGTAGCTGGTTACAAGTCATCCGATACCATAGACTATGAAACTATAATCAGATTCGACTTTGCAGAACTTGACAGATATATCTACCTTAGCCAATGTTATCCTTATGTTCAGTCTGCTACTCATTATTACCTTACTTACGGCTGGCCTAATAACGTCATGGCGTCATGGAATTACTCTTCTACGGGTCTATCATACTTTAATGCTAACCCTCCTGAACAGAATTATCAAGGCTCAGATGCGGACAAGAACCGTATACACACATATCCTTCTATTACAGCTGCTGGTTCATATACTATATTTGATATAGGTGATCGTACTACGATTGCACATGACAACACGTTCTCGTTCAGATATTTATATATGGAGGATGCCACTACGGATATAACAATTAGGTCATATAGGAGAGTCAATTCATTGATAACTGGTCCAACTGACGTATTGATTGATACTGTGACATTAAATCCAACTAAAGATACTTATCAATGGCTTAACAGCGTATCAATTTCAATCTAAGGTTTAAACTATGATAATATACAACGGAAAGATAATTACTGGTTTAACGGGCAAATGGGTAATCCCTAACCATGCCTTCGATATCACCTATTCTACTGTGCCCAACGGTTCTGTCTCTGGGCCTTCTACTGCATACGGCGGTGATACTGTAACCGTAACCTCTACGCCTGGTTCAGGCTACCTGCTAGACTACATAACCGTTAACGGCGTAGCCATACAGGGCAACACTTTCACTATGCCATACGGTAACGTGACAGTTGGCGCTCAGTTCAAGATTAACTACAATCCTCTTAACTTGCCGCCGTATACGATTAGAGTAGGACAGCATGATGCTACTTCTACTAATACACAGTTCAACCTTACAGACAAGGGTACAGCTACTTTAGTTGGAAGAGATACTATTGACAACTTCTACGTAAGTATATGGGATGTAACGTATAATAGTAATGATTGGTCAAATTTCTTCAATGTGGAGACGAAAGCAGCCGGCAATAATCTCATTAAGGTTTATGGTGCCAACTCTACGGGTGTTACTAACATGAGCTATATGTTCAGAGACAAGCCAATGGGTTATGACAGACTCGACAGGTACTATTGTAAATTTGATACTTCTTCCGTAACTAACATGGAAGGCATGTTCTACAATAACACGTTCAATTCATTGTCCGATATAATAGCATATGATACACATAATGTAACTAATGCTTCCTATATGTATTTCGGTACAAGCTTTAACAATATCGAGCAAGATTTCACTTGGCCAATGCTGGATCTTTCCAAAGTAACGACTACGAAGTATATGTTTGGCGAAGGTGGTACAAATGAATTCAATTACAGGATAACATTCCCTCTGTTTGACCTGTCTAAGGTAGTAGATGCAGAAAGTATGTTCCATTCGCGCCAATATATTACTGTTCCTAAGTTCAATCTTTCCAGCCTTCAGAATATGAAGAATATGTTCTTCCAATGCAAGAACCTTATACAGAACAGTACGTTCGATGTTCCAAACCTCGTAAACTGCTACTATACATATGCATACTGTAACTATGCTACGATTAACGCATATGCACAGTATCAGAAGATGGCTGCAGTTCCTACGGTTACTGACCATACTTACACCTTCCTACAGTGTAACGGTAACGGCTCTATTCCTAATTCTTGGGGCGGATCAGGCGGCTAATTATTATCAATAACAGGAGTTTATAAATGAAACAGAATTACGTGGCTACAAACCTTACACAGGACTTTACTGATGCAGAGAAAGAGCAAGGCCGTTCCAATATCGAAGCCGCAAAGATGCACTATATCAATGTGGTACTCAGTAGCGGAACTATTGATCAGGGTTCCTATGACGAGCTCGTGGATGCCGTCGATGCACATGAACCTGTGTATATCGTAACTTCTTCTGGCGGTACAGCGACATACTGGCAGTTCAAGCAGGCTAATTCTACGGGTTACGATTTCTTCACATACGGTAACAATGGCATGAGCAACATGCATATCTCCAATTACAGGCAGGTCAGCGTTACGGATGCGCCTCTTGGAAACATATATGAAGAATTATGGTACGAACCCAAGAGCATTACAGGTAGCAGCACTAACACTTATTCCGCTATCGTTCTAGGTCCTAGCGAAGCATGGGTAAGCGGCGTGTACAAGTATAACGAGGTAATGGGAAACGTCACTTTCGAAGCTAAGCATACTGGTAGCATTGCTTTATGTCCGTTCATGACATATAATGAATATGACAGTGGACACGGTGCTCAATGTGCGAACCTGTCCGTTACAGCTGGAAATGTCTATACTATGCCTTTCTATTTCCACACTACACAGTGGATGAATCCTGAAACTCTCGAGATCACTACTTATCCTATTTCAGGTTACCTTGGCATCAAGGGATCGTCTGCGGCACCGGAAGGCGAAAGTTACGATCCAACAATATACAAGATGGTACTTCAAGCCAGATAACAGGAGGCTATAATGGAAGAGATAATCACGGAGGCATTCAGGAGCGGTAACGCAACTGCCATAATCTGTGCTGTTGCCGTATATCTTGTAATAAATTTGCAGCGTAATTCCACGGGCAAGAAGAGAGACGGCGAGAACGAGAACATAAAGGCTGAACTGACCATACTCAAGAACGAAATCGAGGGGCTTAAATCCCTTGATCTGGCTTCCAAATTGGCACAGATACAGACTGATATTGAGTGGATCAAGGAGAAACTGAGATGAGGCATTCTACACGCAACAAGATTGACGCCATGTTCCTAGTCATAGAACTGGTTTCTTTCCTCGTGAACATATTCGGCAAGGACAGGAAGAATGATAAGTGACATACTGATCGGGCTGACTACCGTGCTATTTATTACTCTCGTGCTACTGTTAGGATCGATATGGTTCGATTCCGAAGACGGCACATGGGGTAAGAAGAAATGAACAGCTGTGACGAATGTAATGACAAGTGTAAATACCTTACAGAATGCTTAGAATCGAGTTATAACGAGATGTTAAGACGCTGTAACGTAGATATAAAGGACAAGACAGAAACGAGTCCAGATGTGTCAAGAAACACGAATAACGAACAATACGGTGAAGGTGTAGGATTTCAGAGATTAAGAAGAATAACCGGATATTTAGTCGGTGACGTTTCCAGGTGGAATGACGGTAAATATTCAGAATTAAAGGACAGAGTTAAACATGGAACCGTATGATCCAAATAAACCATGGATAAGTGTAAACTTACCATCAAGAGAAGAATTAATAGCAATGGCTATGGGATTAATTCCTGGTGGCCGTGCATTAAAGAATATGTATGACAATCCGGAAGGACCTATTAGTGAGACTTTAGATTTAGCTGCAGAAGATTTAGTTCCTCTCTATGCTAATCTTATTAAACCGGCTATCAAAGGTGAAGATATTGATTGGAATACTGCAGGTAAGGAAGCTGCAATGAATGCATTTGCTTTACCTGTATTTCTGAGAAATTCAAAGAAAGGTTATGTTGTTAAACCGCAAACTGCCGCTGAACTTGAGAAATTCAACAAAGCTATAGATGCTGGTGTAGCTAAAGGTGAAATATCTGCAGCCGACGGACGTAAATTTAAAGAGAATGCTTTAGCTGCAATTGCTGAAGATATCACATACGATAGATTACCTAATTATAAGAATCATACTGAACCAGAAGCTGTATTTCCGCGTTCGAATGTATTACCTGGAGAACAACAATTATATGATGCTACATTAGCAGCAGGTACAAGAATTGGTAATAATATAAATGCCCCTGAAAGCTTTAGAACAATCAGTGGCAATAGATTTAACCTTAAAGGTGATCAAGGTAATTTGTTATGGAATGAACATTATTTAGATGATAACGCGATAAGACATAATAGTAATTATGACCAACTATCTAATAATGAAATTAGACAGTTAACAAGACAATTTCCAGGATATGATCCTAGAAAGATGCAGCCCATTACAGTAAATGGCAGAAGAACTCAGACATATGATGTAGTTGCAAAGCCTCAAATTACTAATCTTGTTGGAAACAAATTAGGTTATAATTATCGTGCATCAGTAAATAAACCAGTATCTACTGGCAGAATGGAAACTAGAAATAATCCTAAATATAAATCTATAGAAGACTTCTATAGGATAATGTTAGGAATTGAAGAATAAATCTGCTTCATGAGGTTCATATTGACTACAACTAGGAGTTTCTATTCCTAGTTGTTTCTTTATCCTTTCAGAAAGTGTATACAGATCATGATGTAATAGTGCATTTCCTTCAGACGCTGCTATATCCATTTGTTCATATACTTCATACAAGAATTCACTAAGTGTCATTATTCGTTCTCCTTAATTAGAATTATCTCTGACATACCTAATAGTTGCCAGTTTACCTTCGAGATTGTCGTCAAATACGATAGTCTCTTTCTTTACGGTATCTGTAACTGCGATCTTTCCATCTTTACGTTCAATATTGAAACGTTCGACTGATCTTAAATAGTATTCTTTCAAATCGTTCACTATACAGCCTCCTTATAACCGTTGCACTTTGCGAGGAGCTTGTTTCCCCATGCATAGTTGTCTGCGATACGTACAGGATTGTCGCACCAGTAATCTCCCATTTCACCATACCACTTTACGATTTCCTTGCAGATATCGCGTAGCTTGCTATCCTTGATGTCATCAACCATCTCTTCAGGTTCCGTATGTTCATACAGGAAATTCATAATCTTGGTGTTCATGGTCTCGATTGCTTCAAGCAGTTTATTCATTTATTACCTCATTTGTTAATCGTTATGTGCATAATATAGTAATAAGAGGTGACTTTGGAAACCCAAAGGTGAGAGAAAGATTTCCTCAGTCACCCCTGTACTATGATGAGAAATTACATTTCTGTTACATCAAGTCTGTCAATGTTGACATATACATTGTATAATGTCTTACCAGTATTAATTGAACAAATATCAAATTGCCCACCACAACCATCATTATGGAAATAAACGTTCATAATCATGAAAGGTTCGCCAACAGTCTTTACATAACTAGTTGTGGTAAGTTTATTCAATAAACGGGTCAATACATCACAGCTAGAATGTTTATGTCCAAATTCTTCGTAATGCTTAAAGATCTTCTTAAGGTTATTATTCATTATGCATCTCCTTAACCGATAAACTTGTTATATGCTTCCATACATTCAGCATAGCCGTCATTAAACGATAATACCATTTCAGTCATGCCTTTCTGTTCATACAGTTCGAAACTTCTGGGTTTATTATCGAGCATATGCACGTTGATAATCTTACGTGTCTTACCATTGATAACAACGTCAATGTCAACCTTACGGTCACTGAAGTTATAGTTGTCAAGCCAGGAGTGTTTGCGCTTTGCCATATTTATTCCTCATTGTTGAATTGTTTATGTGCATAATATAGGTATTTATACAACATATATCAACCCTTTATTAAGGTAAATTTCTTCACAGTCAACCATAAATAAGAATACCCTGGTTCATCGCCAGGGTATTTCTAGTTGAGGATTATGGAACGGAATAAATTAATTAGCCACGTTATAGATTGGTAAAGAAATAAGTAATGTTTGATTTGTGGCTAAACTTTGAAGGTCGTACTGAACGCGGTGAAATTATGAATGTATAGAATGTTAAGTTTAAACGCTCAATACGACCTAAACTTTGAGGTATGTACGGTAATGGAAATGAAGTAGAACAAAGGAACTATGAAACAACCGTACATACCTTTAAACTCATCTCAAGGTGTATCTTATAATATGACCAGCCTTGTAATCGGTTATCTCCAACATGGGAGGATTGACTGATGATTCAATTGCAACGTTATTGTAGCGATTCCACAATCTCTGGTTACTCATGAGCTTATTGTAGATGGAATCGAGTTTCTTAATGTCTTTGACTGTTCTGTTAATAATCTTCATATTCATTTCCTTTAACGATTATAATATAGTAATTTATTTGACTGTTGTAAACCGTTAAATTTAAATCTGAATATATCTGACTTCGACACGCTATATACACATAGTTCAAAGAAAGGACTACCGTCCGAAGGACGCTCCGTAAGGAGCTAAAGAAAGGTGGTCATAGCCTGTCTTTGACTGTTATTTAAAGTGTATAGTAACCCATTGTATTCGTCAAGCCTGACTTTCACATGACAGTGACAAGCAATGGTCATGTTCATAGTTACGTGTTTCGTCGTTCGTTTCGTTGCACTCACTCCGAAACATCTCGTAATTTATACTCATGTTCAGGATAGATCTCGGCTATTGAGCTCGAAATCTTAAAGATCTCGTGGAATTACGTTATTGCTTATGGTTTCGGACTGCGTGAACCAGCTGCATCAATAACAACCTAGGCGCCTTATATGTCAACCGCTACGTTGACAATCGATGGTACAGTTAAGCAGAGTTACGTCCAGCCATGGGTTTGGAGTTACGGACTTGTCGTCTACGCTTACTATAGGTTACCTCTCCTATAGCCTGCTATATGCTTACTGAACGCGAGATTATTTCAGTTACTTTAGAAATGTATTCCCTAGGCCGCCATTGGGCATATAGTTTCCGCTCTCTTTAATATGTCGATTCGGTGAGACGCGATAGTTATCCGCGAATATCTGTTACTTCTAGTCTTTGCTTAGGCTCAACGAGCTCTGAATTATTTACAGGAACTTCCTTCGTAACCTATATTATTTATGTTTCAAATATAGTAAAGTTCGTTAAATTTGTAAACTGTTCTTTACATAATTCTGATATAATAATTAGTATTTATTAAATTATACTCTCTACGCGTAACTATAGAAATAAGTGCGGACCGTGCGGACCGGTCTGTATATCGTATGTAATTATTATTATTTGACTGTTATATACAGTATACTGTATGTCCTGGTCCACACTTAATTTGCGGACCAGTGCGGACCAGTGCGGACCAGTGCGGACCATTACAAATTCCAGATAATTTCTGTAATATATATAATATAAGAAATAATTAACTATATTTGTATATAAAGGTTTACAATGACAAATTACAATACATTATATATCTATAGAAACAAGCAATACACCAGTCCTATAATGAAATTTATGAATAAACCGTATTTCTGGACAATCTGCTCAGCAGATACGAAATACTGTAAAGACTATAGAACTAGGATGCAGCTTAAATACTGTAAGGAAGAACTTGAAGAAATTGGCAGTATACAGTGCAAGAATGCTGAAGATTGCAAGAAGTTGCAACTGTCAATAAATATGGTATTTAAGGCATGGACTAAAGGCGGTGGAATGAAGATATTTCTGGATATAACTGATGACCAGTTTATTGGCCATTGCAGTGATATAGCAAGAGGCATTGTAGATACTAACGACATGCTCAAGAAATATTATTATAATAAGACTAAAGGTATCGTATATTTAGCAAAGTGTGCAAACAACAAGTTAAAGATTGGAATTACTACTAATATAGATAAACGTATAGAAGAACTTAAACAGGAAGTACGTAACCAAGCACTAAATATAATTGATACATTTGAATCAGATGACATAAATGCCGACGAAGCAAGACTGCATCAGTTATGCGAAGAATATAAGGCCAACGGCAACAGCCAAGTCAAATGGTTACAGGAATGTGGAAATTCAGAATTATTTCATGACTGCCGAGAAGTAATAGTTATATGGAATAAATATAAAGACAATGTAACTGAGTAATAATATATGCAGTTAAAGGAATTGACTAAGTAATCACTAAGTAATAACTAAGTAACACGAGGGAATATGTACACGAACGAACAGATGGAAAGAATCAAGAGGTATAACAGGGAAATGGAAGACGCCGTATTCGATATATGGCTACGTCAATATGACGACACAGTTAATGGAAAGGAAATTGAATACAATCCAGCATGGGATCGAGAATGAGAGGATTGGATTCATATATAAGAACCGTTAACGGCATGGGACAGGCAGTAAATGTAATACACATGCTCAGCCTTAACGGAGACACCCTTGACATTACGAGGACAAAGTTATCTAACGTCATGACAATGGAGTTCATATATAGGTATGGCCTATGGCGCAATGACGAATGTATAAGCTTCGTAGATTACGAGTGCACGTACCTTGATGAATACCTTAGGAAAGACGATACGGATATAGCAATACATAAATTAATGGATTTATATTACAGAGGTAGATAATGACCAGTAATGAATTAAATTTGATAGTAGAAACAATAAATAACTTATCAACACATTTAGATAATATAACTACTGCATTAAGCTGGATTATGGTTGCATTATGGGCAATAGTAGTTATAAAGTTAATGCAAGGCAAATAAGGAGTAGAATATGACTGATATACAAGCAGATATAATGGAAATCAAACAGACGTTGAAAGCCATGCAGGCAGACATCGAGATTATCAAGAGATATAACAATATATACGACAGTGAAGCATTCTATGCAACTATGTACCCAGACGTAACAACAAAGCCATTTGACTGGAAGGAAGTTCCAGATTACGTCTCAGTTTGCAAACCACACAATAACGAATATGTTGGGGGACCTGTAGCTGGTTACTGTCCGGATTATATGAAGGGAGGCAAATAATGGAAACGAAAGCAACACAGAAATATATATTAGAGTTAACTAGGAAAGAATTAGAAGCAATTTATCATTGGATGTGCTATGCTGACAACTTTAGTGACTCGCCGTTTCAGTCTGAAGATTCTGATATACGAGCTTTAGTTCATAAGATAATTGAGGTATACAATGCAAGTAATTGTTAGTCTTACTACATGGTCAAAGAGAATCGGAAGCTGCAAGCCGACTTTGGATTCGATTATTAACCAGACTAGAAAGCCAGATTCAATTGAGATTAACCTTAGCTACGAACAGTTCCCTCATGGGATGTCCGATATTCCAGATTTCTTGAAAGCAATGCCAGTAAAGATTTACTGGAAGGAGAAGGATCAGCATGTCTGGGATAAGATTATGCCGACTGCTCATCGTCATGTAAACGAAGACTGTATCATAATCACGTTGGACGACGATGTGAATTATCCACCTACTTATTTGGAAGAAATCGAGAAGAATATGGAAGGTAACGACTGGTTATGTTCTCAATATGATGATGTAACCAAAGGTCAATATCAAGTGTACGGACGTAAAGCTATAGAAGCATTCGTTAAGCATATTGACGACGATTTCATGGAGAATATACCATTGGATGACCATGGCCTATATTGGGTAATGCAGAAATATAACCTAAAGAGAGGAAAGAAGATTAATGCAATTTGTGAAGACAGACAGCAAGGTTACAGCTTCAGAAGATTCTTCGTTGACGGTTATGACGATGCGGAACTCAAAGATACGACATGTGATTATCCTCATAGAGAATTCGTAAAGGAAAGAAATTATTTACACATGAGAGGAATCCTATGAGGCAGAGTCATCAGAAGGAGAAGAATAAATTTAGGGCCACTAAGAAATGGAAAGACTTCCGTGACATGATGAGGGACAAACAGGATAAGAAAGATCCAGTTACCGGTCAGAAGCTCACGAGAATGGCCAATCTTCATCATAAGGACCTAGATGAAAGTCATTATGAAGACCTTAGCAATGAAGACAATTTCGTATTTGTAAATCAGATTACGCATAAGGTTATACATTGGTTCTTCTCAAAGTCAAAGCCTAAGCAGTGGAGAGAACGCTGGGAAAGGCTGAAACCTATCCTTGAAGATATGGAGAAGTTAAACACCTAATTATTAAAGTATCGTGGGGAAGTAAGCGTGGCTTATTAACCGTCAAATGACAAAGTTGATTCCTAGGAGGCTTAAACCTCTCGTTGGTTCGAATCCAACCTTCTCCACTTAAGGGCTGTTAGTGATAGTTTGGTAGCACGCTGGATTTGCATTCCAGTAGGAAGGTTTCGAATACCTTACGGTCCATTACAGACACCTGTAGCTTAACAGGAAGAGCATAGTGCTACGAACGCTAAGATAGGGTTTCGATTACCTTCAGGTGTACTACGCCAGTTTGGCAGAGTGGCGATTGCGCGTGACTGTAGATCACGTCCTTCAATAGGTTAACATCAGGGGTCCGACTCCCTTAGCTGGCATAAGGAGATTATAATGGCTACAAAGAAGCAAATCAAACAAGAAATTAACAGTGCACAGGAACCGATGAGGGATGATATTAAAGACATTCCTTTACTCTTGGCCTGTATTCTAAGAGAACTTGAAACCAATAACAAGTATTTAAAGCTCGTATCGCAGCTTAAATGCCTAGAACATGGACGTGATGTATGAAGCTTAGTGAATGGCTAGAACAGAATTTCAAACACGTTACGTTTGAAGAGAACATCGGTAATTTGAAGGTACCGAAGATTAACGTAGAGTTAACCTATGGCCTTCTGTCTACTGAGACTAAAGAAGAATTTCAGAAGCTTGTATTTCATTTGGCGCCTGTTGGCGTAATAATCGACAGTATTTCCACAGATTTCTACGAAGGAAAGTTACTGCTGTTACGTAATATGCTCACACGCATGGTAATGGAAGAACCTAACCACAAGATGGCTGACAGGTTTCTGAATATTCTCGAAAGACGTGACAAGAATCATTGGGCTAAGGATAAGAAAGTAACAGAGATAAAGGCTGAATCTGTACCCGACAATAACAACAATAGCCCGTTCAATATTACGTTTACCGTTAAGGAATAATGAATTTAGAATTATCGAAATGGCAACAGGAATTTATCAAGAGGTTCGACGATCCTCTTGTTATTGCTTGTACGGCAATTTCAGCCGGAAAGACACGTATATTAGCGACATGGCTCGTATTGCAATGTCTACAGAAACCAGGCATTCGCGGTATCATGATTGCACAGACGCACTCGGCATTGAAGAAGGTATTGATTAGGGAAATTATTAACTTCGCAACTGTAATTGGCGTAAAGGTCAAATACAACGGTTCTTCTCAGGAAATTTATTTCGATAACGGTTCTGTGTTATTCGGTTATACTTCTGAGAATCCTTCTTCTGTATTAGGTTTGACTGAAATCGCATTATTGGCTATAGACGAAGCCGCATACTGCTGTGAAGAAATCTATAACTATGCCAAGGACCGTATGAGAGGATCCAAATATCCTTCCATGACTAGGCTTATTTCTTCACCTTCTACATTGGATAAAGTTCAGAACTGGTTCAGCAAGATAGTCAAGGAACATGAAGACAGCGTTATACACGCCACATATAGGGATAATCCTTTCACTTCCGAAGAATTCAAGAAAGAACTCGAAGACCGTTACGGTATTGGTTCTAACCTCTTTAGACAACAGTGCCTAGGTGAAATATTTGATACTGACGTAGCTTCTCAGATTATATTCAGGCATGAATTCCCGACCGAGAAGAGAGATAACGGTAAAGAATTCTGGTTCGGTATGGATGCTTCAGGTGTCGGTGCTGACTCTGACATGTATGCAGTTATAGATAAATTCGGAATGGTTGACTATATAGAGAAAGTCGAAGCAAGTACGCAACAGAAGGTCGGTATCGTATCGATGCTGTATGACAAATATAAGGTTAAATACGGCAACATCGACAATACAGGGGGCTACGGACAAGGAGTATATGACCTGTCCAAAGATAAGAATCTGGCTGTTTCTAGTATCAATTTCGCACAGAAGGCTATAGATTTCGAGAAATATCCAAATGCCAGAACTGAAATATACCTAGAATTAGCCAAGGCAATCAAGCAGGGCTTCTGGGTTAACGATATAGTCAAGGAAGAAATGCTGGCACAGGCTTTATTCATTAATAACAGGGGACAGGGCCAACTTGTACCCAAGGATGACGTCAAGAAGATTCTTGGACATTCGCCGGACCTTTGTGACGCCGTGGCATTGGCCGTATATGCCATGAACCATGCAGAGCAATTCCCTGAGTATTCAGCTAAGAAAGCAACAGATATCGCCAACAAATATTTAGTATATTTCAACAGGTATAACTAAATGATTGACTGCTCAAAGTGCACGCACCATAATTGCTGCAGGCACGTAATTCCAGAATTAGCAAGAGAGAATTCAACAATATGCCGGTTCTTCGACGAGGAGACCGGCCTTTGTACTATATATGCCCATAGACCCTCAATTTGCGATACTGATACCATGTTCGAGCGTTATTTCAGCAAGTTCATGACAAGGGAAGAATATGACAAGAGAAATTCGGAAGCCTGTGGCATATTAACTAATTATTAGTAAACATTAAATCAGGAGTTATTATGGCTTCAGTCAGAGAAATTATCAAAGAGGCTACAACTAGAATCAACCTCGTTCCCCGTAAACAGGCAGTACCTGGTGACATTCTTGAAAGTGCCTATAAATTGCTAAAGGGCATAGTAAATAAGTATAATTATGACAATTTACTGGTATGGACACAGAATTCCATTCTCGTCAGGAACGTAGA
>Ga0265299_10003596_pt1 | contig 15010 bp, 10 predicted proteins | sample AusTroGonzalo_MG_4_FD_193485 | JGI IMG/M metagenome (GOLD analysis project Ga0265299, IMG submission 193485) | Bovine rumen microbial communities from tropical cattle in Woodstock, Queensland, Australia - Gonzalo_02 | ecosystem: Host-associated > Mammals > Digestive system > Stomach > Rumen ... | reverse complement strand
TGCAAAGGACAGCGGTCTCACCAACATCGCGAATCCCGTTGAAACATTCCAGTCCCGCGTGAATCGGCACGCCAAGGCCTCCGTGACGACCCTCATCGCCGCACAGATGTCGAAGAACAAGAGCTACGACACCTTCTCCGTCGACGTCGCGCGCGGCATGGGCGTCACGCTGGGCGGCAAGAAAGTCAAAACCAGGGACCCCGCCGCGGCGCGCGACAAGATCGTGCAGTTCCTGACCGGCAACAAGCGCGCGACCTTCGAGACCGCCAATCAGGCGACGCAGCGCAAGGTCGGCGTCCTCATGTCACTGATGCACCAGGGCTCGTTCGGCATCGCCATGTGCGCCGTGGGCAACGGCTTCGACCCCGAGGACAATACGACGAGATTCATTGGCGTCGAAGGGACCGCCATGGGCGGAAACCAGACGAACGCCTTCTCCGTCACGATGGACAGGCACGGCAATGTCACGATCAAGGGGACGGCGAAGTTCACCCGCCACACGTCGCTGCTTGCGACCGACGGCCGGAGAAATAATCTGTCCAAGGCGACGGATAACGACGGCTCCTACATCAAATATGATGTGGAGATCAAGATCTCCGCCCAGGACATGAACAAGTTCGCTGAGGCCGATTGGACGCAATGCGACGCGAATGAGGCCACAAGACTGGAGGAATCCCATGTTGCGGACCGCTTCCAGAAGGCTGCTGACGCAATCGACGAAGGCTACAAGTTCACCGGCTCCGTCAACGCCACCATGAAGGCCAATATCAACGCGCTCTACGACATGCAGACCATTTACAACCGCAACAATCCTGTAAACTAAGACATGCTGATAAGGGGAGCACATGTAATAACGCCCTGCAAGGATCTCGGTATTGCGTCAATCCGCATTGCGGAGGGGCGCATTGCCGAGGTCGGCGGCGATCTTGTAGCTAAGTCCGGTGAAGAGTGTATTGACGCTGGAGGGCGTACGCTTCTTCCTGGATTTGTGGACATTCATTCCCACGGACGCGGGGGATGCGACTTCTGCGATGCGACGGATAAGGCGTTCGATATTATTGGGCGCGGCAAACTGGCAGATGGCGTCACGGGATTTCTTGCGACAGGTTTGACGCGTCCAGAAGAAGACCTCGCCGAAATGTGCCGAGCCGTCGAGCGCTACAAACGGCGAACGGGGAATGGGGAACGGGAAACGGGGAATGGTTGCGGTGCGACTTGCCTCGGAGTCCATCTTGAGGGTCCTTTCTTCAACGGTGAAATGGCCGGGGCTCAGAATCCAGCGTATCTCAAGAAGCCCGATGCCGCGATGGTGAAGCGGCTGAACGCGATTTCGCCTATAATGAAAGTCTCGCTTGCGCCGGAACTGGAAGGCGCAGAGGAATGCATCCGTGAACTTGCGAAGATCGGAATCGTGACATCTGGCGGACATTCTGCCGCCGACTACGACACGTTCGAGCGGGCTCGCAAGGCTGGCATGACCCATCTCACCCACTTCTGCAACGCGATGATGCCGATGCACCATCTTCGTCCGACGATGGTGACGGGCGGGCTCCTCGCAGACGACGTGTTCGTCGAGATCATCACCGACGGCGTGCATCTTTCCGATCCGATGATAAGGCTGATAGCCAAGGCAAAGGGCCCTGACCGCGTGATGATCATAACCGACGCGATGTGCGCGGCTGGCGAGCCGGACGGAATGTACTCGCTCGGCGGACTGCGCGTCAAGGTCGAGAATGGACGGGCGACGCTCGCGGACGTTCCGTACGACCCGAAGGCGGTGGTATCTAACGTCGCCGGATCTGTTGCGCTCTTTCCAGATTGCTTCCGTCGCTTCGTTCGCGTGACCGGCTGGCCGCTTCATGAGGCGATAAAGGCGGCTGGCTACAACCAGCTTCGTTCGCTCGGCATCGTTGACCGCGGCGAAATCGCCGTTGGTCAGGTCGCCGACCTTGTGCTTCTCGACGATTCGCTCGCTCCGCGCATGACGATGGTCGGCGGAAGAGTCGCCATGCGTTCTTGACGCCGAGCTCGCGTACGCCAGAGGGGAAGCCGTGGAGAAGCTGCCGCTGCTGGAGAAGCACGAGGCGGGATTTGCGCGCAAGGGCGCGCTTTATAATGGTTTCGCGGGGTCCGTCTCCAAAAATATGCCCACAAAAAATCTTAAAGTTTGACTGTCAAACGACGTAAAGTCTGACTGTGGAATGGCATAAAGTCTGACTGTGGTTGTTATATCGGCTAATATTTGCTATAATATCCCAAACTTGGAGAAGCTTTATGGATAAAAGTCAGTATAGACCAAGATTGATAGACAAGCGTTTGGATTTCTTCCTTTCGACATTTCCTGCCGTTGCCGTGGAAGGACCCAAGTGGTGTGGTAAAACATGGACAAGCACAATGCATTCCAAGAGCGCGTTCATGCTTGCAGACCCTGCCAATAATTTCTCCAATCGGGAAATAGCGCGATTGGACGTCAATAAAGCACTTGAGGGTGATGCGCCTCATCTAGTGGATGAGTGGCAGGAAGTCCCTGCCATCTGGGATGCTGTTCGTTACAAATCTGACGAGCGCAGCGAGAAAGGCAGATTCATATTGACCGGTTCTTCAACCCCGCAGCTAAAAGGGGTAGTGCATTCGGGCACTGGGCGCATTGCCTCGATTGCGATGCATCCCATGTCTCTTCAGGAAAGCGGAGATTCAGCGTGCGCAGTCTCTCTCGGCGACGTTTGCGACGGGAATGACATCGGTGTTGTGACGGTTCCACCACCCTCGGTAGAGCGGATAGTCGAGCTTGTCGTACGCGGCGGCTGGCCGGGATCAATCGGCTTGCCAATTGGACAGGCGATGGCAATTCCGCGTGAATACATTGACAATATCGTGAAGATAGATATCAACCGACTTGACGGCATTGAACGCGATTCGGAAAAGGTGCTGAAGTGCCTGAAGTCGCTGGCCAGAAATGAATCAACGACAGTCTCGGTGTCGACAATCAAGGACGATATTGCTGAGATAGACGACTCATCCCTTGGCATACATACGGTTGCCGCCTATCTTGATGCATTCAGGAGACTGTTTTTGACGAATGACGTTCCTCCGTTTTCCACATTCCTCCGTTCGCCGCAGAGAATCAAGCAGGCGAAAAAGCATAGATTTTGCGATCCTTCCATCGCTGCGGCGCTTCTTGATGCCTCGCCAAAGGCGTTGATGCGGGATATGCGTACGTTCGGTTTCCTTTTCGAGTCCATGGCATTAAGAGACCTTGAGATTTACGCCGAAAGTCTTGACGCAAAGCTTTGCCATTATCAAGACTATGGAGGTGGCGAAATTGACGCCGTGGTGCGGTTTTCCGACGGATCGTGGAGCGGATTCGAGGTCAAGCTCAATCCTGCGGATGTCGATGAGGCGGCGGCAGGGCTTCTTTCTGTTGCCTCGCGTTTTGTGCGCAATCCGCCGCGTTCGCTTGCCGTTGTTGTCGGTGTGCATGGAATAGCGCACAGGCGTTCCGACGGTGTGTATGTTTTGCCGCTGACGGCTCTAATGGCGTGAAATGGGCTTCTCCGTGAGTACTGGCACAAAATTTCCGACCCATTGATTGCGGGGTGTGGTGGATGTAGCGTGTAGTGCCGACTGATGCCAGGGCTGCCGGAGAAGCGCGAGGCGGAAGGGAATGATTTTTCATGATGCCGACTCGCTAGATGTGATATAATGTGCGCATGAAGAAGTCGAATGAGGTTTCCGAGGATGCCATTTGTCCGTTCAAGTTGGACCGGGCAAGCCAGGACAGTCTCACGGATCAGCTGACGAATGGCTTGCGTGATGCAATCCATTCCAGGTTCTACAAGGCCGACGCCGTTCTGCCTGCGATGCCGGATTTGGCGGGCCATTTGGGCGTAAGCGAGATCATTGTGCGCACGGCCTACCGCAGGCTTGCGGAGGAAGGGCTAGTGCTAGCGCGTCCACGGCGTGGCACGGTTGTCCTGCCGTCCAAAAGCCCGGTATGGCGGGGACACGTGCTATGCGTGATGTGCGACCACGACTTCAACTGCCAGATGGCCATCGGCATCGAAAAGATACGCGAGGTGCTGACGCACAATGGCTTCCTCTTTTCGCAAGTCTCGGTGCTTGACGACATCAACGCCAAATTCGACTATTCTGGACTTGACATCGCGCTGTCACGGCCGATAGACTTCATCATACTGTTCCACTCCCGCCCGCAGGTCTTGGAGCGGCTGTCCGCGTCGGGCGTTCCTTACGTAATTATCGGCGGCAAGGGCGACGAGCCACCTGGATGCGTGGGCAGAATAACGCTGTCTTCGAAGAACGCCATTGACAATTTTGTCCAGCATTGCCTTCATGCGCGGATCTCATATGTAGAAGTCGTCTCGTGCAGTCGATTCGACATGTATGAGAAGCATGTTGCGCAGGCGTTGAAGAAGGCAGGCATCGCGGTAAAGCGCACGGTCGTTCCAGTGAACGACTATGCCCCGTACAGATGCGAGAACGTCATGCATGACGGTTATGACTTCATGCTGCAAAGGCTTGGAAGAAGAGGTTTTCAGTTCCCGTCCCTGTATTTTGTCACAGACGACTGGCTTGCTTCGGGTATGCTCTGTGCGTTTCAGACACGCGGCATTCGCCTTCCCGAGGATGTCAGGTTCGTCTGCTACACCAACCGCGGCTTCGGGCCGATGTATTCAAAGCCGATAACGTTCTTCTCCTGCGATCCTTTCAAGATGGGAGACGAGCTGGCCAGGCGCATTCATGACTATCTTGTTCTGCATAAGCCGTTTCCCAATGCAAACCTTGGATGCGAGTACATAATCGGCGAAACTTTCCCAGATGTGACCGCATAGGGTGTTCCGTATATTCCGTATAAAAAACGTCCGCATTTGGTATTGTGTTCCCATCTGCGATATGAGATAATTTTGCCGTTCCCCAAGGAAGGGATTAATGAAAGGAGAGGATCGATGAGTCTTTTACACAATGCGATTGTTTTGTCGGCTGCTTTGTTGGCTACGGCATCGGCTTCCGCAGCATCGTCGACATCCGCGCCATATATAACCTGGCTGAAGCCGGAGGCTTCCCTCATATGGAAGACAGTGACCGAAATGCCGGTCCCGATATCGATAGACTGGCCGACGGGTGCGGCATCTGCGCGCTTGACGGCGGTCGCTGGGTCCAGAACACTGGCCACTGAGATAATAGATGACAGATCCGTTTCGCTTTACGACCTTGTCCTGGACTGTCCAGGTTCGGAGTCTGATGAATGCATAGTCGCGCTGACGCTTGATTTTCTTGATTCTGGTGGTGCCGTGATCGAGGCTGAGTCGAGATCTGCCAACCTTGCTATGGTTCGCGGCACCTGCGGTGGCTCGTTTCGATGCATTACAGTAGGGGATTCCTCACATAAATGGACGTCGGTCAAGGATGGCAACGCCGTTGTCCCCGTCCCGGATGGGACTTCTTCTATGGCGCTGGACGGTGCGTCTTTGGACATCGGCACGGCGCCTGGATGGCTTTGGCTGGCCAGCCTTGACGGTGGAAGCCACACCCTGTCCAAGACGACCGACGAGAGCGAGTACGCCCAGGCGATTCTGCGCGTCGGCGGAGGTTTGATGCTGATACTGCGGTGACCTCCGCAGACCAAGGTGATTTCACTTATCTACTAAACAAACAGAACAAGGAGCGAACAATGAAAAGAATCATGGTCTTTGCGATAGCGGCATGCGGTATGCTTTCCGCAGTTTTTGCCGCAAGCATAGAGAACGTAGTGGTGAGGCAGCAGTGGCCCTGGAGTCCCAAGGTCAACGTCGATTACCGGCTTGTCGATCCAGCAGGCGGTGCGCATGACGTGAAGGTGACCTTCAAGAACGGCGACACCGAGATTGTCACGGAATACGGCTCGATTACCGGCGACCAGTTCGGCGTCGAACAGGGCGACCACCGCCTCGTGTGGGATCCGCAGTTCGGCGGCGACCATGGCTACGAGAACGTCTATCCGAACCTGACTGCCACCGTCTCGATAGATGACGACGAAAAGCTCTACATGATCGTTGACATCTCCGCCGGTGGCGGGGCAGGGGCATTCCCCGTGACGTTTACGAACAAGGTCCCGTCCGGTGGCTGGAATGTAGAAGGATACAAGACTTCAAAGATCGTGCTGCGCAAGATTCCCGCAGGAACGTTTGTGATGGGCTATACCGAAGAGGAAATGAGCCACTTAAACATTGCTACGAGTTCTGCTAACGACTTCTTCCTGAGACGCAAGGTTACGTTGACAAAGCCCTATTATATCGCCCTCTTCCCAGTCACTCTCAGGCAGCACAATCTCATGGGCGAGGCATCCGATCCCGGCTGGCACTACCAGTGGCCGGTTTCGTCTGGCGTCACATACGCAATGCTCCGAGGGGCGAGCGCGCATGAGACCGCCAACTGGCCCAACCTGCAATCCGATTCGATACTCGGGCGATTGAATGCGAAGACGGCGTCAGCCGTGCAGTCAGCGCTTCCGGGCTATCGCTTCGATCTTCCGACCCATGCCCAATGGGAGTGCGCCTGTAGAGCCGGAACGACCACGTGCTTCAACAACGGCAAGAACTGGGCACCGGACGGCACGAACATCAAAGATACGAACCTTGACGAAGTCGCGTGGTATGCGTGCGGAGGAGAGATTAGAGCCGTTGGCCAAAAGGCTCCGAATGGCTTTGGTATCTACGAAATGCACGGGCATGTTATGGAGTTCATCCGCGATATGATGTCCTCAGCTAATGGAATAAGCCATGGCGTCACGAATCCGGAGACGGACCCTCTGCTCCGTGGAAATTATTATGACCGCGCATGGGGATGCGGTGGGCGCGCAAACGGCACGGTGTCTGAATGTATGAGCAACACGGCGACGCTGATAGGCCAAGTTGATAACAACTACAATGTCAGCTCGTGCGTTGGGTATCGTCTCGCCTTGGTTGCCGATTGATAGTAGGGGTCTGCGATGAACGTTGTCAGGATTGTCGTCCCGGTTGCTTTTATAGCAATCGGGGCGGCGGCGGCTGAAGACTCGCAGCTGCTCAGGCCTTGTTTCCGCAATTTGACGCCAGAGGCCAGGGAAGAGCTTCGGCTATGTTCGGAAAGAGGCACCGCATGGAAGCCGCATGATGGCCGGACCAAGATGTTCATCCGTGGTCAGTTCTACTACGGCAACCAGTACGCGAACTATATCCATGCCTGGTACGAGCGCCCGTTGCACCAGGACACGTCCATGGCTGCGCAGGACGAACCCGGTCACATGCTGAACGTGCTTTCGTGGCGGAGGACGGTTCAGACCGCGCGGGACATGAAGCTGGATGGCTTCGCATTCTTTCCCTTGAACCCAGGATGCCTCGACTTGTTTCCGAGAAGCCGTATTCAAGGTGGAGAGATTGACCTGCTGATGCAGTTCACAGGAAGCAACATCAAGGACAGATACAAGGAGTGCGTACAGCTTGCCGAGCGGTACCGGTCAATGCCGAATGCCTTTCGTATCGACGGCAAACCGGTGATTGTAGGCTACCCCGATTTGTTCGTGACAGACGAGAAGACGTTTGACGTGTGGCGCAGATATAGGCGTTCGCTTGAGACGAAGTATGGTCCGGGAAAGTTCGTCGTCATGCCGTGTGTGCGCATATTTGATCTGCCTGATCTTGACCGCCCTGAGATGGATATTGCGACAATCAAAAAGGCCCAAGACCGCATTCGCAGGGTCTTGCGCGAGATGGACGGCCTGTTCATCGGCCAGTGGGAAGTCAACTGGGGCCCCCCGTCCAATCTTTCTGTTCCGATGGATCAAATTGTGGTTCCGCTCGTGCGTGGCGTGATGGCTGAGCCAGAGTTTGCGGGGAAGCGGTTGGGGTACGAGTTCTATCAGGCCCATGAAAACCCATACCGAAGGGTGTACGACCTTGCGAGCGGAGGTATGACGCGCCTGAGGAGCGCCCTTGAATCCATTGAAAAGCTTGCTCCCGATTTTGCCTTTGGTAGCGAGTGGGACGAGGAGAACGAGAACGTCCATTTCAGGCCAACAGTCTCGAACGGACAGACTACACAGCGGATTATGCGCTATTACGCCGAGCGCATGACAGGATCGGCACCTACGCCATATCCCGGAGACGATGTCTCCGTCCCAAACCTGATACTGGCCTACAGAAAGATGATAGAAGTCGGCGAACCGCTGGAGGCTCAGGTTGCATGCGTACCCGATGGAACGGTTAATGGGTCTTTTGAAGTTTCAATGTCGTGGAGGACTCTTGAAGGAACCGTGGTCAAGGCTTTTCCCGCGCAGAAGCTGTCAATTTCTCGTTGCAACCAACTGTCTTTCACATGTTCGTCGGTTGACGTCGCTGAGCATCGGATACTGCTCCCGGAGCTTACCGTAGTATTTTCGGACGGTAGAAAACGCGTATACAACAACGGCTTCTGGCCATTGTCTATCGACGCATCGCGAGTTCTGGACAACAAGTGGGTGCGACATTCCCTGCGCGAGATCTCGCAGGGAGTCACGGGTACGCTGTCCATCGGGCCGCAGGCCTCCGACGGGACATTTGTCGTGCATGGGTCGGTCAGTGGGCCGCGCCGCTTCCGCTCGGTGGAAGTGCTTGAAACGTCTGATTCGGTCCACATGTACGATGCTGCGGCTGGGACAAACAAATCCGACGATGTATATGTCAATGTTGGCTTCAATTCCCTTGGCAACTATTGGAAGTCACACAGCCCGACAGGCTGGGTGCGCATCTTGAATGCGCCACATGCACGACTCAGGGCATCCGTGCCTGCATATGCTGTCGAGGGCGGAAAGTTCGAGTGGACGTTGCCTAGTCGCCCCAACCACCCGAATTGGAACTTCTTCTCTGGTTATGGATTTGACGTTCCACGGGCAGAAACCAAAGACGCCATAGTGGAAGTCGGTCTTCCTGACGAAATCGGGATAAAAAGGTTTTCAGTTGCAGACATTATGTCTGGAGGTCCTTGCTCGTATGGTCTGCCGGGAGGTGCGCAGTTTGTCGTGAAGTGGAGGCAGTCTGTGCCATCCATTCCTCCTCCACCTTATGTTCGTCGCGCTGTTTTTTCGTTCAGGATGAAACCATTGGACCCTGGTGCCGTGCTGAGGCTGCAGGTCGTCGATGAGGACTACCGCATATGGAGGGGCCCTGTCGCTTCGTTCTACAAGCCGTCCGGAGACGTCGCTACTTACCACGTTTACGACGAGCTATCCTCGAAGAGGCGTTCGGTTTCGCTTGACCGCAGTCGCCTGTATGCGGTGAAATACGATTTCGGTTCCTTGCGAGGCGATATGGCGAATGACATCGGCGGCCGTGCGGACTCGCCGTGTGTTTTGGGTGGAGGTGTCGGCTGCGTTACCGGAGTGGGGACAGGAGGTTGCAACTACCAGCATGCGTTGTCGGAATGCAATCCGCTCTTCTCCAAGAAGCCAGGAGGTAGCGACACCGTTCCCCGACGCGTGCTTACGGACGGGATATGGTCGCTGGCCTTTACGAACTGCAACTTTGCGACATTGCCCCTGCAGTTCATTCCGCGCCATTCGGGGTGGGAACTTTCGATGCTCGTCTGGCCAGAGCGTATTGACGGCACTATGTGGATTCTGGATTCGGGCAACGTCGGCTGTCGGCTTTGGATGTCCGATGGCGTCCCGCACCTGTTCCTGAACTTCTCCGACGAGTTGTTCCGCAAGGGCGTAAACGAGACCGCAGGGATTACGGTGAAAGGGCCGAAAATGGCGCCGAGGCGATGGAATGCACTGAAGATTGTATTTGACCAGCAGTCGGCGTGGATCGAGGTCGATGGCCGGAAAGGGGAGCGTGTCGCCGGATGCGGTCACCAGTTCAATCCGCATTCTTATGCATTGGGCTGCTCTACCGGCGGCGAAGGATTCTTCTGCGGGCGTCTTGCGGATATCAAGGTCTCTTCGCGATAATGCATCGCATGCGAAGTAAATCTTAAGTTTCTGCCCTTGTTGCTATGGCGCATGACGATGGTCGGCGGAAGGATCCTCATGCGTTCTTGACGCCGAGCTCGCGTCCGCCAGAGGGGAAGCCGTGGAGAAGCTGCCGCTGCTGGAGAAGCACGAGGCGGGAGGCATGACGAAATCTGGGGACGGACCCCGAAAGCCATTTGAAAAGTTGATATGGCATTTTGTGCGGAGTGGCACAAAATGTGGTAAACTTCTTGCAATGAACACACGAAACTTTTTGCTCGTCGTGGTGCTGTCCGTCGCTGGCGCAACGTCGCTTGCGGAGGCATCCTTTGATGTTGGGCGCTGGCGCGTGTCGTTTGCGGATGAAGGCGCCAGGCTTGTGCTTGCCCATTCCGATGGCGTAGCCAAGGCAGAGGGCGTTTTACGCTTCACCGGGCCTGCCGCCGTGACCGGCGCTGGCGTCGGCAAAGACTCCGCAATGTGCGAGTGGCGCGTCGTCTCGTCCCGAGATGGCGTACCACACAGGCTTGCGCTTGCAGATGCCCGCGACAACGTGCATGGCTACATTGCGTTTCATCCGGAAGGCGAGGGTGTCACTATGCTCGTCTACCACCGCACGGCGTTCGCATACGAAGGGACGCTGTCGCTTGACGCGGCGCTTCGCTATCGCGACGACGCCTATGCATGCTCGCTGACCCCGAAGAAGGGCGACCGCGTGCTGTCCGTGAAGAGCGGACCGGCAATTTCGCTGGACGACGACGCCCTCTATTCTCCTTCGACCGACGAGGCGGTGAGAATCGAAAATGGAGAACTGAGAATTGAGAATGGACAGTGGAAGGTGGCATCGCGGCTTTCCATCTCCGATCCGTTGGCCAACGCCATTTCATTCAAGATCGTCAAGGGCTGGTACAAGAACCGCTGGGTGCCGTACTGGAGGCCGCTTGACCGCAAGCGTGCGCCGCATGCGCCGATGGGATGGCTTAGCTGGAACACGTACTTCGACACGGCGGGTTCCAAGGAAAATCTAGACGAGGCGCGGTTTGCGGCAAAATGGTTCAAGCCATTTGGAATGGAAGTGTGGAACATCGAGTCGTGGCAAGACAATTCGCCTAAGTTGCCCGTCTCGAATTTCCACAACATGAACCTTGAGACGTACAAGGTGCAATTCCCGGAGGGCATGAAGTGGCTTGCGGACGAGATTCGTGCGCTTGGGTTCCGTCCAGGTCTTTGGATGGCGCCATTTGGCACTGGCAGCACAAACTTCTACAAGGCGCACACGGGCTGGTTCCTGCACGATGCGAACGGCAATCCGATCCGCAGCTGGAACGGCAAGTTCACGCTCGACCCGACGGTGGCGGAGGCTCGCGAACACCTGAAGCGCATCTTCGACAAGGCCTCGCACGAGTGGGGGTACGAATTCTTCAAGATCGACGGAATGTCGGGGCGCGGTCCCGGCTATTGCGCACACCTCTACGAACGCCCAGACATCCGCGCACGATTCCGCGACCCGTCATGCCCAAATCCTTTCGAGCTTTGCGTAAAGGCGTTCCGGGAAGGCATCGGCGACGACCGCGTCTTTCTTGCATGCCAGGGACATTTTACTGGCGCGGAGGCCGCGTATGCGGACGCGAGCCGCACGGGAGCGGACATTGTCCACCCGAACCAGCCGGTCAAGTGGAACAACATACTTCTTCAGGCGCGATGCACGGTAAACCAGATATTCGCCCATTCAAACGTGTTCTGGTGCGACCCGGACTGCATGCTCGTCAATCAGTCTGCGCTAGAGCGCGAGCAGGCGCAGGTGGAGGCAACCGTCGTTGCGCTCCCGGGGCAGCAGACGTTCGCTGGTGACAAGCTTGCGGAGCTTGCACCCGACCGGGTGAAGCTCATACAGCAGGCGCTTCCCGTCTGCCCGACGCAACCTGCCAAGCTCTATCCGATGTTCGGCCATCTTCCAGTGTGGGATTTGCATGTGTCGCGTCCGTCCGGCGACTGGCACGTAGTTGCGCTTTTCAACTGGGGCGACACCGAGAAGCGCATAGGCTTTGGCTGGAACGAGATCGGCGAACGAGAAGATCGTCGGTTTGTCGGCTGGGAGTTTTGGACGGGGAGCTTGCTTGGCGCGATGGAAGGGCGGCTTGAGATTCCAGTTCCGCCGCGCAGCGTCCGTCTTGTCGCCATGCAGCCAGACCTTGGACACCCGCAGTTCCTTACAAGCAACCGCCACATCACGCAAGGGGCAGTCGAACTTAAGGGTCAGCGATGGGCGGACAATACGCTTTCGCTTGCCGTCGAGACGGTTGGCGGATTCCCGCAGACGATGCGCATTTTCGTGCCAGAGGGCTATGCGCTTAAGTCCGTCACTGCGCCTGGCGCAAAGATTGCCACAGCTGTCGAATCCGATGGACGCATTCTCGCGGTCACGCTTGAAACGGATCCTTCCGCGACAGTTGAGATTGCGCTCTCTTTTGCCACCACCCACTAACCCCTAGCGCCAAACTAACATGAACAAATCGCTTTTCTACATAGTTGTCGTCGCCGCGATAGGCGGATTCCTCTTTGGCTTTGACTCTGGTGTAATCTCCGGTTGCGAGAAGGCCATACAAAGCGAGTTCGGCCTTTCCGCATTCTGGCACGGACTCATTATCTCCGGTGCGCTAATCGGAACGGTCATCGGCGTATTCACGGCGGGAAGGCCATCCGACAGATGGGGACGTAAACCGACCTTATGGCTTATGGCGGTACTGTTTCTTGTGTCTGCGGTCGGCTGCGCGTTCACGCCGCACGATGCGACGTGGGGGCCGCATCTTCTGGGCTGGTTCCGTTTCATAGGCGGACTTGCCATCGGTGGCGTTTCCGTTGTCGTTCCTCTGTACATCGTCGAGGTGTCGCCTGGAAAGTACCGCGGGCGGCTTGTTGCGATGAACCAGCTGAACATCGTCTTCGGCATTCTCGTCTCGTATATTTCCAACTATCTTGTAGCACGGTTCATGCCGGAGGCCGATCCGCGTCTCATCTGGCGTGTCATGCTGGGCGTAGAGTGTGCGCCGATAGCACTCTTCATGGTGCTTCTTGCGACAATCCCGGAATCGCCGCGCTGGCTTGTGCGTGCGAATCGGGTCGAGGTCGCGCGCGGTGTCCTTGAGCGCATCGGCTATCCTGAAGTCGAGCGGACGCTTTTCGAGATTTCCGATTCGCTGCGTGCGGCGGCGGGCGGTGCTGATGTTGCGCTTTTCCAGCGGCGGTACATAAAGCCGATTCTGCTTGCGTTCCTGATCGCGTTCTTCAACCAGGTGAGCGGCATCAACGCGATCAACTACTATGCGCCGCGAATCTTCCAGATGATCTTCGGTGAAGGTAGCGAACTTGCCGCGCTTGCCGGCACGATCGGCGTAGGCGCGGTGAACCTCACGTTTACGCTTTTGGCGTTTCTCGTGATCGACCGGTTCGGACGTCGCGCAATGATAATCGGCGGTTCGGCGATGATGATTCTCATGCATGCGCTCGTTGCGTGGCAACTCTCGCTTCCCACGCCTAATGCAGCGATTGCCGTCACCGGAATACTCGGCTTCATCGCGTTTTTCGCGTGTTCGTCAGGCGCGGTAATCTGGGTTTATATCAGCGAGGTATTCCCGAACGTCGTGCGCGCGAAGGGCCAGGCCCTCGGATGCTTTACGCATTGGTTCATGTGTACGATCATTTCGTGGGCGTTTCCAGCCGTCGCGGAACGTGCAGGGACCTGGGCGTTTGCGTTCTTTGCCGCAATGATGATGGTGCAGCTTGTCTGGGCCTTGTTCTTTATGCCAGAGACGAAGGGCGGCACCATCGAGGATATTGAGAAGAGATTGGGCATGTCCGCATTGTAAGTCTCCCACTAAGCTCGAGTGGTTCAAGTACGAGGAATAGGGCCACGCAGATTGTGCCCTGAAAATGCTATAATATACGAAACCACGCTTCGAAATGGTGTGGCCAACAGGAGAAACGGATATGGAATTCAAGGAACTGATGGTGGCTTTTGCCGCGAAATACGGAGTCGAAGGGCTCGACAGGGCCGACGACATTGCGGAACTTGATGTCGACGGCGTCCGTGTGGAGCTGTTGGACGACAAGCATGCTCGTAGCGTACTCGCCTGCGTCGAGATCGGGCTCCCGCCGCCAGACTCGAACGGCGCGTTTGGCGCGATGATGCTGCAGGCCAACTTCCTCCTGCGCGCCACAGAGGGCGCGACGCTCTGCCAGAATCCGGAAACCCATGTATACGCCCTTGTGCATCCGTTCCCGCTGGCGCTGACTGACGTCGCGTCGCTCGCCGCCGGCCTTGAATCGCTCGTCAACCAGGCGGAGAACTGGCGCAAGGCGCTCGCCGGCCTCAAGCATGCAGAAACTGCGCAGGCGAAGACCCAGGAGTCGGGCGACTCGCACCACGACATGATTTCAAGCGGATATTTTCACGTGTAACCTTTTTGCGTCTCGCGTGTATGCAGATAGAGAGGTTGAAAAGTTGAAAGGTTGAAAAGTTGAAAGGAGAGGGCAATGCCGACAATGATCAACTCGAACTATAGCGAGAACTTCCAGAAGTTCGTGGATTTCGCAACCAAGGCCTATGCGACGAAGGGCGAGAACACGGTCGCACGATTCGAGGGAATGCCGCGGGGCGACTACAAGGGCGCGTTCGCGTCGTTCTGGCGCACTGCGGACATGAAGACGGCGAACGATCAGGTGCGCGACCTGTTTCTCAAGACGGTCGCGGACATGTTCGGTGGCGAGAAGTTCATCCCGGACATCGTACGCGACAATATGAAGCTCGAGGACTTCGGCAAGGGCAAGCCCCTTACCGCGCGCCGCATCAATCTTGTGAGGACCGCCATCGACACGCTTGGCGGCGGCCATTTCACCGGCAGCGCGAGCGTCGCGAGGGCGACGTCGATGGGCTACGCCCCCGCCGAATTGCCTAAGCTCGCGCGCGTCGCGAACATCTACCAGCAGGCGACGGGCTGTACAAACGAGGAGGCGGAGGAGGCCGCGCTTGACACCAACTCGAAGGCGCGC
>Ga0265299_10003586_pt1 | contig 15040 bp, 14 predicted proteins | sample AusTroGonzalo_MG_4_FD_193485 | JGI IMG/M metagenome (GOLD analysis project Ga0265299, IMG submission 193485) | Bovine rumen microbial communities from tropical cattle in Woodstock, Queensland, Australia - Gonzalo_02 | ecosystem: Host-associated > Mammals > Digestive system > Stomach > Rumen ... | reverse complement strand
AGATAATAAACCAGTAATGCACGATAATAATGTTTTCATAAACAGGTATTTTTTCATGTTTTCATCAATGCTGTGCAAAATATAGCGAATTTTTTTATGTTGGTTCTTATTTGGAAATAATACCGCAAATTTACGGTGAAATGTACTTTGTTCCACAAACATAAATATCATATACACAATCACCATCCCCATGGATGTTGCTATTTTTGCAATTGAAGAACCGACATTTGCGATTATGGTGTTTAAACTTGGTAATGTATCAACGGCAAGGTTTACACCAATTTTATTCGATACGAACGTCCACAACGTATCAAGTTGGTTTTGTATGTGTGGCATAACCGCAAGCAATTCCGAAAACATTGGGCGAACACGTGTCACAAATAAATATAACAATCCCGCGAAAGTCAACACCGACATAATATTGGCAAGAACTTTAAAAGTTCCGCTTAAGCACAGGTGATTTTCCGCCGCTGGTAAAAGTTTGCGATAATATGTCGCAGTCGCGTTTATCAGGTACCACAAAAATGCCGCAATCAAAAGTGGAATAAATAACGAACTGCCCAGCCAAAGAATAAATGTTACCCCGATAAATAAAATTAAACTGTTCATCCTTTCCCCCTTGGTTTAACCGCTATTATTTTAACATAATTTCACCATTTGACAAAGTTGTTATATCCGTTGGCGATATCGCATCCGTAAAATTCGCTTGGTGACTTATGAATATAAATGTAGTATCTGTCATTGATTTTATTGCGTTCGCGATTTGTGCTTGGACAATTGAATCTGCACCTGAATCTGGTTCGTCCAAAATGGCAAGCTTAGGTTTAACAAGCATCAAACGTAATAACATTAAACGTTTCCTTTCCCCACCGGAAAAACCGACATTCACCGAACGGTTTAACCAATCGCGTGGTATGTTCAATTTTTCGCGCACCGTTTCAAGATTTTCAAGAAATTCACCCATTGGTAAATCATCACCTGTGTTAAATTTATGATGTGCCGCAAGTGAATGTTTAAGGAAACTCAATATGGTAAGCCCAGAAATTTCTGGAACATTTTGTGCGCCAAGGAATATTCCGCGCAGTGCACGATTTGTCGCGTTTTCGTTGGTAATGTCGTCACCATCAAAAATAATTTTCCCACTGTCAACGCTATATAACGGGTTTCCAGCGATTGCGCCGACAAGCGTTGATTTACCACTTCCGTTATGACCTGCAAGCAAATGACGTGCACCACGACGAACCGACATATTTATATTGGTCAGTAATTGCTTATCTTGATATGAAACACAAAGATTTTTTATTTCTAAAATCATTTTGTTTATCCTTTGTTTGAAGACAACGCCATTTGAATTAACTGTCTTGATTCCACAAGAAATTCCATCGGTAATCGTGACAATATTGGTGTTGCCATGGATCCAATAATAAGCGCGGTCGCTGTATCCGTATCAAGTCCCGATTGCATCAAGTATAACAATTGGTCCGCATCTATGGCACCCGTGGCGGCTTCGTGTGTTTGTGTGTTATCGGCGTTTTCGTATTCTATTTCTGGTAATGCATTAGCAATTGCGCGATCCCCTATAATTCGTGTGTCGCATTTTGAAACATTCCTTCCTCCCGTGCCGTTAAAACGTACTAAACTGCGAAATGTTTGACGTGACCAATCAAGTGCGACGCCGTATGACAAAATATTTGATATTGTGTTATTGCCAATATGCAACATTTTTGTTCCTGTATCCGCTTGTTGACCTTCGCGTGTTATACTAAGCGAATAAAAATCACTCGCGGAATTATCACCAAGTAAAATTGTAGATGGATATTTCCAAGTTTTTGCGGAACCAATTTCCATTTGCGTCCAATCAAGGCGTGCGTTTTTATGACACAAACCGCGTTTGGTGACAAAATTCAAGATACCCGCACCGTTATATTCACCGTCCGCACGTGGCGCGCCCGCATACCAATTTTGAACCGTGGCATACTTTACATATGCATTGTCATGAACGATTATTTCCACAACACCACTATGTAATTGGTGATTTGGACGTCTGGGGGCACTGCAACCTTCCATATAACTTAGTTCTGCACCTTCGTCTGCAATAATAAGAGTGCGTTCAAATTGACCGATTTTTGCGGTTTCTATTCTAAAATAACTTGCCAAATCTATGGGGCATTTCACATTTTTAGGGATATATACAAAAGTCCCATCGGAAAACACCGCCGCATTCAGTGCGGCAAAAAAATTGTCCGTTGGTGGAACAACCGTCCCAAGATACTTACGAACAAGATTTGGATATTGTTTAACAGCGTCCGAAAATGAAAGAAAAATAATACCGTATTTCGCAAGTTCTGTCGTATACGAAGTGTGAACCGATGAACTGTCTATGACGGTATCTGTGGCCATTCCCAAAAGTGCGCGTTGCTCGTTTTCAGGCAACCCCATTTTGTCGTATGTGGCTTTTAATTCGCTGTTATCTACTTGTGATTGAGTGTTGTAATAGTTTAATGCATCGTAATCTATGGAATCATAATCTATTTCTGCCCAATGTGGTTCCACCATTTTTGACCATTTCCCAAGGGCGTTAAGTCGCCATTGCAACAACCAATCGGGTTCATCACGTAATTTTGATATTTCACGAACAAGATTTTCTGTTATTTTTGTCATTTATCTTCTTGGGTTGCAAGTTGATACGCTTGGGTAAAGAAAGTCAACGATTGTCCCAACAAGCCATTTAAAAACGTATTTGTTAAAATTCCATCTGGATCCGTGGCATTTAGATGCTTTAACAAATTATCCGCATGGGTCATATAGTTGGATACACAACGTTTAACTTCGGCATCAAGTTTAATACTGCGACGTAATTTTTCCATAACAAAAGGATTTTTTGCATATTCATCCAACATTCCGCCCAATGTTCGCCAAAGTGGGTGTTCGTCCGTATTACGTGGCATAATACCCAATGCCCCAGAAATAGGAATTAAATTATTTAAAAGATTTTGATAGATTATCTCCGCATGTTCGGCAACCGTATTTGTTGCAGATTTGGTTTTCAAAATGGTTTGAATTTTTACAATTAAATTGTATTGATATGACAAATTTTGTTCTAATTTATCAATTCGTTTGTTTTGACGAACTATGAAATATAGGGCGGTTGAGCCAATTAATATGATTGCACTTAACATGATGATAAGAATTGAATAATACATAATTTTTTCCCTTGTTTTTTTTGATTATAACTAAGTATAACATCTTTTATCGATTCGTGCGATTTTTATATTTATATATTTTTAGAAAACATTACTTGTTTTGCATTTTTAGCCCTTGCACAGATTCGGTCAAATTGTTATAATGTGCTATGTAAAAGCAAAAAAATTAGGAAAGGAAAGGCCTATGTTTCGCAAATTTCTTATTATTGCAATGTTTGCAACCGCTGCTGGTTACTGCTTTGCGGGGGAAACCCGTGTTCCTCAAATAATCACATCGGAAGTTTTCTTTGATGATGATATCGATGTTGTGGAAGATAATTATGTCGCCGAAACTGACGAATATGTCGAAGAAGACTCTATGATTGAACAACAACCCGTGATTCAACCCGAAGTTCCTGCATGGCCAATAGCGGGGTCGGATGCTGATGTAACATTGTCTTGTGATATGGGTGTATGTCCTGAACCCGAAGAATCGCCAATGGGAAATATAAAAATTGTTTCCAAGGTTGGTGATGATGTTTATGTTGAAAATAATTTTAATTTAGGTTTTCGTAATGGGACAGGGTGGTCCGGTGGTGCAAATATGTTGCACGGAAATCAGATACCTGTTGGGTTTGATGATGAATGTGCGCGTGGTGCCGAGATGCCTCTTTTGCACCGCGAGGTTTTGGAAGATGATGGTGGTAATGTTTTAACAGTGTCGCGCAGTACAAGTAACAAGTGCTCAAAAAAGTATGCTGACAATTATGACGCATACTTGGCGCGTCTTGGTAAAATAGAAACAACTAAAAGTGGTGGTATTGTTACGGGGGGCGGTGTTATCAGCACTACGGGTATAACCAATTCGAATCCCGAAGAAACAATTTTGGTGGATGTTAAAAACGGTCAAGTGACAACTACTACAACAAACGATTCAATTATGAAAACGATTGATACAACAACATATACATCGAATACACAGTATGTTGATGTTCCTGTTGATTCTTCGGCGGATGCTGAACCTGCCAAGGAAATCAAGGATTCTGTGCGTTCGTGGGTTGTGGCTAATGGTCAAACATTACGTGAAGTTTTGCAAACGTGGTGTGACAAGGAAGGTTGGGATTTGGTATGGGCTACATCCCGTGAATACCCAATACAAGCAAGTGCTGTGTTCAAGGGGCGTTTCGTTGATGTCGCATCTGCGGTTGTGCGCAACTTTGGTCGCGCTACACCAGCACCACACGCAAAATTCTATAAAGGAAATCGTGTTTTGGTTATTTCCGCACCAGAAGAATAATGCAAAACAAGATTGTAGGAGAGTATAAATGACAAAATTGCTGAAACTTTTCGTCGCGTTGGTTTGTGTGATTGGAATAGGGGCTTGCACCCATAAACAATCTGCCAAGGTGGCAGCATCTGTGGATCATGATTTTAATAATGTTTATGATGCGTTTGAAATGGCAAAAAATCCGCGTGCCAAGGTAGCGACAGGTGATAATGTTTCCATGTCCGAAGGTGTTTGGTTGGGGGATAAATCTACGTTAATAGAGCATAAAAATAATTTACCATCACAATATGAAACCGAAACGGGTATAACAATTTTATTAAATGAACCTGTTACATTGCAAGTTTTGGCTAATAATATTACAGCGGTAACACAAATTCCAGTCAAAATAGATAGTCAAATCGAATCGGAAAAATTGAAAAAGACGATGAATATTGCTTATACAGGCAAATTGTCTGGATTGTTATCGCAGGTAGCGACTGATTTAGACTTGTTGTGGTATTATGATAAAAATTCAATCGTGTTCTATGAAACGGAAACAAAAACATTTACTTTGTATGCTCTGGGAACCGATGTTTCATACCAATCATCCGTTCAAACCGATGATGGTAACCAAGTTTATTTGGAATCTACATTAAAGGAATGGGACGAAGTTGAAAAAACAATTACTTCCATTATTGGTAAATCTGAAAATTCTAATTTCAATGTATCACGTAGTTTGGGAACAATTACCGTGACTGCACCTCCGTCCGTGTTGGCACGTGTTGGTGAATATATTGAACGTCAAAATAAACGCTTGTCACAACTTGTGACTATTGATGTCAAGGTTTTACAAGTTTCATTGTCAAACGATTCGGCTTTTGGTTTGAATTTGGCGGCGGCAATAAATTCTGCTTCGGGATTGAATATTGTTGCTAATCCAAAAAACAATTTGGCTACAACCGAAGCAAGTGCCATGAATATCGCGGTTTTATCTAACAGTGTTTCCGCTTTAACTGGTGCGACACACATTGAAAACGGTGCATCGGTTGCGGGGGCTTATACCGCCGATCAAATTAAAAACGGTTCTTTGTCTGGTATGGCTGGAAGTAACGCCTTGATAGAAGCGCTTGCAAAACAAGGCAAGGTTTCCTTGGTCACAAATGTTGGTGTAACGACACGTAATAATCGTGTTGCGCCGGTTAACAATACAAAGACAACTGGTTATATTAAACGGTTTGAATCAAGGAATTTTACAACGGTTGAATCCAGTACTGTTGACCAAGATGATTTGGAAACGGGCTTTTCAATGCAGTTGTTGCCAAACATTTTGGAAAACGGCAAGATTTTGCTTTTGTTCAGAATGTCTGTTCGTGAATTGTTAAAGATGTCAACCCAAACAATCGGCGAAGTCACATTGCAATTGCCCGAGGTTGAAGAACGCAGTTTCATGCAAGAAGTTATCATGGAATCTGGTCAAATGTTGGTTGTATCTGGGTTTGAAAAACAAACTAATAACGATACGCGTTATGGTTTGGGTGATCCTGACTTTATGTTGTTGTCTGGGTCGCGTGAAACAGCGGCACAACGCGATGTATTGGTTGTTATCCTAACGCCACAGGTTCTGGTAAGCCCGATGGATGTTGAACGGAATATCCAACAACATTGGGGTGCCCCGTTGAATTAAAAAAACGACCTTCGGGTCGTTTTTTAGTTTATAATTTTTTTGACAGATTTTTTGTCTTTTTGTTGCTTTTCGTCAGGGTTTTGATATAAATAGACCCAAAATAAAATACACGGGGGTGTAATCGATGGTGAACGAAAAACAAAATGATCCTAAATACGAGGTGTTTTTGGCACTTAGCCGTCTGACAAATGCAGATAGCAATATCCGTTTTTTTAAGAATGATGAGGCCAGTGTCTCTATAAGGGTCACATATCATGACGCACATGGTTATAAATTGTCTTGTGGTTATTGGATTACAAATATAGGCATTTTTGATAGTAGGGATGAAAAGGTTGAAATTTCCAAGACGTATGAAGAAAAGTTATATAAAATTGCCGAAAAGAAATTTGATTCTATAAGAAAGATATCCCATTAAACAAAAAAAGGACGATTTTTCGTCTTTTTTTTACACGACAAAAAGGCGCACAATATATGCGCGCCGAACTGGGTAACCCAAAAAGCTTATGCCAATTTTGCTGCTTGTTTTGTCAAACGAGAAATTTTACGAGAAGCGCGTTTTTTTGGCATTGTCTTGCCCGCTGCTTTCATAATTTTGCTTTCCGCGCTGCGAACCGCCGCAATTGCCACCGCTTTATCCCCAGAAGCGATAGCTTTTAACGCTTTCTTGGTTTCGGTTTTTACCGCACTACGACGAGCCGTATTGATGGCATTTTTCTTTGCCGTTACTAAAATTCTTTTTTTAGATGATTTGTGATTTGCCACTTTATTTTCCTTTTATTTAATCACGATTTCTGCTATTTTATAGAAAACAAACATAAAATCAAGGAAAAATAACATGATTTATACTTTTATTTTGGTGATAGTTGTTTCTTATTTGTTGGGTAGTGTCCCGTTCGGGTTGGTTTTAACAAAAATTAGTGGTCTTGGTGATTTGCGTAATGTAGGTAGTGGAAATATTGGTGCAACAAATGTTTTGCGTGTTGGTGGTGTCCGTATGGCTGCTCTTGTTTGGCTTTTGGATATGCTTAAAGCCATGGTTGCGGTTTTCTTGGGACGTGCAATAGGTGGCGATGTTTTTGCTGTTTTGTGTGGGCTTTGTGCGGTACTTGGTCATTGTTTTCCAATCTGGTTGCGGTTTCGTGGGGGCAAGGGGGTTTCGTGCCTTTTTGGTGTGTTATTGGCAACTAATCCCTTTTTGTTCGTATTTTGTGGGCTTGCGTGGCTTGCGGTTGTTTTGATGCTTGGATATTCTTCGTTGGGGGCTTTGGCGGTTTTTGCTCTTGCGCCGATTTTTGGTTTCGCTATAGATTTTTGGACGGGGATGATTTTTGTGGTGTTATCTCTTATTTGTTTATGGCGTCATCGCGAAAATATTAGTCGTTTAATGCGTGGAACCGAATCGAAAATAGTTTGGAAATGGAAAAAATAGTTAAAAAATGCTTTATATGTTATTTGTTTTATGGTATAATGATCACGATAACAGGATAATACCGGGAGGGGAAAAATGAAAAAATTATTGGTTTTGGCTCTTGTTTGCATGCCTTTTTATCAGGCTGTCGGTCGTGATGGACCAGATGTAAGGAACGATACGGCTCGTGTTGGTATAGCGGCAACTGCTAAATTTGCTGCTGCACCAAAGAATTCTCGTATGGCGGGTACTGCATCCAAGAATCAATTAACAAGTCCTGCTGTTTCGGTCAGTGTGAATAATTCACCAAGCATAAAGGATGATGAACCTATGCCTGTTGTTGTGGCACCGGCTGCTCCTGCTCCTGCGCCAACACCAGCGCCAGAACCGAAACCAGATAACCGTGATGCTGAACGTTCTGCTTGCTTGAACAGTAATATTGGTATAGGAAATACGTTTGTTTGGGCTTCTCGTCTTAGTAACACCACAAATTATGCAAGTATGCAGGAAGATACTAAAAATCCGGAAAATAACGTATGTTTCGTGAAAGTCGATTTAAAAACGGCGGATTCTGAAATCGATATTTCTGGTTTTCCAAGTCGTTACTTCCAGTGGGGCTCCAATATTGAATGTGGTTCTTGGGTGAATGAAAAAGATTTGGAAAAAAGAATTTTGGATGCCAAGAAAAAGAAACGCGTGTTGGCTACTGTTGGTGCCAGTGTCGGTGGTGCCGCATTGGGGGTTGGCGCAATGGAAGCGTTTGGAAATAAAATGATTGGTGGCAAGGTCCAAGGTCAAAAGAATACAAAATTGACTGATACCGAAAAATTGCGTTCCCAATTGTTGGTTTTGAAAAAGGATAACGATCCACGATTCAAAACTTTTCAAACGGATTTGCGTAAATTAAAAGAAGCGTGTGATACAATTCCTACTAAAAGTGATGAAATTGTAGATTTGTGTAATTTTGATTATGCAACATTGTTAGCACTGTAAGTTCTTTTATGCGAAAGATAAAAAAAAGCGCCTGTTTTTTACGGGCGCTTTTTTCACTGTTATTAAAAATAAAAAATTTTTATAGTATTCATATGATAAATTTATTTGAAACATTATTGATTCTAAGAACGCCTAACATTGGACCTGTTAAATATAATGAATTATTAAAACAGTTTGGGTCTGTGGTGGATGCTGCTGCATCACTTAAATCATCCAATGAATTATGCGATTCGGTGTTACGTGAAATAGAAACGGCGCAACGTCTTGGAATAACATTTATTTCGGATAAAGATAGTTTCTATCCCAAAGCATTATTGAATGTAAAAAATCACCCTCCGGTACTAAGTGTTCGTGGAAATATCGAAACTCTTGCTCGCACGGCTGTTGCTATGGTCGGAACACGTCATGCGACCGCTTCGGGTATGGATTTTGTGGCAAGAATGGCAAATGGGTTCGTTGAACACGGTATTGCTGTTGTGTCTGGTATGGCGATGGGAACTGATACGGCGGCTCATCGTGGGGCGTTGGCCGCCAACGGTGTATGTAATACAATCGCTGTTTTAGCGGGTGGTGTGGATGTAATTTGGCCACTTGAAAATGAGAGGTTGTATTACGAAATTATTGAACGTGGTGCAATCGTAAGTGAAATGCCAATTGGGATGAATCCCGTGGCTAACAATTTTGTCATGCGAAACCGTATAATCGCTGGAATAGGTGAAAAACTTATATTGTCCGAAGCCGATTCGAAATCTGGCAGTATGAAGACCGCAGGTTTCGCGGAAAAATACAACCGTGAAATATATGCAATACCATCACATCCTGCGGATTCCAGGTCAATGGGGCCGAATTCAATGATTCGGTCTGGACGTGCAACTTTATGTATGGGGATAGACGATTTTTTCACAGATACACCAAAAAAAGAAAAAAATGTTAAAAACAGCGAATCGGAAATTTCTATTTTGGATAGAATAGGAACAATTCCTTTGTCAGAATCTGTATTGGCAGAAATTGTCGGAAAAAATATTTCGGAAATCAAACGTGATTTGGTCGTCTTGGAATTGCAAGGTTTAATAAGAAAACAAGATGGTGGATATGTTCGTGGATAATATGTTTTTTGTATATACGTTGTCTATACAAAGCGCAGAAATCTAGGCAAAATCCGAATCGTTGTCAAAAAATAAATTTAAAAAATTTAACTAACATTTTGTTGCAAATGAAAATGAATTTTATAAATTATTCCGTGTAGTCAGGAAAGGGAAAAAGGAAACTGGCGACGGTTCGAAAGGTCAGGTTTCAAAACAAAGTAAGAGAGTTGAGAGTAGGGCACAAATAAAAACACTTTTAGAATTAAAAAAGATTCTTTGGGTGTTTTTGCGCAGGTGGTTTTTATACCCTTGCACCGGCAGGAAACTCTTTTAAGAAAGGAAAGGAGAAACGACATGCAGGCAGCAACCATCAAAGCAATAGTTGACGTGGATGCAATCAAGCAAGAGTTTGCATCAAAGATGGACGCGGCCCGCTTTAATTCATGGTTTGCACCACTTAGTTTTGAAATCGTTGATAATGTTCTTGTTTTGGGTGCACAAAATCAATTTGCTGCTGATTTTATTTCAACTACTTATTCTAATGTATTGAATACGGTTGCCGCAAATTTTGGCCTTGGGGTTCGTGTTTGTGTTAATAAAAAGGTTGCTACGATTGTTACTCCGGTTGCGGTGGCCCAAGCCAACGATAATAACGTTCAATCTTATTCTGCACCTTGCGAAACAAATGTCGATAAAACGGCTGATTTTGATTCTTTTGTTTCTTGTGAAGAAAACGCCTTTGTTGTGTCTGCTTGCAAGAAAATGGCATCTGGTGCTGCGACTTTTTCCCCGTTATTTATTTATGGGCCGGCTGGTTGTGGTAAAACCTTGTTAGCAAATTGCATAAAAAATGCTTCCCATGGGAAAACAGTTATGATGTCGGGGGCGCAATTTGTGTCTGAGTTTGCACGTGCTTTGCACGATAGAACCATTTTCGCTTTTAAAGATTATTGTCGCAATTGTGACACATTTATTTTGGATGATGTTCAGGTTTTGGCTGGAAAACACGCGACATGCGAAGAATTCTTACAACTTGTGATGGATTTACGTAACGAAGGTAAAAATATAGTATTGGTTTCTTCGGCTGCCCCAAGTAATTTATCGGGTTTTGATCATCGTGCTCAATCGTTGTTTGCTTCTGGTTTATCTGCCGATGTTGTTGCCCCATCTCGTACGGTTCGTTACGAAATATTTTTACGTGCGGGGGTTGATGTAAATGTTGCCAATATGTTGGCTGGTCGTGTTTTGGCGGATGGACATGTCATTTCTGGGGTTTTGAATAAAATCAAGACATATTCTGAACTTATGGGGCAAACAATCGATGAAAAAGTCGCTGAACGTTTGTTGTCTGACACTTTGAAAAAATCCAAATCACCAATCGTTATGGTTAAATCCATGTGTGAGAGACTAGGGGTTACTTATGAAGCGGTTTGTGGAAATGGTCGTTGTCGTGCATTGGTTATGGCTCGTCAAATGATGATGGCTGTTTTAAAATCGGTGTCGGGGTTGTCTTTGGCGGAAATAGGTCAATATGTAGGTGGTCGTGACCATGCAACCGTTATGTATGGTATTGAAAAAATTGAAAAATTAAAATCAACGGATTTGATTTTATCGGCTCAGTTGGCTGAAATGATAGATGAATATAAATAATCCGTTAACAAGATTTGTTTTGTTGTTGTTGGGAAAAAACCGAAGAGTCGCACAGATAATTCGGTTTTTTTCTTGCTTTTGTGTCGTTTATGGGTTAAAAAAATGTACTTTTTATAAGCAAAATTTAAATTGTTTGTTGACAATTTGTAATTTTGTGTTATATATAACAGGATTAAAAAATAATTGGTGTGAAATGAAGAAAAGAAAAAAAGACATTTGTTTAGTAAAAATGAAGCATGATTATGCCGAATTTGCCGAAGCGCATATGGCGGCGGAAATTGTTTCCATAAATGGTCAGGTTGCATCCGCAGCACGTGAAGAAATTGCGAAATTGAGCAATTTCCCAACGGAATTTGTTGAAGAGATGGTGAAAAAATATCACATCAATAAAGAAATATATGGCGATATTGCGTCAAAAATATTGGTTTATAATGATAAAGCTACTGGTGCGCCAGCGTTCCTTATAAATGGGGATACATGGATGTCATATAACAGTCGTGAAAGTTTGGGGCAAGCGTTTGACCGGCTTAACCGTGCGGCACGTAATGATGTTGTGTGGCAGATGAATTTGCGCAAGCGCATGTTTATTGATTATCATTATGGAAAAAAGATTTAAAAAATTGCACCGACTTGTTCGGTGTAATTTTTTCATTAAAAACACTTGAAAAAGTTTTTGTTTTGTATGAAAGTTGTTTGCTTAAAAAATTAGGGGAAACGAATATGAAACTTATTTTTGAATCAAACGGTAAACAACCCGTATTTGTTGAAAAAAAATATATAGATAATGCAGGAAAAAGTAAAAAAAATAAGCAAACTCTGGTGCTTGGTATCGATAATGTTGATGTTGACTATCATGATTTTTCCGACTGTAATGTGACACCACTGGTGGTTTTGTATATAGATGGTAAAAAGATTCAAACGGATTCGCGTTTCTTTTCCCCAACTTTATTCGCAAATCCGATTGCTAATAAAATTGCGCTGGATTTTAAAAAGAACGAAGAAATGGTCGGGCGCTATTGGGCGAATATGGTTATAAGATATAAATCAAAAAATTCGAACGATTATGTTTTAACGGTCTGCCCAGATGGCAGCACTTTACAACGTGACGGCAAAACGTTACAAGAAGCATTAGGTGAATTATCACATGCTGGGCGTCGTGATGCGAAGTTTCAGATAGATGTAAGGAAAGCAATGATTGCTGATTTTTTAGCAAAACAAAAATAAAAAACGCACCGTTTGGTGCGTTTCTTTTATACAAATAAATCTTTCACAAATTGGGCGTGTTCGGTTATAAATCGGAATCTAAATTCTGGTTTTTTACCCATAAGTTCGGAAACAATAGTACGGGTTTTTTCCGTATCCTCGGCACCTTCATCCGTTTTTGGTGGTAATTCAACACGAATCAGTTTTCGTGTTTTGGGCGACATGGTTGTTTCCTTTAACTGATTCGGCATCATTTCACCCAAACCCTTAAATCGTGAAATTTCAATGCGTTTGTTTTTGTATTTTCCAGATGTCAGTCTTTCTAATTCTTCGTCGCTATCAATATAAAACGATTCGGTTCCACATGTTAATTTATACAATGGTGGACAAGACAAGTATAAATGACCGCCATAAATCAATTGGGGCATAAATTGATAGAAAAACGCCATCAACAAAGATGCAATATGACTTCCGTCAACATCAGCATCGGTCATGACGATAATTTTTTCATAACGTAATTTGCTTTCATCCCAATTCTTTGCCGTCCCTGCGCCGATAATATCAATAAGTTCATTTAATTCCTTGTTATTCCCAAAACGTTCATCCGAATTAGAAATAACATTCAATACCTTACCGCGTAATGGCATAATCGCTTGGGTTGAACGGTCGCGTGCCTGTTTGGCGGTTCCACCCGCAGATTCACCCTCGACTATAAATAATTCCGTGCCTTCGATACCGTGTTTGGAACAATCGGCTAACTTTGCGGGCATGCGGACACGCTTCGTAGGGGTCTTGCGTGCGACTTCTTTAACTTGCTTTACACGGATACGTGCGTTTGCAAGATTTACAACAAAATCTAATAACGCATTTGCTGTTTTAGGATCGGATGCAAGGAATATTTCCCATGGGTCACGAAGTGCCGATTCGGTATAACGTGCAACCTCGGGATTAGATAGTTTTTCTTTGGTCTGACCAAGAAATTGCGGGGTTTTATAAAATACCGACACAATAGCGGCCACCGAATCAAAAACGTCGTCTCCAATAATGCTTGCGGCGGCTTTATTATTGACTTTTTCGCCGTATGCTTTGATACCACGTGTTATAGCGGATTTGAATCCGCTTTCGTGTGTTCCGCCGTCAATGGTAGCAATAGTGTTACAATAGGATGCAAAGAAACCGTCATCGGATGCCGCACCATTTTCGTCGGTTAAGAAAGTCAAAGCCCACTCAACACGTCCGCTATCATCGGGGAAATCTACCGAACCCGAAAATAATTTTGGTAAAATGCGCGGTTTATCATGGGTCTTTTCTTCCAAAAAATCGGCAACACCGTTCGGATAATAAAATGTTGTCTCCGATGGGATATCCATGTCGCCCATAATAAGTTCAGGATTACAAAACCATTCTATACGAACCCCACGTGATAAAAACGCTTTTGCGCGTGCCATACGATATATTTTTACGGGTTTAAAAACCGCATTTTCACCAAATATTTGGTCATCCAAAGTGAAACGGATTTTTGTCCCATGCGCCTTGGTAGCAACCCCACGGGTCATTGTTGTGGTTGGACGACCACGGGAAAAAGATTGATTCCATTCATATCCATCACGGGAAATCGTAACACTCATTTCGGAGGAAAGCGCATTCACAACTGCACTTCCTACACCGTGCAAACCGCCACTGGTTTTATATACATTATTATTAAATTTACCACCAGAATGGAGTGTGGTTAAAATAACCTCTAATGCGGATTTACCCGGGTATTTTGGATGTTCATCAACGGGAATACCGCGCCCATCATCGGTTATTTCAATTGTCTTTGAATCTATTAGACGAACAGTAATTTTTTTTGCAAAACCGGCAACCGCTTCGTCAATAGAATTATCCATAATTTCAACAGGCAAATGATGCCAGGCCTTTTCATCGGTCCCACCAATATACATACCAGGGCGCAAACGAACTGGCTCAAGTCCTTCAAGAACCTGAATATCTGATGCATCATAAGAATGTGTTTTTTGTTCTGCCATAGTATCCTTATTATTAGAACATTATTTGTTTTTTCGCAAGTGAAACCTTGATAGGTGCCTTATTTTAAGAATTTTATGGGCTTGATTTTCTTGTCAGAGTAATTATATTTAGACAGTAAATAAAATTATGGACGTTCAAAATGAATAAGAATCCTTATGAAGTTTTAGGGGTTGCGCGTGACGCATCCGATGCTGACATAAAAAAAGCATATCATAAATTGGTGCTTAAATACCATCCGGATAAAAATCCTGGCGACAAAGAAGCCGAAGAAAAGTTCAAAGAAGTAAATAATGCTTTTGATATTTTGCGTGACCCACAAAAGCGTGCCGCGTACGACAGATTTGGTGATGCGGCATTCGCTGGGGGAAATGGTGCTTCGGCTGGCATGGGTGGAAATCCGTTTGGAAATGGTGCTTTCCACTTTGATATGGGTGGTGGTGCCGGAATGGACGATTTTTTACGTGAAGCGATGCGGGGATTTGGCTTTGACGGATTTGCTGGTGCAGGGGGGCGGTCGGGACACAGTGGTCCCCAACGCGG
>Ga0265299_10003585_pt1 | contig 15040 bp, 8 predicted proteins | sample AusTroGonzalo_MG_4_FD_193485 | JGI IMG/M metagenome (GOLD analysis project Ga0265299, IMG submission 193485) | Bovine rumen microbial communities from tropical cattle in Woodstock, Queensland, Australia - Gonzalo_02 | ecosystem: Host-associated > Mammals > Digestive system > Stomach > Rumen ... | reverse complement strand
GTACATATCCTTTGTGCAGGCCGAAATCAACCTCCGCCCAAGAAAACTTTTGGACTTCGATACCCCAAAATACAAATTTATGCTATATTTGCACAACCGCGTTGCACTTGGTTGTTGAGTCTACAGACAATCCGTTCGCCCTGTTGCCGTAGGGGGACGGCTTCACCCTCTTCACGATGCCTTCGACCCCTTGTCCGCCAAGCGGTCCCCAAGCCATCATACGTGTGCCGAATTCAGCAAGTATCGGCTCGATGGCTGTCTGCTGTATGAGGGTGTTGCATTGCAGCTGGTTCACCATCGGCTTTACATCCACATAGTGGGCGAAGTCGAAGAAACGGCCCGACTGGAAGTTGCTCACTCCTATGGCGCGCACCTTGCCGTCGTGATAGGCTTTCTCCATCGCCCGCCACGTGCCGAACACGTCGCCGTAGGCCTGATGGATGAGCAGCAGGTCGATGTAATCCGTCTGCAACTTGCGCAGGCTCTCGTCGATGCTCTTGGCTGCCTTTTCCTCTCCGTTGTTCGCAATCCACACCTTTGTCACGAGGAAAAGCTCCTCGCGTTTCAGGCCACTTTTGCGCCAGGCATTACCCACGCCCTCTTCGTTGGCATACGCTTGTGCCGTGTCTATCAGCCGGTAGCCGACGCTCAGCGCATCGCTGACACAACGCTCGCACTCGGCGGGCGACACTTGGAAGACTCCGTAACCCAGCAGGGGCATCTTCACTCCGTTTGACAATGTAATTTCTTGCATAAGTGTTTGTTTTATTGATTATTATTCAATTTTTGTTCGTTTCGTTCGATGCTGCAGAATTACAACCATTTTTCCATACCTCTATTTCACAAAAAGCATTAATATTTTCACAATAAACACAAAAGTAAATTATTACCACATTAACACATTCACGCTGCCTTTCTCCCTTCTTCGTGGGTTCTTTGTGCCTTCTTTGTGACAATTACATATCTCTTGAAAACCAGTGCATTGCGTACGCGAGTCATACAAGATGGCAAGTTGCTGATTTTCAACTCAAAGGTTGGTGATCCTTCGGTGGTCCTTCGACGGTCTCTCGGCGACCCTTTTCTATTCCACAACTCACCCCTCTCCACTATACCTATTAATCCCACTATCGCATTCCCACATTCCCACATTTAATTAAATTTTGCCATTCAAGAAAAAATGCGTATCTTTGAATTTTAAAATTAAGTAATAATAAAGAAGCCATATTGTATGGAACAAAACAGCTTCATAACCAATCAAGACAAATTATTGTCGGATATCATCAACGGCATATTGCCAAAAAGCAAAGCCGTTGACATTCTGGTTGGGTATTTCTACTTTTCTGGATATAAGCTAATCTCTGAGAATCTTCAGGATAAAAACGTAAGAATACTTGTTGGACTTGATATCGACACCACGATCACTAAGAATCTACGAGAAATGGAATCCCTGACGAATGCGAACAAGTCACGCACTCAAATCAAGGAGGAATATTTTGGTAACTTTGTGCGACTGTTCAACGAGACGGACTTTTTTGACAACCAAACAAAACTTGACGGTTTCACTCTTTTCTACAACAAACTAAAAGACGGTTCACTTGAAATCCGCAAGACGGAAGACCCATGCCACGCAAAACTTTATATCTTCAATTATAACGATGACATAAACGAGAACGGAGAAGTTCCTGGCGCCGTAATAACCGGTTCAAGCAACCTTTCATACGAAGGTCTTTCCGGAAGAGTGGAAATTAACTCCCGATTCAACGACAAGCAATCCCACATAGACGCATCTGCCATATTCAACGAATTATGGGAGAGTTCGGTTATCATTGCAGACAAAGAGACTATTCCAGACTTTGATATTAAAGTCATCAAAAAGATTTGGTACGACCGTCTTTTCAGCCCATACCTGATGTATTTACGTGTGCTGAAAGAATACTTCACCATTCCGACGGTCGACAATATAATGACCCCTTACGACATAACCGACGGCCGTTTCTCCAATCTGAAATATCAGACCGATGCCGTACAGATGGCCATAAATGCCATAAGAAATCATAATGGTGTTATAGTCTCTGATGTTGTGGGCCTTGGCAAGAGTATCATTGCTTCTACCGTTGCACGCAATTTGCGTTTGAGAACTATCGTTGTCTGCCCTCCACACTTGGAAGAGCAGTGGAAATCTTACCGTGATGATTTCGGGTACACCGCAACAGTGTTTTCTTCAGGAAAACTTGAAGAGGCTCTTGCTTACTATGAACGTATTGTCAAGGATAAGGAAAATTACTTGGTAATTGTCGATGAGGCACACCGCTATCGCAATGAATACACCCGCGACTATGCCATCCTTCACCAACTTTGTTCCGGCAACAAGGTGATGCTACTTACCGCCACACCATTCAACAACCGGCCGGATGACATCTACGCAATGGTGAAACTATTCCAGATACCTACTAAGTCGACATTAAAGACGGTAGAGAATCTAGGGGCCAAATTCAAAGAGCTGATTAGTAAATATAAGCAACTACAAAAAGATCAACGCGACAAACGTATCTCAGACAATGAGGCAAAAGTCGAGGCCGAAAGAATTGCTAAAGAAATTCGTTCTATCATTGCGCCGTTGGTGATTCGACGTTCCCGAATCGACTTGCAGGAAATCCCTGAGTATTCCGAAGACCTCCGTCAACAGAACATCCAACTGGTTATCCCCAATGACCCAGTAGAATTGGAGTACGACCTGAGCGAACTGAAAGAGTTGTATCTGTCCACATTAAACAGAATCAGTGCCGTCGATGAGAATGTGAACGACGGTACCTACCGATTTAAGGCAGCCCGCTATTCTCCTGTGTTGTATTTGAAGGAAGACCTGGTACCGGAATTGGCAAAAAAACTGGAAGAGAAAACAGGTGTGGAACTCAACCTCCTGTTAGGTCGACAAGCCAACGTGGCCAAATTCATGCGCCGTTTGCTGGTGCGCCGGTTCGAGAGTTCCGAATATGCGTTCCGCAAGTCTCTGGAATACATGATTGAGTCATCCAAGCATATTCTAAAATGGATTGAAACCACCGATAAGGTTCCCATCTACAAGAAAGGCAATCTTCCCGATGTGGAAGACTTGTATGGAACAGATGACGACGGAAACGAATCGGTAACTGAACTCTATGAGAAATATGAGAAGAAAGGCTTCTTTGAGATTGAATCGAAATACCTAAAAAAGGAAGAGTTTATCGCAGACATAAATGCTGACAAGAAGCTATTGGAAGGCATTCTCGAACAATGGTTTGGCAAAGACCAGCATATTGCAATCGACCCCAAACTTGACTCGTTCAAACAAATCCTTACCGAACAAATCACAAAAGAGCCCAAACGCAAAATCATAGTATTCACCGAGTTTGCCGACACTGCCGACTATCTGGGACAAGCGCTGCAGTCCTTTGGTCTCCCCATATTCAAGTACACCTCTGCCGATGCCAACGCGACAAACAAAGCCATCATCAACGCCAACTTCAATGCGGGAGAAAAGAAGGCGTTCCAGAAGGACGACTATAAAATCCTTGTAGCGACCGACGCCATTTCCGAAGGTTACAATCTACACCGTGCAGGCACCATCATCAACTATGATATTCCCTACAACCCCACTCGTGTCATTCAGCGTATCGGCCGCATCAACCGAGTGAATAAAAAAGTGTTTGACCAGCTCTTCATCTACAACTACTTCCCTACCGACGTGGGTGAGTCCGAAACCCGCACCAAAGAGATTTCCACCCTGAAGATGGCAATGGTTCACGCCATCATGGGAGAGGATACCAAGGCATTGACCAAGGACGAGGAAATCCAGTCGTATTTTCTCGAACAATATCGTCGCGAAAGTGCTGCCAGCGAAGAGGCCTCTTGGGACAACCGTTATCTGACGTTCCTCAACTCAATGAAGGGCACACCAGATTATGATGAAGCTCTGCAGATGCCTCACCGTGCAAAAACGGGACGCTCTGTTGACAAACCAAGTAAAGGAGTGTTGCTGTTTGGAAAAAAGGGAGATGATTTCGTGTTCAAGATCGGGAACAACGACGGTAGCATCCATCAACTGACGGCAGAAGAGGCCATCGGTCTGTTTGAAGCCTTTCCATCCGAAGAACCCAAGCCCTTGTCCGAAGACTTCGACAGCATATATCAAGCCACTAAGACGCATCTTTTCCAATCCGACAGTCAGGATAAAAACGAAAAACAACGCATCGAAGCCTTGCAGAAGATTAAGGTGATGATGGCTAAAAAAGCGTTGCCTGCCGACTATCTGAAAGACCTGAAGAAGGTAATCGAGAACGATGGCCTTGCTGGATATGAACTCCGCTTCATTAACAAACTCAAACCATCGGAGTATGCAAAACTGCCCGAGCAAATCGACAATTACTACATTTCCCGTATCATCGAGACCTACAACCACGTTGATGACGGTGAGGAATCTATCATTTTAGCAGAAGAATTACAATGAAAACAGCACAGGAATTATTCGAACAGCTCAATTCTGTTGACGAAAATGTCAGAATAGAAGCCAAGAAAGCCTCGGAGATAGACAAGGGCATCATGGAAACAGTATGTGCTTTTGCCAACGAACCCAATCTGGGTGGGGGATACCTGTTGTTGGGTGCAGTTCGGACTGGTTTTCGTGACGGCCTGCCTGTTTATGAGCCTGAGAACATAGATAATCCGGATAAAGTCCAGAATGACCTGATCTCTAAGTGCAGTTCTATGCTGAACATGCACATTCGGCCTCAGGTTGAGACCGAGGTTGTTGGCGGGAAAACTGTAATCGTTGTGAAAATAGAAGAGCTGCCTGATTCTCAGAAGCCGGTGTATTTTTTGAACAAAGGACTTCCAAGCGGAGCATACCGTCGAGTGGGGGCTTCCGACCAAAAATGCACGGAAGACGATATGCGGGTATTCTATTCCTCGGCCGAGAGTTTCGACAGTACCGTTGTCAAAGGAGCCACCCTCGATGATATAGACGAGAATGCAGTTGCTCATTACCGTAAACTGCGCGCACGGGTCAATCCCAATGCTGAGGAATTGTCTTATGACGACAAAGACCTTCTCTTGGCCTTAAGGGCATGTGAAAAAGAGAAAAACGGAGAGTTTGTATTGACTTATACGGGCCTTGTAGTGTTTGGCAAGTCCATGTCGTTGCGTCGTTTGCTGCCGGCATTAAGAGTTGACTATATTCGAGTGCCCGGAAACAGATGGATTGAAGATCCTGACAAGCGATTTGAGGCTACGATTGATATGCGCGGACCGCTTATCTTGTTAGTCAACCGTGCTCTAAATGCAGTCAAAGACGATCTGCCCAAAGGCTTTGAGTTGCCAAAAGGTAAGTTGCAAGCAAACACACCCATCGACTTGCCCGACGATGTCCTTCGTGAGGTACTGGTCAATGCTTTCATCCATTGTTCATTCCGCCTTAACCAACCTATCCAGATTATCAGATACTCTAATCGCTTGGAAGTAATCAATCCTGGTTTTTCATTGAAATCACCCGAAACACTTGGTGAACCTGGGTCGATACAGCGCAACCCATTTATCAGCACCATATTCCACGATACCAATTTGGCAGAAACCAAAGGCTCTGGCATCAGATCTATGCGTGGACACATGAAGAAGGCAGGGCTGATGCCTCCCACTTTTGAATCCAATCGCTCCGCCAATCAGTTCACCGCCCGCCTGCTGCTGCACCATTTGTTGGATAAAGAGACCCTCCAATGGCTCGCATCCTATGCCAGCTATTCTCTGAACGATGAACAAAGATTGTCTCTGGTCTTTGTACGCGAAGTTGGGGCAATAGACAATATTACCTTCCGACAGTTGAATAGTGACATAAACAATCAAAGAGCATCCTATGACTTGCACTATATGTGTACAAAAGGGTTATTAGAACAAAAGGGCCAAAGTAGAAGCACATATTACATCGCAGGTGAGAACTTCGTTAATAGTAGAGCTAACGAAGAAAATAGTAGAGGTGACGGAGAAAATGGTAATGCTATCGGCGAAATGTGTAGAGCTGACGGAGAAAATAGTAAAGGTGATGGAGAAAATGGTAATGCTATCGGCGAAATGTGTAGAGCTGATGGAGAAATGTGTAGAGGTGGCGGTATAGAAATGTGTAGAGGTGCCGGAGAAAATGGTAATGCTGCCAAAGAAAATGGTAATGCTATCGGAGAAAATGGTAATGTTGCCGGAGAAAATGGTATAGCCCTACCCGATGAGTTATTGGAAAGGTGCAGGAACCTAAAAAAATGGGAGTCCTCAAAGAAAATGAAAGATTTGATTGTGGAATTATGTACATACGAGCCGTTAAGCATCAATGAGATTGCGAATATTTTGCATAGGAAACCTCATTCTATTAGGTACTTATATGTAAGTTCGTTAATCGAAGACAGAAGACTTTTCTTTACCATACCAGAGATGATAAAACATCCTAACCAGAAATATACTGCCGTCAAAAACAAATAGAAGTTATGGAATTCAATAAAGCTTACAACCGCAACGAACTGGTAAAGTTCCTCCGAACGAATTTCCTCCCCGAAGACTTTATTCAGGAGGAAACCACACTTGCCAACCCAAAGCAATTCCAATACACGCAGCAAGTGACACGACTGGGCGAATGCAATTCGTTGGAGCTTGTAGTTTTCGAGGTGCTGCATTCTTCCGTGAGTGATGCCCGCGTGGGATTGACCAAAGAGGCTTTCCGTATGCTTGCCGACGAGTTCTGTGAGCGTGCGTTGGTCTTCTTTGTCCCGCAGGATGACAACAGCAACTACCGTTTTTCCCTTATTGAGATTACTCTCGAACAAAAGGAAGGCTCCGCAAAAGTGCAACGAACCTTCTCCAATCCTCACCGTTATTCCTACTACCTCGGCGAAGGTATATCCTATCACACTCCCAACAAGTATCTCAACGAAGCCGGCCGGGTGGTCAGCATTGAAGACCTGCGCAGCCGATTCTCTGTCGAGGTGCTGACGAAGGCTTTCTATCAAGAACTTTCCGACTGGTATGCTTGGGCAGTCAAGATTGTGCGTTTCCCCAACGACCTTAAGACAGAAGCCGACAATGAAAAGTACAATTCCGAGGCAATGATTCGCCTCATAACCCGCCTTATCTTTGTATGGTTTATCAAGCAGCGAAAGCTTGTCCCCGACGAGTTCTTCGACGTAGATTACATTTCGGCACGTCTAATAAAAGACTTTAACCCATCTCGAAGAGAAGAGAATCTTCTAAGTGGTAATTCTGTAGAGTACAGTTTGCCCAGAGAGAGCCATTACTATAAAGGGATATTGCAGAACCTTTTCTTCGCAATGCTTAATCGTCCAATATGCGAAGAAGGAAGCGAAGATCCCATAAACCGTCGTTTTAGTCGAGGGCAGCAAGACTTTGGCATCAATAATGTTATGCGTCACGAAAATCTGTTTATTGATCCAAAGCACTTTATGGAGCTTGCAAATAGAGTACCCTTCTTGAACGGAGGTCTTTTTGACTGTCTTGATGACAAAGACAATAGAATATATATTGACGCCTTAACTGATAGAGATGCCATATCCAAGCAATTAGTGGTCCCAGATGCTTTGTTCTTTGGGGATGGCCCGACAATCGACCTCTCCGAATGGTATGGCGACAAACGGAAGAAGAAGGTCAGTGCCCGTGGCATCATTGACATTCTGAAGCGTTACAATTTCACCGTCGAGGAAAACACTCCTTTCGACCAGGATGTGTCGCTTGACCCCGAGTTGTTGGGTAAAGTATTCGAGAATCTGCTGGCCTCCTACAACCCTGAGACGCAGACCACCGCTCGCAAACAGACAGGTTCGTTCTACACTCCGCGCGAGATTGTGCAGTATATGGTCGACGAGAGTCTTGTGGCACACCTGAAACGCACCGTCGGCGATGACCTTGAAGCGGAATACCGCAAGCTGATACAATACACCGACGAAGAACCCAACCTCACCGACGAGCAGCGCAAATCCATCCTGCAATCCATCTACCAGTGCAAGGTGCTCGACCCCGCCTGTGGCTCCGGAGCCTTCCCGATGGGTATGTTGCAGCAGATGGTGCATATCCTCAACCGAATCGACCCGGACAACAAGGAGTGGAAGAATATGATGGTCAAAAACGCCATCAGCGAAACCTCCGAGGCCTACCTCAATGCTACGGATGAGGAGCGCAAAGAGTTGGTGTCAGATATAGAGCGCAGTTTCAACGAGAATGTCAACCGCCCCGACTATGCCCGCAAACTATATCTGATAGAGAACTGCATCTATGGCGTTGACATCCAGCCCATCGCCATCCAGATAAGCAAACTCCGCTTCTTTATCTCGCTTGTGGTTGATCAAAAGACCAATACCGACCCCGTAGACAACTTCGGAATCCGCCCGCTCCCCAACCTCGAAGCCAAATTTGTTGCCGCTAACACGCTGATTGGCCTTCATAACCAGACCAACTTGTTTGTCACCGATGACATCAAGTGGTTGCAGGATGAGATGAAAGTGGCGAAGCACAAAATCTTTGGGGCAAAAACAGTAAAGACTAAAAGGAAATACAAAGACCGAGTAGCGCAACTGCGTATCCAAATGGTTGAGGAGCTGAAACGATTACGTGCGGTAAGCGATGAAGACCATCTGATGCTTTTGGATTGGGATATGTTCGACCAAAACAAAGCCGCCAAGTTCTTTGACCCCAATTGGATGTTTGGTATTGATGGTGGATTTGATATAGTTATTGGTAATCCGCCTTATGTGCCGTTACAACGTATAAAAGAAAAGAGTAAGCAATATCAGACTCAAGGATTTGCAACATTCAACAAAACAGGTGACATTTATTGTTTGTTTGTCGAACAAGGGCTCAAACTTCAAAAACAAGGAGGTGTTCTGTGCTATATCATGTCAAATAAGTGGTTACAGGCAGAATATGGTCAGCAACTCCGTTCTTTTATTGCGAAAAACAGCATATTGAATATTGTTGACTTTGGTGATATTCAGATTTTCGAGAATGCAACGACTTATACCTGTATCATATTGTTGAGAAAATCGAAACCTTCTGATACTTTTTGCGCATCATATCTGACGAAGTATGACATTTCTACCATTCCTTTAGTAAAAAATGTATTCAGGACAGATGATTTTAAAGAATCAGCTTGGGTATTGTCATCAGGAAAAGGATTAAACCTCTTAAATAAAATAAAAAAAAATAGTGTTTGTTTGCAAGAATATATAAAAGGTGATGCTTTTCGGGGTATTTTGACTGGGCTAACGGATGCCTTTCTTACAGACGCAACCTTGTCCCATAATAACAATGTGGTACCCTTTTTGCAGGGACGTGACATTAAACCATACTCCACTCCCATTGTCAGTAAATATCTTATTCGCTTCCCAAAAGGATATACGAGAAAAATGGTGGGACTAAATACCATATCAGAAGAAGTAGCATGGCAGAAAATAACGGAACGCTTTCCGGACATCGCTAATAAGTTGGAACCGTATGCAGAGAGAGGAAGAAACAGAGGTGACAAGGGGGATTATTGGTGGGAATTACGGGCATGTGATTACTATGACCAATTCGACAGGCCCAAAATCATGTATCAAGCATTCCAAGTCAAGCCATGCTTTATCTATGACGAACAAGGATTATACTGCAACAACTCAATGTGGATAATGCCTACAGACAATAAAGCATTATTGGGAATTCTTAATTCTAAAATGGGGTGGTGGCTTATTTCTAAGTTCTGCACGCAAATACAGAATGGTTACCAATTGATTTGGAAATATTTCAGTAAAATACCCATACCTCATATTTCAGAAGACCAAAATCAACTATTAACATCTTTGGTTGATCGTGTACTCTCAATTAGGAAGAATAATCCTCAGTCAGACACAAGTACATTGGAGAATAAAATCGACAAACAAGTTTATCACATTTACGGCCTAATCTACGACGAAGTCCTTATCGTCGACCCCGTAACACCTATAACAAGAGAAGAATACTATACACTCTGAAAAAATATTATGATAAAAACGGCATATCGTGATTTTGACGGGAATTCTTGGGAAGAATTTTGCCAAGTCTGCTTAAAACTTAAATATGAGAATGAAGGTTATCAAGAGCTACCGGCATGGCATGGTGATTTGGGTATAGAAGGTTATACCCGAACGGGCAAAGTGTTTCAATGCTACTGTCCGGATGAGGATTACGAGCCACACACACTATATGAGAAACAACGGACAAAGATAACAACAGACTTGACGAAATTAAAGACACATAAAGTAGAATTAAAGAAATATCTAAATGGCATATCAATTATTAATTGGATATTTCTCACTCCAATGTATAAGAACAAAGAGTTGGTATTACATTGTGCTACAAAAGCACAGGAGTACAAGTCGTTGCATTTAGATATTTTAGCTGATAATTTTGATGTTCTAATTTATGACATTGATTTTTTTATTAGTCAAATACCAATTGTAAACGGAACGTCAAACAATAAAGTAGAAATTAATATCGATAGAGATAAATCACAAGAAGTTGACTGGAGAACCGAAAACATTCCTTTGGTTAACAATGCTCTCACAAAACATTCAAAACGTGTTAAAGATGGACCAAATAAAACGGAGAATGTAAATAAGTTAACAGAATTCACCATTGGTGATTTCATAAATGAACAACAGATAGTAAATAAGTGGAGAGAATTATATCCAAATGATTATGAACGTTTCTTGAGACTTATAAGCGACTATGAAATGACCGTAGAAACAATGTGTATCACAAACACTAATGATAACAATAAATTGTACGAAAGAATCCAAAATGAATTGAAGGGAAAAATCAAAAGTGAATTCCATTACTTAAACGACATAACTATCGAGAAACTTACTAAAGGAGTAATGGCCGATTGGATTCTTAGATGCCCAATTAATTTTGATTAAGATGGATAACGAAAAAATAACATTCAAGAAAAGACCGATACCGCTTCCAGCCGAATATCGACCGATGTACCAAATTGCTATAATTGCAATGGTACTATATCACTGTTCTCGAGCTTATACTGCAAGTTTGCAAAAATTACATCTGTTTTCATGGGCACTATATTCGGACGAAAATATGAAGTCCCTTAAATGCATTCTAGACCGTAATAGTCTGCCGATGATTCATTGGGCAATAGACCCCGCAGTAAATAGAGCTTTGGGGTTGGCTATAGCAGATGAGATATGCGTTTTAACGTCAGCTAAAAAATACAAACTTCTTCCGAAAGGGGTAAATCTAATTAATAAAATTGAGAAAGATACAAGTCTATTTCAAAATGAGAAGAATAATTTGAAACAAATAGGCAAAAGAATAACGGATGAAATAGTTGATGATTTAACGATAAAAAAGCAATAACATGTTAAAAATAAATGCAATAAAAATAGAGATTACCACTGTCGATGGGTCATATGGATTTGAGCATGCATTCTCAAAAGGATTAAACATAATTCGAGGCAATAACAGTTCTGGCAAATCCAGTTTATTTCAAGCCGTTCTATATGCACTGGGGTTAGAGGAATTGCTTGGCGGAAAGAATGAAAAAACCATGCAATCCGTATTGAAGGATACTGTGGAATATCCCGATGAGGTTTTTCATAAAATAATACAATCCCAGATATATCTTGAAATAGAAAACAAGAGTGTTGTAACAATAAAACGGGTTATAGTAAGTCCATCTGAGGATGCCAAATTAATAGATGTTTTTTATGGTGCATTGCTGACAGGAACTAATAAACATCTTAAAAGACAATCCATGTTTGTCCATGACAAAGGAAGTGCATCCAATAGCATATATGGATTCCACCTGTTTTTGGCTAATTTTTTGGAATGGGAGTTGCCCGAGGTTCCTAATTCACAAGGACAATACACTCACCTATACCTTCAACAAATAGCCCCATCATTTATTGTTGAACAAAAATCTGGATGGGCGGATTTTTTTGCGACAATGCCTTACTATGGGATAAAGCAGGCTTCTAGTAGAGTTATTGAGTTCATATTGAATATGGATATCTTCGAAAACCAAAAAAAGAAGCAGGAGATAGGATATCAAAGCGATATGCTTAAAGAAAAATGGAAAACATCATTCATTCAGTTAAGCAACATAGCGAGGGATACTCGGTTTATTTTGCAAGGGGTAACTGATCACCCATCAATTGTTAATATTGATGAGATTTGCCTTTTGAAAGAAAGAGAAACTGATGCGGTCACCATCGAAAATGAATACTTGTATCTGAAACATGAGATGTTGAAATATGATGGTGAGGTACGTACCGTTGGAGAGAACATTGAACTCAATGAAAAAAGACTGGAGGACTTGCAAAATAAACTAAATCTCAAGTCTTTGCAGTATGATAAAATAAGTTCGGATCTGCTTCTTGGAGAACAGCAAATTAATCAATACGAAACACAACTTCTGGATGTTATTTCAGACTTAAACAAAAACAAAGCAGCATTAAAAGTTGTAAAACTAGGCGGTGATATTAATTCAGAAATATCTAAATCAATATGTCCAACGTGTCATCAACAAATTGAAGACACTTTGCTTCCACAGGATGTTCAACAAGTACCAATGCGTTTAGAGGATAACATTAAGTACCTGGAGTCAGAAAAGAAAATGCTCGAGAAATATATTGAAGGACAAAAAAGGATTCAAAAAGAAAACCAAATTAGAACTAATCAACTAAAGGATGAACTAACAGAGTTGCGAGCTGATATTCGGCGTATAAAAAAAGATTTGATTTCAGATAGTCGTATGCCTTCTATTGCAGAAATAGAAAATAGACTTAACCTGCAAAAGAAAGTTGAATTTTTGGAAAAGAAAATTGAAGAATTTGAAATACAAAAACTTCAAATTCAGCTACTATCTAATACTTATTCTTCCATCCTTGCCCAAAAGAGTGAAATTGATGGCACATATTCTAAACTAGATAATAAAAAAATAGAAGAACTAAAATTGAGTTTTATCCGGTTGTTAAAAGAATTCAAATATGAAAGTAAGCCAATCAATACAATATCATTGTCGCTTGATGATTATATGCCGTTAAATCAGATTGATGGAGAAAAATACAATATTAGATTTGATTCTTCTGCAAGTGATTTTATAAGATGTTTATGGGCATACTATATTTCATTAATGCTGGTCTCAATAAATTATAATGGAAACCACCCCAACATATTGATGTTCGATGAACCAAAACAACAAGATATGTCGGAAGAAGGTTTTAGAAATTTTCTTAAGGAATTGTCCGAAATACCCATTGGCCAAGTTTTTGTATTTGCATCTTTTGAGAATAAAGATGAGTCATTTATTTCTGTTACAAACAATATAGAATACCACCTCGTGAAAATTGAAGATAAGCTTATCAAACCCTTGTTTTGATACTAATAATATATTTCTTTTATCTCTGTATGGAGCCGAATATGAAAATATGATGGACTATTTCACTATAACCCTGAAAGAATTATAGAAATGTAGGTTCTAGGGAATAGACAGAATGCAAACAACACCAATTCATACATAAAAAATATTTTAAACAGTAAGACTTCGCCCCCCATCGAAAGAAATATGGACAGATTAGAATTTGAGAAAAGATTACAATCTATAGTTATACCAGGGGGAACACCTCAGAACGAATTGGTAAGATTACTCTCTCCAATTTCTGAGGTCATCTCCCAAATGATGCCAAGTAGTCTTTTCCGCTTCCGGACTTGTGATAAGAGGCAAATCGAAGCTTTCGAAAAAGACGAACTATATGCCGTAACAGCAGATAAATTTAATGACCCGTATGACACCTTGGTCAGATATGACAAAGAGGGTATCAAGCTGTCGACAGCATCATTTATGACGTATGAAAACTTCAAGCAGTTGAAGGTTTTCTTTGGACAAGGTGGTGATTTTCCTGATGAAGCAAAACAATTACTACACCAAGATGTAATAGATGCTTTGAAAAACAGCCTGATGTTAGTGCCGGATGAAGATGATTCGGTAAAACAATACATTGAAGCAAGCAGAGATCAGATGCTGTCGCTAATCGACCTTTATTTCCCAATATTGGCAGAATCCAGTAAAAGATTCCAGACCATTGCCTGTTTTTGTGAGAGTATAGAATCTGTCATTATGTGGAGCCATTATGCACATAATCATCAAGGGTTTGCATTAGAATACAATCTGAGAGACACTCTCATACATCCTATAAAAAATGTGGGAATATATCCTGTTATTTACGATGAAGAACGTCTTGACGTTTCGATATATATGGCATGGGCTTTTCTCAGAATGATAGGAATAAAATCTCCCATACCCGATATGTTGTCCAATATGAAAATTGCATTGCATAAGTCCAAGCAATGGGAATATGAGAAAGAGTGGCGTCTGATTGATTCTACCATACGGGATTATACAAGTGACGAGCCATCGGTGATTCATATAAAACCCACTGCTATTTACTATGGACAACGCATTGCAAAAGAAGACAAGGAGAAACTGCATACCATTGCGCAGAATCATGGCATAAGGGAATATGATATGTACATTGACTATTCCTCCCCAGAGTATAAAATGTTAAGCAAACCTCTGTAATCAGAATAAAACACTAAGACCAGATTTAGGAGCCCATTAGTGATTGAAAAATGAAGATTGACTTTCTATACTCGACGGAGTTTCTGGCGATGAATGCGCCGGAGCTGGGGCACACCTGTATGCACCTGCTGTGTTGAGGTTTTTTTTCAACAGTAGTACAATTGACTTCCATAAAGTGTAGCCCTCCCCGAAAGTGTAGCCCTCCTGTAAACATCCCCCTTTTAGGACTGTTCTAAATTGGATTTGCAAAGTTATTTAAATTTTCCAGATAATTCAATTTGTATTCCCTTGGGGACATGTCCCCAAGGGAATCGTGCGGTCGGTTCTCGTTGTAGTCGTTTTTCCATTCATCGGTTATCTTTCTCACGTCGTCAAGGGTTCTGAATATGTAGGCATCCAATACGG
>Ga0265299_10003583_pt1 | contig 15044 bp, 6 predicted proteins | sample AusTroGonzalo_MG_4_FD_193485 | JGI IMG/M metagenome (GOLD analysis project Ga0265299, IMG submission 193485) | Bovine rumen microbial communities from tropical cattle in Woodstock, Queensland, Australia - Gonzalo_02 | ecosystem: Host-associated > Mammals > Digestive system > Stomach > Rumen ... | reverse complement strand
TATAATAATTGGTTGTTGTTGAAAGAGAAACGGGAGGCATCGCCTCCCGTTTCTCTTTAACCGTTAACCATTAACCGTTAACCGTTATAACAATGAGATCAGCACGAAGATCCAGTGCGCGGAGATGCCCGCGATCAGGCCGCCGACCGTATGGGAAAGGATAGCCTTGGAGATGAGCTGGCGATAACCGAGGGAGTCCAACATGCCGGTGTGCGTGCTCAGGAAACCACTCCAGCACATGCCCATGGCCGTGAAGACGGCGATGGCATTGTTGTCGATGAGCCCCGAGGCATCGAAGGCGGGCACCAGACCGATGGCCGCGCCCACCGCACCCAATGCGGTGATGGGGAAGGCAATCAGCTCGGGATGCACGAATCCAAACAACCATCTAAACACGAAGTCGATTTTCCCGGCCAACCACGGCAACAACGGCACGCCCTCGTAAGCTGCACCCGTGTAACCGCCGTCAACGGAGGCACCGAAGGTCACCATCATCACCAATGTGGAGATGATGAGCACCCCCGGAATAATGGACAATCCAATCTCCACACCGCTTTTGCCGCCGTCAAGCATGGCGTTCAGGGTACGCAAAAACGGTCCCTTTTTCTCCTCTTCCTCCATCTTTGTGGTGCCCGCCGACTCGTTGACCACCTCTTTCAGCGGTTTCTCCTCCACCACGGAGTCCGGCATCGGAGAATCCAGCTCCGGATAGGCTTTCAGCGTCAGCTTCTGCATCATGCGGGTGGTGACAATACTGCCGATGAAGGCGCCGGTCAGTCCGATGAGGGCACCGCTGCCGTAGCCGCGACCTGTCATGAAGGCCACCACCACCAGTCCCATGCCGAAGGAGGTGCCGAAGTTGGTCAGCGAGGCAATCTGGTACTGTTTGAAATAGCGGCTGAACGTCTTGTCCTTCGACAGCGTGATGATGGCGGGGTTGTCGCTCAGGAATGTCATCACCGCGCCAAGCGAGGCCACACCGGGAAGATTGTACAGCGGCTTCATCAGCGGCTTCAGCATCTTCTCCAACAGCACCACCACACCGAACTCCACGAAGAGCTTGCTGATGGCACCCGTCATCACGGTGATAGCCATGATATAGAACACCGTATCAATCAGCAGCTTATAAGCCGTGTTCATAAAGGTGTTCAACATATTGGGCAGGGTCATCTTGATGGACAATCCCGCGAAAAAGCCGAAGAAGATCACCAGGAAGATGATCAGCTCACCGGTTCGATTGTACGCCCGCACCATGTAGCGCACCACGTTGTTCCGAGAGATGCGCGACACCTGATGCAGGATGTTGTTGGTTTTGAAATGGAATATGGGCATGGTATTGGTTTACAGTTTACAGTTTACAGTTTACGGTTTAGAGGTAATTGGAAAGAGGACGTTAATTCCCTCCTTGAGGGGGGCAGGGGGGGATGGCGATGAAGAGTAGAGGTAGTGTCAAAGAAGTCATTATTTCAGTTTCTCGGGCAGGAATTTCATGAAATCGAGGCGCCAAGAGACACCGACATTGGCGGTGAGGGTGGAGTTCTTAACATCCGTATCTTCCGGGATAGCACTAACAGGGCGATGCATCACCGCATTGGCTACGTATGCATGGACACGCAGGTCGGGATAGACTCTCGGGCGAAACTCGACACCGAGACCATAAAACCAGTAGTTGCGGTTGGCGGGCATCATCATATCCACCGGTTCGGCAGCATTGCCGTATGCAGGTTGAACTCCGCTGTTAGGAGTATAGTAATAATCCGTAAAATTCTGCTCATAACCGCCTTTGGCAAAGAGGTTTACACTCGGACTAGCATGCCAGTCCAAACGGCTCACAAGGGAGAAGTCCTGGAAGAAATCCTGGAAACCGGCAGCACGGTTGATGTAATCCACGTAGATGGACCATTTCGGGAAGGAGAGCTTGTTTCCCAAGGCAATGTAGTTGATAAACTTGCCGCGCTGATATTCCATCAAATTCACGGAATAAAGCGTGGAAAAAGGACCGAAATTGCCTGCCCAGTAAAGGTTGTAGGAGAAAAGACCGCTCTTCCATGTATTGTTTCCGAACTTCACGTAAGGAGAATTGGCAAACTGAAACACAATCTTGTTTTTTCCGCTCTTGTCGGTATAAGCTGCCGACGCTCCGATATGGAAGCAGGCGAATTCTCCCCAATAATGGGTGTAGTAATAGACATCAATGGGCGGTGCATCATACTCAAAGCCACCCACATAGAGGGCCTCCTTACCCAATCGCAAGGACCACTGCTTGTTGAACTTGTACTGAATATACAGGAAATCGGTATTGTCGAAAAAATTGACCGTACCGGCATGAGGGATGATGCGTTGGCGGATAAAATAGGAGATATGCTCTCCGATGTCACCTCCCAGCAGGAAGTTGAAGTAGTCACCATGGAAACCATAGTGATGCTGGGTAGCGGCTCCTCCCGCCGGCTGGTACCCCGTAGGAGCATTGGACCACTTTGTCTGGTCATAGTCATACTCCAAGGCCGCGCGCGCCTCCAAATGGAAGGTCGTGAACCTGTGCTTGAAGTTCGGATTCACCTCCTTTTTCTCCTTCTTTTCCTTCTTATTCCTCTCCTTGTTTTCGTCTTGCGTCTGCGCCATCGCATAAAACGGCAAAGCCAAACACAAAATCAGCCCGACGAAAAGATGCAACTTCTTAATATTCATTATTTTGTAATTTTCTATTTTGAAAGTGCAAAAGTATAAAAAAAAGGTTAATGGTTAAGGGTTAAGTTTAGAGGTTAATGTTCTCCCTTTGTGTTAAAAAGCCATCGAAACAAGATGGCGAACCTCAATTCATCATTCATAATTCATAATTGTCACATCGCCCACAGGAGCAATCCCCCGCAAATGATGATCCCCGTAACGACCAGGTCGATGAGGCAGAACCCCATGATGTCCTTGGCGTTGAGTTTGGCGATGGCCAGTGCCGGCAGTGCCCAGAAGGGTTGGATGAGGTTGGTCCACGCATCGCCCCAGGCAATGGAAATCCCCGTAAGCCCCGGATCGACACCGAGGTTTGCCCCCGCCGTGAAGAACACCGGCGCCTGGATGGCCCAGTGGCCACCGCCGGACGGCACGAACAGGTTCAACACCGCCGCACAGAGGAACGTGAACAGCGGGAAGGTCGTCGGGGTGGAGATGCTGATGCAGGCATCGCTGATAACCGTGCCGTAGCAGATGCCCGACTCCCCTACCCCGGTGATGATGCCCATGATGCCGGCGTAGAACGGGAACTGCAGGATGATGCCCGCCGCGCCGCCCGCCGACTTGGTAAAAGCGCGGACGTACCGAACAGGTGTTCCGTGGAAAAGAATTCCCGTAAAGAGGAAGAGCATGATGACGGCGTTGAGATCCACCGCCCCACCTCTTACAAACAACCTGATTATCAAGAAACTAAAACCAAGTACCGCGATAATTCCCGACACAACGCGACTCTGTTCGAGCTTGGCCGCCGGGGAGTTGTCCTCTTTTGCGGGAGTCTCCTCCGGTTCATAGAGCAACTGCGGATCGACACTCACCACATGCCCGCCCTTGGGATGCATCAGCGTGTTGACCACGGTGATAGCGACGATGACGAGTGCGACGATGACAAGGTTCTGCGGAGCAAAAAGCGTGGAGGAAACGCTGACCGGTTCGACAAGGGCGCCATTGGTAGCCTTGGTGAGCGCTTCGCCGGCAGTAGCCATGGTCAACGGGATGGAACCTGAAAGACCGGCGTGCCACACCACGAAGCCGCTGTAGGCCGAGGCGATGAGCAACCGGTAATCGACGCCCTCGCGCACGCGGGCGACCTCCTTGGCGAGGATCACCCCCACGATAAGCCCGAAGCCCCAGTTGATCCAACAGGCAATTGCGGAAACCATCGTCACCGTGGCGATGGCAGCTGCGGGAGTCTTCGGCAGCGCGGCGATCCAGCGGATGCCCTTCTTCACGGCGGGTGCTCCCGCGAAGGTGGCACCACAGACCAGAATCAGCGACATCTGCATGGAGAAGGCCAGCAACCCCCACACGCCGTTTCCCCAATGCTCGATTACCTCCACGGGAGTCTGGTGACAGACCGGCATGGCGGTGAGTGCGGCGATAATCGTTAACAAGATGGCCAGAACAAACGGCTCCGGCAGGTATTTTTGGACTAAGTTGACACAAAAGTTGATGATTTTCATAATCCTCTATTTTCGGGCCGCAAAAGTACATTTTTTTAAGCTTCTAAACGCGTAAACATGTAAACCTCAAAGCGTGTAAACGTGTAAACATGTAAGCAAAAAATACTATTTTTGCACCCTCCAAATAAACGTGTCAATAAAATCACCAGAAATATGAGAAAATCACTATTCTTCACCCTATTATTCGCCGCGATTTTGAGCTTCGCAAAGGCCGACGGCGGCATGTGGATTCCCCTTTATCTGAGCCAGAACGAGGCGGAAATGCAACAACTCGGCTTCCATCTCACCGCCGACGACATCTACAGCATCAACCACAACAGCATGAAGGATGCCATCGTGCTGTTCGGCAGCGGCTGCACCGCCGAACTTATTTCCTCGCAAGGGTTGTTACTCACCAACCACCACTGCGGATACTCTTTCGTGCAATCGCATAGCACCATGGAACACAACTACCTGCGCGACGGCTTTTGGGCCAAGAGCAAGCAGGAGGAGATCCCCATGGAAGGTCTTACCGTCACGTTCCTTGTCTATATGGAGGATGTCACGGACCAGGTTTTGGCGGGCGTGACCGACCAGACCAAGGAGGTCGAACGCATAGTGAAGATCAAGGAGAACACCGCCAAAGTGATCAAAAAAGCCACCGACGGCACCGGATACAAGGCGCAGATCAAGCCCTTCTACTATGGCAACCAGTACTTCATGTTCGTCACGGAGGTTTACAACGACATCCGGCTCGTGGGTGTCCCGCCGGAGAGCATCGGCAAGTTCGGCGGCGACAGCGACAACTGGATGTGGCCGCGCCACACCGGCGACTTCTCGCTCTATCGCATCTACACCGGCAAGGACGGCAAACCGGCCGCCTACAGCAAGGACAACATCCCGATGAAGCCGAAACAGTACTTCCCCGTCTCCATCAAGGGTGTGCAGGAGAACGACTTCACGTTGGTGTTCGGTTACCCCGGCACCACGAAACAGTTCCTCATCTCCGATGGCGTGAATGCGGTGGCGAACATCCAGAATCCCATCGCGATACAGGCGCGCACGATCCGCTTGGACGCAATGAAGAAGCAGATGAACCTCGACCCGCGCATCCGGCTCATGTATTCCGCCAAGGCCAACGGCATCTCCAACGGCTGGAAGAAGTGGCAGGGCGAAAGCAAGGGCATCCGCGAGTGCGACGTCATCGGCAAGAAACAAACTCAGGAAGCCGAATTCCAGAAGTGGGTGAATGCCGATCCCAAACGTGAAGCGGAATACGGCACCCTGTTACAAGACATGAAGAAGGTCTATGAAAGCTACAATAACAACCTGCAAGTGGTTACATATATTAATGAGTACCTTTTCGGCGTGGAACTGATGGAAGAGGTCGTCTATCCCTACATGAGCAAACTTTACGGCGAAGAGAACATCACTGACGCCACCCGCGCCAAAATGATTGATGCCGACAAGAGTTTCCGCGCCGAGTACTTTGATGTAATTGACAAAGAGTGCTTTGTGGAGCTGATGACCCACTATTTCACCCACGAAAAGAAGGAGAACATTCCCGCCGCCTTGCAGAAATACGTCCAAAGCGAACCCGTTGTGCGCCAGATGATGACGGCACTGTGGGACAACAGCGCGAAGAAGGCGCCTTATTTCCAAGATGCTGCAAAATACCAAGACTTTATCTCCAAAGCCACTCCGAAACAGATCGATAAAACGGCCAGCAATGAGATGGTTCAGCTGTATGTCGCACTGTTCGGCAAATATCGCTCAGCCATTACGAACTATCGCGCCGAATCTTCCAAGCTTGACCAATACTACCGCACCTACGTGAAGGCGTTGATGGAGAAGGACAAAGACAAGACCTTCTATCCCGATGCGAACCTCACCATGCGCGTCACCTACGGGCAGGTGAAGGGTTTCCAGCCCGCCGACGGCACCGACTATCTCTATTACACCACGTTGGACGGCATTATGGAGAAGGAAGATCCCGATGTGTATGATTATCAAGTACATCCGAAACTGAAAGAGCTGTGGCAAAAGAAGGATTACGGTCGTTACGCCAACAAGGACGGCAAACTGCCGGTGGCCTTCATCGCCAGCAACCACACCACGGGCGGCAACTCCGGCAGTCCGGTCATCAACGGCTACGGGCAGCTCATCGGCACCAACTTCGACCGCGTGTGGGAAGGCACCATGAGCGACATCTGGTACGACGTTGACCGCTGCCGCAACATCAGCCTCGACGCCCGCTACTTCCTCTTCATTGTCGATAAATTCGCCGGCGCAAAGAACATCGTGGATGAGATCGACGTGATAGAATAGATTGCGTGACGGAGTAGAGACGCAAAATTTTGCGTCTCTACCAATCACAAATTACCATTCACTAATCACAGAAGAGATGATATCCTTCGAAGACATAGACAAACACTCGTGGTTGTATGATCTGTACATGAAGTACCTCTGTGCGGCGCATAACAATGTCTATTACCGCAACTTCTACATCATCAACCCCGAGAACATCCCGCCGAAGGGGACGCCGACGTTTGTGATTGCCAACCACCAGAACGGCATGATGGACGCGATGGCGATCCTGCACACGATGTACAGGGACGGGCGGCAGCCGGTGTTCATCGCACGGGGCGACATTTTCAAGAAGGATGCGGTGGCACGGATTCTGCGATTTCTGAAGATCCTGCCGGTCTATCGGAATCGCGACGGCGGCCGGGACGACATCAAGAAGGATCTGGCCATCTTCAACCGTGCCGCGAAAGTGCTGAAGAAAGGCGGCACGTTGGTCATTTTCCCCGAGGCCGGTCACCAGCACGGGCATTACATGAGCACCTTCAAGAAAGGGTTCAGCCGCATTGCCTTTGCAGCCGAGGAAATGAACGATTTCAAGCTGGGGGTACAGATTCTGCCCCTCAACATCCACTATTCCAACTACTTCAACTTCCAAAGCGACCTGATGGTCACCTGCGGGAAACCGTTCACATACGACGAGTTCTTCGAAATGTACAAAGAGGCACCGAACCAGGCCTACCTCGCCCTCAACGACAAGGCGCGAGCACGGGTCAAGGAGATGACCCCCGACATCGACATTCCGGAATACTACAACGAGATAGAGGCGCTGACGCATATCATGAGCGAACCGCTGCTGCGCCACAAGGGACTGAGGCCGCGTTTCCTGCCCAACCAGAAGGACGCCGCCATGACCATCATCGATGCCATCCATCAGCTGAAGGACGACAATCCCGACGCATTCACCACCCTGATGGACGACACGCGCAACTACATGGATCTGCTGCGGAAGACCGGTCTCCACCACTGGGTGATCAACCGCAGGGTGTCCTGGCCCAAATTAGGGTTCCGCCTCCTCATGATGCTGCTCATGCTGCCTGTTTTCCTGTTCGGATACCTCAACAATTTCCTCCCCGACTTCATCACACAGCGGCTCACTCACAGGGTCAAGGATCCCATGATGCACTCCACATTCCAATACGCCATCGGCAGCCTCGCCACCTTCCCCATCTGGTACATCATCTTATTAGTGACCGTCAGCCTACTCACCCATCATTTTTGGATAGGTTTGATTTACATTTTGCTGGCGGGGATCATCGGCATCCTCAACGTGCATTACAAACGGGCATTGCGGAAAATGGGCAACGTCTTCAAAGCCCTACGCCTTCGCCACACCGACACCTACCGCACCCTCTGCGAGCTGAACATGAGAATTATCGGGGAAATGGAAGGGCTGGTGTTTTAACGGTTTAAGGTTTAAGGTTTAAGGTTTATGGTTTATGGTTTAAGGTTTAAGGTTAACGCGTAGGGCTGTCGCATTGCGGCAGCCCTACATTCTTCATTCATAATTCATAATTCATAATTCATAATTAAAAAAAAACGGCCTCCCCGTCGCCAGGGAAACCGTTCCGATTTATTTACGTATTAATGTTGAATCCTATTAGCAGCTGATGTCTTGCACGCAACGGACGGTCACGACCCTATTCATCGGCAGTTTGCTGTACCAGGGCTTGTATTTCATCTTCCGTCATCCCGGTGATCTCCGCCACGAAGGAGGAGTCGAGGCCTTTGGCGAGCATGTTGCGCACGAGATGGCGTATTCCTTCTTCACGCCCCTCTTCGCGCCCCTCCTCGCGTTCGCACATCAAAGACTCCTTTACGTCATCATACTCCAAGACACTGGTCACATATTCTTTCTTTTCCATATCATTAAGGTTTGAAATCAGGCACTCGTTGTAGAACTGCTGGTGAACCGGGCTCATTCTCCGGATTTGCTCCTCGCTGATGTCTCCTATGTGGGTGAGCAGGTAGAGCCAGAGGTTCGTCCCGTCGGTCAGATCCAGCGTTTCCAAATGCGCGGCAAATTTACACAATTCTGCGAAATACCAAACATTCTCTTTGGAAAAGATTTCATTGTCGTCATCTTTCTGGTAGACTTTCCAGAAGAACCTCTCCCGGTTCCGGAACTCGGGCATGTCCCTTTCCATGAAGCAGAGGGAGAAGACCTTCGGGACAGTGGCATAGACTTTGTCGCCGATTTTCACGCTGCTGACGGTGGAGTGGCTGCTGTAGGCTCGCAATCTCCTGACGAAGAAGGCTTGTCCTTCCCGCTGCATCTCGATGATGATGTGGTCCTTGTTCTGGGTGAGGCAATGGATGTCGAGGCGCACTTTCTTCTTCCCCGGGAGGAACCCGACCTGCTCGGACTCGATAAAGGTGATGTCGGTGATGATGCCGGTGTTTTCGTCCTCATGTATCTCGCATACATCCTACAATCCTTCATTCTTCATCCGTCATTATGTCTCCGTCCGTTCACCGTCCGTACGTCCGAACATTTACCGACCGTTCGCCGTCCGTTCACAACCCCAGGGCTCGGCTTCGCCTCACCCTGGGCTGACATATTTCGGGCTCTCATCCCTCTCAAGGAAGATGTTTTAAAATATTTGTTTTGGGGGAGGTAACGTTTCCCATTCTTCATTCTTCATTCTTCATTCTTCATTCTTCATTCTTCATTCTTCATTCTTCATTCTTCATTCTTAATTCTTAATTCTTAATTGAAAAAACGGCCTCCCCGTCGCCAGGGAAGCCGTTCCGATTTATTTACGTATTAATGTAGAATCTCTATTAGTAGGAGATATCCTGGACACAACGCACAGACATACCAGTGTTCTTTGGTTCGCCGGAAGAGGTGTACGTTCCATGGTATCCGCTGGGGGTAAGGTACATGCCTACGGCATTTGAAGATGATATTTCTGTGTAACCCCGGAGCTCAAGATATGAGCCAAACTCACTATAGGTTGCTCCTGAATTATATTGAACCCAACCAGCAGCCCAATTAGTAGTAGAGTTGAAAGCAGTTCTGTTCGCAGGTGTTGCGAATTTCTCATTTAATGTGCTTAGTTCGGAAGAGGAAGGAATATGCCAACCACGCGGACACACACCCTGAGTGTAACCTTTGGCCGTTGTCATATTTGCACCAGACGGCTTGTTGGTTACTTCATAGCCAGTGGCGGCAGCCCAGTTGTAAAGGTAACCGTAATTATCCACGTTGCCATTGTTGTTGTTCGGGTTATAACGATATTTGTTTGTAGCAGACATGTTTCCACCTGACGGCAAGGTAATACTCGTCCTTCCGGAGCCACCGAAGGTGTAGGTGTCATCGTAACTCTCCGCTCTGAGGTTTTGCGTCATCCAGCATTGATTGCCGATTATGTTTGTGGTGTAGGTATGGCCGTCCTGGTCTTTCAACTCCTCTCCACAGTTAAGGGCAGTCTTTACCGTTTTGAGAGTACTGGAGTAACCAGTGCCCCAAGGACTCGTACCGTAGCTACGAATATAGTAGGTGGTATTTGAAGAGAGGCTGCTCATTTTTGTTTCAAGAGCAGTGCCGCTTGAAACTCTCCTCCAAGTGGAGGCTGGATTCGCAGTCGTCGAAGGCAGAGAGGTCGGAGCAGAAGAAGCAACGGAAGAATTGGTAGTATAAACCAAACCTCTATCGGACAACGTACCACTGCCACCAGAATAATAGGTTTTCAACTTGATGCTGCTCTTATCAACATTCGAGCTGTAAGTGTACGGGGCTTCATAGTTATCCGTGAAGCTCATGCTAGGCACACTCGGGGTAGTGTACTGAGTAGAATTGGGACTATACTCAATGGAATAGCCATTACGGACGTAAGCACGAATATACCATGTTTTGTTTGGTTCGGACGAATAATCCCATAGTGCGGTGAATGTACCCGTAGTATTACTACCCGAAACCACCACTTTATCAGTGTAGCTGGAATAAGTAGGATTAACGCTGGTACTAATCACGAAACCTTTTTCGGTATAATTAGGATAGCCGACATTGGTAATATTGGCGGACAAAGTGATTCCGGTTCCGCTTCCACCAGGATAAGAGGCCGACACATTGGTCACTGCAGCCGGGCCCTTGGTGCGGAAATTCGTATAATTGGGAGCCCAAGAAGTATATAAGGTACCATCAATAGTTTGGTTGACATACGCTTTGAAGCGATAGTATCCACCCGGGGTAAGGCCTGTAATTGCTTTGGAGTATTCTCCAGTAGCGTTACCCGTTGAGTTGGAATAATAGCCTTTATGGCTATAAGAGGCTCCTCCGTCGGTGCTTTCTTCAATATCGAAGCACCAAGCGGTAATGGTACCTGCACTTGCACTCGTGATGTTTGCATAAACTACAGGCGGATCTACTATCGAACTAGCGTCGTAGCCGGCGTTTTGGACTTTTGCTGTGGCCTTGGTCCTGAAGGTATCCACCTCACCGTAGGTGGTACCTTGGGCGTTGGTGGCGTAAGCACGGTAATGATATTTGACACCACTTGACAAACCGGAGAGATTCACCGTGAAGCTGCCGGTACCGGCCGTGTAAGTGACTTTGGAGTTGGAAATGGTGGGGGTGGTAGTGGTGGTCTCGGGTGCGTAGCATATACCGCGTTCAGTGATAGTGCTGCCTCCATTGTTGACCACATTGCCGCCCACTGATGTGGCAGATGTAACGCTAACGGTGGGGGCAGTGGAACTGGTGGCCACTGTCGGGGCAGCGGCACCATAAACGCAACGGACTGCGTATTTGTTGGTTTCACCCGTATATCCAGTACCGGCAATCAAGGTGGGATTGTTGTACCTTAACGAATACACAGCACCAGAAGTGGTGGTTCTGAAACGGGTTAATTCGCCGTTATTATATTGCGTAGAGCCATAATAGTAACCTGCCGGATAGGCATTGAAGCCTGAGGCATTGTTGGAGCTCGGAGTATTGCCCGGAGCGCAAGTGATGGTGTTAGCGTCTTTCCAGTTAGAGGTTGTATGAGCGAGAGCTTTGGCAATATTGGCAGACGTACCATTACACTGGTAGTCGCTTTGACCCTGCATATAGGTCTTCAAGGCTTCGAACTCTGCAGTGGTCGGGACGTGCCAGCCAAGAGGACAAATACCCCGGACAGGCAATGTGGTAGAGGCGGTACCCTGCATGGTGCCTTTCTGGGTATAATGACGTCCGGAAATAGATCCGAAACCACTATAGTCTTCGCTGTTAATATTCGTGGTGGTACGCAAGTTTTCTGCCAACCAGCACTGGGTTCCGAGGCCAACCGTGGCGTATGTGTAGCCGTCATACGTAACGGTCTCCGGATAGGATGATCCTAACTTAGCCTTACAAGAGTTGGGATCCGACTGGGCCGTGAAATACTTGACGGCGCCGTATGCGGTATCCACACCGCTGATGGCGTATGCACGATAATAGTATTTGGTACCGGAAGTCAGACCGGAAAGATAACATGACGGAATGTCGTAGGGGTAGGATGAAGGCTGCGTAGAGACAGTATTTGCTTTATCTGACACACCAGATTTACCAATCATCAGCGTAGTAGTTGAGCTGGCACTGGTGCTATACACAACACCGCATTTGGTGAGGTTCGTCATGGGCGGTACATTGTCGTTCTCGGTGATGACACCGGGCTTGATATACAGGTTCACCGACCCGCTGGAAACCGTAATGTTGAAGATATTCGTGGAAGACGCATCGTTCGTCTCTACGGTAGGCGGGTTAACGGTATAGTTTTCGCCGTTGTTGTTGGCACGGATACAACGGACACCCAACTTGGAGCTGGAAGCAGACGTGGAATATTTGTAGAAATTGGATGTGGTGGTAGAACCTTTGTCCCATTCACAAGCTTCAGTGGTGAACAACTCACAATAACTTGTGCCATTGTTCGGAACAAAAGACATACCCAATTCATTCTGTCCATCAACAACATTACTACTCCAGCCTATGGTGGACATCAAAGCTTTACTGGCATTTGCCTTAATGTTGGCATAAGTCACTAATTGTTCAAAATCAGCGTTGCCGGGTACGCGCCAGCCCACAGGACAAATACCTTGAGTCTGGGTAGAAGTTGCGGTAGCAGAAGTGTTGGCCATCACATCTGTAAAGGAGTATTTAAGGCCAGCGACGGTAGCACCGAGGGAGGGAGTTGTAGGAGAAGTGACTGCGGTGGTGCCGTTAGGCCAGTGCGTCACGCGGAGGTTCTCGCGCATCCAGCACTGGTTGCCGATACGCACCGTAGAATAGGTGTTTCCATCCACATCGGTTACAGTCGGAGTATTCGGACAGGCCTCGCCGTCCTTCGGGGTGTTCATCTCCTTGTTCAGCTTCTTGATGCTGTCGTTCAGTTTATCCAACTCATTGCTCAAGTCATTGAACTTGGTCAACATGTTCTGATAGACCGTCTCCAAATCGCAGAAGTTCACGGCATTTTTGCAGTTGCTAGTGCTGAAATTGTCGTCAACGGTGAGAGATCCGTCATCTTCGATGGCACTCAATACGGAAGGAACGAGCAAACGACCGGTAGTAGCATTGATAACAACATCATCATCGAATTTAACGTATTCGTCAAAATAGGCCTTGTCATAGAATTCAACCATACTGTAGAAATCAGCCCAAAGACCGGTAAAGGTGGTCCAATCGGTAAAGGTCTTTTCGCCACCGACGGTTTCATCCTCGGTCTTGGTCACATAGTTGCTCATGTCGGCATCGGTGAGGTAGTCGTCCATATTGGGTGCATTCAAGATGTAGGCGGGAGAGGTGGGATCGGTTTCCAACCAATTAGACTGCACCTGTGCGGGAATCTCAGCCGCGGTAATATAACCCACATCGTTGGTGAAATAGCTGAGGGTGTCGGGAATGTTGGTCAAATCGTTAAAATTATTGGAGAAAGCCACAACACCGAAAGAAGGCTTGTTGGTCACGTTGTCCCAATCGGCGCTCACCTTTACGAAACCGCCGTTGGTCAGGAAGATGGTGTCGTTGCTGATGCTCAGAATCTGGTATTCGGAAGCGGCCTCCGGAATGGTGATGGTGGCATCACCAGCCTGGTTGGTGGTGAAAGTGCCGAGGGTTGTGGTGCCCTGCTTGATGGTCACCGTGGCGTTGTTCACCGTCGGGTCGGTTTCCGTGAAAGTCGGGGAGGTGAGGTTGATTTCACCGGCAGCGGCTTGGTTGGTGGTAAACGCACCCACCTCCGTGCCGTCCTGCTTGATGGTGATGGTGACATCATTCACTGTCGGGACTGCCGGAATGTCGGTCAACTTTGCGTATTGGGCGGCGTCGGTCATCTCGGCCACGGTGGTCGGAACCGTGATGTTCACGTTCTGGTTGGTGCCCTGGTTGGCCGTGAACGTGCCCACGTCGGTACCGTTCTTTTGGATGGTCAAGGTGGCGTCGTTCACCGTCGGAGCTGCCGGGATGTCGGTCAACTTCGCGTATTGGGCGGCGTCGGTCATTTCGGCTACCGTGGTCGGAACCGTGATGTTGATGTTGGCGGGCATGGCTTGGTTAGCGGTGAAGGTGCCCACCGGCACGCCGTTGCGCAGGAGGGTCAACTGTCCGTCGGCCACCGTCGGGGAGGTGAGGTTGATTTCCTGGACACCACCCTGGTTGGTGGTGAAGCTGCCCACCACGGTGCCGTCCTGCTTGATGATGATGTTACCGTTGTTCACCGTCGGGTCGGTTTCCGCAGTGAGGAAGCCGCTGTCGTTGGTCAGCTCGCTCGTGGTGGTCGGAATGGTCGGCGTGCCAGTCAAGTCGTTGTAGCTGCCGGAAATGGCAACCGGGGCGAGGTTCGGCTTGTTCAGAATGTATTGCACGCTGGTGTTGTCGGTTTCAGTCCAGTTGGCGGGCAGCTGGGAGGAGGTGATGTCCACGAGTGGAATCGTGGTCGAATTCGTGCCTGTAGCGTCGGTCACCGAAATCACGACACTTCCGCCAACCAGTTCGGCCGTCACGATCGGGGAGAAACCGTTCTCACCATCCTGACCGTTGGTCACCGTGTAGTTGTAGGTGGTGTTGTCGCTGTACGTGATGGTGTAGGTATCTACATTGCCAACCGTGTTGGTTTTTTCAATGGAGGCGATACCTTTACCGGCAGGACCTTGCTCACCTTGCGGGCCTTGAGCACCGGGCTCACCGTTGGACACGGCGAAGGTCTTGGAAGTGCCGTTGTTGAAGTCTATACGATAGGTGTTCTCCAAACCGACCGTGCTCTCGAGAACGACATCAGTGATGCTCACGCCGTCCTGGCCGTTGGCACCGTCCTGACCGTTGGTCACGGTGAAGGTGGTGGTATTGTTGTCGGTATAAGTGATGGTGTAGGTATCGACATTATCGTTGCTGCCGGTCTTGGCAATCGTGGCGATGCCGCGACCGTCCTGGCCATTGGCGCCGTTAAGACCATTGGTCACGGTGAACGTGGTGGGAGCACCGTCCGTGTAAGTAATGGTATAAGTATCAACATTATCGGTTGTGCCGGTCTTATCCACGGAAACGATACCGCGGCC
>Ga0265299_10003580_pt1 | contig 15053 bp, 13 predicted proteins | sample AusTroGonzalo_MG_4_FD_193485 | JGI IMG/M metagenome (GOLD analysis project Ga0265299, IMG submission 193485) | Bovine rumen microbial communities from tropical cattle in Woodstock, Queensland, Australia - Gonzalo_02 | ecosystem: Host-associated > Mammals > Digestive system > Stomach > Rumen ... | reverse complement strand
CAATGAACCAGGATTACGATGAATCCTACGAGATTGTAGTTGTGGATAACACCCCTTATAGTGAAGAGAAAACGAAAGCCTTTGAATACATAGAATCGCTACATCCAAAGAATGTATTCTATTACCGAAACACAGAGAACATTGGAGCACGGGCTAATTGGAATAGGTGCATTGAACTTGCACGAGCTCCATACATTACTTTCCTTCATGATGACGATCAGTTCATGCCATATTGTTTATCAGATTTGATGGATTTGAAGTCATATTTCCATTATGCTTGGATAGCTTGTAGATATAATGATATAGATGTCGATGGCAGAATTATTCGTGAGAAAAAGCCCCCAAAAGCAATTCTCCCATTCTTCAAGCCTAAAGAGCATCATAAGGTGACAAAATGGGACCTCTTTTTGAATGGCGCTGGGACATGTGTGGGTAGCTTGTTTGAACGAGAAAAGATGATTGAAATAGGGGGATTCCCACTTCATGTAATTGCCCTTGATAATGCATTGCAAATGGTCTATACTGCCAAATACGGTGGCGGCTATATAGAAAAGACACTGTATAATCGCAGGGATGGGGTTGGTGCGACTATTACAAAGGGAGTATGGAAGCAGAGTGCTGATGATTATGATTTTTTGCGGCAATGTATGCAGAAACATCTAAATGCCCCTGATTATGTATTAAATGCATTAAGGAAGTCATGTTATAATTTCTTCCAATGGTATTATGCCTATATACAGGGACATGCCGCAACAAAAGAGGATTATAAGAAGATGGTTCCATTAAAGGATCGCATTGTCTTTCAGTCTTTTAGGCGTATTTTAGATATAAAAAAATATAAATTCTCATTAACCGGTTGGTGATTGAATACATGAACAAGAAAACGAGAAATAGTGTAACAGAATCGATATTTAATGCACCATTAGGTAAGACTTGGTTATATTGGCTCGGTCAGGCCGGCTTCATCATCAAAAGCGCGACAGGTAAACTATTAGGCATCGACCTGTATCTCTCGGAGTGCGTGGAACCTGTGGAAGGTCATGTCGGCTACCATCGCCTGATGCCGCAGATTATAAATCCGGGAGATCTGCAATTAGATGTCTTCATCTGCACCCACTTCCATCGCGACCACTTCGACATTGATGCCGTACCGCAATTGATGTCCAATGGAAAGACACGGTTGTTTTGTGCGTATGACTGCAAGGATGATGTAGAGAAACTTGGAATTGACAAAAAACGCACTACCTATGTTAGACCAGGTGAGAGCTTTGAGATAGAAGGCTTCACCTTGGATATTATCAACAGTGACCATGGTAAGGGCGCTCCCCTTGCTGTTGGAGTCATCATGGTAGTGGATGGCAAGCGTATTCTTGAAGTGGGCGATACGTGCTTGCATCTGGACTGGAAGGACGAATACTTGAAGGAGGGGGCACTGGATGTCCTGATTGCTCCCATCAATGGTGCCTACGGGAATCTCAATGAGCAGGATAACGTACTGCTGACAAAAGCCCTCAGCCCCCGTTTGACTGTCCCCTGCCACTTCGGGATGTTTGCTTCCCATGGCGGCCAACCCGGCCTATGGAAGGAACTACTCGAAACCGCTCTCCCAGAACAATGCTATAAACTCTTCACGATGGGTGAGGGGATTGAGATATAAACAAACAAGGAACCAATACCGACTTATTATGACCAAGAATCTTACAGGAAAAAAGTTGCTGATTCTGGGTGCTAACCCGGAGACGGCCAATATTGTCCATACAGCAAAGGAGATGGGCGTCACCACCATCGTGACGGACTATGACAGCAATGCCCCTGCCAAGAAAGTTGCTGACATCAGCTATGACATCAATGGCATGGATGTCGAGGCCATCTGCGAGATGGCCCGCAGGGAGCAGGTGGATGGTGTCATGGTCGGTGTCGCAGATGTTCTCGTCCAACCCTATCAACAGGTTTGTGAGAGGCTAGGCCTGCCTTGCTATGCAAATGCGAAATCTGCTGCCGTATTCAATAACAAGCGCCTTTTCAAACAAACGTGCGCAGAATATGGAATCGAGGGAATACCAGAATATTCACTCGAAGACAAAAAATCTATTGATTTCCCAGTTATCGTAAAACCTGCTGATAGCAATTCCGGAAAGGGCATTACTCTGGTGAGGCATCGTAGTGACCTTGATGATGCTGTTGCTCGTGCAAAGGCTGAATCTCGTTCCGCTACAGTTCTTATTGAGCGTTATATGGAGTGTAGTGATGTCAGCATCTATTACACTATCGTGGATGGTAAGATTTACCTTTCTTCGCTTTCAGACCGTTATACACTGCGTACAGATACCAGTGCAACGCCAATCTGTTTGGGTGATGTCTTCCCCTCCCAATATTACGACCAGTTCATGCAGGTGGAGCATCCCAAATATGTCAATATGCTCAAAGGACTTGGGGTGGAAAACGGCATCCTCTATGTCTCCGCGTTCTATGAGAATGGGCATTTCTATGTCTATGATCCGGGCTTCCGTTTGCAAGGTGGCGGTTTCCATCTCACTCTGATGGGTGTCAATGGTTTCGACCAGCGCAAGATGCTGGTTAACTTTGCACTTACAGGCTCGATGGCATACTATGACCTTGATGACCTCAATGACCCCAAAATGCATGGTCAGAGTGCAGCAGTGGTTTGGTTCTTGCTTAAACCAGGTATGATAAATCAGATAAGTGGTATTGATTATATCAGGAACCATCCTTCTGTTGATTTCGCAATTCAGCGTTTTGAAGTTGGCGATGAAGTAACAGACCAGATGCAGGGTACAGAACGTCAGGTATTCCTGCGCGTATTCATGCATTGTAAGAATGAATCAGAATTAAAGGCCACGATAAAGGATTTCCAGAACCGCCTTAAGGTGTTCACGCCATCTGGTGAGAATCTTGTACTCCCTTCACTTAATAGTGAGTTTGAGAACAAGTTTTACACATCTTCACAGATGCTCAAGAACAAGGTGATTATTATCTCTGGTGGTACTAAGGGCGTTGGCCGTCAACTTGCCCTAAAGTGCGCAGCATCTGGAGCTAAAGTCATCATTTCTGGACGAGATAGTGCAAGTGCAGATCAGATTATCGAGGATGCCAAGGACTTCAATGGCGAAATCTGGTTTAAAAGGACGGATCTTCATAGTGTTGCCGAGATTCGTGACCTCTTTAAATATGCAGAAGACAAATATGGTTGCCTTGATGGCTATGTGAATTATGCTGGCGTTACACCTGCAGCTGCACTCACCGAGGCTACAGAGGAGCATTTTGACGAGGTGTTTGCTATCGACATAAAGGCAGCATTCTTTGCATCACAGGCCGCAGTTGAACTCATGCAACGCTCAGGAGGTGGTTCAATCGTGTTGGTAGGCTCAACTCACCATACCCGTGGTAATAAAGATCGCACAGCATACGCTTGTGCGAAGGGTGCGCTCTTAACACTCTCGAATCATATCGGTAAGCATTATGCTTGTGACCATATCCGTTGTAACTATCTTGTTATGGGATGGACACCAACCGATGGCGAGTTAGCTTTGAGAAGGTCGCAGGGTATGACAGAAGACGAATTACGCGAAGAAGCATCAGCAGCCCTTCCATTGGGTCGTATGACGGAAGCCGATGATATCGTTCCCGGTATTATCTACCTACTTTCTGATTACTCGTCCATGCTCACTGCTACCGAATTCAAAATCAATGGTGGTGAGATAATCTAGGCATTAGAAGAGCCTCAACTTTGAAAGCAAACGATAAATAACCGTTACCTCACCTCTGCTACCAGATCTTGACGAGTTTCATGAACTCCTGAAGGAAATATGGGCAAGCAAGTGGGTTACCAATATGGGACAGTTCCACAAGCAGTGGGAAAAGGAACTCTGTGAGTACCTGAAGGTTCCGGCCTTGTTGCATTCACAGAGAACTTCCCTTATGCGCCAACCTGTCACGAGTGATATTAAGTTAATTATTGGAGGGACAATCGTTTAACGAGTTACCAGCAGGTATTATAGAAGGAGGAAAATGAAACTATTCATTGTTTTTTCTCAACATTATTATGGAGAGTGATAAGAGGATAGTATTTCTGGATACTAGCCGAGCGATGGCCATGTTTTTGGTGGCTTTTGCTCATTTGTATTCTGGCGAGTCACAAGAAAGACTGTACATCTATGCATTTCACATGCCTTTCTTCTTCTTGGTCAGCGGGATGTTGCATAAACGGCATCATATTGTAAGTAGTATAGTAGAGAATGCACAAAGACTTCTTATACCCACTCTTTCTTTTATTTTTATTACATTTATAGTTGCCAGACTATTTTACGGGTGGCATTTGATTCCTTTTGCTATGACTTGCTGGGAAGGAGGAGTTCAAAGTTGGGGATTTCCACTGAATGGAGTTGTATGGTTTTTAATAGCCCTGTTCTATGTCAAAGTATTAATTGATATTTTTCTTTGGAACAGATTATTAGCTTTAGTACTATGGGGAGGGCTATTTTATTTAGGGCTCAATTTTATTAATCCCTTTTTTCTCTGCTCCGGGATGATGGCCTTTCCAATGTATTGGGCAGGAATGAGAGGTAAAAAATCTTTTATCTACCTTTCGAGTATTTCATGGGTAAAATGGCTCTTCCCATTTTTTTTCATCATAAGTATAAGTCTTACACTAATTAATGGTAAAGTTTCGATGATAGCCCATGATTTTGGAAAAGCTTCTGTTCCCTATAATATTATACTTTTTTATGTCAATGGTTTCATAGGTTCTCTAGGTTTACTTTGTTTGTCATTCTTCTTTAAGAAGCCTTATGGCGTGGTTACCAAAGTAGCAATGAGTCTAATAAGCATTGTAGGATTGCAGCAATTGTTCATTAACGTCTACGATGTATATGCTGATGGAGCCCTTAGATTAAGTTATTTCTATACTATTCCTGTTACAATAGTAATCATTGCCCTATGTTGCGTTTGTCACAAGATAATAGACACGTTTTTGCCTTTCATGCTTGGTAAGAATATCAGGCCACAGATAAGACGGTTTCTGGATTGGACCTATGAAGTTGTCTGTAAGCATCTGCCGCTACAAAGGAAAATTGTATTCGACAATTTCGGAGGTCGTGGCATGGGGGATGATCCCAAGTATATTGCTCTATACATCAAGGAACACCATCCTGATATAAAGCTAATATGGTTGCTTGCTGATATGAATACTCCAATGCCTGCTGGTATTACTCCTGTTTTTATCTATTCTCGAACGGCACGTTACCATCTTTATACAGCGAGAATATGGGTGGATAACATTAAGAATTTCAAGAAAACTCCAAAGCGAAAAGGTCAATTCTATTTGCAGACTTGGCATGATTGTATAAGTGGATTAAAACGGAGCGAAGCACGAATCGAGATCTTATTAAATGAAGAGTATGTAAAAGCTGCCAAGTTTGATGCAAGTATAACAGATTTGATGTACTCAGATAATGATTTGACCAAATCAATATTTGAGAACTATCACTGGTATCATGGAGAGGTTGTTAAATGTGATAAACCAAGAGTCTCTATTTTGCTAAATTTTCCAATTGGATTGAGGAAGAAAGTATTGAATTATTTTGGCATATATCATGAAAAGAAAATAGTATTGTATGCACCGACGTGTAGGTCATCTAATGACACTTCTATATTTGTGTGGAACTACGAGGAAGTGATACGGTTGCTGTCTTCAAAGTTTGGAGGTGATTTTGTGATGCTTTTGCGTCTTCATCCGATTTTTGCAAAAATGAGTAATAATCTTCGATATTCGGAAAAGGTGATTTCTGCATCAGCCTATCCCGATATGCAAGAATTGTTAGCTGTTTCAGATGTGCTTATCAGTGATTATTCTGGTTGTATGCTTGAATATGCTATTACCAGAAAACCCGTTTTTGCATATGGTGCAGATCTTGAAAAATATATCAATGATGAAAGAGGGTTGATTTTTGAATTAGAAGAACTTCCGTTCAAGATCTCAACCTCTGAAACAAACTTATGCCAATCTATTTTGGAATATAATGAAACAGATTATTTTACAAAGTTATCTTCTTTCTATAAAAAAATTGGATTTGAAGACACAGGTGATGGGTGTCAACAAGTATCAGAATTATTATTGGAACATATATCAAAATAAATGAAAAAAGTATTTACTGTTGGTGTGTATGATATGCTTCATATAGGCCATGTCTTATTATTTAAACGTGCTCGAGAATTGGGAGACTATCTGATTGTAGCAGTTCAGGAATCTGAATACATCAAAAAGTACAAGCCTTCTGCTGATTTTGTTTATAATACTCAAGAGCGAATCTTTATGGTGAGTTCTTTAAAGTATGTTGATGAGGTAGTAACATATCGTGATGTAGATGAAATCATAAAAGAGGTTTCTTTTGATATCTTTACAAAGGGGCCTGACCAAAATCATGCAGGATTCCAAAAAGCAGAAGATTGGTGTAAAAGAAATGGTAAAGATGTTGTTGTTATTCCACGTACAGAAGGAATCTCATCAACAATTTTACGAACCTATTTATAACATTATTTATTTCTAAAACGATGATAGTGTCTTATATTAAATTGTATGCAATTTCTATATTTGCTTGCATTTTATTTGTGTCATGCAACAATGAAACCGAACGCATTCCAAATTTCTCTTTTTACGAAACTGGTTATGTGGCTCATGCAAGATATCAAAATGACACCTTAGTAGAGAATTCTTTACCGCTCTACAAGTACTTATCTGATGTAGGTTATAGAATCGTAGAGTGTGATGTTATGTTCACGAAAGATAACGTGCCCGTATTATCTCACATTTCAAATTTGAAAGAGTTGGCAAGATACCCTGATGGTACCGTTTGTAATTCAGATATCAAAGAATTGACCTATGATGAAATTTCAAAATTGAATTTTTCCAGAGGTTCAGATTTCCTGAAAATCACGAATTTGGAAGAAATTATTAAATTTGCACATCGTAATAATATATGCGTACAACTCGATTTGAAAGGTATTTTCACAGCGGAGCAATGCAAAATGATTTATGACATTGTTAGTAAGGCTGGAATGCTCGATAAAGTTATTTGGGAAGTCTTTGATGAAAATTTTGAGACATTCAGTAATATTGATAAAGGCTTGGTATATCAATTAGATGGCAAATGGTCAATATCTGCTGTAGACAATTGTTTAAAATTGAAAAACAAAGCAAGCTTAATCATACTATCTCAATGGTTTGAGAATTTTAATAATGTCAATATAAAAGATTATGATGCTGTAATATCGTATGGACATCAAAAAGGATTTGTTATGAAATGTGCGACAGTAAATGATTCTAATATTGCTAAAGAATTGTTCAATATCAATGTAGACCTAATTGTTACAGATTGTTTAAAATAGAATTATTTGAGAATAAATGAAAGAAAAGCATCAACATGATTGGGATCTCGTCATCGAGCCCAAAAAACGATTACTCAGCATTGATTTTGCGGAGATATGGCGGTATCGTGACCTATACAAACAATATGTCAAGCGCGATATCATCACGGTATATAAACAAACCATCTTCGGACCGCTATGGTTCTTCTTCTCGCCTATCTTCACGACCATTATGTATATGTTCGTGTTCAGTTCTTTGGCGGGGATCAGTACCGGAGAGATACCTCCTGCCGTGTTCTATATGAGCGGTAATATCTTATGGACATATTTTACTACATGCTTTGGAACAGGACAAACGACATTTACCGCCAATCAGGGTGTATTCAGTAAGGTCTATTTCCCGCGTCTTGTGGCACCGCTGGCAGGTATCACGTCAAGTTTCATCAAGACCATTATTCAGGTCATTCCCCTCATTGCAATTTATATCTATTATGTAACTAATGGTTTCCCTCTTCACTTTACTTGGGAAGCCCTTTTGTTACCAGTCATCATTCTGCTCATAGCCTTGATGGGCCTTGGCTTTGGACTGATTGTTTCTGCGTTGACGGTAAAGTACCGTGATCTGAACAACCTCGTCACATTCGGCCTCCAGTTATGGATGTATGCCACACCAGTTATCTATCCCGTTGACATCACCAGCGATCGCAAACTATCATTACTGCTGAAAATTAATCCCCTGCAAAGTATTTTTACAGACACCCGCTATATGATTACCGGCATGGGTGAGATGGATTGGATAGGGTTTGTTTACACCGCTGCGTTCACTATTGCCGTGCTTTTCCTTGGCATCATTATTTTCAATCGTCAGGAACGTACGTTTATGGATACTATTTAAATTGAATTATGAATTATTATCCGATACTCATACCAACTTTGAACCGATACCATCACTTTAAGGAGTGCGTGGAATCTTTGTCTCGTTGTAAACATGCAGACAAAACAGAACTCATCATTGGTTTAGACTATCCTCCCTCTGAAGTCTATGAAGAAGGTTTTAGGCAAATTAAATCATATATTCCTATTATAGAAGGCTTTGGAAAGGTGACTGTCTTTGAGCACACGGCTAATCTTGGCCCAGGAGGCAACATGAGATTTCTTATAGATTATTGTAAGAAATTTTATGGCGCTTTTATAGTTACGGAAGATGACAATGTTTTTTCTCCATCTTTTCTTGACTATATGAATCAGGCTCTTGATTTGTTTTGGGATAATGAACGTATCATTACAGTGTCTGGTTACAATGACGAGGCGGCTTATAATCAAGGAAAATTTACCTGTTATTTGAGCAAAGATAATTGCGCATGGGGCATTGGTCATTGGTTTCATAAAGAAGAGCAATTAAAAACTATTTTGGGTAATTTTGATTTTTTTAAGCATGTTGTTTATTCACGTAACGAAGCAAGAAAGATTCTTACTACGTATCCAGTTCTTTATTCGATGTTAAATGATATGGTATTAGAAGAATTACGTTGGGGAGATGTTATGCGAACAACTGTTAATATTGTTAAGGAGACATTTCAATTGAAACCAGCTATTTCGTTGGTTCGCAATTGTGGATATGATGGAAGTGGTGTGAATTGTGGATTGAATGATAATTTCAACAGAAGTCATCAGTTAATATCAAATAGTTTTTCTTTTGACTTCTCTATAGGGGTAGGACCTTTTGATACGGAGATAAATAGGCATACTCTCTATTATTACAACCTGCCCAAGGATACAAATGATGCAGAGAAAACCTTAGCTCATTGTAAAAGATTATATTGTATTAATACTAGTCCTTTTGCTTTTTTATATAGATTATTCAGAAAAAGGCATTGATTATTAACAAAATCCTCTTATCTTTGAATTTCAAGAAAAATGATAGCTATAGAATTTGAACACGTCAGTAAGATGTATCAGTTGGGTGTCGTTGGTACTGGAACATTGTCCCGTGACCTGCATCGCTGGTGGGTGCGTGATGTGCTGAAGAAAGGCGACCCCTATTTGATGATAGGTCAGACCAACGATCGTAGTACTAAAGGAACAAGCGATATCGTTTATGCTTTGCAAGATATTGACTTTAAAGTTGAACAAGGCGACGTCGTTGGCATCATCGGAAAAAACGGTGCCGGAAAATCAACTTTGCTAAAACTACTCAGTCGTATCACCGCCCCAACAGTGGGTCGCATCCGTGCAAAAGGTCGTATAGCTTCGTTATTGGAGGTGGGCACTGGCTTCCATTCCGAACTCACCGGTCGTGAGAATATATATTTGAATGGCTCAATCATGGGAATGACCAAGCATGAGATAGACCGTAAGCTTGATGAGATTGTCGATTTCTCTGGTTGTGAACGGTACATAGATACTCCTGTTAAACGTTATTCTTCTGGCATGCAGGTACGCCTTGGCTTTGCCGTTGCAGCTTTCTTGGAGCCAGAAATCCTCGTTGTTGATGAAGTGTTAGCTGTCGGTGATGCAGAATTTCAGAAAAAAGCTATCGGCAAGATGCAGGATGTGTCAAAGGGTGAAGGCCGCACAGTATTATTTGTAAGTCACAATATGGCAAGCGTTAGAAGTCTTTGTAATCACGGGGTTGTTTTAAAAAACGGTCAGGTTGACTATATTGGTCAGATTGATGATGCCGTAGATAGATATCTTTCTTCAAACATATATATCAATAAGGGATTAATAAAGGATTCCATTAAGATGAATGTTCCTTTTATTCATATAGATACAATACGTCTGAATGGAACTGAAAATGCAGAAAGTGATATCGTTAATAATCAGAGTTTTTTTGAAATATATGTTTCGGGCCACACGGAAATGGCATTCAAAGGGAATGTTAGATTACGATTTCGTACAAAAGCAGGAATCTGCATGGCAGCTTTTTCTCCGGGGAATTATAAGGGTGAAATCATAGAAATATCACAAGGTATGTTTGAAATCTCCAAAAAAGTGAAGTTGCCTCATTATCTCACACAAGGGGATTATTTTATAGATTTTATATTATATCATCCTCAAGTCGAATCTTATATTCATGCTCCTTCATGCTGTTTAGTACATGTACATGGGAGTATGGATAATGGAGCAAATGTAACATATTGTCATCTTGATGGTTTTGCAGGTTTAGAACCGTTAGAATAATTATTGGTGACGATTATTTGGAAGATTATATGGTTTCAATCATTATTCCTATCTACAACGTAGAGCAGTATATTACTGCTTGTCTTGAATCCGTGAAGGTACAGACCTATACAGATTATGAAGTCATCTTAGTGGATGACTGCGGAACGGATGGGAGTATGAAGATGGTTGAGACTTTTATTAACAACGCTAACGCTAACCATAACCTTAACGCTAACCATAACCTTAACCCTAACAGAAATAAGTGGAGAATTATCCGACATATAAAGAACAGGGGGCTTTCGGCGGCCCGAAATACGGGAACTGAAGTTGCAAAAGGTAAGTATATTTATTATTTAGACAGCGATGACACGATTACACCTGATTGCTTAGAGAAACTAGTTGCAAAAGCTGAGAGTACTGAAGCAGAGATGGTGGTAGGTGGGATAAATGTCATTGGTGATGACAGGTGGATTCCAAGGTTGATACAGAAGGAGCAGCTTACAGGTGATGATTGCTTTCATAGCTATCTACAGGGACAGTATTATATGATGGCATGGAATAAACTTGTTAGACGTGATTTTCTTGAACAAAACAATATTTCCTTCGTAGAGGGGTTAATTCATGAGGATTGTGCATGGAGCTTTTCCGTAGCATGTATAGTAAAGAAGATTGCCTTTGTATATGATGAGATCTACAATTATCTTGTCCGCAGCAATAGCATCCAGACAGGAAAAGATTTCACCAAGCATTATAAATCCTATTGCTATTTGTTGAAATACTATGTGGATGAGGCAAAACAATACGGAAAAACTGATGACCCTGTATTCCAATGGTGGTATGAGCGCCAAAAGGCACTTCATTTTGGACAGACAAAAGCTTATGGAACGAAAGAGCAATTACGAAAGATATACAGCATAATTCGTCGTAACCTGCCACAAAGGGGATTGAACAAGATGCAGATACATTATTGCTTGCCATCGTTCTTAGGTATCTTAGCTTATAAGAAATGCTATGGTATGTATATGATATAAATGAAACAGGATTTATGGTGAATAGAGTGATTGCTAAATTAAAGAAAGCTGATTACAGGGCAGAGTTCTTCCGAGTTTTGTGCGATTGGCATCGTAGTTGGATACATGTGGTTTACACTGCTTGGTATAGATGGAAGTGCTGTCTAATGGGCGTGGATATTGGAAAAGATGTTTCTTTTAATGGAAAAATATACATATCTCGTTTTAAGCATTCAATTATTAAATTGGGAAATAATTGTACCTTCAATTCACATAACTTGTTCAATACTCGTGGTATAGGGCCATGTATAATTCGTACATATACGGATTATGCAAGAATTGAAATTGGTGACAATTCTGGTTTTTCTGGTGTAACGATTAGTGCACGGTGTCTGATAAAAATTGGAAGAGATGTTATGGTCGGAGCGGGAACAACTATTGCTGATAACGATGATCATCCAGAAAGACTTGGCACAACAGAGGCACAAGTTATTATTGGCAACAATGTATTCATAGGTATGCGATGTATGATTATGAAAGGGGTGACAATCGGTGATAATGCTGTGATAGGTGCCGGTAGTATTGTGACTAAAGATATACCAGCTAATTGTATTGCTGCAGGAGTTCCTTGTAAGGTAATACGCTACAATGATAAGATATAGTGTCATTATTCCCCTTTACAATAAAGGGTGGAGAATCAAACGAGCTATAGATTCCGTGCTTCGTCAAGGGGTTGAAGATTTGGAGATTGTTGTCGTTGATGATGGCTCTACGGATGATGGTGCGGGTTATGTAAAATCGTACAATGACGCTCGTATTCATTATATCTATAAAGAGAATGCTGGAGTTTCTTCTGCACGAAACAAAGGTATTAAAGAAGCAAAGGGAGAGTGGCTATTATTTCTTGATGCGGACGACGAGATGCTGAATGGAGCTATAAGCATCTATGAAAAGATGGCAAAGAGGTATCCTAAATCAAGGTTTTTTGTAGGAAAGATTATTTGGAAAGATTCATATCATGTATCCAATAGGATTCATTATACATTTCAGCCCTTTTTTTCTATATGGTTAAATCGTCTATATCCATCTCCTCGTAATGTGATGATACATAAATCCCTGATAGATGAGTATGGTCTTTTTGACGAACGCCAGAGCTTTTATGAAGACTATGGATTTATATTGAAAATGTGTCGGTCTGGTGAAGTCTCTTTTACAGACGAACCAACAGGAGTATATCATCAGGAAGAAGGAGGACTTAGTGGCACTCCACACCCCCTTGACAAGGAAATGGCCTATTATATACCAGAGATACTATCAAGTCGAAAGACCACCTTCTGGGAGCGGGCATTGCTCTATGAGAATATAGAACAGGAGATTGCGTGGTGGTGGGGAAATGAAGAAAATGTTAGATTTTACCGTGATATGCAATACAAACATTTTGCCTGGTATCATAAGTATCTGCATTGGATTCGAGCGAAGATGAAGAGGCATGGAATTATATAACGAAGGAACTTCGTACGAAACGGAGCAGGGCTCCTACGTTATGTTGACACTACGAGACGCTTCGCTACGAAAACTCAAACTAAAACGAAAGTGAATGGAGGGTAAGGCAAGAAACTTCAGAGAATATAAAGTTTGGCAAGATGCTGTGGACTTTGCCACGCTAGTATACGAAGTGACTGCTAAGTTGCCTTGGTTCGAGAAGAAAGGGCTCTGCGACCAGTTACAGCGTGCTGTGGTAAGCATCAGTAGTAACATTGCCGAGGGTGCAGGACGCCCCACCGACGCAGACTTCGCTCACTTCCTTGACCAAGCCTTGGGTAGTGCTTATGAAGTAGAAACACAATTGACTATATCTCGCAATGTCGGTTATATTCAGGAGGAACAATATAAAGAGTTATTAAAACAGAATAGAGGCATTCAGTCTCAATTGGTTGCTCTTATTCGTAATATTAGAAAAACAAATAATTAATATACCGTTTCGCTTTCATCGCGCTGTGTCTCGTTGTCGTAGGAACTTTGCTCCATTTCGTAACAACTTTGTTGCGCTTCGTAGGAACTTCGTTCCGCTACGTAGCGAAAGCGTATCGTAATAAAACGTATCGTTAATACCATGTTCTTAAGCATAATCATTCCCGTATATAAGGTAGAGCCATATTTGAGGGAGTGCCTTGATAGTATCGCGGCGTCAGAGTTGGATTGCTGGGAGGCGATACTCGTGGATGATGGGTCGCCAGATGGGTGCCCGCAGATTTGTGATGAGTTTGTAGCCAAGGATAAGCGGTTCCGGGTGATTCATCAAGAGAATGCGGGTGTGGCAGTAGCTCGAAATGCAGGAATAGATGTTGCACGGGGTGAGTGGATCTGGTTCGTAGATTCTGATGATTTAGTGGACATGCGGCCTGTGGGCGATATGGTGACGTGGCTACAAGAGCATCATGATGCTGATTTGGTGATGTTTGATTTGAATACATTCAAGGATAACGAAAGCGATATAAAAGAAGTTAGGGTTAAAGTTAACGTTAGCGTTGAAGGAGACGTTGATGTTCCTATTGATAAAAACAAGTTCTTATTGGAGAACGTCATCTTTCATCATCAGAGGTTATGGTATAGGAGGGAGTTGTTGAATCGGCATGAGATTCGTTTTACAAAAGGTGTACGGCTTGCAGAGGATTTGGAGTTGCAGTATAAATATTTAACGTTGTGTCAACATCCAGCGAAGTTCGATAACGTGGTTTATTATTACAGGGAGCGTGAGGGATCCGCTACACAGAATGATACTTACAGGGCTAAAGCGGTAGAGGATTTGCAGATTGTGTTGAATAATCTTGTCGATTGGATTCGTAAACACGATGTGAAGCCGGAGTCCTGGCTTGATTTGCGTGTTATGAAGCTCTTTCAGAATTTGTTGTATTCGGCTTCGTTTAATGAGAACCTTAACGCTAACGCTAACCTTAAGGGTAATTTAAGAATGAATGATAATAATAGCGAAGAAGACAAAAAGAACATTAGTAGTGAAGAGAACGTTAGGGTTAAGGTTAACGTTAAGGTTAAACAGAGCTTTCAGCAACTCATGAGAGAGATTCTTGAAGAGTATCGCAGACTTGGTTTCCCATTCGTCAAGAAACTGAAATATAGGCTGGCAGACAGAAATATCCTTGTTTATTTTTTGATGAATAAAATCTATTTATGGTTTAAAGGTTTCAATAAAAGTAATAGTTGAATAAGATACAAATGAAAAAGCCACTTGTTTCTGTTATCACGGTAGTAAGGAACGATTATCACAATATCCGCCGAACATTAGATTCTATAGTGGGGCAAACGTATCCTAACATTGAAATGATAGTTGTGGATGGGGCTTCTACAGATGGAACAAAAGAAGTCATAGGACAGTGGATAAGTTGTCACAAGACGCGAATCATTAAGTTTATTAGCGAACCTGATAGAGGGGTATATGATGCCATGAACAAAGGCATCAAGTTGTCACATGGCGCA
>Ga0265299_10003572_pt1 | contig 15068 bp, 18 predicted proteins | sample AusTroGonzalo_MG_4_FD_193485 | JGI IMG/M metagenome (GOLD analysis project Ga0265299, IMG submission 193485) | Bovine rumen microbial communities from tropical cattle in Woodstock, Queensland, Australia - Gonzalo_02 | ecosystem: Host-associated > Mammals > Digestive system > Stomach > Rumen ... | reverse complement strand
CTTCCGATCTATACACATATTGATAACTGGGGTGAATTAGTTATTGCCAAAGAATTATCTTCTGAACATAATGCGACTGTTTTAATTGCTCGCAAAGATAAATTGATTACTGTACAATTACAGCCTGCTGAGCGTTGGGGATTGATTGCAGATGGCAGTAAAAAAACAGATGCTCAGACCAAAGGCCTTTTTAGTTCTTTGTATTCAGGATTGCGTGAAACGTATCATCAGTCAAAAACTCTGTTGGTTGTATTAAAACAGATTATTACTGGCGAAAGGTCTTCTAAACAATTGGGTTCTTTTATTACGATTGCTCAGGTATCTGGTCAAGCCTTAGAAATGGGATTTTTTGCATTTATGGCAATTATCGCTTTGTTGTCTGTGAATTTAGGTGTAATCAATTTATTACCCTTGCCTGTGTTGGATGGTGGATATTTGTTGATATTATTCATAGAAGCTGTTATTCGACGTAAATTAGATGGTAAAGCCATGGATATTACTATAATTTGTGGTTGGATTTTGATTATGTTTCTGTTTTTATTTACAATGTGGAACGATATAGCGCGCGTATTCGGATTAAATTAAAATGTATAAAAAAATAATGTTATTTTTTATATCTTTGATTGGCATTTGTGATGCAGCGAGTGCTGTTGTTGTTTCGCGTATAGATATAACTGGTAATCAACGTATGGATGCTGAATCTGTACGTATTTTATCTGAAATTAAAATCGGAGATAATGTAAATTCTGAAACAATAAACAATGTTGCTAAAAAACTGCAATCCAGTGGATATTTTTCAAATGTAAATGTTCAATTAAATGGGAACACTCTAAAAATAGCATTGACAGAAGCACCTATTATCAATATGGTGACAATTGAAGGAAACGATGAAATCGACACGGACGATTTGAAAAAAGAAATAAAAACCAAAGAACGTACCTCATACGATATATCTGTAATTGGTGCAGATGTTCAAAGAATGCTGACTTTGTATCAGCGTAAAGGTTTCTTTGGAACGAAAATCAATCCTAAAAAAATAGAATTAGATAATAATCGTGTCAATATTGTATATGAAATTACAGAAGGACACCCTACATATATCAGCGATATAGATTTTGAAAATAATAAAAAATTTAGTTCCAGAACTTTGCGTAGTGAATTGTTATCTCGTGAGCATGCTTGGTGGCGTTTTATGACGCAATTTGATGTGTATGATGAAGATAGAATCAAATATGACCAACAATTATTGCATCAATTTTACATGCGTAATGGGTTCTTGGATTTTCGTATTACAGAAGTCAAAGGTGAATTCACGCCCACGCGTGAATATTATTCTGTAAAATATACTGTGGATGAAGGAAATCAATATAAAATCGGTGATATTACCATAGATAACCCATTTGAAGATGTCCCAACCAAAGAATTATCAAATGTTTTAACTGTATCAAAAAAAGATGTATATAATATTGATGAAGTGGATGCATCTATAAACGCCCTGCGTGGTGCGATTGCTGATTATGGATATGCGTTCATAAATGTAGATGTTGTACCTGATAAACATGATGATACACGAATTGTGGATTTGAATTTTAAAATAAAAAAGACCAATCGTATTTATATAAATAATATAAATTTGTTGGGTAATGTTCGCACTTTTGACAATGTTATTGAACATCATTTACCTATGCGTGAAGGTGACCCATTTTCTTTGCAAACTATTGAAACAGCCCGTCAAAACTTAATGCGCACACGTTATTTCAAGAACGTTCAGATGGTTCCAACAAGATTGGCTGATGCAAATATGATGAATTTAGATGTAAAGATAGAAGAACAACCAACAGGGGAATTGTCTGGTGGTTTTGGCTGGTCATCTATAAACGGTTTTATGGTTGATGCTGGTATCACAGAAAACAATTTCATGGGGCGTGGTCAAATTGTTCAAATCAAAGGCTCAATCGCAGAATATCAACGTCAAGCTGTATTCAGTTTTACTGAACCGTTTTTATTTAATCGCGAATTGTCTGGTGGATTTGATGTGTCATATACACAGTATAAGTATTCAAGTCTAGGCGGTTATGGATATGACAGAGATTCTTTTGCGGTTTCAGGTCGTTTAGGTTGGAGATTAACAGATCATTGGACACAAAGCTTACGTTTGTCTGCCACGTTTGACCAAAACTATGACTTACAACTAGGTGGCTGGCACAAAGCAGATTTATACACTTTGGGAACAAATTTAAGATATTATAATTTAAATACTAATTTCCAACAAAATACTCACACCGGTATCGTTGGGGATTTGGGTGTTGCATACACTGGTTTTGGCGGGACAAATACATTTATGCGATACAGTGCTGATATAACCGCTATGGTAAAGTTCTTTGACGACCGTTGGCAACTGAGTACTTCTTGGGATGTTGGTTATATACAATCTTTGGAATCTGATAATTATATTCCACGTGTTTATCGTTATTTCTTGGGTGGTGAATCTTTACGGGGATTTGATGTTGCAGGTATAGGTTCTAGAAATTGGTATTTTAGAAATTATTCTTTGGGTGGATTATGGAAAGCAAATGGTTCAACTCAGTTAAATTTCCCAATATTTATCCCAGACGAATATCAAATCAAAGGTTTTGTGTTTGCTGATTATGGTATTTTAGGGAAACCACCTACCCGCGAATACGAATACCAAGGTCATGCTAATATTATTGATGAAGATTGGCGCACATCTGTGGGTGTTGGTATTTATTGGAATACCCCTATGGGACCTATGAACTTTTCATGGGGCTGGCCATTAAAAATAAACAAATATGACCAAGAACAACGTTTTCTGTTGTCATTTGCAACACAGTTCTGATTGTTTTAGCTTGACTGGGGGGACGAAATTTTCTTATACTTCAAAAAGAAAGGAGATGGATATATGAAAAAATTTCTGATGGTTTGTGCATTGGTTATTGTCGGATTGGGAATTGCCGGCTGTGGTCAGATTTATGATCGCGAGCCAGTTGGTATTGGATATGACAATAATGAATTAAAATTAAGTCCTTGTGCTTGTATTTTGGTTTATCAAGCATAATGGGGTAATAAATTGTGGGGGGATTGATTGAATTACCCAAACGATTTTGATACACCGACTTTTCCTGCTGGAAAGACTATTGCTTTTTCCCGCAGTGTTTCTATTTGGATTTCAATTGTTTTCTTTTTAATAGTTGTTTCTTGTGGTTTGGTTTTATTATTAAACAGCTCGAAAAGAAATTATCCTTTTTTGATATCAACTGACCCACTAACATCTGAATGGACGGTTGTCGCATATCCAGAAAAAGATATTAAAATCACACGTGACAAAATTATCCAAGAAACATTGGTTAGAAATTATGTTATATATTGGTTTTCTATAAATAAAAACAATATGATAAATGAAGCGATGTGGCAACAATGTGAACCATCTGATTGTGAAAATCCAGATCAATATAATCCCAAGAATTATAAATGCACATTATTTTGCAACTCTTCTGAAGAGTTATTTCAACAATTTTATAACAAAGTATTGCCAGAATATCGCGACCGCATCAACCAAGCTTCGGAAGTTATAAATGTTGTATCTCAACTGATTACACCACCCACAGATAATAATAACAAAACTTTTGTATGGCAATCGTACGTCACATTGGAATCATCTGTGAATAAGTTGTTTAATGTGTTGGCTTTTGTTGAATTGGGATATAATCCAGGGACACATCCTGCAACACTGGGATATTATGTCAAAGATTTTAACGCATACAGAATAGTAGTACAAGGCTTGTAGCAAAATGAATAAAATAAAGTCATTTTTTATGGGAATAATTTTATTAGCGATAACTTTGGCTGCTGTGTTTATTGTTGTTTTAACATATCGTGCAAATGAACAAGTGAATATAGAAACTTATATTTTTCAAATGGGAAACAAGCCCAACACCAGAATTGGAAATTTACAAGATATAAATGATATGAAACCGGAAGGTTTGCGTAATAAATTGATTCAAAAATATGTATCAGAATATTTTAAAGTTATCCCTGGGACAACAATCAGCAATGATCAACGCACAACCATTATGAAAATGTCCAATTCCAGCGTTTATCAAAGATGGTTGAACTTTGAAGCTAAAAGTATTGAAGCTATGGCCAAGGATAAGATGTTTCGCAATGTTTGGGTTGATCCTACACAAATACAACAAATCAAAGATTCAGGTTGGTTTATGGTGCCATATTTCACACGAACATGGCCAGAATCTAATAATATGGCTGCTCGTGTAATAGATGAAGCAGGTATTATAAACCTAAAAATTCGCTTTAAACCAGGTATTATTCCAAACATAAACGTTCGTACGTATCTCGAAAAAGGTGAAAATCCAGCGGGCTTGTTTATGTTTCAGGTGACGGATGTTAGAATGTAGCAAAGGAAAACATTATGAAAAGGTTAATAGTTTTATTGTGTATATGTACAACTATGTTTTCGGGTTATACATCTTTTGCCGATGATGATGAGTTTGCTTTTGATAATTTTGCCATCGTAGAAGATGGTTCTGATGGCAGTATGGATTTAGAAAATGTGTCTTTGAATTCTGATGCAGAAGTTGCAAATGTTCGTCAATTTGACATAGCAGGAATTATGCTGGGCATGTCTTATGACGAAGTAAATAATTTATTTTTCAGTGGTTCTGGCTTGTACGCTCCACGCAAAAAAAACAGTGTTATTTATACCATAAATAAAGATTGGAAATATAATCTTGATTACGAATGTCGTCAAAACAAAATATTTATTCCTGAAAGATTAGAAAAATGTATTTATTCTTTGGCTAGAAATCGTGGCTTGTTATATGTATCAGAAATACATTTAGAAAGACAATTTACCGGTGAAACAATTGATGTATATTTTACAAGTAATGCTACCGATAATGTTGTATGGAAAATAGTATATAATAATGATGTAAATAATATCGAAGGTGCAGCTGAAAAATTTGCAAATCAACGCGAAAAAAAGATATTAGCTTTCTGGCAAGGTGTATTGGATAAATACGGAACACCAAATTCAGGTGAAGATAAATGGATTTCATCTGAAAATGCGTTTGATCCGATGATGAAGGCATACTATGGACAATTGGTTTTGTCTGATAATGGATTAAATGCAAATGATTCTGCTAATAATATCCAAACCGCACGTGAAAACTTTCAGGCAAAACCTTATGCGTTCTGAAAAAACATCTTATCAAATTGGATTATTTTCTGAATTCTTGGCAAGATGGTTTTTGCGGTTTCATGGGTATCGTATTTTACAAAACAGGTATATAACTGGTAAAAATACCAATCGTGCAGAGATAGATATTATTGCACAGCGCAAAAACACGATTATTTTTATAGAAGTCAAAGCCCGTAAAACCGTTGATGCTGCGTGGGCTGCGATTACACCGGTTCAAGCGGCACGTCTGCGCCGCGCAGCAGAAACGTATTTAATAAACAAGCATTGGGTTGGAAATGCTAGATTTGATGTTATTGTCGTATGCGGTTATAAAATTCATTGGGCAAAAAATGCTATTTAATTTTTAATCACAGCACTTTTAATCAAAGTGACATCTTCTTTGATACCGTCTATTTTTAATTGTAATTGTCCGATACCTGATTCCAATATTGTTGTTCTGTTTTCTAATGCTGTTATTCTTTCATTTTGCCGAGACAATTCTGACAAAGACGAATCTTGACGTGCTACCCAGTAAATTACACCTGCTATGAATACAATTAAAAACCAACTATTGCGCAAGATTTCTAAGATATCGTTCATTGTATTTTGTTTTGTCATGTTGGATTATTACCTTTTTTTATCATATTTTCTATGTGATGAATCAAAGCATTTTGCGCTGCCCACCACCGTAAATCTTCATTTGAAACATTTGGTCCAACAATGCGTTCTATGGTAATAGAACGCAAATGAACCAAAACTTGTTGCCCTGCATTTGTTGCAAAAGCACGTGCATATTGTTTTTCTATATCTTGCATGATAAATCCTATATAGCCATTTCTTCACGTGCCATTTGTGCAATTGGCGCAATATATTTTAATTCTGCATCACTGTGCAAAGAGATGTTATCTATCAATCCACGACGAGATAATATCTGTAATCCTCTTTCACACATTGGACGAATAAATTCATGCAACAAACGACCATACGTAGCGCCCAAAATACGAACCATATCTGAATTACGTGCTAATATTTCAGTTGCAGTCATTTCTTTATCCGATAATAAACCTAATCTGTCTGCTAATAATGTATGTCTAATTCTGTCTCTTAAATCACGTAATACTATCTGAGAAACATCAAAATCAGCACCACTGGACAAAGGGGTTAAACCAGAGCTTCCGACTGCTTTTGGGATAATTGTTCCCGGTGTTAAATTTATATTAGATAAATTGATAACACCATCATCATCTGCTTGCCATATACCACTGACAGCTATTGTTGCATTTTTTAGTACTAATTCGACAACCTTGTTTGCGGTTTTGATATCTGGCAAAGCACGCAACACCGGACTGCGACCATATAATTCGCCACTGATAACAGACCAACGGAATATGATATATGGATTTGTTTCAAAGACACCCGTAGATACTATATTATTTTCAATATCACCACCAACATCAAACCAAGCTGTAAAATCTTTACCAACCAAAGACTGAACTAATTTTATTGGTGTTTCAGGATTATTTTTAACAGTTTCGCGTAAGCTTGCAGGCATTGTAAAATGTGGATATTTTTCCATCACATCGCAGGCTGGCATAGACGTTGTATGAAAGACTGCATTTGGTAATATTGCAATATCTGTCATTGGAATTGCAGTAAAAGAAAATGCGGAATCTGCACCTATGGGATTTTCCGCCATAAATAGACATGCGGTACCCAAAACAACTAAATCTGTATAGCATTGATGTATTGTTGTATAAAAATTAGAATCGTTTAAGTGCGCACGCAACATATCTGTGGCTATTTCTGCATTTGGTGATAAATCACTTTCACGCACCAAATTTATCCACAAGGATTCGGGTGGTGTCAGCAACGAATACATTGATGCAGCTAGATTATCTACTGCATCTGCTGCTGTTGCATCAAACAATGTAGCAGTATCAGAATCATTAGTTGGAATTGTATAACGCATTGCCGTTTGCCAACGATTCAACCATATACTACGTTCATCCAGCGCACGTTTATATAATTGCATAAGATTTTTTTGCATTTATTTTCCTTTTGTTTGATTATATTTTAAATTCAGTATTTGCTTTGATTAAACCAATATGATTTATCAAAGGTCTAGTTGGAGCTGGTGTCATAGCAAGCGCACCTGCCAGAGCATCTAGCCCATCATCATGTTCTGTTGAACCAATAGGTGACCAAGCTAACATTTCTGACAACAACATTGATTGTTTCAATGTATTCCGTACAAACAAACGACCAGTAGTCATCATTGGTTCGACAGCATTTAATATTCTGTTTTCTTTTTTTGTGTGATTAGCAATTTGTACAATATTTATTGACATACCTTGTGTATGTGCAACATCTCTGAGTATTTCCGGCAACGCATTGCCAATACCATTTATTTCTATACCTATTCTATTTTGGTTATGGTGTCGCAAGAAAAATAAAATTTTATCACATTGATTTGCCAAAGGATGCAAATCTTCATCTTGCACGACCATATACAGTATATCATGTACAAAAGCTGTTCTGTTCTTGTCATCACGATAAACCAATACACAAACACTACCATCAGCATTTCTATGTCCAGATGAAGGATCCCAATACACGCACGAACCCGTAATTAAATGTTCTCCAAGTTTGCACGTACGATTATCAAAATCATCGTCATAAAATTTTAATGCACCTGGGTCTAGGCAAATTCGTTCCTCTGCAACATATTCCAACATCATTTGAGCAGAAAAATGTCTAAAACCAACAATTTGTTGCAAATTTTGTATTTTTTCTAGCGGAAACATCTCTGGCCATGCCGGATTTCCGTCATTATCCATGATTGGTATTTTTAATTGTTTATAACCAGTTAAAAAAGGTATTGAATTATTAAAATTTTCGTTTAATCTAAAAGACATGGACTTTACTCCGAAAACTTTACCTATGAACTTAGAAGCCGAACAAGCAATTTTGGCTGCGGTGTTGATGAACAACCGTGCTTTGGAATCGGTTTCTGATTTCTTATTACCTGAACACTTTTCACATCCTGCACATCAAGAGATTTATAAATTGGCATTACGTCAATTTGCCGCTGGTATTCCATTTGATATCATTACTGTGAAACAATATCTTGAACAACAAGGAACCTTGGAAAGTGTCGGCGGTGTTGAATATTTATCTAAATTAGCATCAGCTGGTTCTACTGTGGTAAATGTAGAACACTATGGTCAAATTGTTTTTGATGCTGCTAGACGGCGTGATTTAATTGGCTTGGGTCACGATATTATTGATGATGCCTATACCGAAGATTTAGATAAAACCGTCAGCGCCCAGATTGAAACAGCTGAACAAAAATTGTTTAATCTGGCATCTACTGGAAAGTCAGAACGTAATGTCGTATATCTGGCTGACGCATTGAAAAGCGCCTTGGAAGAAGCAGAAATTGCTTACAAGGCAGATGGTAAATTATCTGGTTTAACCACAGGGCTTGATGAATTGGATAAATCTATCAGTGGTTTGCATCATTCTGATTTATTGATTATTGCTGGACGTCCAGGGATGGGTAAAACAACATTAGCAATGAACATTGCTTTTAATGCTGCTAATGCCATATTTAACGGACGCGCAAATAGTCAGTACAAAGGCGCTATTATGTTTTTCAGCTTGGAAATGTCCAACTCGCAATTGGCTCAACGTATATTATCTTCACAATCCAAAGTGCCCGCATCAAATATGCGTGATGGACATTTATCAGATGAAGAAATGATGAAAATGGCTCAGTATTCTAGTGCGTTATCAAAATTACCTTTGGTCATAGATGATACAGCTAATATGTCTGTGGCTATGATAAAGACACGTGCTCGCCGTGTTGCACGCCAAGCAGGTGGAATTGCTTTGATTGTGATTGATTATTTACAATTGATGACATCACCTGGTGGCAAGCATAATGATAACCGTGTCCAAGAATTATCTGAAATCACACGTGGATTAAAAATTCTAGCCAAAGAATTGGATGTGCCTGTGATTGCTCTGTCCCAATTATCACGCAGTGTTGAACAACGTGATGATAAAAGACCTGTATTATCTGATTTGCGCGAATCTGGTTCTATTGAACAAGATGCTGATATTGTTATGTTCACTTATCGTGAAGAATATTATCTAAAAGACCGTTCTCCTGACCAAAAGTTATCTGGTATAGCATCTGAAAATACCATGCAAAACTGGCAAAAACGTCTTGATAATTCAAGAAACAAGGCTGACATTATAATTGCAAAGAACCGTCATGGCAAACCAGAGACTGTACATTTAAGTTTCACCGGCGAATACTATCTGTTTGATAACTTAAATCAATTTGATTCTCAGCCAATGTCAGAAGATACAAATAACCAGTTTATTACACGGTCCAGCATTGAAAATTCTGAGCTTGCTGATGTCAATGATGTGCCAGATGATTTAATATAATTATTTTTCTTGATAAATTCTGAAAAATTGACTATTATTCAAGCAACAAATTCCAAGGAGTTCGCTATGGCACAAGAAGAAATAATATTTCCTAATAACCTAAGAAGTATTCGTGCAAGCAGAGGCATGCGTATGACAGAGCTGGCAAAGCGCGCAAACTTGTCTTTGTCTGCTGTATCCAAAATTGAAAAGGGTGTTCGCCGCTTGAACCAAAAACAATTACTGAACATGTGTTCTATTTTGGGTTGCAAGTTATCTGATTTGTTTATTCATGAAACAGATGCCTATGCGGATAAATGGCAAAGCGAAATTAAACGCCGTTTAACAGATAACGAAGGTAGCGGATTAAAGATATTTGGTAGCGGATTACGTAAAATTCGCCAACGTGCAGATATGACTATTGCAGAAGCTGCAAAAGCTGCAAAAATGACTTTATCTGTGTATCATAAAATAGAAGTCGGTCAGCGCGAAGTTTATGAAAACGAAGTTAATGATTTAGCCACAGCCTTTGGTTATGATGTATCTGGCTTGTTCGATGAAATTGCTAGGTTGTACAATGCTGGCGAATTAAACAAACAAATCAACAAAGCCCAAGAACGTATTAAATCTGTGCTAGAACCTTGTAATCCTGCTTCTGGTTTGGATAAACACTGCGGATTATATGGCGCGCAAATGTATGACAATGCACGTAAAAAATTGGTACCTGTGTTTGGGGTTCCTTCTGGCAAAGGTATTCGTTTCAAGAGATCTGATGAATCTATGATTGTTGCCCCTGCTTCTTTGGAAGGATGTTGTTATGTTTATGCTATCAGTCCTAATGCCAAAAGATTAGGTGGTTTTGTTCCAGAAAATTCTTATGTGTTTGCTGATGCTAATACGAAACCATCTGCTGGTGATTTGGCTGTATTTTTAGAATCTGATTTTGATAAATTAAATGAAAATGATGAAATTTCAGCACAAATTGCTGTTGTTCGCCAAGATAGCAAAGGTAAAATATACGGTCATATTTCTAATCCAGAAGAAAAAATCACTGGTAAAACAATGCACAAGGTTATTATGATTGTTATGAAATAATCATCTGTTATATGGGGGGATAACAAATGCAACAACATACCATGATTACAGCGCAAAGATTACTGAATCTATATCGTCAGGAGCATGTTATAAATGGTGGTTGGATTGCTGTGAATGAAGTGTTTTTGCGTGAATCCGAAGAAGAAGATGTTTTAACTGCTTTGGCCACTTTGCCAACCGGTGATAAATTGATTGAACACATCAAAAATTTACGCAGTGGTAAAACTCCTATTGATTCCATAGACAACAACTTATTACCCTATGGCGGAATGATGTTTGGTGCCGAAATAGAAGCATCTTTGAACCCAGAAGAAGTTCAACAATTAAAAGATACTTTAAAAGATTTTACACCAGATACAGCCAGTTTAGATAAAATTAAACAGCTACCATTTGTTCAAAGATTCGGTAGTGACTGGATTGATGATATCAAAATCGCTTTGACAGATAATAATGAATTACTTGCAAAATGGGATGTTGTTGCGCGCACAGCCCAAGCGTACGATAATTGGAATACTGCTCAGAAACTTGTATCCGAACCAGCCACAGAACGCAATCGCGCTTTGATTCAAGCGAACATGCTAGATTTCGAGATGTATTTACCTATGTTTGGCGATGCAGGCAAAGAAGTTTTGACTAAATTACGTGCAATTATTGCCGCTCATAAGTAAATCAATCAATCTGTTTGATATATAGTATCTTTGGTGTGAGGTGTTCCAATGTAAATCATTGTTCCATATGGAGACAATATGAAATCTAGTTCTCGTAATCTTTCGCGCAAATTATTTCTTTTTTGTTGCGTATTACAGGTATTCGGGACTTCTACATCATCACAGATTATTAAATCAGACCGCATACCAGTGATATTTCCAGAAATACCCTGACATATAACAGATGGTTCTCTGATGCCAATAGGACGTTTAATAGTAATTTTATGTGTGCCCCACTCTCTTTTTACATCTGGCAATATATCACCACAAAACGGATGATTTTCTAAAATGTTTTTTATATGAGACACCATTCGTGATGCCAACCCAGATTCAGCCGACAATATCAATATTCTTGTTTTTGGGATATGATATAATACACACGCAGCAAATATACCAACCACAGTCGATTTACCAGAATGCCTAAACGCATTTAACAAGCCACGATGTGGTTCATTATTTAATACTTCAACCAAAAACTGCATTATTGTCTTATGATGAACTGGTGTTTGAAAACCCAAGACATTATTCCACGCATCCAGAAAATTAAAAGCCTCTGTGATTGTCATTGATTGCATTTTAACCAGCTATTTTATCTGTGCTAGACAACCATTTTTTTACTAAATTTGGTTTTTTAACCTTCGTATTTTTGATTTTTTCAATATTTTCTTGACGTTTAATATCATACGGTTTCGCTGTTTCATCACGCAAACGTTTTAAAACAGCATTTTCAGAAAAACTTGTTCCGCTATTTCCACTAGCACCGTATTTTGCACGTTGTTGCGCCAATATCTTCTTAATCAAATTTGTTTTTGTTTTTTCATCTGTTGCCATATCAGCCAATATTTTTTGGCGTGTATTTTCTGCATTTTTTTTAGATTCTCTGTAATCTAAAACTTTTGTCACATCTGAAACCAATTGTCCCATGTAAATCTCCTTTATATTTGATACCAGCCATCTACGCTGACTGATAATATTGTTGCTGGTAATTGTTCGTTGCTGGATACAGACCACAAAGATTGCATTGTCTGATGTTCTGTACCCAATAAATTAACAGATAAATCTCCGGTGTATCCTGCATGATTTTCTTCATAGATATAATTTGGTAATTCTATACGACATCCATTTGCAAATAATGTTTTAGTATTTGTCACACGCAATGACACTTTACGTATCCGCACCTTTTTAGGACAATGCCCATTAACAATGATTGGAAAAGCAGATATCGTATATGAAAAATTATATGTTCCTGCGTCCATTAAACAAGATTCATCAAATTTTTCTAAATAACAAGTATTCTGTCTTTGCACAATGACATATATACAATCATTAAATGCACATACGTATTTAAAATCACCGTCTGTTTTATATCTTACCCACGCCGAGATATCTGTATTAGAATATTTATTTAATACAGCCATTTGTCCGTTGGACATAACTATAAACAATTTATGAATATTCGCATTATATGCTACACTGATTGGATTATTCATCAAATGTTTTGAAAACACACACAAATCTGTTGCATTATAATTTTCACCCAAAGCATCTAAATCTAATTCTCTGATGTCTTTACCAGATTTTGCTATAAATACTGTACTACCTTCTATTTGTTGTGGTGGTAAATATCTATCTATCATACTGCCCACAGATGTATGTTGTTTTATAGTCACTGATGATGGTGTCAAAGGAGAACCTGAAATTGCCCATTCGCCAAATGAAGTCAAAGCTTGTAATTTATCACTACTTACCAATGTACATATATTATGATGCTGAGCAGATAATAATGTTGTATAAATCGCATCATCATCTAACCCTGTACCAACATCAAAATTATAATAATCACCCGTTTTAGATAACCAAATACCGTTTGGCATAGTTGGTGTTCCACCAAATACTAATCTATTCTGATGAAAAGTAATACAACTAGGCCAACCACGTTTATCAGAAAAGGCGCTTTCAGACCACGAATATGTTGGATTAGCTGGAAACGAGAAATCACCGTTGGTATATACTGTGGCGATACGTGCGCTTTGGACAGATTCTACCACCCACTGTTTTGAAATAGCGTTTATTCTTTGTCCCACAGAATTATCTGTGAAATAATCAGCATTGGTTGTAAATGTAGCATGATTTAAATCAATGTCACTGCTAGTAATTGTCAAAGAAATACCAGATGTTTCTTCAAATCGTATAAACGGTAAATTTACACTAAGATCTGAATTAACATGAAATTGAAATACAGACAAATTAAAACTATTATTTTTCCTGGTCAAAACATATGGCTGGTAATTCGGATGAACCAAAAACAACTTATTAAATCTTTGTGCATATTGTAAATTTTTTAAATCTGTTGCGCTCCATGGTGCAACCATTGTTTTTATTTTTGTGTCATTACTATATACGTCTATAGCATTATTGTAAAACACTAATAAATACTTTTCTGTTTCATTTATTGGGAAAGGTACTAAAATTGCATTATTAGATACCTGCCTAATACTTTTTAAGCCCATTCTGCGTGTTAAACCACCAGATTGTAGAACATCTATATTTTCAAGCTTTGCGACACCATGAATATCATTTTGTGCATAAAATTCTGGCGATACTTCCCCACAAGAAAATACATTTTGTGTTTTAAGAAAATTTCCCATGATAAAAACTCCTTGGATTAAAATCTGGAATTGATTAAAGAAAAATTATCTATATTAGCCTGATTAGATGTCGTACTATCTATAAATTTAGCAGATTGATATTCTGATTCATACAAAGCAGTCATCATTTTGAATACATTTACATCACCAATCAACGGAATACAAAATTCTATTGCTAATTTAGTTGCTACTAATGTTGCAAAATATCCTGGAAAATTTTCCGGTTCTGTTTTTACCAAAGCTATTATTTCCAATGTATCTGAACATGCAATAATTCTGTTCCCTGCCATCTTGCCATCACACTTTAAAACACGTAAAACATTTGTTGGAATAATAAATTCATTATCTGAATTCTTAGTCAATGAAATCATTTGTGTAGCAAAGCGCCACGGAAACATAGATAATAAATTATCAACAACAGCATCAAATAAACTGCGTGCTAATTGTGCTGCTGCCGAATCTTCTTGCCAAGATTGAATTGGTTTTTCACCTAGTTTTAACAAAGCCATTGAACATAAATCTATTTTTGTAAACATATTTTTATACCCATTTAATATAAAAACGGGTCGCTAAGCGACCCGTTATAAAACATTATCATGCGACTTTATGACAAAGCAGCAACCGTTACAACACCATCTGTCACAGTGATAGATTTAATTGTTGTACCATTTGAACCATTTATTAAAATGATATCGCCTGTGTTCATCAAAGTATGAACACTGGAAAAATATCCAGAAGCAATTATTGTTGCCAATGTTTCATTTGCTTTGTAGTGCCACAAAGTAAAGCCATTTGCATATGCAATTACAGATAAATTTTTATTTTGAAATGCCATTTGATTTTCCTTTTGGTTGTTTATTAAGCATCATCATCATCGCATTTAATACGAACAATTCCTTCTGCATCAATCAATACAGCACCTTGGGACATACTGTTGCTGATAAAGTGTGCAGCACGTTCCCCATG
>Ga0265299_10003571_pt1 | contig 15070 bp, 13 predicted proteins | sample AusTroGonzalo_MG_4_FD_193485 | JGI IMG/M metagenome (GOLD analysis project Ga0265299, IMG submission 193485) | Bovine rumen microbial communities from tropical cattle in Woodstock, Queensland, Australia - Gonzalo_02 | ecosystem: Host-associated > Mammals > Digestive system > Stomach > Rumen ... | reverse complement strand
CAGTGGTGATACTCCTAAGATCAAGTAAGAATGAATCTGAAAAACTTCATATCTTTGGTGGTTCTCATGCCCCTGCTTCTGATTGGATGCGGGGGCAAGGACCCCGAGGGTGGTGGCGAGCTTCCTCCTCCTTCCGGACAGGGACAGACCGATGCTCCTGGCGGAGGGGATATTCCCAGTGGTCCCGGTAAAGAGGCTACTCCGCTGGGGGAGGGATGGACCAGTGTCCAGATTGATGAGGGAGTTGTCTATCATACCTTCAATGGCACAGATGAAATAACGGAGAAACATCAGGAAGTCTTTGTCATTGATGTGGACCTGAATAACCCCAATTATCAGGTGAAACTGGTCTATGAAAGCCCCCGTCTCACTACGTCGGCCGCTTTCAAGAAGCGTAGCAACGCCATTGCCGCCATCAACGCCAACTATGAGCCCAAGTCCATCTTTATGCGTGTGGACGGAACGGATATTTATCCGCTGGAAAACGTTGAGATCAGCGACACCGGTGTTCCCAACTGGAAAAGTGAAGCCGCCTTCTCCATCACCGGAGACGGTAAGGTGAGTTTCCTTTGGGCCGGTTCCCAGAAGAAGGGAGAGGTAACGGTTGCCCAGCAAAGGGAGTATTACACGAAACTTTCTAAGGATACCTATCCCAGTGTAATCTCCAGCGCCCCCATGCTCATCAACAACTTCAACTCGGATTATGGTGAGAAGTTCTGTGATTATAACAAGAACATTTCCAACCTGAGCGGAGAGGATCCTGATAAGCATCAGCGCACGCTGCACCCCCGTACGGCCATCGCCCTCACGGAGAAAAACCATCTGATTCTTTTCTGTGTGGACGGTCGTATCAAGAGCCAGGGAATGGGCGCACGCTCCCTCACGCGCTTCCTGAAGAAGTGGTTCAATCCCCAGTATGCCCTCAACCTTGATGGCGGTGGTTCCACCACCATGTGTGTGAAGGGACAGGGTGATGCCTCTACCCATGTGGTCAACTATCCTTGTGACGGAAACAAGAACTACGACCATACCGGAGAGCGTTCCCGTGATGCGTTCATCATGATCCTTAAGAAGTAAGCTATGAGACGCAGACTGCTTTTGCTGGCCGCTTTTGTGGCAACTGCCCTGCTGGCCGTCTCCTGCAGCGCCAAGGAGGATTACAACAACGACATCAGCCCGGATACCCCGGATCCCACCGTTACCCATAAGGGCCCCAAGGCTGTCTTTATCGGAGACAGTATCACCTGGCAGTGGGGACTGGTATCCCGCAAGTTGAAGGAAAGCCAGAAAGTCATCATCCCTACGGATCCCAAACCCGAATGGATGAGTATCTCCGGCAACTCGGTCACCATCACCTGGCACGCCGCTTTCTTCACCTCCAACAACTATGTTGACAAAGGGGTGAGCGGAGAGCGTACAGACCAGATGCTGGCCCGTTACCAAAGCGACGTCCTTTCCCTGGATCCGTCCTGCGTGGTGATTATGGGAGGTACCAACGACCTGGCCCAGGGCTATACCAAGGACCAGATTATGGCCAACCTCAAGTCCATGGCCGAGCAGGCTGCCGCCAAGGACATGAAGGTGGTGCTGTGTTCGGTGACGCCCTGCAATATGACCTATTCCAGGCTCGTCCCCCAGGAGAAGGGTCCCCATATCGTGGCCTTGAACAAGATGATCAAGGCATATGCCTCCGAGAAGGGTTTTACCTATTGTGACTATTATCCGGCCCTTGTGGCCGAAGACGGCTATTCGCTTAAAGATGAATATTGTCTGTATGATAAACTCCATCCCAATCCCGATGCTTATACGGTGATGGAAGGTATTATTCAGAAGATCTTGAAATAGAATAACTTAACAAATCAATGAAGAGAGATTTATCGTTTCTGCTATCAGCAGCGACTTCCTTGGTTGTGGTCAGATGCGGTAGAAAACAGGCCCTCTTGCACGATTCTCCCCGTATTTCCATTTGTGCAAATATTCCCGAGGAGCCCCTTCTGCACCTGACTTGGCAGGCAAACGACATCATTCGCGTCATCAAATCGGACAACAACCCCGTCGTATGTAGCTAATTTTCCGGTATAGCTGTACGGGAATCAATATCAACCTTATTTGTCCTAGGTCATTTGCCTCCGCTGCTGATTCAGAACGATAAACTCTCTTTTTTTAATTAATCACTATGTGTAAACAAGAAACGAACACCAAAATGCCGTATACTCCCCCTATGGTATCGGTTATTGCCCTCTTCCATGAGCAGGATATAGCTACCGGCTCTTCCTCTACGCTCTCCGACATGAATTCCGAGATCATCTTTGACGATTCATTTTAATGGGAGGGAACGAATCATGAAGAACAAACTTATCCGTTCCGCTTTTGCAGCGGCCTTGGTCTTTGCTTTAACGCCTTCCTGCGTCCGTGAGACGCTTGCTCCCCTGGATGAAAGCGCCCTTTCTTCCATTACCATCAACGCAAGCATCGCCGATCTGTCTACCAAGGTGGTGTTCAACCCTTCTTACACTGGTGGAAAGCCCCAATCCATGTCTCTTGCATGGGCCGATGGGGACAAACTCCGTATTTATAACCACGCCAACAGAAGCCAGTACTCGGACTTCTCCCTTTCGTCCGAATGCATCGGCCTGAAAGACGGTAAATTCACCGGCACTCTTGTATCGGCCTCTTCCTATGATGTGGAGGTCATCAGCGGAAGCTTTGATTACGCTGCCCAGACCCAGCCTTCCGACGGCGTGACGACGGATCTTAAGTATCAGGCCTGTGCGACGGGTCTTACGGACCTGAACAATGTCGTATTCACGGACTTTTCCAGTGTCCTGGCCGTTACGGTTAAAATGCCCTCCTCGGCTATTGCCGCTACGGTCAAGTCCGTAGACATTACGGCCGGCTCCAATATCTTTAACGGCGGCAACACCCTGAGCATTACGTTCTCTGCCCTGGGAGACGCCGATAATGACGGTATTCTGCATTTCTTTGCCACGCTTCCTATGGGAGACCAGCCCCTTGCCAAAGGGACCACCCTTCTGGTGCATTTGAATGCTCCCGGTGCGGCACAGGATGTATATACCCGCTTCCTGGAACTCCCTGCCGCCAAGACTTTCACCCACAACGATCTGAACACGATCAACATCAACGCTACAAACAGCCCGTCATATGCCAATACCTCCACCACAGGCATCGGTTCCGTGGACAATCCTTATCTGATTGGCGACAAGTATCAGATGCAGGCGATGCATACCCATCTGGTGAATAACTCCTGCAAGTACTTCAAGATGGTGGACGATGTAGATCTGAGCGGTGAGACGTGGGTGCCGCTGTGCCTTGCGGCCGATGATAATAAGGAAGTCCATTTTGACGGAGGCGGACATACCATTTCTAACCTCACCGTTGGAAATACAAACAATTACCCCAGTTTCTTTGGGTTTCTGTGGGGGGATGTACGGAATGTTGTGTTTGATCACGCTACCATTACTTGTGGTAATTCCAAAGATCAGAGCGCTGGTGTGGTGTCCGGATACATTGGCGGAAGCGGCCACCAGGGCAGTTGTTACGGCGTGACTATTCAGAACTCTTCTGTAACGTCGGCCGGTGGTGCTGCATTTGCCGGTGGCCTGGGGGCCCGAGTAGGAAAGGCAGCAGAGTTCAGGGATTGTCATGTAATCAATACGACAGTCTCTACACCCGGAGGGTCTGTGGCAGGATTATTGGCCTATATTGCCACGAATCATAATCTTATTATCTCCGATTGTTCTGCCGACAACATCACGGTTAGTGGTGGTGGTGCCCATTATGCGGGTGGTCTTGTTGCTTGTATTGCGAACGGTAATCCAGTTACAGTTCTTCGTTGCCATTCTTCCGGTTCGGTGGCAAGGAACGGTGGAAATAAAAACCATTTCGGCGGACTGGTCGGATCCGTCCAATGCGCCGATGTCACCATATCCAACTGCTATTCCACTTGCTCAGTGACCGGATATACGTATAATGGAGGATTAGTGGGGTCTTGGTGGTCTTCTGGAAACACTGATGAGGATTTTAAGGGCGGTAGCGGAAAGATTGATCACTGTTTTGCATCCGGTACTGTTACTGACCAGGGTAATTCGGGAGACGGCGGCCTGGTAGGGTCCCTGGAAGTGCCAGGTGTCACCATTACCAACAGTATTGCGTGGAACAGTTCGGTGATCGCCAACAAATTCGGGGATGCCAATTACAGCAGCGGAGCGGTTGTAGGGCGTGCTCATCCGAACTCCATCCTGCTCAACAACTATCGTAAACCGGGTATGAGCATTACCGCCTATTGGGTTCCCAGCGCGGATTTTGACCAGCCCAATTCAAGTAAGACGGGAGATACTTATTATATCTGGAAGATTGGTGCAGATAGGGTAGAGGCCAATGGCGGCTATACCAATGTAACGTCCATTTCTAATCCTATTGGCCTCTGGGCCTATCACGGCAAGCATCTTCCTACCACTACCGTAGTCTCGCCTGACGATAAACTGGGCTGGACCTCCAATGAACCCATCTCCGGTATTGCCAGTCCCGCACCGGATATGGCGGAATTCGCGGGGTATACGGGTCTCAATAACTGGGGCCTTGGGACTACCGAGACCATTGTCGACGGGGTTCAGTGGACCCATTTCCACGGGACCTGGGAGGGTCAGATCCGGGAGATTAACATTATCACGACTACTCTGAATGAACACAATAAACTGAGAATCTACCAGAACTATTCTGACGATGGCAAACTGTATCTTAACGAAAAATGCGAATATGTGAATGCCGTTGCGGGAACTAATGGATCTATGACTTCACAGTTCGTTCGGGTGAATAATATACCTAAAAGTTCCGGCAATGATGCAAACAAGTTGTGGGAACACAACTGTGCGCTGACCATTGATGGAGATGTTGTGGATATTGTGAAGGTGGAGAATAATGCTGAGGCCTCTTGGCTGTCAAACAACACGGTCTCCTGTGCAGGCCCGCTCCTGGTATGGAAGGGCAACAAGCTCTCCGCTTCGGCCGAATGGTTGGCGGCAGATACGAGCAAATGGCTTACGGATGGAAAAAATACCGGAGGTCAGCCCCGAACCGCCATCGGCATTAACAAAGAAGGGACGAAAGTGATTCAGGTAACGGTTGACGGCCGTTGGACCAGTGGCAGCGATTCCCAGAAGGCGTATGGTATGTCTACCGATTTGCTGGCTCAACTGATGGCGGAACTGGGTTGCTACAAGGCCATGAACCTGGATGGCGGCGGCGGATCGCAGATGTGGGTCTACGGTAAGGGCGATAAAAATAACATCGTGAACCACCCTCACAATTCCTGGCCCACCTATGGAACTGATCCGGCTTATTACTATTGGGAGCATAATGGAGAAGTAGGTCGCCGCACAACCAATTGTGCCGTTTACGTGTATAGTGATTTGAAGTAACTCAAGTTTATGAGTGTAATTGATTTCTTTAAGATGGAGGCAGGGGCCAAGGCGGCTCCGGTACCGGCAGAAAAAGTAGATAAAACCTACAAACGCCTGCGCATGCAGACGTTCCTGGCGGCCACCTTTGGCTATGCCCTGTACTATGTGTGCCGCCTGTCCATGGGTGTGATGAAGCAGCCGCTCATCGATGCCGGCCTGCTCAATGCCACACAGCTGGGTATCATTGGTGCCTGCCTCTACTGGGCCTACGCCATTTGCAAGCTCTTCAGCGGCTTCCTGGCCGACAGCTCCAATATCAAGCGATTCATGGCCCTGGGCCTGGTAGTGTCCGTGCTCATGAATTTTGTGATGGGCATCCTGGGCGTAAGTGCGCTCAATGGCGGGATTGCCAATTCGGCCCTTTTCATAGTGTTTGCCATTTGTTGGGCCGTAAACGGCGGCGCCCAGTCCATGGGCGCCCCGCCTGCCATCATTTCGCTGTCCCGCTGGTTCCCCCTGCGCATCCGTGGTACGTTCTACGGCTTCTTCAGCAGTTCCCACAACATTGGCGAAGGCCTTTCCTTTGTGTTTGTGGGTATGCTGGTTGCAGCGCTGGGTTGGAAGTGGGGCTTCTTTGGAGCCGCCCTGGCCGGTGTGGTGGGTGTAGCCATCATCCTTCTGTTCCTGCACAATTCTCCCGAATCCAAGGGCCTGCCGCCCATTGAGATTCTCTCGGGAGAGGCCGAAGAGAAGACGCAGCTTACCCCCGAGCAAAAGCGTGCCCAGACCAAGAAGATGCAGGCAGCCGTAATCCGGAATCCCGGTGTATGGATTCTGGCCGGCGCCAGCGCCTTCATGTACATGAGCCGCTATGCCATCAATGAGTGGGGCACCATCTTCCTCCAGGAAGCCAAAGGCTACGACCTGGCGGGTGCCGCCGCCATTATCGGCATCAACCCCATCTTTGGAATCATAGGCACGGTGGTCTCCGGCTGGCTGTCCGATGTCCTTTTCCGCGGCGATCGCAAGTATCCTGCGTTTGCAGCCGGTGTCCTGGAAGCCATAGCCCTGGCCCTGTTCCTGTTTGGCGGTCCATCCAAGTGGGTCAATGTGCTGGCTATGATCCTGTTTGGTATCGCTATCGGCGTTCTCATCAGCTTTGTGGGCGGCCTCATGGCCATTGACCTGGTGCCCCGCGAGGCCACCGGTGCGGCGCTGGGTATTATGGGCCTGGCCTCTTACGCGGCGGCCGGCCTGCAGAATGTGATCACAGGCATCCTCCTGGACAACAACATGGTGGACGGAGTACACGACTTTACCTATGCCGGCTGGTTCTGGCTGGGAACGGCGGTCATCTCCTTCCTGCTCCCCATCCTTAATTGGAAGCGAAAACAACAGACAATCGAGTAATAGAATGCTGACTAAAAATTTAAACCGAATCTTCTGCCTCCTGGCGCTGTGTGTCCTGTTCCTGGGTCAGGTAGCCCGGGCCCAGGCCCCGTCCGGTGAGGGATGGCAGTGCGTCACCGTCAACGACGGCATAACTTACTATTCATTTACCGGCGTAGAACCGGTCTCCGGATCCCCCCAGCGGATTTTTGTGACCGACTGGGATATGTCTAACAAAGACTATGCATTGCGTTTCGTCTGGTCCGGAGAAAAATGCACCACCTCTGACATCTTCCGCAGGGAGAATGCCGTGGTGGCTCTCAATGCCGCCTATGAGCCGGAATCGGTGGTCCTCAAAATGGGAGGAACCTACCATTCCTGCATGCCCAAGGACGTAGTGATGAAAACCCCGGTTCCCAACTGGAAAAGCGAGGCAGCCGTGTACACCGACGCCTCCGGGCAGAAGATCCGTATCGGTTTTGACGGAAAGGGAAAGACCATCGCCGAGCAGCGGGAGTTTTACGCAAACTCCACCTGGGACAACATCTACACCAGTGCCCCTATGCTCATCGACGACTACAATCCCGTGGGAGCTTTCTTCATGGACAGCACCCTTACGGCTACTCAGCTGGCCGAGCTGAACTATGAAGATCCCATCCGCCACCAAGGTGTGCGCCATCCCCGTACGGCCGTGGCGCTCACCGGGGACAACCATTTCATTATGATCGCCGTGGACGGTCGCCGTCCGGGCGTGAGCGAGGGCATGTCGGCCCGTGAGCTGACGCGTTTCATTGAGAAAAACTTCCATCCTCGCTATGCCCTGAATATGGACGGCGGCGGATCCACCACGATGTGCGTACGCGGTTTGGGGGATCCCGAAACCCATGTGGTGAACAAGCCCTTCAGCAACAAGGCCGCCGAAAAGGGTGTGGAGCGCAAACTGGTTTCCTTCTTCTGCATTGTGGAGACCCCCAAGGCCCCGGTGACCGATGTAAGGGAACAGGTGAGAGCCGATTGGAACAAGTCTTCCGGCCTGGACCGCGTACTGGACTGGGGTCCCAAGCCGGGCAGCCCCGCTCCCAAGGGTTATGAGGCCACTTATATCAGCCATTACGGCCGCCACGGCTCCCGCTTTGCCTATACGGCCAAAGCCTATACCGTGTTACTGGATATGCTCCGCGAAGGGGCCGAAAAAGACAATCTGACCCCTTACGGCCGTACCCTCCTGGACCAGCTGGAGCCCTTCTGGAAAGAGGCGGAATACCGGGTAGGGGATTTGACCGAAATGGGCTGGGACCAGCATCAGCAGATAGCCAAAACCATGGTCCGGAGCTTCCCCAAAGCGTTTGAAAAGGGGAGCCGCGTAGACGCCTGTTCTTCGGCCTCCGTGCGTGCCATTGTTTCCATGACTTCCTGCGTTTCCAGTATCTCCCGAGAGGCGCCGGCGGCCAAGGTGTACGCTCACCAGGGCAAGATGGACATCCAGGCCACCCGTCCCAACGAGGCCAGGAACCCGTTTGTTTATAAGGGACCCGAGACGGTGTTCCCTTATGCAGAGAGTTCCGAGGCTTTCTTCCTGCGTCACTTCCCGCAGTACCCCGAGGTGCTGGCCCGTCTGTTCAAGGACGCAGAGGCAGGTCTGGGAGACCGCAACGCCCACGACGTATTCTTTAACCTCTATATGTTTGTGGCCGGCATGAACAGCCTGCCGCAGGAACTTCGCCTGGATGTGAAGGATTTCTTCACGCCCGAGGAGTATGCCATCCTTTGGGAAACGGACAACTACGAGCGCTTCCGCGAGTATCTTCCTTACCGTACTTCCTGCTCGTCCATTGTGGATGACATGGTAGCCAAGGCCGATGCCCGCCTCGCTTCCCGCGAGCGCGGAGCCGACCTCCGCTTTGGCCACGACCACATCATGATGGCCCTCCTGATGATCATGGATATAGACGACTTTAACAAGTACCCGTCCAATGCAGACGACCTGGTGCAGGTCTTCCAGAGCTACCGCTCTCCCATGGCCACCAATCTGCAGATGGTTTTCTACACGCCCGTCAAGGGACGTGCCGGAGAGCCGCTGGTGAAGGTGCTGCACAATGGGGAAGAGGTTCGCCTGGGCTCCCTTCGGCCCTATGACGGAGCCTATTATAAATGGGCCGATGTTAGAGAATATCTGCAAAATCGAGTATCTTTGTTTGTTAACCGGTAAGAATGAAAAGACTGATTCCTATCATCCTGCTGCTGGGCTTGCTCTCCTGCGAGTCCCGGCACACCATGACCCTGATTACGTATAATGTGGGGGCCTTCTCCAAATTCATGGACAACAGTACGGGAGAAGTGGCCCAGCTGATTCTGGACAACGGCGCCACCTTTGTGGCCCTGAACGAGCTGGACAGTTGCAACCGGCGTCATGCCAATTATCAGCTGGCCGACCTGGCCGCCGGGCTGGGGGACTGGTCCTATCAGTTTGCATCGGCCTTCCCTTATGCCGGAGGCGGTTATGGCAACGGCGTGGTGACTTCCAGTCACATCAATAACGGATACAGCATCATTCTTCCCAAGGGCGACGGCTCCGAGCAGCGCAGCGTGGCCGTTGTGGAGACATCGGCCTGTGTCTTTGCCTCCGTTCATCTGGATCACAAGGGCCAGACGGCCGCTCTGGATCAGATGGTGGAAGTCAATAAATGGTTCACTACCCGTTATGCAGGATATCCCAAGCCGGTTTTCCTCTGCGGAGACTTCAACGTAACCCCGGACAGCGATGTGATAGAGCTGGCCGAAAAGTGCTGGACGCAGCTCTCCGGAGTGGACTACACCCATTCCACCACCCGGCCCCGGCATTGCATCGACTATGTCTTCGCCCTCAAGGTGGCCGCTCCGGTGAAGGTACTGGAAAGCGTAGTCCTCACGGAAGGAACGGAGGAACTTTCTGACCATTTTCCTGTGAAAGTAACCGTGGAGTATTAAGGGAAAATGTGTATCTTTGCAGGTTAGTAAAGATACATAGCATGAGACCTTTATACCTCACAAATACCCTTTCCCGCAACAAGGAACTTTTCAAGCCCATTCACGAGGGTCACGTTGGCATGTACGTGTGCGGACCCACCGTGTATGGAGACGCCCATCTGGGTCACGCCCGTCCCGGCGTGACCTATGACGTTTTGTTCCGTCTGCTCAAATACTTGGGCTACAAAGTGCGTTATGTCCGCAACATCACGGACGTAGGCCACCTGGAGCACGACGCAGACGAGGGAGAGGACAAGATTGCCAAGAAAGCCCGTCTGGAGCAGCTGGAACCCATGGAGGTGGTCCAGTACTACACCGAGCGTTATCACGAGGCCATGCGCCTTCTCAACGTTCAGTCTCCCTCCATCGAACCCCGTGCATCGGCCCATATCATCGAGCAGATCGAGGCCATCAAGAAGATTCTGGCCGCCGGTTATGCCTACGAGAGCAACGGCTCCATCTATTTCGACGTCCAGAAGTACAACCAGGATCATCATTACGGAGTCCTTTCGGGCCGAAATCTGGACGATACCCTGGAAGGAACCCGCAGCCTGGACGGTCAGAGCGACAAGCGAGCCCCGTTTGACTTTGCCCTTTGGAAAAAGGCCGAACCTGAGCACATCATGCGCTGGCCCAGCCCCTGGGGAGACGGTTTCCCCGGCTGGCACCTGGAGTGCAGCGTGATGGGTGAGAAGTACCTGGGAGAAGAGTTTGACATCCACGGCGGCGGCATGGACCTGATGTTCCCGCACCATGAGTGCGAGATTGCCCAGAACGTGGCCTCCCGCGGTACGCAGGGTGTGCACTACTGGGTGCACAACAACATGATCACCATCAACGGACAGAAGATGGGTAAGAGCCTGGGCAACTTCATTACGCTGCCCCAGCTCTTTGCCGGAGACCATCCCAAGCTGGAGAAGGCCTACACCCCCATGACCATCCGTTTCTTCATTCTGCAGGCCCATTACCGCAGCACGCTGGACTTCTCCAACGAGGCTCTACAGGCCGCAGAAAAGGGTCTGGCCCGCCTGCTTCAGGCCTGGCGTGCGCTGGAGCCTGTAGCCCCCGGCACCGAGCAGCCTTCCCAGCAGGTTCAGGCTATCATCGACGCCGTTCTGGACGCCCTCTGTGACGACCTCAATACCCCCATCGCCATCGCCCATCTCTTCGATGCGGTGAAGCTCATCAATGCCGGTGGCCTGTCCAAGGCCGATGCCGCCGCCCTGCGCCAGCTCTTTGACGAGGTGGTGGGTGGTGTCCTGGGTCTCAAGGACGAGGAAGCCGGAGCCTCCAACAAGGCCCAGAAGGCCCTGGAAGGCGTGATGCAGCTGGTGCTGGAGTCCCGCAAGAAAGCCCGCGAAGAAAAGAACTGGGCCGAGAGCGACCGCATCCGCGACCTCCTGGCCTCCTTTGGCATCACCGTAAAAGACACCAAGGAAGGTGCTTCCTGGACTTTGGAATAGTATGAAATTTATCTCTTGGAATGTGAATGGCCTGAGGGCCGTAGCAGGCAAGGGCTTCGCAGATATTTTTGCAGAGCTTGACGCCGATTTTGTATGCCTGCAGGAAACCAAACTGCAAGCCGGACAGCTGGATCTGGAGTTTCTGGGCTATGAGTCCTACTGGAACTACGCAGAAAAGAAAGGCTACTCCGGTACGGCCATCTACACCAAGCATACGCCCCTTTCCGTGCGTTACGGAATGGGCATAGAGGAACACGATCAGGAGGGGAGAGTGATCACCCTGGAATACGACAAGTTCTTCCTGGTATGTGTTTACGTTCCCAATTCCCAGGACGGACTGCGCCGTCTGGATTACCGCATGCAGTGGGAGGATGCCTTCCGGAACTATCTGAAGGCCCTGCCCAAGCCGGTCATCATGTGCGGAGACCTCAATGTGGCTCACGAAGAGATTGACCTCAAGAACCCTTCTACCAACCACTTCAACGCCGGCTTCTCGGATGAGGAGCGCGGTAAGTTCACGGAACTGCTGGCCGCCGGGTTTGTGGACAGCTGGCGGTATCAGCACCCCACCGAGGCCAAGTACTCCTGGTGGAGCTACCGCATGAATGCCCGTGAACGGAACGTAGGGTGGCGTATTGACTACTTTGTGGTATCGGAATCCCTTAGGGACAGCATTGTCTCTACCGACATTCACAACGAAATTTTCGGGTCGGACCACTGCCCCGTAGAACTTATAGCGAACTTATGATCTCTTTTACCTGCGATTACAACGAAGGCGCCCATCCGGCTATCCTGGAGCACCTTGTGGCTACCAATTTTGTCCAGCAGCCCGGTTATGGGGCCGACAGTTTCACGGCTTCGGCCAAGGCCCGCATCCGCGAGGCGGTGGGCTGCCCCCAGGCGGAGGTGTTCCTCCTCACCGGCGGCACCCAGACCAATTCCACCGTCATCGCCACCGTGCTCCGCGATTACCAGGGCGTTGTGGCAGCCCAGACCGGTCACATTGCCGTGCACGAAGCCGGTGCTGTGGAATACACCGGCCACAAGGTCCTGACGCTGCCCCAGCGGGAAGGCAAAATATCGGCCCAAGACCTTAAGAGCTATCTGGAAGGTTATTATGCCGACGGCTCTTACGACCACATGGTCTTCCCCGGAATGGTGTACATTTCCTTCCCTACGGAGTACGGTACGCTCTATTCCAAGGCCGAGCTTTCCGCCATCTACGCAGTTTGCAAAGAGTATCATCTGCCGCTGTTTGTAGACGGTGCCCGTCTGGGCTATGGCCTCATGAGCCCCGCCTGTGATATCACCATCAAGGATTTGGCACAGCTCTGCGATGTCTTCACCATTGGAGGCACCAAGGTGGGTGCCCTCTGCGGCGAGGCCGTGGTTTTCCCTTCCGGAAAGGCTCCGGAACATTTCTTCACCATGGTCAAGCAGCACGGTGCACTGGTGGCCAAAGGCCGCCTGCTGGGCGTCCAGTTTGACACCCTTTTCACGGATGGACTTTACTTCAAGATTGCCCAGGGCGCCATTGACCTGGCCATGCAGTTAAAGAAACTCTTCCTGGACAAGGGCTACGAACTTTTCCTGGATTCTCCCACCAACCAGCAGTTCATTCTCCTAACTCCCGAGGCCGCAGAGGCCCTGGAGGGTAAGGTGGCTTACGAAGTGTGGGAGCGCCTTCCGGACGGCCGTGCCGTCACGCGCTTCGCCACCAGCTGGGCCACCACCCAGGAGCAGATTGACGAGCTGGCGACTCTTTTGCCGTGAAATAGAATCTGTTGACTCACTGTGACTTATGAAAATCCTCCTCCGCATTTTACGGAGGAGGATTTCTGTAACTATTTGTGTTGCTGTAAGTTGTGTTTCACGGGTATTAGAACGGGAGGTCGTCGGAAGGTTCGGCGGCAGGGAGGGGACCCTGATAGGCAGGGGCCACGGGAGTAGCCTGGGGCTGAGGAGCCGGAGCGGCCTGAGGGGCTGCGGGCTGCTGACCCTGCTCACCATCCGGGCGCTTGCCCAGGAGCTGGAGGGTATCTACCACCACCTCGGTAGTATAACGCTTGTTGCCGGTCTGGTCTGTCCACTGACGGGTGCGGAGACGACCTTCCACAAAGATCTGAGAGCCTTTGTGGATGTATTTTTCTGCCACGTCGGCATTATTACGCCACAAAACGAGGTTGTGCCATTCGGTGTTTTCGCGGATTTCTCCGTTGCGGTCACGGTAACGCTCCGAGGTGGCAAGAGGGAAAGAAGCCACCTTGGCATTGGCGGAAGGATTCTGGGGATTGGATTCGAGGTAACGTACTTCAGGGTCTTTTCCAACGTTACCGATGAGCATGACTTTGTTCAGTGACATAATTATATTGCGTTTAAAAGGTTTTCCATGTTGGGTTTTTCTCCGGTGAAGAGCTCGTATCCGGCCGCTGCCTGCCACAGGAGCCAGCGCTGTCCCGGGATGTAAGCTTTACAGGAAAGGCCTGAAAGTGAGGGCTTTTTGTACTCGGCTTCCAGCACCACAGCTGCTGCAAAATTCAGGCCCGAAGGCACGGGTGCACCGCCCGGAAGCGTATAAATGATGACATCGGGCCGAAGGGCCTCCAAACCTTCCCAGGGGGCGGTCTGGCAGCCAAAATGAGCGGCCAGCGCAGCAGCTTTTTCCCCGGATCGGCCTGCGACACGTACACGGCAGCCCAGCTTCTGGGCGGCTACTATGGCGGCGCGGGCGGCACCGCCCGTTCCCACCACCAGGGCGTCGGTCAACGGGAGTCCGCATTCCTTCACGGCCAGGGCTATGCCGTCCACATCTGTGTTGTAGCCATACAACTTATCGGCCCTCTTGACTACCAGATTGACGGCTCCTATGCGGCCGGCTTCCTCCGACAGCACATCCACCTTTGCGTAGGCATCCTGCTTGAAAGGCGCTGTGACATTGATGCCGTCATACTCGGCCATAAAGACCTTCCAGGCGTCCTCGAACTGCTCGCGGTCCACCAGGTCGTAAGGGTACCGGCCGTCGTAAGCGGCGGCAAACAGGCGCGGGCTCAGGGATCCCGCTACCGGATGACCGATGAGCGCAAACTTCATTTCTTGCGGAAAAAGCTTTCGTGGATATAGGAGACCAAACCGCAGACGGCCTGGGTAAGGACCTGGGACTCGTGGTTAAGGACGGCAAAGGCCATGCTGGGATCTTTGGGAATACCCCATAGCACCTGCAGAGCTCCACTCACCATACCGTGATAGATTCCAAAACCGCCGGGGATGGGCACCATGGAACTGAGGCTGCCCACCAGGGAAATGAACAGGGCATCTCCCAGCGTGAGGGAACTGAACATGGGCATATCCTTGAGCGCCTGCACAATGGCGGCGGTCATGAGCCAATAGAGGGTCCAGACAAGGAAGGTATACAGCAGGAAGAGCCAGCCTTGCTTCATCCGGCGGAAAGAACCCAGTCCTTCCCCTATGCCCCGGATAAAGTTCCAGATACGGCCCCAGACGCCGCCCTTATCTCTCATGAACCAGAAAAGGGTCACGGCCAGGGCGACGGTCAGGAGTATGCCCGGGATAATCAAGGCCAGCATCTTGCCTCCCCAGGAGAAATTGTCCGTAAAGAAGGCGCCGAAATCCTCCCATTTGAGAACCAGTACCAGGGCGGTGATGAGTCCCACAAACAGCATATCCCACACACGCTCCGTTACAATGGAGCCCAGGGCTTTATCGGCCGAAAGGATACGCTTGCCCTCCTCGTCTTTGGAAGAGTTCTTGACCACATAGGCCAGGCGCACCACT
>Ga0265299_10003568_pt1 | contig 15074 bp, 12 predicted proteins | sample AusTroGonzalo_MG_4_FD_193485 | JGI IMG/M metagenome (GOLD analysis project Ga0265299, IMG submission 193485) | Bovine rumen microbial communities from tropical cattle in Woodstock, Queensland, Australia - Gonzalo_02 | ecosystem: Host-associated > Mammals > Digestive system > Stomach > Rumen ... | reverse complement strand
ACGCGATTACTTGAGCCGCTTGGGCGTGGTGATGATTCTCGGCGGTGCTGTCGGGAACTTCATTGACCGCATGCGTATGCAGATGGTCGTGGACTTTATCGACTGCGATTTCCCAGACTTTATCATGACTCGATTCCCGACATTCAATGTGGCAGATTCGTTCGTGACTGTTGGTGTTGCGCTCGTGATTTTATCGCCTGTGATTCTGCGTAAGTTGCACAAGCAGATAAAAGACGAAAAAGACGCGGAGAAGAATGCAAAAGAGAACCGCGTGGAAGAATGACACGGCAAGACTTTACTGGATCCTTCACTGCGTTCAGGATGACGAAGCCACCAAAAAAACTAACCACCAACCACTACTACCTCACTCATCAAAGTGCCGAAGGCACGACCTCATACCTCAAAACCTCTTATGAATTACATCGTAAACGAAGAAAAAAATGGTGAACGCCTCGACAAATTCCTTGCGGGCGTTATGGAAAATGTTTCCCGCACGGATGTGCAAAAGTTGATTGAAGCGGGTGAAGTCAAGGTGGGCGGTAATGCGGTCTCCAAGAACTTCCGCGTCGAAACGGGCATGGCGGTTGTCGTCGATAAGATGATTGAAAAGGAATCCTCGACGCTTGAACCCGAAGATATTCCGCTGGATATTGTTTACGAGGACGAAGATATCGTGGTCATCAACAAGCCGCGCAACTTGGTGGTTCATCCGGGAAGTGGCGTGAGCAAAGGAACGCTTGCTGCAGCCCTTTTGCATCACTTTAAGGAAAATCTTTCGACAATCAATGGCCCGCTCCGTCCAGGAATTGTTCATCGCTTGGACAAGGATACGCCGGGTTTGATGGTGGTGGCGAAGAACGATGCGGCGCACAGGCATTTGGCGCACCAGCTCGAAACGCGTACGCTCCACCGCACATACAACGCTCTCGTGTGGGGATGCCCGCGCGATCTCGAAGGAACGATTGACGCTCCGATTGGCCGTAACCCGAAAAACCGCCTCAAGATGGCAGTGGTGAAGGGCGGCAAGGAAAGCCGTACGCATTACACCGCAAAGCAGTTCTTTGCAATTGCGACACTTTTGGAATTGCAGTTGGAATCGGGACGCACGCACCAGATTCGTGTGCATACCCGCTACACGGGCCATCCGGTCGTGGGCGATCCGCTTTACGATGGTCGCGATGAAAGCTTGAACCGCGTGCCGCCTTTGATGAAGCCCGTTGCAGAAAAGGTTCTCGAAATTGCTCCGGCGCAGCTTTTGCAGGCCGTGAAAATTGAGCTCATTCATCCGCGCACGAACAAGAAACTGACATTCAAGGTGCCGATGGAAGAACCATTTGCGAAGGTGCTCAAGCTCTTGAAGAAGGAATGCCCGGCAAGCGCTCCTGTTTATGATGAAGATACAGGCTTCCGCGATTTTGATGCTCAGATTCGTTTTGAAGAAGAGGATGATTTTGACGAATTCGAAGAACCGCTTGAAATTTCTCCAGACGAAGCTGCTCCCGTAAAGGAACGCAAGACTCGTGCGCAACGCCTTGCCGAAAAGGCACAGACGGCCGCCAAGCGCCGTGCCGTGGCCGCTGAACGCAAGCTCATCAAGCAGATGAAGGCTGCTCGCCGCAAGGGAATCGCGCCCGAAGATTTCGTCGAACCAGGATATGAGCCAACGATTGATCCGGAACTTTTAGAGTAACGAGGTATGAGGGCGTTCGTAAACTCACTCTGAGGTATGAGGTTTTTATTGTGAAATACTTTATTTATATCTCAAAGCGTAGCGACCCCAAAGGCGCTTTGCGCCGACCTCATTCCTCAAACCTTTATACTTAATTATGACTAATTCTTACTTCTTTATCGGTGTTGCTGGCGTGGGCATGAGTGCCATTGCGCAGTATTTGGTAGGCAAGGGCGTTGCTGTTAGCGGTAGCGACCGTCAGTTTGGCGAGTTCCTCAGCGGAAACGCCGAAAAGCCGCTGGTCATGAAGCAGCTCGAAGAATGCGGAATCCAGTGCTTTGCGCAGGATGGTTCCGGCGTCGTTGAAGGCCTGACGGCCGTGGTGGTGAGCACCGCGATTGAAGATACGAATCCGGATTTGAAACGTGCGAAGGAACTTGGCATCCCCGTGATGCATCGCAGTGAAATGCTTGCGAAGATTTCCAAGGAAGCCCGCACGATTGCGATTAGCGGCACAAGCGGAAAGTCTACGGTGACCGCGATGGTTTACCACATTCTCGACTATGCAGGACTTCAGCCGTCCGTGATGACGGGCGCCGGTCTTGTGAACCTGCAGAAGCAGGGAAAGATCGGTAATGCCGTGAGCGGCAAGGGCGAATGGCTTGTGGCTGAAGTCGATGAAAGCGATGGAACGCTTGTCCGTTATGAACCGGAAATCGGCGTCATTTTGAACATCGATAAAGACCATAAGGAAATCTCTGAACTCGAACAAATTTTCTTGAAGTTCAGCCAGAACGTCTTGAGCGCAGGCCACATTTTGATTGTGAACGATGCTCATCCGCTTGCCAAGAAGTTCAGTGCCGGTCGTGAATTTGATTTTGGTTACGAAAATTACGTGAGCGTTCAGGGCATTGACTTCAAGTCGGTCGGAACGCATATCCAGTTCCGCGTGCGTCATGGCAATGAACTCGTGAAGTTCGAAATCCCGCTGCCGGGCAAGCACAACATGGAAAATGCTTTGGCTGCAACGGCTGCGGCACTCCGCGCTGGCGTTTCACTCCATACGTGTGCCGATGCGCTTTCGTCTTTCCCGGGCGTTTTCCGTCGCCACCAGATTCTCGGAACGTTCAACGGTGTGACGCTCGTTGATGACTTTGCCCACAATCCGGCAAAGATTGCCGCCAGCATCAAGAGCGCCCAGGACTTTACCGAAGGCCGCGTGATTGCTTGGTTCCAGCCGCACGGCTTTGGACCGACGCGATTCTTGCGCAAGGACTTGGTCGATTTTATCGCCAAGACGCTCCGTCCGATGGATGCCGATTTTGATCGCCAAAACGATGTGATGTTCTTCAGTGAAATCTATTACGCTGGCGGAACCGTGACGCGTGACATTAGCGCGGGCGACCTTGCAGACGACTTAATCCTCAGGGGGTGCGAAGCGATTTACATCGAGAATCGCGACGAATGCGCGAAGAAAATGCTCGAATACGCTGAACCGGGCGACACGATTTTGCTGATGGGCGCACGAGACCCCAGTTTGCAGGAGTTTGCATGTTCTGTAAAGCGACTTTTAGAAAATCGATAAGCGCCCATCAGGCCGTGAGCCAAAAGCGACTCGTATTGACGAGTCGTGTTGGCGAGAGCGCAAGCCCAACAACGGTTTCCGCAGGCAAAAGGCTTGCGCGGTCTTGTTCTGGTGCTAGAGATCCCAGTTTGCAGGAGTTTGCCTTCTCCGTGAAAAAGATGCTCGAAGAACGTTAATCTGAAATGTCACCCCGGCTTCAGTGCCGGGGTCGCCTTATGCGTTTTTGTTATGAATAAAATAGTTCTCAAATCCGTTTTCTTTGATGGTGCAAAGCGCGACATTTTGATTGTCGGTAATCGCTTTGAAAAAGTTCGTACACCGCTCGAACCCGCCGATTACGATGGCGCAGAAATCGTGGATTGCTCGCATTTTGCCATCATGCCCGCATTTTACAACGGTCATACGCATGCGGCAATGACGCTTTTGCGTGGCTATGCCGACGATATGGAACTTGGCAAATGGCTCAACGATTACATTTGGCCGGCCGAGGCAAAACTTACGGATGAAGATATCCGCGCAGGAAGCCGCTTGGCCGTACTTGAAATGATCAAGTCGGGAACCGTGTTCTTTGCGGATATGTACTGGCATCGTGAACAAACGATACGCGTGGTCGAAAAAATGGGGATTCGCGCTGCTATCGGCGTTACGATGGCTGAGCCCTTGTTGACTAAAGAAGGCTGGGCAAGAAATATTGAATTCTTAAAGAACCATACGGGCGAATCGGATCGCGTGCAGCTCGTGGTGATGCCGCATGCCATTTATACGGTGGGTGAGGAAAAGACGGCAGAACTGATTGAACTTGCTCAAGCCGAACATTACAAGATTCATACTCATTTGTCCGAGACGCTTTTTGAAATCAAGACCTGCAACGAAAAATATGGCTGCACTCCGGTGGAATTCTGGAAGCGTTTGGGGGGCTTGAGTTCGAATTTCTCGGCAGCTCATTGTACGCATTTCACAGCATCTGACCGCAAGATTTTCGCTGAATCTGGAGCCATCGCTATTTTAAATCCGTGCTCCAACATGAAGTTGAACAGCGGTATTCCGCAAGTGGCCGAAATGCTCAAGGACGGTGTAAGGCTTGGACTTGGAACCGATGGCGCTTCGTCGAACAACAACCTCGACATGCAAGAGGAAATGAAGACCATTGCGCTTTTGGCAAAGTATTTGGGATCAGCCGAAACGCTCCCGGCCGAAGAAGCTCTCAAGCTTGCAACTTGCAATGTGGCCAATTTCTTTGGAATCAATGCGGGTAAAATTGAAGATGGTTATTTGGCCGACTGCTTGCTAATCAACCTCGACAACGAACGCATGGTGCCGTGCTACAACGTTTATAGCAACTGGGTCTATTCGGCAAATTCCAGTGCTATTGATTCCGTGATGTGCAACGGCAAATTTGTGATGCGTGGTCGTCATGTGGATGGCGAAGACGAAATTCTCCGCGAAGCCCGCGAAAGCGCTGCACGACTCGCAGCATCTTCCAAATAGTATTGTAATTGCATAAATAAAATCCTGTCTCCATAGCGGCGACAGGACTTTTTAATATGTTGGCAAATGTTATTTTGAAGAAGTTTTGTTCTGGCTACTGCTCGAATCTTTAGAAGCGCTGGACTTGCCTTCTTCGAATGTCTTTAGTGCGGCATCCTTGGCGGCGATGGCGGCATCTTTGGCCTTTTCGGCCGTTTCGCTCACTTTGTTTGTGAGGCTATCCGCTGTGTTTTTGACGGAAGCTTTTGCGCTATCGGCAACTTCTTGTGTCGAACCTTTTGCTTTGTCCGTAATCGTCTTGGTAAGTTCGCTTGCTTTTTCCTTGGCCATCTTGCGGAGGTTCACTTCATCAGAAGAATAGCCCATGGTTTCGAGCGAGGCCTTGTAAAGGTTGTATGCAACTGCGTCGTTCCTCACGTTGCGGAGGTCGCCTTCTACAGGGAGGAGGTGCATGATGGTGAGGAATACGAAGCAGATCAGCGAAGCCTTGAGGAGCCCGAACAGGAATCCGCAAACGCGATTTGCCTTTCCGACAACCGTGCTAGAGATGGACTCACCAACGAGGTGGCCTATCAACGAGAACAGCAAGAACGGGACTAAAAAGCCGACACAGGTACAAATGAGGTGGGCTGCAAAATCTCCGAAGGCAAAGTTTCGCATGACGAAGTCACCGAATAAATCCTGGGCAAAGTATGCTCCGAGAATTGCGGCGATCCATGCGCACAGCCTAAAGATGCTGCTCAACAATCCGCGCCATAATCCGATGGCGCCAAAGATGAGCAAGCACGCAATGCATGCAATGTCTATCCAATTCATGGACTATTCCTCTAGGTCGCAAGCTGAATAGCAACAGATGCTACTGCCGCGACTAATACTCCAAGTATAAATCCTATTCCATACTTAAATGTAGTTTTTTGCGGCTTCGGAGATATAATCGAATCGATAGATTGTTCTTCGTTTACGGTATCGGCCCATTCTGCAATGTAGGGCGTCATGTCGCGCGGGTATTCCCTCATGAGGTCGGCAAGTTCGTTGGCGGCATCGCAGGCCGAAGACGGGCGCTTGCTAGCGCGCTTGTTCAGGAGTTTGAGTACGAACTTGCGGAGCGGTTTCGGAACGTCGTCCGGGAACACTTCCAGCTTGAATTTCATCTTGAGGATGTTTTCGCGGGTTTCTTCGAAGTCCTTGCCGCGGAAAAGGTTCTCGCCGATGAGCATTTCGCTTGCGATAATGCCTACGCTAAAGAGGTCGCTTGCGTAATTGACTTTTTCGCCCATGATCTGTTCCGGGCTCATGTAGGCGGCGGTACCGATGATGCAACCGGTCTGCGTAAGTTCACGGCCGATTTCGAGCGGGGTCTCGGTATGCGCAATGCCGAAGTCCAAAAGACGGACGCGACCGTCCTTGTCGATCATCATGTTGGCGGGCTTCAGGTCGCGGTGGGTCACGCCGTTGCGGTGGGCGTGGCTTAAGGCGCTCAGGAGTTCGTACAAAATCGTTTCGACGACCCAGACGGGCGGTCTCTTGTTCTTTAAAAGCAGGTCCTTGAGGCTTGATCCCTGAACGTATTCCATCGACATCGTGTAGTTGCCGTCGCTGTCTTTCCAGAGGGCGTACGGCTGGATGATGCTTGGATGGTTCAGATGGGCGAGGATGCTCCCTTCTTGCAAGAACCTCTTGATGTATTGGTCTTGCTGGTTCAAGTTCGAATGGAGCCTTTTTGCCACAACGAGTCGGTCGAGCGAAGGATCGCGGCAAAGCCACAAGCTTCCCATGGCCCCGCTGTTCAGGGCCTGGATGGGCTTGTATCCGCCGATTTTGGACGGGAGTTGATCCTTGACTTTTTTCCTGGATTGTGTTGCCTTGACCTCTTCCATGCTACCCTATATAGAAAAATTACTTCTTGTCGCTCAAGTAAATGCTCTGGTGCTTCGTTTTCGGATCCTGGTTGGGGTAATCCAGAATGTAGTGAAGTCCGCGAGATTCCTTGCGACGGAGGGCGGCGATGAGGATCATCTTGGAAACCTGAAGGGCGTTCAGGAATTCGAGGAAGTGCAGGTTTTCTGTTTCTTTGTTCTTGATGGCGGTGGCAACGTCGGCTTCGAGACCTTCGATGACCTTGAGACCCTGGTTGAGGCCTGCGACCGTGCGGACGATACCGCAGTGGGTCCACATCATGTCCTGGAGCATCTTCTTGCGCTTCTTCCAGAAGGCTGCCTTGGCAAAGCTGACGGTTTCCTTCTTGGACTTGGTCACGCTCAACTTTTCCTTGGCGATGCCGCTCTTTTCGATATCATCGACAGCGCGGATGGCAAAGACGACGCTTTCCAAAAGCGAGTTGGAGGCGAGACGGTTTGCGCCGTGGACGCCTGTTGCTGCAACTTCGCCGCAAGCGTAGAGGCCCTTGATTTCGGTGCGGGACCACGTATCGACGAGAACGCCGCCGCACATGTAGTGGGCTGCCGGGACGACCGGGATCCATTCCTTGGTGATGTCGATGCCTGCATCCATGCATTTAGAATAAATGTGCGGGAAGTGGCTCTTGATGTCCTTCGGTGTACGGCCAGAAAGGTCGATGAACATGTGGTCCTTGCCGAGGCGCTGCATTTCGCTGTGGATGGCGCGGGCGACGATGTCACGCGGAGCAAGCGAGTGGAGCGGGTGGACCTGGTTCATGAATTCTTCACCCTTGTCGTTCTTGAGAATGCCGCCGAAACCGCGGACCGCTTCGGAAATAAGGAACGGCTTCTTGAACTTGGGGGCGTACAAACTCGTGGGGTGGAACTGCATAAATTCGATGTCTTGGAGGGCGGCTCCTGCACGGGCGGCAATCGCCATGCCGTCGCCACAGCTATCGGGCGGGCAGACGGTGTACTGCCAAATGCGGCCTGCGCCACCGGTCGAGAGAATCGTGGCCTTCGCGTAGATGCTTTCGACTTCGCCAGTCTTCTGGTGGATGATCTTTGCGCCGACGCAACGCTTGGCCTTGCCTTCGCCTTGGCAGATCAAGTCCTTGATGTAGCAGTTCTCGAGGTAGTCGATGTTCTTTTGCTTGTGAAGTTCGCAGAGAAGCGCACGCATGATTTCTTTACCGGTGAGGTCTGCGGCGTGCAAAATGCGGTGGTGGCTGTGGCCGCCTTCGAGGTGAAGGTCGAACTGAGTCTTGTCCTCGGGGGACGGTGTGAATTGGACGCCCCACTTGACGAGCTGCTTGATGGTGGCGGGGCCACTCTTTGTGAGAATGTTGACGGGTTCCTTTTTGCAGAGGCCTGCACCTGCTTCGAGGGTATCTGTAATGTGGAACTCGAATTTGTCAGTTTTTTCAGTAACGGTGGCGATGCCGCCTTGAGCGTAGTTCGATGAGCCGTCCGGCTTTGCTCCTTTGGTTAAAATGACAACGTGAAAACCTTTTTCCGCTGCGTGGAGGGCTGCACTTAGTCCAGAAATGCCGGCACCCAGAACCAAAATATCGTACATGATAAAACTCCAAAGGAATTAGTATTTGTATATCCCATAAATAGAAAAAATAGGGCATTTCGGCATTATATTTGGCTTGTAATTTCGATAAAATAAAATGCAATAATTTTTTTTTGCTATTTTTTCGAGCGACAAAATTTTAATGGAGTTGTCCCTATGTTAACGTGGATTAATGAAAAAGCCAAGTGGGTAATTGTGATCTTTGCCGCGGGTATCGCCATCGGTCTTCTGGCCATGGACCGTGTTCCGAACCAAGGACATAGCTATCCTATCGGTGTCGTGAACGATACGAAGATCTCCTATAGCGATTTCGATTCTCGCGTAAAGATGATCGTGCAGAACCAGTATCAGAACCAGCACTTGGATGACGAGCAATACTCCCAGCTCCGTAACCAGGTGTTCTCGAGCTTCGTTCGTCAGGCCCTCTTTGCAGAACAGTTCGAAAAGGCCGAACTTAGAGCCTCGGTTGCCGAACTCAAGAACGAGTTCAAGCGCAATTCCGACGCTGTTCGTGCCCGCATGGTACAAGAAGCTCAGGCTCGCCTCTATGCCATCCAGCAGCAGGCAACTTCTCAGGAAGACCTGATCCAGCGCTCTCAGGCATACCTCGCTTCTCTCCCGAAGTTCCTCACGGACACGACCTTCAACAAGGCTGATTACGATGCTTGGATCGAAACTCCGGCTGCTTACCGCTGGACTTCCATGCTCATGCTCGAAGACGAAATGAAGAACAACACCATTCCGGCTCGCCAACTTCAGGCTCTGGTCGGTGCCTCCATTCATCCGACCGCTCTCGAAGCCAAGTGGACCGTGGAACGCCGCATGACCGACTACGAACTGCAGGTGGCAGTTGCTCCGAGTTCTGCATTTGTTGTGGACAGCAACTCCGTGGATAGCGTGATGGTGGCTGGTTACTTCAACGCCCACATCGACAGCTTCTTTGTCCAGAAGGACGTGGCTCAGTTCCAGTACGTTTCTCTTCCGGTCGAAGCTACCGCAGCTGATGACGCTAGCATCCGTGAATACGCCATGACGCTTTACTACCAGCTCACCGATTCTTCTGCCACGACGACTTTCGAAGACATGGCTCGTGTTTCTTCCGAAGACCAGGGCAGTGCTGAAAAGGGTGGCATCTTGAGTGATGACTTCGTTGGCCGTGGCACTTATGTGAAGCCGTTCGAAGACGCTGCTTTCGCTCTTGATTCCGGCAAGATTTCTGAACCGGTCCGTTCTCAGTACGGTTACCACATCATCAAGTCCTATGGCAATGTCAAGAATGCTAAGGGTGAAGTTGAAAAGGTGAAGGTCGGTCACATCCTCCTCACCGTGACGGCTTCTTCTAACACGATCGATAGCCTCGAAAAGATCCTTACGGGTATCAAGAAGGATGTCGATGCTGGTTCTGACCTTGTGACGGAAGCCAACGCTCGCGGTCTCGAAGTCAAGACATCTGAATGGGTTTCTCGCGATGCTAATATTGCCGCTCTCGGTTACATCAAGGGTCTCGCTTCCTTCGGCTGGCCGAACGAAAACCTCCCGGATGAAGACAGCGAAATCTCTAACGTGCTCAGAAACAACAAGTTTGTTGCCATCGCCAAGAAGGTCGGTACTTTCAAGGCTGGCGAACGTAGCCTCCCGCTCTACTACAGCGACATCAAGGAAACGCTCCTCAAGCAGAAGGCTGCCAAGGCTGCTGAAATCTACTTGAACTCTGTTGCCGCCCAGGTGAAGGCTTGGAACCCGGCTGACACGGCAACCAAGATTGAAAAGATTGAACTTGAAACCAAGAACTCTTCTGTAGACGGCTTTGTTCCGGGCTTTGCTTACGGTAGCGCCCAGGTGGCACGTGTCATTGGTAAGGCTAAGGTCGGTGAATGGACCGCTCCGGTTGTTACCGAAAATGGCGCCGTGATGCTCAAGGTTGCTTCCAAGAAGTCTCCGAAGGTTGAAGAAGTTGAAGAAGCCATCAAGCAGGATATTGAAAACACTAATCGTTTCGCTACGATGACTGCTTTCAATGATTACGTCACGACTCTCGAAGCTTCTACTCCGGTCAAGAGCAATCTCGACCTCTATTACAGAGACTAGAGTTTGTGCTTACGGCACAGTTATGAGTTTTGAGTTACTAGTTACTAGATTTTTCTAGTAACTAGCCCGAAGGGCAAAGTAACCATTAACTCAATAGCAAAACTAGTTGACGGAATATGCTTAATTTGCTATAATGTGCCGCACTCGCCCCCATCGTCTAGTGGCCTAGGACTCGGGATTCTCATTCCCGCAACAGCGGTTCGAGTCCGCTTAGGGGTACTAAAAAATCAACCGTAAGGTTGATTTTTTATTTTCCGCGAAACAGGGTACTAAAAACGACCAACTGAAAAATTGGTCGTTTTTATTTTCCGCGAAACAGGGTACTAAAAACGACCAACAGAAAAGCTGGTCGTTTTTATTTTCCGCCCCAAGGGCGTACTAAAAAAGCCTCGCAAGTGCGAGGCTTTTCGAATTCTTGGAGTTCCAGCTATTGCGGGACTCTTTCCATTACTTAATGGTGCTCGTCAAGCGGAATGCAAAACCGACATCGCTGATTTCGTTTCCACTATAGACGCTGAACTGGAGCTTGGAATTGGCGATTTTCTTGGCCCATGCCACAGTCCATGCCCAGTCATCGATCTTCTTTTCGTTCGTAAGTTCTTTGCGATTGTTGATGTGTTCCCATTCAACATAGAGGCTGCTCATGAGTGTGTTCATGAAGCAATCCTTACTCGGGGCGTATTCGGCACCGATGTAGAACGGATGGAAAGAACTGCCTTCTGTCATGTATTTGCTTTCAGATGCAACTTTGTTAGGTGCTTTAGCAAAGAGATGGTTTGCTTCATCCTCTGTATGAATGTATGCATATTCACCATAGAGACGCATGAAATCGAACGGCTTGTAGCTCAGGTAGGCGGCGTAACGATGGGTGAGAACAGCTGTGTTTTGCACGAGGTCGATAGCGTTGCTGCGGTATGCGAGCTTTAATTCGAGCGGGATATCGAACTTGATATCTTCTTCAACGCGGACATAACCCGTGTTGAACTTGTTGTCTCTTGTAGCGACCATGAAGTTGAAGTTGGAGTAACCTGTCTGCCAGCCGAATTCAATAGCGTTGTGGCTGTAATCGCGCATCCAGAGACCGCGTGCAGTGAGGTCCTTGTCGATGTATGTACCGAAGTGGGTAGACTGAGACCAGTCCGTCTTCCAGTGACCGACTTTGAGGTTCAACTTGAATGTTTCAAAATTCCACTTGTAGTTTGCCCAGTAGAGGTCTGCGAGAATTTTGTCGTAGCTCGTGGTCTTGCCATCGCCGTCCTTGATTTTGTTGCCGAACTGCGGGGCGAAAATGCGCAACATGACGAGAGCGTCGAAGTCTTCACTCTTGTACTGACCGCCGATGTTGGCACGGATCCAGTAGGAACTCAAGTTGTTGTCGTGGTCGGCAATCGTCCTAGTGGCCTGGGCCTGGACGTTACCCTTGAGACCGAATTCTCCGTCAGCGGCAAATGCTGCAGAACACATGCCTGCAACCAAAAGTGTGCTTGTGATTTTTTTGAAGTTCATTGTTTCTCCGTTCAATTTGTTCGGTTGCAAATCTAGAAATATCAAGAAAATAATTAAAGATTTAATTTGAAACTTTGCTATCAATTTTTATTTTTGGCTTGCAAAAATATATCCATTGGAGTTGAAGAATGAGAATGATTTCACGCATTGCCCTTTCGGCTATGGTGGCGGTTTCTTTTGTATCTGCTGGTAAACTTGCCCCGAACAAGACTCATGCCGTGCTGAACATCACCTATACGAACAACGAAGATGTTCCGCATGCGAAAAAGAAGCTCACGTTTGTGGGCCAGAAAAGCGGTAAGAAGGTTGTCGTTACTACGGACATGTATGGCGAAGTGAGCTTCCTTATTCCGCGTGAAGATACCTACACGATCCTTTGCGAAAGCTTGACCGGTCCGTTTGAATGTGGCGAAACTCCGTATGTGTCGCGCACTGCAAGTACGGGTGGAATCACGGTCGTGTTTGACGATACGCGTTCCGAACTCACGGGTGTAACGTTCAAGGCCGGCAGCGCAGAACTTGTTCCGAGTTCCTTGAAAACGCTTAACGCCGCCATCGCAGGCCTCAAGCGCAATCCGAAGGCAAAGATTGAAGTGGAAGGCCACACGAGTAGTGATGGTTCCGCTGAACTCAACCAGAAACTCTCTGAGGAACGTGCGAACAGCGTCCGCGATTACATGATTGAAAATGGTATCGAAGCCGAACGCGTGACTGCCGTGGGTTACGGCCCGAGCCGCCCGAGAGAAAGCAATGCGACTGAAGCTGGTCGTCGTGCTAATCGCCGCATTGAACTTCGCGTCTTGAATAAGGACGAAGTAAATTTCGGTGACGAATAGTTTGTTGCAGAATCGACACTTAAAAGAAAAAGCCGCTTTCGAGCGGCTTTTTCTTTATACGGCGCGGATTCCGTCTTCTTCGATGACGATTTTCCCTTCGCGGAAGAGCGTTCCGATGATTTTCTTGAACGTCTTCTTGGACATGCCGAATTCGCGACGGATTGATTCAGGATCGCTGTGGTCGCCGTAGGGGAGGAATCCACCAGCGGTTTCGAGCTTCTGCAGAATAGCATTCGGGCTTTCGCTGTGCATTACGCCCTTGTATCCAATTGGAGTCAAGTTGAGCGTAATTTTTCCGTCGCTTGTGAAGCGCTGGATAAATCCAGGCATCGTATCGCCGATGTAGATGCGTTCCATGCCGGGCGTCATCATGAGGCGGCCCGTGTAGCGGTAATCGACGAGGCAGTCGACGTAATCGGGCGTGACTTCGTAAGCGGCGAGTTCAACACGCTGGCCGATGTGCAAGTCGTTCGTGTCCGGATCGATAAAGCTCTTGATTTTTTCTGTGGCAACGACACGTCCGCTCTTTTCGTCTTCGAGCACAAAGACGACGCAACGGTCGCCCTTCTGCAATTCGCCGAGCTGCTGTTTGAAGGGGAGGAACAAGTCCTTGTTCAGGCCCCAATCCAAGAATGCGCCAAAGCGGTTGACTTCTTTGACTGTGAGTACGGCGAATTCGCCCACCTGGGCAAGCGGCTTGTCGAGTGTGGCGATGGGACGGTCTTCGGAGTCCGTATAAACAAACACATCGATGATTTCGCCTTCGACGAGCGTGAATTTGTTGCGGTTGCCGGGGAGGAGTACGCTTCCGCCGGTTTCAAGTTCGAGGTAGTAACCTTGCGGGGTGATGGATTCCACGCGAGCGCGGTTGATTCTTCCAAGTTCCATAATTTGCCTTTCCGTTCAATTGATTTTTCATTGTCACCCCGGACCGTCATCCTGAACGGAGTGAATGATCCTGTGACCTTTCATTGTCACCCCGGATTTATTCCGGGGTCACCTTTAAATATAACTATTGCTTTATTCCGTTGGCAGAACCTTGCAATGCCTAATGAATCGGAGCGTTTCTTTTTCGCCCTTATTGGCAAGCATTTGCAACAAGAACAGTAATTTTTTATAGGTGGTCTCCGTCATCTTCTCGTGAGCGGTGCTTTTCGTCAAGTAGAGGAGCGGAGCTTCTTGTGTGTAGGTTTCTTTGTTGTACGTCTTGGAGGCGGCTACGCGGTCGCAGAACATCTCCTTGATGTAGCGGTCGGGCATGTCCATCGGCACGATTTTCTTGGTCTTCATATCATAATCGTACCAGAATTCAAAGTGGTGCTTGTTGCGCCCCTTGTGGTGCATCCATGCGAGGCTCATGCCCGTATCGCGGCGTTCGCCGTTGTTCGGCGATTCCTTTCCCGTATAGTACCTTGCGCCTGGAATGAATTCCGTAGGGCTGTACTTCGAAAGGTCGTGCAGCAAACCTTGCAACCCGATACCCGCTTTAAAACAAAGTCTCATGACTTCATTCTTGTGCTTGGTAATCGTGATAAAGTGACGTATCGGGTGCATGTTTGAGCTTGTGAGGTCGCGCTGAAGCGCTTTGAGCACGCTTTGCTTTGAGGTCGCCTTGTTGCACAAGGCTTGAGATTATGAAGTTTGTTCAATCTGCTTTAAAGCTCATAACCCCATACCTCAAAGGGCGTAGCCCGCCCTCATACCTGTTTTACTTCTTCTTCGTCTTCTTGGTTTCAAGCCATTCGTCGAAGGTAATGCTGCGGTCCACAACACCATTCGGCGTGAGTTCCAAAACGCGGTTGGCGACAGTTTGGACAAATTCATGGTCCTGAGAGCAGAAGATGACCGGGCCCTGGAATGCCTTGAGACCGTTGTTCAAAGCGGTGATGGCTTCCAAGTCGAGGTGAGCCGTCGGTTCGTCGAGGAGCAAGCAGTTCGCGTTCGAGAGCATCATCTTCGAAAGCATGCAACGCACCTTTTCACCACCGGAGAGCACGTTTGCGCTCTTGAGGGCTTCTTCGCCGGTAAAGAGCATACGGCCGAGGAATCCGCGGATGAACGTTTCGTCCTGTTCCTTGCTGTACTGGCGCAGCCAATCCACGAGGGAGAGGTCCGTCTTGAAGTAAGCGTCGTTGTTCTTCGGGAAGTAGTTGTAGCTGATGGTGTTGCCCCACTTGAGCACTCCATCCGGAGCCTTGATTTCTTCGGCAATGAGCTGGAAGAATGCCGTCTTGAGTGTGTCGTATTCACCGACGAGAGCGACCTTGTCCTGGTTGCCGAGCGAGAAGTCGAATCCCTTGCAGACGATGCCGTCGCCGCCATCAACGGTGGCGTTCTTGACTTCGAGCACGATCTTACCCGGTTCGCGGTCCATCTTGAAGTTCACCCACGGGAACTTACGGCTCGATGCCGGCATTTCTTCGAC
>Ga0265299_10003567_pt1 | contig 15074 bp, 18 predicted proteins | sample AusTroGonzalo_MG_4_FD_193485 | JGI IMG/M metagenome (GOLD analysis project Ga0265299, IMG submission 193485) | Bovine rumen microbial communities from tropical cattle in Woodstock, Queensland, Australia - Gonzalo_02 | ecosystem: Host-associated > Mammals > Digestive system > Stomach > Rumen ... | reverse complement strand
TACCTGCTGAAGCCTGAATCATGTGTGCGTGGTCCTGCATTGAAACAGGGCGAAAACCTGCTTTCTGCAAGCGTGGAGTTCTCGCTTGTGGACCGTTTCTCGAAATATTCCGTATATGGAACCGGCCGCAAGAAGGTTGTTGGTGAGGCGTCCGATTCCGATGTGGTCCGGACACGTCCGATGATCATTGTGGACTCGAATTCCGTAGACAAGGAGCATGTGCAGGCCCGAGCGGATTGGGAGTGTAAGGTGCGCAAGGCGAAGTCGATGAAGTTCAGCGCGAGCGTGAGCGGTTGGTCGCATTCTGGAGGGCTGTGGGCTCCCGGCATTGTCTGTTCGCTTTTTGCCCCGGAGGCTTTTGTCGAGACGCCTGTCGACCTTCTCGTTTCGTCGGTAGAATATTCCTGGGGCTCTTCCGGCTCGGTGGGGAACCTGACGCTAGTCTCTCCTGACGTGTATGCTCCGCAGCCCGAGTCGAAAAAGAAAAAGGCCAAGAAGGGCGCGAAGTCTGACCCGTGGGCATCCGTGAAGAAGGCGGTGAGTGGCAAATGAATCTAGGCAATGTTCTTGACCCTATCTTGAGCCGATTGCGCCTGATTGTGGGCCGCTGCACGGTAATCGCCAGCAAGTATGTTTCCGGCGAGTTGGAAACCGATGTAGAACTCATTGCCGGCGAAAAACGGCGCGGTGTAGAGTTTGTGCAGCAATACGGTTTTTCCAGCCGCCCGAAGGGCGAGGTGGACGGCATTGCGCTGTTTATCGGCGGCTCTCGCGAGAACGGCGTTGTCGTGGCCACGCATAGCGACTTTCCAGAAAAACTCGAAGAGGGTGAAGTTGCGGTCCATTCGCCTTTTGGCCAATATATCTGGCTTAAAAAGGACGGCTCGATCGTTGCGAAGCCTACCAACGGAAAATCTTTCCTGATTGAAGGTGCACTCGATGTGAGGGGGCATGTTTTTGCTACAGATGAAGTCGCTGCAAAATGCGTTGATGCTGCAGGCACGTTCGTCAATGCCGCTGCCTACAACTTGAGCACTCACAAGCATGGTTCCGCGATGGGCCCGACCACTCCGCCCATTCCGGGGCCCTAAAAAAGATGTTCCAAAAACGGCCTTAATGTGTTATAGGTCGTTTATTTTTGTGATGTGAGCGACCTTGCTTTACATCGCAGAGAAGATGGCTGTTTCGACCTTGCTTTCAGCGAGGCCGACAACGATTTGCTTACTACCGACAGCCTCGAAAACGTCGTCATCATATCCATCGGGACGTATGCCCGCGAGCGCAATCTTGGCAAGGTGGCGAACCTTTCGCCGGTTGTCGGCGGTTGGTGGGGTGACGCCCTTGATGAAAAAGGAACGCTCGGCGGATACCTTTACGAAGCGTTTCCCGGAAAACTTACCGACGCTACGGCACGCCAGGTCGAGACGCTTGTCGTCGAGGCTCTTTCGTGGATGGTCAAGGACGGCGTGGCGAAATCCGTGAAGTGCAAGGCCGAAATTGTCGACAAGGAAACGATGTCGATTGAAATCACTATTGAACAGCCTGACAGCGAGAATGTCGCGCTGCTTTACGAAATCAAGTGGAAGGCTACCAATGGAATTTAAGAGTTTGCAGGACCTTGTCCGTATTGTCGAGAATGCGATGGCCGTCCAGTTTTACGGCCAGTCCAGCACGCTCCGCAAGGGCGTGCTGAAGGTGCTTGCGCACGTGATTGGCGCGATGCTCTACATGATGACGCTAATCGCGAAAAGGATATGGAAAAACAGGTTCGTGACGACTTGCGATGTTTCTGCGCTTGACGGTTTCGGCGCTGAATACGGGATCCCGCACAAGGCTCCGGCGAATGCTTCCGGAAAAGCCGAAGTGACGCTTGCCGACGGCACGGAGTCTGTCGAGATTGAACAGGGAACTGCGCTTATCGACCCGGTGACGAAAAAGGAATACGAGGTGATTACGACCACTACTGTGTCGGCTTCGAACCTGTTTGTGCCGGTCGCCGCAATCCATTACGGTGCAGATTCTGATGTCCTGGCTGGTGCTGAACTTGAATTTCGCGATTCCGATGTGGAAGGCGTCGAGTCCATTGTTTCTGCAGGTATTGTCGGCGGCAAATTGGAAGGCGTAGAAGTCGATGGCGAAGTTCAGGTGTGGGGCGAACTTGCGGAAGAATACCGTGCAAGGCTTATCAACCGCATCCAGAACCCTCCGCATGGCGGTGCCGCGAACGACTATTGGCAATGGGCCATGAGTTTCACTTATGTAAGCGATGCGTATGTTTTCGCGAACACTCCGAACTCGAACTCCGTTACGATTGCGCTTGCGAATTATTCTGCGAATGACTTGAGTGTGAGTGCCGACCAGGTTACCGAAGTTTCTGACTATATAAACGACGACTCGCGCAGGCCGATTACTGCGGACGTTCGTGTTCTTGGCGTTACGGCCGTAAATGTTGGAATATCTGCACGCCTTGACCCGATGAACGAGTCGGTAAAGGAAAGCGTCGTCTCGTCTATCAAGCAGTATCTGCGCGGAATTGGCCCTGGGAAAACGGTTGACCTTGCGCAGATGTCCGTAGATATCCAATCGAACTCGACTGCGAACCGATTCTCGATTACGTCCGCGACTAAAGACGGGTATTCCGTGACATCGCTTGAATTCGCCGTCGATACTTCCGATGCAGATCCGGAAAACTGGATTGCTGAAATTGCGAAAGTAGACGACGCAGATATTGTTCTTGAGAATTGGAGTGAGTAGCGATGGATACCTGGCAACTCCCCAAGAGAACCGAAGATGATTTTCGCCACGCACAAGTCGGGCTGATGCCTCGCGGTTTTGCGTGGTTCTTGGGGATTGCTGGAAACTGGTGGAAACTGTTTACCGCTTTTTCTAGCGGTTTTTCTGCCGTTTACCAGATGCTTTGCAACCTTGTCCGCGAGATGTCGCCATACACGACAACGTCATTGACTGATTGGGAACGCGAACTTGGTCTCCCGAAAAAAGGGCTTGCGTTCGATGGCGATGCGCTGCGTAAGAGTGAAATCATCCGTATCGCCCGCAAGATGGGTGGCTGCAGCAAGGATTACATCAAGTCCATCGCTGAACTGTTCGGCCTTGAAGTCGATGTCTTGGAATATTGGAAAGAAGATGAACGCAGTGCGTTTGATGGTATAGACTTTGGAGACCAGGACCCGAACTTTTTTGTAATTGTGCGGTCTGACATTGGCGTGATAAATCTTACCTACGCCAGGTGCAGTGGCGGTTACAGTGCCGAAGACGAACTTGCCTGCGACTGCAATTCGAGGCTGATGGACTTTGGCGATTCTAACTACGAGGCCGTGCTTACAAGCATAAGTCCGGCGCATGTAAAAATGCTTTTTGTCTATGGAGGTTCGTGATGCAACGAATTTCGACTGAACCTGATGGAGTATTCAAGAACGGTGTTCCGGGTGTGCAACGCGGGACAAAGTTTAATGCTGAATGGTGCAATGCCGTCCAGGAAGAGCTTGCAAACTTTATCGAGACGGCCGGATTGACGCTCGATGGGGATGACTCGGAGCAACTTTGGAAGGCGTTGATTGCTGTGTTTGCTGCGGGCATATCGATTGGCGATTCTACGGTGCATGGGTCTGGCAGCGGTGCGAATTCTTCTGCTACGCTGAATCATGACAAACTTGGTGTCGCTGCGACTGGCGATGTCGCTGCTGAACTCCACGCAGAATTTGTCAAGTTTATCCGTGGTCAGAAAACCGCGCAAATCGGCACGAAGATTGTTGAGAACAATATTGTCGTTACTGTAAACGAGATTATTGAATTCGCGAAAAACGCCATTGTCAAGAATTTGCTTCACGTCAATGGTAACGCCATTTTTGATCTGGCTGTAGAAATTGCTGGCGCTTTGAGCGTCAACAGCACCGTCCGTTCCGAAGGTGGATTTTCCGGAAGTATTTCCGGCCGCACTGGCGAAAATGCGAATTTCCCGCTTATCAGGGCAGACCAGATTAATGCTCGAACCGCAAACGGCGAGATTTCGCTGGGTAGCGTCCTTTCCGGGCTGTTCAAGGGAACGATTACCGGTTTTGTAAATGGTTCCTGGATTCCGGGTGAGAATGCGTATTTCAAGCGTGCTGCAGATACGATATATCCTATTGTCGAAATGGACGAATTGCCTGACGGCGCTATTGCGGTGTTTTACAATGCGCCTAGTGGGGCATCCTATGTCATTTCCTGGCGTGATATGGATTATTCCGCGAGGGTGAAGACGGTCAACAGCGGCACTCCATTCGTGTTCATGAAGAAGAAGAATTCTTCGGACCAGGATTGTGGCATGCTGCTCGCTGTCGGTGACGCCGGAGGCTCTCCGTGACCTACGATCAACTTGTAAAGCAGTTGACGGCAGACCTCCAGGAAGCGGGCCAGAAGAATATCAGCCCGCCTGCCAGCATGAGCGATGCCGAAGCCCGCGACTGGTCGATGGGCAACGTCGCCGAGGCGATAGCGAAGGCTATTCGCGATGGCCTCGTTTTCGACATCAAGGGCTCCGCGACCGTTGCGGAACTGAACGCCATGCCGCTCGACCAGCGCGAAGATGGCAACATCTGGGCTGTCAAGGACTCCGGGCTTCTCGTGAACCCGGAGGGCGAACCGCTTGCCGTGACTGCAGGCGATCTCGTGATGTGGGCGGGCGATACGTGGTCCAGGATTTTCCACCTGGACCTCACCGGATACGCTACCGTCGAACAGTTGAATGCCGCAGTCGCTGCGCTCACGGCCGCAATAAACAACGCTGTTGCGACCGAGAAGGCCCAGCGCGAAGCCGCGGATGCTACTGAAAAGTTGCAGCGCGAAGCCGCCGATGCAGCTCTGCAGGCTGAAATAAATCAGCGTGCTCTCGATGTAGAATTTGATTCTGACGAACTTGTATTCACGAAAGGAAGGATGGTAGTCAATGGCTAGACCAAACGATGCCACCAGGCGAATAACTATTACGATTTACGATACCGACGGCACGACCGTCCTCGGTACAACTACCCGCACGATATATGCTGCGGGCCTTTGGAATACGCAGACAATCGCCATTACGGGTGACGTTGTCGGTCAGGGAACTACCGACTTCGCTGATGGGGCCGGCCTTACGTTCGGCGTCACGCTGCAGGCAGATACCGTTGGCGAATCGCATCTTAAAGTCGGCGCTGTTACACTGACTAGGATTTCGTCGAGCGCGATGACAAACAACGCCGTGGCTGGTGATACGAAGCTTATCACCAGCGGTGGTGTCCGCAATGCCATCGATAATGCGCTCGCGGCTCTCGGCGTTCCTTATGGTCCGAAGACTGTCGACGAAATTAACGCGCTAACCGATATTCCCGTCGGCTCCACGGTTCACGTCGTCGCTGGCGGCACGGCTACCGTCATTACTGACAGTTACCCGTCCGGAGGCATTCAGGCTCGTGTCGGCATGGACCTCAAATACCATGTTTCCGGGTCTGTTCACGGTTGGTATTCTCTTGATGGCGAATTCAAGCAGATCCAGCCTGCCGTCACGCCGTCCGATTTCGTCGACGGTGGAACGAGTACAGACTTTACGTTCGTTTCTTCCGTTGTCCAGGACGCAAACGGCGATATCACCGTCACCATCAAGACGCTTCCGCTCGCTTCGCCTAGCGGAACAGGTGTCGCGGGCAATGCGGGGCTCATGAGTGCGGCCGACAAGGCGAAAGTGAACGACCTTGACAACGAAATCACTGCAAGCGATGTGCAGGCGGCCTGGGATGCCTGGACCCCGTCGACATAAAAGGAGTATTATATGGCAGAATGGTTGAATAAATATGCTAACCAGAGTGCGTATGACGCCGATACGCGTCCGGGGCACGCCGAAGTCTCTCTCATCGAGTCTCCGAAGCACATTGTCTACGGTGGCGTAAATGTGGAGCGCCCGCAGTCGAACCCGATGGTCGGCGATGCGCTTTATCTTGATTCTGATGGCGGCAAGCACTTTATTGCTGGTAGTTCGCTTACGACTACGTCAATCCCTTCCGGGTGGAAAGCTGCCGGCGTTGTTGCCTGCAGGGAAGGTGGTAAGGTGTATATCCTCGACCACCACGACAGCGGAACGATGACGTTTACGCAGGGCTGGATTCACGGCATTCTCGGGATGGCTCTTTCCGGAACGCAGACGATTACTTTCCAGCAGTTCAACGGCTCCGCGAATGCGGAAGTCGGGACGTTTACCACTACTGCGACATCTCTTGCCGATTTTACCGAGGAACTTGACGAATGGCTGCGCGGATCGGGCCACGATCCGAATGGCTACAACTGGCATGCCGAACTCTTGACCCAGGAAGATGGCTCCAGCGTATGTGTCGTTATTTCTGACACGATGTCTCGCTGGGAACGCTCGAATTCCATAGTCAAGTCTTCTTCTCCGACCGGAGTTTCTGGTGCTATGTATGCCTGGAACCTTGTGGGTCAGACTACTAACTATCAGTCTGTATTACGCGAAAATGGCGGTAAAGGAACTAGACCTGGATGCAACTACGACCGACTTATCGAGTATTACAGCTCGAATGCCGGTACTAGCACTCCGACTGCGCAGGTTCCTGTCGATAGCGGTTCCGAAATCATGAACCTCGCAACCTACCGAGACAGCCAGTATTGTTCTAATCTCCGCGCAAAATATGGCGAGGGTGAGACGGGATGGCGCAAGTACATGGAGTCTATCATGATGGTGTGGCCGACTCGAAACGGTAACGCCTGGAACATGTACGGCACCGGCAAGAGCCTTACGATGCGCATGGCTGCTTTCCAGCACAAGAACAAGTCCGGCACTCTCGGCGACTCCTTCAAGGCCGCTGCATGGGCCGCAAAGACGCCCACCAGGAACAGCCTTCCGGCTTCTGCCGGCCTTGCCTACGGCGACTGGTATATGCCCGATATCGTCGAGATGAAGAAGATATTCGGCTCGTGGAGTACGTCCGCAAGCGGCACGCAGGTCCAAAAGACGCTCGGCCTGCTCGGCGCAAGCGCTGACGCCCGCTCGTTGGCTGTGGCTCGTTGGGTTCCCGCGCGTTATGGCGGCAATAGCGCATGGGTGTTGAATCTTACGGGCACCTTCTACTACAGCACCTTCACTTACTCCTATAGGGGGGTCGCGGTCGCGCTCTTGGAACTCTAATTTCAACCTTGGCGCGGCCTTTAAAGCCGCGCCTAATAAAGGGACTCATGGACCAGCAGGCAAAAGAAAAGCTCGCAACGCAGCCGAACATCTATGTCGACTGCAAGATGCTTCTCGGGCGTCTCTACGACATCCGGTGGAAGGTGCCGCGCCGCGACAGGGCATACCTGTTTAACGATTTGCTGATTCCTATTTCCTTGGCCCTGATTACGCATTTCCGCAAGGCCTACAAGTTCCGCGAAGAACGCCTCAAGGAAATCGACCTGTTTCTTTTCGAGTTCTACCGTTTTGAGGAACTGATTGACCTTGCGTCATCGAAAAAGATAATTAACGAAAAGCAGACTGCTTCTATCCTGGAATATCTAGTCAGGATCAGGAGCAACATGGATAAATGGAGGAAAAGTTCTAGGAAGGCTAGGTCGAACGCCGCGTCAAACGATGGCGACGTTCCCGAAAACAAGGAAAGTTCAAGAGGAGGCGACGGATTCATATAATCCAGTTTTGGCAGTGCGCCTTGTAGACTCGCCCGCTCGTTGGCTGTGGCTCGTTGGGTTCCCGCGCGTTATAACAACAATAACGCATGGATATTGAATAATACGGGCAACTTCAACAACAACAACTTCAATAACAACAATAGGGCGGTCGCGGTCGCGAACTTGATGCTTTGTTTTCCGTTGGAGTGTGCTTATGGTAAAGTTAGAAGACATGGTTACGGTTTACTACAAGGCCCGTGCAAACAAGCGCAGGTCTCGTGACGCCGTTCGCTTTGAGATGGATTTCAAGGCCGGTCTTCTGCAGTTGTGGAGGTCTGTCAACGAGCGAACCTTCACGGCGCATTCCAACTATGCCTTTGTAGTCAGGCGTCCGAAACCTCGCGAAATTTTCGCGACGGTCATGGAAACGCGGATCATCCATCACTACATCGACTGGCGCATGCGTCCGATATACGAGAGTGTCCTTTCCGACCGGAGTTTCAATAACCGTAAGGGAAAAGGCCTGCATGCCGCCATCAAGACTTTCCGTGACGATGTTCGCGAACTGTCCTGCAACTATACGAAGGATGCCTGGTGCATCCATCTCGACCTCAAGGGATATTTCCCGAACGCCGATGTCGAAATTGCGCTTGCGCAACAGCTTGACCTCATCGAGCGTTATTACGAAGGCGAAGACAAGGACGACCTGAAGTACATGATGGAAGTCTGCATGCGTGCCGACCCGGCGCGTCATTGTAGTGTATTTGTCCCGCGCTCGAACTGGGATGTAATCGCCCCGGAAAAATCGCTGTTCAACAAGCCTACGGGCACGGGCGGCGCAATAGGATTTCTATGCTGGCAAAACGCGATGGGCCTTTATATCAACGATGTCGTGAAGTGGCTGCAGTCGCACGAATTCATGCGTGTTGTCGTGTTTGTCGACGATATCTATATTGTCACGGCCGACAAGCCGAAGGCGCTTGCGATTATTCCGGAACTGCGCGAACGCCTTGCTGCGCTGAAGGTTCGCCTGAACGAAAAGAAATTTTACTGTCAGCACTACAGCAAGGGAATAATGTGTCTTGGCTCGATGCTCAAGTTCGATCGGATTTACACTTCGAACAAGACTACAAAAAGCGCGTTCTACAGGTTTTCTACCGCGCGTGTGCGTGGTCCGCTGAAGTACGTGCTGCCGAACATGCTGGCGTCTGTAAATTCTACGCTCGGGATATTTTCCGGAAAGACGTCTTTCAAGGTCGTTTCGAGGCTCCAGGAATGCGTAAACCGCAGCCTCGGCAAGTTCCTTGAATTGAAGCCGGGAAAGCAGAGTTTCATTATACGAGAAATGTTTAAACGTGATTTAAGGAGGGTAGCCTGATGGCATACTTCAAGAATGTGGCGATGAATAAACTCATCGACCTTGTACGGACCGCGATTTCGCAAATAAGTTCGACAGATACCGACCATGCGCAAGTGACTGCAGAAGCGCTTGTCGACCTTAACGCAAGGCTGGAAGCGCTCGAAAACGCCGAAGCCGAAGACTACGGCAATATAGTCGCGGAATCTATCGACCTTGTCGAGTTCCCGATGATTGCCGGGGCTTCTACAGTGCTCTTCGGGTCCAGCGCTCCGGCGTCCGCGCCTGATTTTGCGTGCCAGATCTATATCGACACGACGAACAACGTGCTCTATATCGCGAGAGGCAATTCTGCCACAACCGACTGGAAGGCTGTCTTGATGGACTCCGCGAGAACGACGACTATCGCTGCGGCGAGTAGCGCAAGCGATGCGAAGGTGCCTACCGAAAAAGCCGCGAGAACTGAACTCGACAAGAAAGCCGACAAGAAAGTTCCTGCCGCGACCGGCAACATCGCGACACTCGATGCGAATGGAAACCTCGCTGATGGCGGCAAGAAGATTTCTGACCTCGTTCTCGATAGCGACCTTACCGACTGGGACGTTGCAAGCCTCAAGACCCTCTGGGATAACGCTCCCGACACACCGATCATTCCAACCTAAGGAGATGCGAAAATGGCACATACTGGTAAACTTACAACGAGCTCCGGCTGGACCGCGATTTTCTCCTGGATAAAGGCTCTCGTGGCCACGAAACACGACGCGACTTTGAGTGTAACCAAGGACGACTACGTTGCGTCCGTTACGGCCGGCAACGGTGACCAGGCAGGCGACCTCAAGATTAGCATCACTATGGGCGAAGCGGTGAAGGATGTCAGCTGATGGCTCACAATGGAAAACTCACGAATTCGTCCGGATGGAATGCGATATTCTCCTGGATTAAGTATGCCCTGACCGGAAAGCGCGACAATACGCAGGCCGTGCAGGATACGGAAGTGTCCGCAGAATCCCTTGTCGACCTGAACGCCCGTGTCGAAGCGCTTGAGTCGGCTTTGACCTCGCTAGGAGCCGAGGCTGATAAAGTTGATTACAAGATTGTCCAGAAGGCGGTTGCAAATCCGTCCGTTCCGTCGAGCGGAACAACTACTGCGACGTCTTTTATATCTGCAATAACGCAAAACGAAAACGGAGAGATTGTTCCGGAGCGGAGAAACATTCCTACCGGTTCCGCTTCCGTCGCCGGTATCACAAAAGTCTACACATCTACCGGCAATAGTACCGACGGCACAATGACCCGTCAGTCTATTACCAACGCGCTTGCGGGCAAGAGCGATACCGGGCACACGCACGATGATCGCTACTATACCGAAACAGAAGTCGATGGTTTTCTTGCCGACAAAGCAGAGCAGGTCGACGTTACAAACTATACGTCGTATTCTGATATTACGGCGATAATTTCTGCCGGAAACATTCCTTTCTGCTACCATACAGTCGGCAATGGCGCTGCAAAGCTCCAATACCAAGGGACATCCGTTTCTTTTGGTGTACCTCCCGATGTGTCGCTTGTCTTCGCTGGCGTGTTTGGCGGCGTTGTTTACGAAAAACGTTTTTACAGCACGGCTTCGTCTTTCTCGACAGTTACCGAGACTCCGATTTTCAGTACCGACCGCGTAGCCGGTTCCAGCGAGTCTTCGTCGTGGACTACTGATGATACCAACGTGCCGACCAGGGCGGCAGTCGAGGAGAAGATTTCGAATGCGATGTCTGGCGACATTGGCGGTTTTCTCGGTTCCTGGACTCCCATCGGCGTGCAGTATTACCAGAACAGCAACGACTTCAAGAAGGGCGACTGGGTATCTATTACCGAGGCTGGCAACGTCGCGTATTACAGGAATAACGACCGCACGCAATCCTACACGACGTTTGCAGTCAACGCTGGCGACGACATCTACTGGACAACGAGCGGCGAATTCCAGAAGAAGCCGTCGACGGCCCTGCAGATTTATCCGATAACAAATCTTGCAGACTGGAACGACCTGACAAATACCGGGCTTTATCAAATCGCATCGCAGGCAAGCAACGTTGCCCATGGGCCAGGTAGCGGAAGCGGCGGGCGAATTGCATGCTATGTCGCCGTGACTAATGGGCGCATTATACAACTCGCCATTGCTGGCCATTTGTGGCGTCGTCAATCCGATAATAACGGAGGATTTTCGAACGCGTCATGGGAAGAGATTGCGTTTTCGAGCCAGGTTTATAGTTACGTTGCGAAAACGGGAACCTACTCTGAATCTTCTAATCCTTTCGCGCTTAAAGATTATGTTGATACTTTGTCGACGAACATTCCGAAATCGCGCTTGGACCAGAATGTTCAGAATTCTCTCACGAGGGCGGACAATGCGCTTACCGGAGACCCGGTTGGCATAACGAATGGCAGCGGCGTTACGTCAGCGTATCGCGGCGCGATTGTGTTCATCCTTTTTACCAATAGTGATTTCGTTGTTCATGGTAGTGGCGGACCTGTTATTTCTGGTGCTACTGTTGGCGGTAAATTATGTATCAATCCGAAGTGGCTCGTTGAATACAAAATAAATTCCGGCGACCGCAAGGATCATCAACTATATGCCGTGCTAAATGCTTCTGGTAGCGATTTTGTCCTAACAAAGGGTATTGATTCAAGTTCTGCTAGTGCCGCGGATCATGTCTTGGTGAAAAATGAAAAAATAGAGTTCTTTGGCTGCTATGGCGGTTCTTCTACGCTTCAGAATTCCGATTATTATCTGATAAATTATTAGTGGAGGCTGTTTTATGGATACTCAAATTATAGCGGGCATTGCGGCGATTCTTCTTGCGATAGCAGGACTTATCACGGCCGTGGCGTCACGCATCAAGAGTAGCGGTGAAGTCGAAGCGGTCAAGCATGACCGCGAACAAACAAAACAGGAACGCGATATGAAAATTGCGTTGCTTGAACAGGAATGCAAGTTTCTGCGCGGGCGTCTTGATGAAGGCCAGGACCGGTTTGACAAAATCGATATCGAAGTAAAATCCATGAATGAAAAATTCAGCGGGCGCATGGAGACGATGAACGAAAAGTTGACGACAGTCATCACGCAATTAAACACGATGATAAGCATGCAGAAAAAAAGCCATACACCGGAGAACAGGCCGCTATGACGAAACGGAAACTGCACGAGTACGGGCTGAAGGTTCTCGGCTTTGAGCTGACGCAGCAGGGGCGAGATATCCTTAATGGATTGAAGATTAACAAGAAGCGTCGCTACCCGTTCGACGTTGTCGTTGAGGGCTACATCTACACTACGCAGGGCGTGCTGCATTTCCGTTCGGAGCCTGGATTTGAGTGCGATATGCGGAGCGGGCCGAAGATTATCGATTGGTATGTGCCAAACCTCGGGACGCTTGCGGAACGCCTCTGCTGGCTTGTTCACGACCTGAATGGCTACGGGCTGGACTTGTGCTTCGAGGATACAAATTTGCTGCTCTTTGTCATGCTGCGAGATTTGGCGGAGTATTATTATCTGAAGGCAAAACTTGTGCAGGCGGGTGTATCGATATCGAAGTCGTGGTATGGTGAACCCAAAGAGGGCGACTGGTGTCGCAAAAATATTGGTAAAGTAATTACCGAATGGAAGCCGAAATGAACTGCCCGGAACTAAAGAAAATGTTTTCCGATAGGGAAATTAAGGAAATGCGCGAGATATTCACGCGAAACGATACAAAATGTTTAAAAAGTGACAAAAAGTCGAGGAAAATCAAGAAATGACGCTCTCTGAATATGCCTTGAAATTTGTGGGCCGTCCTTACATTTGGGGCGGCGATGGTTCCGGAAAATGCGACGGCGGCTTTGACTGCAGCGGCCTCGTGCTCGAATGCCTGTGGGCTCTCGGAATCCTGCCGAACGGCGACCTGACCGCCCAGGGCATCTATGACATACTATACGGCCAACTGATTTGGAGCACTGTCGAACGCGGCAAGGAAAAGCCCGACGACATACTCTTCTTTGGGAAAGATGGCAAGCACATTACGCACGTCGCAATCGCAATCGGCAACGGCCTGATGGTCGAGGCGGGTGGCGGCAGTAGCAAGTGCAAGATTGCCGCGACATCGACCGGCATGGTCCGCGTGCGCCCGATATCCTGGCGCAAGGACCTTGTCGCAGCATTGAGGGAATGATGAACTACGGACTCCCGTATAAAGGCTCGAAGAATACCATTGCGGAACAGCTCGTGAAGGCGTTGCCGCGTGGCAACAAGTTACTCGATGCCTGCTGTGGGGGGGGGCAGTCCTTATGGCTGCCGCGATGTCGATGCGCTGGAATTCGGTTGTCGGTAACGACCTGAACCCGGCGACGATTAAACTACTTGACGCGGTTCTGATAAACAAGGGCCAAATTGAATACGAGCACCCGCCGGTATGCACGCGGGATGATTTCTTCAACAGCCTGCAACGCATCGAGAATGGCGACTTTACTGTCCAGGATTGCGTGAACAAGTATTGCGCGAGTTTTGGGAATGATGGAAAAACGTATTTGTATGGCGAAGATATTGAGGTGTGCAAGACGACGGCTGAACAGATGTTAACTTGTTCGACGCTCGAAAGTCGCAGGCATAATTATCGCAAGTTTATAGATTTTTTGCTTAAAGATTGTACTAACGAAAGACTGGCGCGACTTGTAAATTTACAATCGCTTACTCGGTTAGAAAGATTACAACGCCTCGAACGCCTCGAACGCCTCGAACGCCTCGAACGCCTCGAACGCCTCGAACGCCTCGAACGCCTCGAACAAATAGATATTTTTAACATTGACTATTCTGAATTCGATGTTGTCTATTTTGATATTCCGTATAAAGGAACAAATAAATACGATTTTATTTTTGACCACGAACGATTTTATGAAATGTTTCGGGGTCTTAAAAAACCTGCTTTCTTGAGTGAATATGACGCTCCGTTTACACTGGTGGCCCAGTTTGACAAATGTCAAAATATGGCGGCTGCGGTAGGTTCTACCGGCAAAAAAGAAGGTCTCGAAAAACTCTACTTCAACGGCACGCTCGATGAATATAAGCGTCTTATGGGTCGCGAATACCGTCCACTCGAAGAAAAACAACTGACGCTGTTCTAAACTAAATTTATACCAATTTTCCAAAAGCGCCTTCGGGCGCGACTATCTCTGTAGATTTGTGAATGACCGCTGGGAAACTCCCGGCGGTTTTCGTTTATCCAAAACCAAAGGAGATAGTTATGGCTACCTACGAAAACAACGACTACGCCAGCAAGGGCGTGGGAACTGCCGGCCTTACACTCGGCGTCATCGGCACTGCGCTTGCCAGCGGCGTGCTCAATGGCAACGGCCTTGGCGGCATTTTCGGCAACAGCAACCCGACCACGAGCCCGGTTTACCAGTTGGCCCAGAAGGACAACGAAATTGCCTTGCTCAAGGCACAGCAGTATTCCGACAACAAGATTGCTGCGCTCACCGAAAGGGTGTCGAACCTCGAAGCCCGCGTGCTTGCCGACGAAAAGACCGACCCGCTGCGCGACCAGATCCTCGGCGACCGCATCGCTGGCCTGCAGAGCATCGTCAACCGCATCAGCGCGCCGTTCGTGCCGAACTACGCTGTCGCTCCGGGTTGGGGTCCCGCATTCGTGTCCCCGTTTCCGCCCGCAGCGCCCATCGCAGCCGGTAGCGGCACCGTTGCCCCCGCCACCTCCACCAGCACGGCGCAAGCCTCGTAAAAAGAGGTAGCCCATGCAGATATCGCTCGAAAAGGCTGTTGACGGCTTCATCGGCTTCATGGCCGACCAGGTGGCGACCATCCCGAAGGCTGGCGACCGTTTCCTCGGTTTTGCCGCTCTCGGTGCGCTCAAGCGCAATCCTGCGCAACTCGTGGGGAAGGTCAAGCCCTGGCTCGAAATGTCCGGAATTCTCGCCGACAACATGGTGGATGTCGACTCCGCGAAGGCCGCTCTCGACCTGGCGTTCGCCAACGTACCGAAAGTGTCCTACTTCGGGTTCTCGTTCACGGCCGAAGACGTTCCGGCGTTGATTGCGA
>Ga0265299_10003565_pt1 | contig 15080 bp, 11 predicted proteins | sample AusTroGonzalo_MG_4_FD_193485 | JGI IMG/M metagenome (GOLD analysis project Ga0265299, IMG submission 193485) | Bovine rumen microbial communities from tropical cattle in Woodstock, Queensland, Australia - Gonzalo_02 | ecosystem: Host-associated > Mammals > Digestive system > Stomach > Rumen ... | reverse complement strand
ATTCCAAATATCTGTTTTCTGAAAAAAGAGCAGGCTCTCTGGCGGCTCATTCGGAAAAAAGCATTACCTTTGCAAAAAAATAGTAAGCATGGCGACAGAACAAGAGATATTCCAGAGGTCTGAACTATTGTTAGGTGCCGAGGCGATGGACCGTATAGCCGAAAAGCGGGTGATTGTCTTCGGTGTGGGTGGTGTCGGCTCGTGGTGCGCAGAGAGTCTGGTGCGCAGCGGCATCCGTCACCTGACAATCGTCGATTCCGACAGCGTGTGTGCCAGCAATATCAATCGCCAGCTAATGGCCACCACCGAGACCATTGGACGGGTGAAGGTTGACGTTCTTAAAGACCGTCTGCTCACCATCAACCCCGCTGCCGAAATCACTGCCATCCATGAATTCTTTACTGCCGATACGGCTGAGAGTTTCCATCTCGACACCTATGACTATATCATCGACGCCATCGATTCGTTGAAGGATAAGACGCTATTGATTCTGATGGCCTGTCAGACTGAGGCTCAGTTCTTCTCGTCGATGGGTGCAGCCTTGAAACTCGATCCCACCCGTATCAAGGTCGACGAGTTTTGGAAAATACAGGGCGATCCTTTGGCCCGTGTCCTTCGTAAAAGATTCAAGCGCGAAGGCCAATACCCAGCGCGAAAATTTCAGTGCGTTTATTCCGATGAGCTCATCGAACCTCAGGGCGAGGGCAAGGGCTCCCTTGTCCACATCACCGCTATTTTCGGCTTCATGCTCGCAGGTCTCGTCATTCAAGATATCGTAAAATAATTGCTTATGAAGACATTCGTATTATTCTGTTTGCTGTCAGTGCCCACGATGATGTCGGCACAGACACAGTATATCCTTCCTACTGGCGACAGTTCGATGGACGAGAACACACGACCCCTCATCGAGGTCTATCTGCCTGAGCAGGAAAAGGCCAATGGCTGTGCTGTCGTGCTGTGTCCTGGAGGAGCCATGAGGTGGCTCTCGTGGGAGAGCGACGTGGTGAAGATGGCTGCGTTTCTGAACGAACGCGGAATCGCTGCCATTGGTTTGCGCTATCACTTGAATCGGGGTGGCGGTCAGATGCCGCAGGGCGTGAAGATGCCTCCGATGGTAGATGTGACGAAGCCCGAAACGTTCCCTCAGGCCGATGCCAACCCGATGCACACTGCCTATGGCGATTCCATTATCCATCTGGCTGCGCTTGACGCCAAGGCGGCTGTCCGTATGGTGAGGGAGCATGCCGACGAATGGCATATCAGCAAGGACAAGATCGGCTATCTGGGTTTCTCAGCTGGCGGTGGCGTGGCCATTGCTGCTACGATGTCGTCAGAGGCTATCGAGCGCCCCGACTTCCTTTGCACCAACTTTGGCCCTTCGCTGATGCCCGTAACAGTGCCAGCTGATGCACCCCCATTGCTGATCATGACCCGTGTTGACCATCCGAACGTGGCGGCAGGTCTTGTAGCCCTCTTCATGGAATGGAAAAAGGCAGGGGCCAATGCCGAACTCCACATGTATGGCGACGGCAAAGGCCCTTACGAACTGATGCCTGAAACAGGCGAGACTACCACCGAATCGTGGAGCCAACAATTGATCCAATGGCTAAAGGCCAAAGGATTTATCGCTCGTTAGCGATGCCAACCAACTTTTGTAAGGGAGCAAAGACTAAATAGATGATTGATTATTTAACATCTTTTTAAGAAAGGAATCTGCGACTTTGGGTACTAATTGGTTGAATAAACTCCCAAAAAGATGAATGAATTAGAATTAGAATTCACAAAACTGGTCAGAGAATACCGTAAGACAATATATACGGTATGCTACTTTTTCTCAGACAATCCTACCGATGTTGATGACCTTTTCCAGGAAGTGTTGGTCAACCTCTGGAAAGGCTATGCCAAGTTCCGTGGCGAAAGCAATCCTAAAACGTGGATCTGGCGCGTCAGCCTGAACACTTGCTGTAACATCGAACGAGGCAAGAAGCGGAATGTACCAACCGTTCCGCTGGTGATCGACAAGGAAGTGATTAGTGATTCCGATGAAGGTGGTAGGCAGATCAAGATGCTCTACGAGCGTATCAACCGACTTGAACTGTTCGACCGCGCCATCATTCTTCTTTGGCTGGAGAGCATGAGGTATGACGAGATTGCCGCCATCGTGGGCCTCTCTACCGCTGCTGTCACGAGCAGACTGTTCCGTATCAAGGAACAACTCAAATCAATGTCAAACGTTTCCGATAAGTCATGAACAGAGCCAAACTTGTTTGAGCTATGTCGTGACGAGGAAACGAAAAACGAAGTTTAACAATTAAAACCGTAAAGTTATGTCAGAGAATATGAATGAGCTCCATGAGCTGGATGAGCTGAAAGCCGCTTACAACCTGATGGATTTGAGGTTGGACGACCAGAAGATAGTGTCAGACGAGCAACTCCGCGAGGCCATGTATCGCAAATTCGCCGATATGCGTCAGGACGCCAAGGAGGGACTGATTTGGGCTAACGTGATCTTTGTGCCGATATTGGCATGGTGGGCCTGGGCTAATCACGACCTGACTATCCTGGGCATCGTATTGTTGGGTGTGTATTGGATAGCCTCGCTGGTTTACCGATTCATTGTGCTGAGGCGGACGAAGAAGGAGGATTATGGCAGTTATGATCTGAAGACTCTTGTTGAGAAAGAGTCGCGTTACACTAGGGATATCAAGTGGGGCGGTATCGTGACAGTCGTTTTCCTGCTGGCGTTTTTCTTGCAGATATTCGTAGGGAAGGAGGGGTATGAGTTCTTCATATTTATGATCTCGCTCATCGGTCTCATGGTTGTTTTTACGGTCTGTCGTGTGAGGGCGACCACGTACAAATACAAAGGCCAGGATCTCGACTCCGTCACGGGCAAGCCTCGCAAGTCAGACGAGAAATGGGTTATAGTCTTTTATGTACTTTCGTTCAGCCTCATGTTGTTTTTGTTGGTCATGACGATCGCAAACAGTACGGGTTGGCTGGGACTGCTGCGTGTTGGCAATATCCTGACGACGTTTATCGCCATAGCCGTATTTCTGTTAGGCTCATTCCATCAGAAAGGGAGGATCAACGTCTCGCGCAGACTGCTGATCATCCTGGCTGTCGTTGCAATCTCACTCTCCGTCTTGGTGACTGGTATCGCTGCGATGATGGAGTTCACCGAGCTGACCAGAAGCACGAACCTGCTGATAACGGCAGCTTTCTCGGCCATGGGTCTGTCGTTCCATCGGATGAAGAAATAAAAAGAATGATATTCTAAATTGTTGCGTTGTTTAGAAAAAAATATTCTTAATCGTGACGCTGTTATATAATAAATTAGTACCTTTGCCGCCGAAACGCAAGTGTATTATAAAGAAAGAATAAGGTATGAAAAAGATTGTTTTAGTGACAGGTGCCAACAAGGGCATTGGATTTGGAATTGCCAAGCACCTCGGAAAGAGTGGTTGGCAGGTGATTATCGGTGCTCGCGACGGGCAGCGGGCTGAGAAGGCTATCGGCGAACTGAAGTCGGCTGGTGTCGACGTGCTGGGTTGGGTGAACATTGAACTGCGCGACCTTGCCAACATCGAACAGGCCGCCAAGGAGATCAGCGCCAAATATCCTGAACTGACGCTGTTGGTGAATAATGCCGGTATCCCTGGCGATATGAGTGTGGACAGTCTGCACACAGAGATCAGCGACATCAAGGAGACACTTGACGTGAACTTCATCGGCACCTTCGCGCTGACCAAGGCGCTGATGCCGTTGCTCACGAAGAACGAAGGTCGTATCGTGAATGTGACCGTGCCCTCAGAGATCAGTCCGTATTGGCACCCCCTGGCTTACGTGGCCAGCAAGGCTGCACAGAATGCGATGATGGGCGTGATGGCCATCGAACTGCAGCAGAGCTACACGCCGCTCGAGGTGTTCTCTGTACACCCAGGACCCACCACCACTGATCTGAATGGAAACATGGCTCTGCCCGGATTCCACGATATCGAGACGGTGGGTGAGAAGATGGCCGAACTCATCAACGACGGTCAGAACCATCAGGGCGAGTTTATCGAACTCTACCCCATCGTGAAGGAAGATTAATCAGACGCCATATGGAGACCCTCGACGAAATCGATCTGCAAATACTGAAGACGCTGCAGAAGAATGCGAAACTGACAACCAAGGAGTTGGCTGATGCCGTACATCTGACCCCAACGCCCGTCTTTGAGCGTCAGAAACGATTGGAAAAGAAAGGCTATATCAAGAAATATGTGGCCATCCTCGACCCAGAGAAGCTGGATCAGGGGCTGCTCGTGTTCTGCAAGGTGAAACTGAAACAGATCAACCACGAGATTGCCGACTCGTTTGTGCGTCGCATCCAGCGTATCCCCGAGGTGACTGAGTGCTATAATACCTCTGGCGCATACGACTATTTATTAAAGGTACGCGCACGAGACATGAAGCAATATCAGGAGTTCGTGCTCAACAAACTGGGCGAGATAGAAAGTCTGGCCTCCATCGAGAGTACCTTCGTCATGAGCGAGGTAAAACAAAACTACGGTCTCAACATCTGAGGGTGGTAGTAAAAACGAACGAGGGTACGCCAGAGATGACGTACCCTCGTTTTCTTATGATCTGATGATTGGATTAGTCTGTAATCAGATTCTCGCCCGTCATGTCGGCAGGCTGCTCTAATCCCATGATGTGCAGGATAGAGGGAGCCACGTCGGCCAGACGACCGTCCTTCACCGTTGCGCTATTGTTGTTGGTCACGTAGATGAAGGGAACGGGGTTCAGTGAGTGAGCGGTATTCGGTGTGCCATCGGGGTTGATGGCGTTGTCGGCATTACCATGGTCGGCGATGATGATAGCCTCGTAGTCGTTGGCCTTGGCGGCCTCGATAACCTCCTTCACGCAGTTGTCAACGGCCCAAACGGCCTTGGCAATAGCGTTGTAGATACCAGTGTGGCCCACCATGTCGCCATTGGCGAAGTTCACCACGATGAAGTCATACTTAGCCTCGTTGATGGCAGCTACCAGCTTGTCCTTCACCTCGTAGGCGCTCATCTCAGGCTTCAGGTCGTAGGTAGCCACCTTCGGAGAGGGCACCAGGATACGATCCTCACCCTCGTAGGGAGCCTCGCGACCACCGTTGAAGAAAAAGGTTACGTGAGCATATTTCTCAGTCTCGGCGGTATGGAGTTGCTTCTTACCCTGCTTTGAGAGGTACTCACCGAGGGTGTTCTCTACGTTCTCCTTGGGGAAGAGGATGTGTACACCCTTGAAGTTGGCATCGTACGGGGTCATGCAGTAGTACTGCAGGCCGGGGATGGTCTTCATACCCTGCTCCGGCATATCCTCCTGCGTCAGGGCGATGGTCATCTCCTTGGCACGGTCGTTACGGAAGTTGATGAAGATCACCACGTCGCCTTCCTCGATGCAGCCATTGACACTGGCATTGTGGATAGGCTTGATGAACTCGTCGGTCACACCCTCGTCGTAGCTCTCCTGCATGGCCTGAATCATATCAGTAGCCTGCTTACCAACACCGTTTACGATCAGGTCGTAACCCTCCTTTACACGCTCCCAGCGCTTGTCACGGTCCATGGCGTAGAAACGGCCTACGATAGAGGCAATGGCAGCATCATTGGCAGCGCAGACATCGCTCACCTGCTGGATGAAGCCCTTACCACTCTTCGGGTCGGTGTCACGACCGTCCATATAGCAATGTACAAACACCTGGTTCTTCAGGCCGTAAGCCTTACCGATCTCAATCAGCTTGAACAGATGGTCGAGGCTTGAGTGCACGCCACCGTCAGAGGTCAGACCCATCAGGTGCAGTTTTTTATTGTTCTCCTTGGCGTAGCTGTAGGCAGCCTTCACCTGCGGATTCTCCATGATCGAGCCGTCCTTGCAGGCGCGGTTGATCTTCACGAGATCCTGATACACGATGCGACCAGCACCGATATTGAGGTGACCCACCTCAGAGTTACCCATCTGTCCGTCGGGCAGACCTACGTCCTCACCGCTGGCATTCAACTGAGAGTGAGCTGAAGTGGCAGTTAACAAATCAAGATACGGGGTCGGCGTGTTAAAGATCACGTCGCCCTTACCATGCTTACCGATTCCCCATCCGTCGAGAATCATCAAAAGAGCTTTCTTTGCCATAATCTTATTACTAAATTTGAGTGTGCAAAGGTAATCATAATAATTGAGATGTGTTTCCTGTTAGTGCTTTTTAACAAAATCTTTAACTATAGGTCGTGCTAATAACTATGCCTTCCACGGCTGTCTGAGCCGCCATCTAAGGGAGTAAGAGATGCCTTCTAAGGGTCGTTAAGATGCCTGTTATACCCCCTAAAGTGCCAGCCCTTACTGTCGTACTAAGCATCCCTTACTGTCGTGCAAGGCATCTCCAACAACGTTAGAAGGCATCTTTATAAACGCACCCCCGATTTTGTAATGTCGAGATGACAATGTTTCAAAGTTTTTGCACCATGAGCGCATTTTTGGTCAAGACCTCCCGTAATCTTCGGAATTACCTGTGTTTATCGGCATTTCAGCACGGGAGGTTTTGTCTCAAGACCTCCCGTAAACCTCCCATAGACCTCCCCTTATTCTCCCCTACACTAAAACCAAAGAAAAGGGAGGTGTGACGGGAGGTCTAAGGGAGGTCTATGGGAGATCTGACGGGAGGTGTTAAATTCGAAAAACGCCTTTAAATAAAGCACTTTTGAGAGATTGACGGGAGGTCTTGGCCAAAACTACAAAATGTTTGCCAAAATCCATCAAATTGCTTCATGTTGCCATACGCAAAAAAAGAGGAGTAAGATTTCTCTAACTCCTCTTGGGCGCTTCAGGATGGGCTTGAACCAACGACCCCCTGATTAACAGTCAGGTGCTCTAACCAACTGAGCTACTGAAGCAGGTGCTTGTTGTTAAGCGGGTGCAAAAGTACGGCGAATTTTTGAAACTACCAAACTTTTAGGCGAAAAAATTCAAGGAAACCTAAATTTTTTGCAAAAAAAGGCATGAAATGCATGTTTTCTTAAGAGAATCATGTAATTTTGCAGCGTCATTATCGTATAAAATAGAAAAAGAAAAATATGAAAAGATATATCCTATTATTGATGCTGGCAGGCTTGGGTCTGACGGCAGAGGCACAGAAGACCAGTGACCATAACTTTGAGGTGGCCAAGCATCTGGACATCTTTAATCAGGTGTATAAGAATCTGGAGTTGTTGTATGTTGATACGCTGAACCCGAAGGAGACCATCGGCACGGGCATCAATGCGATGCTTAGAAACCTGGATCCCTACACCGAGTATTATGCACAGGAAGACACGAAGAACCTGCGGATGATGCTCACGGGTAAGTATGCCGGCATCGGTGCCCTGATCCGCAAGCACCAGAAGTTGGACCGTGTGGTCGTCGATGAGCCCTATGCCGATATGCCTGCCGCTGAGGTGGGACTGAAGAAGGGTGACGTGATCCTGAGCATCGACGACTCGATGATGACCGATAAGGCTGTCGGCTACGTGAGTGAACGCCTGCGTGGTGAGCCGGGTACGAGCTTCCTGCTGAAGGTGATGCGCCCCTCGACGGGAAAGATGATGAATTTCAAAATCACCCGCAGGAACATCAAACTACCGGAGTTGCCTTACTATGGCATCCGCGAGGGTGATGTGGGCTATATCAACCTTAACTCGTTCACGGAGGGCTGTGCCAAGGATGTACGGAGAGCGCTCATCGACCTGAAGAAGCAGGGCGCCACCTCGCTCGTGCTCGACCTCCGTGGCAATGGCGGTGGTTCGGAACAGGAGGCGGTGGACATTCTGAACCTCTGGCTGCCGAAGGGTATTACGGTGGTAGAGAACCGTGGTAAAATCAGACAGGCCTCGAAGGAATACAAGACCCGTGTGGAACCACTCGACACCGTGATGCCGTTGGTGATACTGGTGAATGGTGAGACGGCCTCGGCCAGTGAGATCACCAGTGGTGCCATCCAGGATATGGACAGAGGAATAATATTAGGTACGCGTACGTATGGAAAAGGTCTGGTGCAGATACCCATCGACCTGCCTTACAACACGAATATGAAGGTGACTACCTCGAAATACTACATCCCTAGCGGACGCTGTATCCAGGCCATCAACTACAAGAAGGGTAGTGGCGGTTATCGCGAACATATCCCCGACTCACTGACAAAGGTGTTCTATACCCGTAATGGCCGTGAAGTGCGTGACGGTGGTGGCATCAAGCCCGATGTCGAGGTGAAGGGCGACACCATCCCCAATATCGCCTTCTATCTCTCAGCCTCAGGACAGGATTCGACTGAGGTGATGTTCGACTATGTGGTGGATTATATTGCCCAGCATCCGACGATCGCCCCTGCTGCAGAGTTTCATGTGACCGACGCTGACTGGCAGGCCTTCAAGGAACGGGTGGTGAAGAGCGGTTTTACTTATGATCCCGTCAGCAAAAAGCAGTTTGCCGAACTGGTGAAGACGGCTAAGTTTGAGGGTTACTACGATGAGGCCAAGGCTGCCTTTGACAGCCTGGAGTCGAAGCTGAACCACGATGTGGCCTATGCCCTCGACCGTCATGAGCGAGTGATTCGCCAGATCCTTGAATCAGAGATCATTGCTGCCTATTATTATCAGGCAGGAGCCATCGAGGCTGGTCTCAACCATGACGTTCAACTGAAGGAGGCCATCCGTCTGCTGAAGAATCCTGAGGAATATAAGAAAGTGCTGGCTCCACAGAAGCCAAAGGAGACATCTTCGCTGATCAAAATAGAGAAGAAAAAGCCGATAGAAATCACTTCCAAGTCGCGTAAAATGGAAATATTCAGTGCGATAGCATAAAAATACCAAGAAATATTTGGTGGTTCAAAGGAAAATTCGTACCTTTGCACCCGTTCAGCGGAATGAGAGACTCGAAAGGGTCTCTCATTTCACATTATAAATGGTATTAGATGATCAATAAAGAGACTATTAAGACATTGACGGAAGAATGGTTGCAGGGCAACGATTATTTCCTCGTAGACATTATCTTTGGTGCAGATGACAGAATCGTCATCGAGATTGACCATGCCGATGGTGTATGGATTGAAGACTGTGCAGCGTTGAGCAGGTTCTTACAGGAGAAACTGGGTGACGAACTCGGTGACTTCGAACTCGAGGTGGGCAGTGCCGGCCTCGGACAGCCATTCAAGGTGGCACAGCAGTACATCAACCACATCGGCGACGCCGTAGAGGTGCTCGACCTCGATGGAAAGAAGGTGCAGGGTGTGCTGAAATCGGTCGAAGGCAACAATTTCACCGTCACCATGCAGGAGAAGCAGAAACAGGAAGGCAAAAAGCGCCCCGTGTTGGTAGAGGTCGACAGGACCTATGCCATGGACGGTGTGAAGTATGCCAAGTATTTGCTGACGTTCAAATGAATAATTAAAAAACAAAAAAAGTATATTAATGGCAACAAAAAAAGATGCGAAAGGCCCCTCGATGATTGAGACCTTTCAGGAATTTAAAGAGAACAAGAACATCGACCGCACCACCCTGGTGAGTGTGCTCGAGGAGAGTTTTCGTAATGTGATCGCCAAGATCTATGGCTCTGACGAGAACTTTGACGTGATCGTGAACCCCGACAAGGGTGACTTCGAGATTCACCGTAACCGTGTGGTGGTAGCCGACGGTGAGGTGATGGACGAGAACAAGGAGATTGCCCTCTCTGAGGCTCAGAAGATAGAACCCGACTATGAGGTAGGTGAGGAGGTCAGTGAAGAGGTGAACTTCCAGAAGTTCGGCCGTCGCGCTATCCTGAACCTGCGTCAGACACTGGCTTCGAAGATTCTGGAACTGGAGCACGATTCGCTTTATCAGAAGTACAAGGACAAGGTTGGCCAGGTGGTCAGCGGTGAGGTGTATCAGATCTGGAAGCGCGAGGTGCTGTTGATGGACGATGAGAGCAATGAGCTCCATCTGCCGAAGAGTGAGCAGATCCCCTCAGATAACTATCACAAGGGTGAGACCATCCGTGCCATCGTGAAGGAGGTACAGAACGAGAACAACAATCCTCGTATCATCCTCTCTCGTACAAGCCCCGTCTTCCTGGAGCGTCTGTTGGAGGCCGAGGTGCCTGAGATCAACGACGGTCTGATTACCATCAAGAAGGTGGCTCGTATGCCGGGCGACCGTGCCAAGGTGGCTGTGGAGAGTTACGACGAGCGTATCGATCCGGTTGGCGCCTGTGTCGGTGTGAAGGGTAGCCGTGTGCATGGTATCGTTCGTGAACTCTGTAACGAGAATATTGACGTGATCAACTATTCGTCGAACGTGCAGTTGTTCATTCAGCGTGCCCTGAGCCCTGCCAAGATCTCGAGCATCGTCCTTGACCAAGAAAACCACAAGGCTGAGGTCTATCTGCAGCCTGAGGAGGTGAGTCTGGCTATCGGTCGTGGCGGTATGAACATCAAACTTGCGTCCATGCTGACAGAATACACCATCGATGTGTTCCGTGTGGTCAACGAGAGCGAGGCCGACGAGGATATCTATCTGGATGAGTTCGACGACGAGATCGACCAGTGGGTGATCGATTCTATCAAGGCTATCGGTCTTGACACAGCCAAGGCTGTGCTGAATGCTCCTCGTGAGATGCTGATTGAGAAGGCAGACCTGGAGGAGGAGACTGTTGACCATCTGCTGGAAGTGCTCCGTGCAGAGTTCGAATAAAGATAAAAAGGTAAAAAAGTAAAAAGGAGAATTAATGGGAGTCAGATTAAATAAAGTATTAACGGAACTGAACATCGGTCTTCAGACGGCAGTCGACTATCTGAAGAACAAGAAAAGTCTGGGTGAGATCAAGGACGACGCCAACATGAATACCAAGATCAATGACGAGCAGTATGAGGCATTGGTCAAGGAATTCCGTGGCGACAAGGACGTGAAGACCCAGGCTGGGATGATGTTCCCTAAAAAGAAGGAAAAGGTCAAGAATCCGCCTAAGCCAGAACCCGTCGTCGAGGTGAAAGAAGAGCCTCGTCAGACGTTCACTCCGCTTGGAAAGATTGACCTGAACCAGGTGGGAAAGCCTGCCCCCAAGGAGAAGGAAGAACCCAAACCTGAGCCCAAGCCTGTGGTGGAGAAGAAGGCCGAACAGCCTGTTCCCCTGCCTAAGCAGGAGCCGAAGGCTGAGCCAACGCCCAAACCCGAGCCGAAACCTGAGCCTGTAGAGGTTGAATCAGACGATCAGGAGTCTGAGGCTTCGATGAAGGAGCAGGAGGTTTATAAACTGAAGACAGAACAGAAGGCTGTGCCTAACCTCAATGTCGTCGGTAAGATCGATCTCGACTCACTGAACCAGAGTACGCGTCCGAAGAAGAAGTCGAAGGAAGAGCGTAAGAAGGAGCGTGAGGAGAAACAGGCTCAGTTGCATGGTGGCAACGGTGAGAAGAAGAAGCGCGAGCGTATCCATGGTGGTAAGGAGCGCGTGGATATCGAGGCTGCTGCCAATCAGGAGAAGGGCCAGAACCCAAGCAATAAGAAGAATAAGAATAAAGGTGGCAACCAGAACTTCCAGGATGGCGGTCAGCAGGGTGGTAAGAACAAAAAGAAGAACCGTCCCGTGAAGCCCCTCGAGGTTGATGACGAGGCTGTAGCCCGTCAGGTGAAGGAAACCCTGGCCCGTCTAACATCGAAGAACCAGAACAAGAAAGGTGCCAAGTACCGTCGTGAGAAGCGCGATGCCGTGGCTGAGCGCATGAACGAGGAGATGGCAGCAGAGGCAGCACAGAGCAAGGTGCTGAAACTGACGGAGTTTGTGACGGTGTCAGAGCTCGCTACCATGATGAATGTTGGCGTGAACCAGGTCATCGGTACCTGTATGTCGATTGGTATCATGGTGAGTATCAACCAGCGTCTGGATGCCGAGACCATCAATATCGTGGCTGAGGAGTTCGGCTTTACGACCGAATATGTCAGTGCAGAGGTGCAGAACGCTATCACTGAAGAGGAGGACGACGAGAACGATCTGCTGAATCGCGCTCCAATTGTGACGGTGATGGGTCATGTAGACCATGGTAAGACCTCGCTGCTCGACTTTATCCGTAATACCAATGTGATTGCTGGTGAGGCTGGTGGTATCACCCAGCACATCGGTGCTTATAACGTGGAGTTGAAGGATGGTCGTCAGATTACGTTCCTTGATACGCCAGGTCACGAGGCCTTTACCGCCATGCGTGCCCGTGGTGCTCAGGTGACGGATATTGCCATCATCATCATCGCCGCCGACGACTCTGTGATGCCTACCACCAAGGAGGCCATCGCGCATGCTCAGGCAGCCAACGTGCCGATGGTGTTTGCCATCAACAAGATCGATAAGCCGGGTGCCAACCCCGATAAGATCCGTGAGGACCTGGCCAACATGAACCTGCTCGTCGAGGACTGGGGCGGTAAGTACCAGTGCCAGGAGATCAGTGCCAAGAAGGGCATTGGTGTTGATGAGTTGTTGGAGAAGGTGCTCCTTGAGGCCGAGATGCTTGACCTGAAGGCTAACCCCAACCGCAAAGCTACGGGTTCTATTATCGAGTCGTCGCTTGACAAAGGTCGTGGTTATGTCTCTACCGTGCTGGTATCGAACGGTACACTGAAGGTTGGTGACATCGTTGTGGCTGGAACGAGTTATGGTCGTATCAAGGCTATGTTCAACGAGCGTAACCAGCGCATCGAGGAGGCTGGCCCAGCAGAACCCGCTATCATCCTCGGTCTGAATGGTGCGCCGACGGCTGGTGACTCTTTCCATATCATGGAGACGGAGCAGGAAGCCCGTGAGATTACCAACAAGCGTACACAGTTGCAGCGTGAGCAGAGTCTCCGTACGACGAAGACACTGGGCCTCGACGATATCTCACACCGTATTGCACTCGGAGAGTTCCATGAGCTGAACATCATCGTCAAGGGTGATACCGACGGTTCTATCGAGGCTCTTAGCGATTCGTTCATCAAACTCTCAACGGAGAAGGTGCAGGTGAATGTGATTGCCAAGGCCGTAGGTCAGATTTCAGAGAACGATGTCATGCTGGCTTCGGCTTCCGATGCCATCATCGTCGGCTTCCAGGTGCGTCCTTCTGCCGATGCCCGTCGTGCCGCTGAGCGCGAGGGCGTGGAGATCAACACCTATTCTATCATCTACGACGCCATCGACGAGGTGAAGTCGACGATGCAGGGTATGCTCGACAAGGTGAAGAAGGAGGTTGTCTCAGGTGAGATCGAGGTGAAGCAGGTATTCAAGATATCGAAGGTGGGTACTGTGGCTGGTGGTCTGGTGACCGAAGGTAAGGTACACAACAAGGACAAGGCCCGTGTAATTCGCGATGGTATCGTGATCCACACAGCACCTATCGATGCCTTGAAACGCTACAAGGACGATGCCAAGGAAGTGGCAACAGGCTTGGAGTGCGGTATCTCGCTCGTCAACTTCAACGACATCCAGGTCGGCGATATCATCGAGACCTTCACTGAGATTGAGGTAGAACAGAAACTGTAAGTAGTCAAGAGACAGGAGACATGAGCAAAAAGCAGAAGGTACGTTCCTTTTCCAAGCGATTGACGCGATGGATTTCCATTTCGCAGTTCATCGTGATGGGATTGGCAATTTATTTCATCTATGATTTGGCGAAAGGCATTATCATGATGGAAGAGTCAGATCTCTACAAGAGTTATCTGAGTTACACCAATTCGTACGTAAGCGGCATGCTCTCCGATGTCTCTGTGGCTGCAACCAATCATGTGTCGGAGATTGAGGAAAACCTCGACCGTCCTGACAAGATGACGGCCATCATGAAGCAGGTGGTAGAACAGAATCCACGTATCCACAGTTGTGGCATTAGTTTCGTGGCTGATTTCTACCCGCAAAAGGGTCGTTGGTTCTGTCCGTATGCCGTCAAAGACGAAGACGGGAAAATCAAGGAACGGATTGTCGGCGATGCCAGTTATGACTATCTGATGTCGGAATGGTTTAACGAGGCCCTGCAGGCTGATAGTTGTTATTGGTCGAAGCCGTTCTTCGGTGATGGTGACACGCTGAGGCCACAGGTATCCTATCTCATGCCCATTCACGACAAGCGAGGTAAGACTGTCGCCATACTTGGAGCCGACCTGTCGCTGGACTGGTTCAAGGGCAAGTTGATCAGGGGCATGAATCTCCATGGCGACTCCATCAATGTTTATGTTGGAAACAGACCCCGTAGAGACAGATCTGATAACGGAGCAGCCTGGCTGAATCTGGATCGTAAGTGGCGGTCTATTTACAGTAATTTCATCATTGACGACAACGGTACGTTCATCGCTCATCCCGACAGTAGTTATATTATTAAGGAGAACTATTTCGAACATGCCAAGGAGACCACCGATACTATTGATGATCATGTGGGTCATTTGATGGTGGCAGGCGAAAAAGGGTTCTATGGTGTCAATAATCTGATGCCAGATCCTGTCGACTTCTTTGATTCAGAAGGCATGTCTGTATATATGTTCTATGAACCGATTCCTCAGACAAACTGGTCAATCGCCTCTGTCGTACCGAGATATATGATCGAGGCGTTCAGCATCGGACTGACATTTGTTCTGATTTTCCTGATGGCCATTGCTCTGTTGATTACTCGTATCGTGGGACGCTTTGTCATCAAACGGGCTACGAAACCACTGACGCAACTGGCTGAATCAGCCAAAGAGGTGGCCAAAGGTAATTTCAAGACACCGCTGCCTAAGATCAAGCACAACGACGAGATCCGTCTGTTGCGCGACTCCTTCGAGGGCATGCAGCACTCTCTGACGGAATACATCGAAGAACTTAAGGATACAACGGCTTCGAAGGCGGCTATAGAGAATGAGTTGAAGGTGGCTCACAACATCCAGATGTCGATGCTGCCGAAGACCTTCCCGCCCTATCCAGAACGCGACGACATTGACATCTTCGGCACACTGACTCCCGCCAAGGATGTAGGTGGCGATCTGTTCGATTTCTACATCCGCAACGAGAAACTGTTCTTCTGTATCGGCGATGTATCAGGAAAGGGTGTGCCAGCT
>Ga0265299_10003562_pt1 | contig 15088 bp, 17 predicted proteins | sample AusTroGonzalo_MG_4_FD_193485 | JGI IMG/M metagenome (GOLD analysis project Ga0265299, IMG submission 193485) | Bovine rumen microbial communities from tropical cattle in Woodstock, Queensland, Australia - Gonzalo_02 | ecosystem: Host-associated > Mammals > Digestive system > Stomach > Rumen ... | reverse complement strand
CATGTTCCCGATGTATTGATTGCCTTAATGCTTGACAAAGTACACTTTAATCTATTCTTTCCCGTCCATCCAACAGTATCCTCTATCAACTGCTCACACGCTTCTGTGCTGATTTTGGTGGAGAGGGCTGTATATACTCCGCCGGACTTAACAGGATTATTTGAGTTTTCTGTTGGTACATTATCAAAGGACAAAGTGTCCTGCTTGCCTGATAAGGCCGTATAAACAGAACCACTCTCGATCAAATCTGTACTGCCACTTGAAATCGAGCTTGTACTGTCTTTTGCGGCGGCTGTACCTAAAGTCGGTTTATTCTTAATAAAGTCATCTGCCGATGATGAGGATTGATTCCAATCTGATTGAACATTAACCTCTGCCCCACTTGCAATACCGCTTAACTTTGTGTGTTCATCAGCAGTCATAAGAGAGTCAGTACCATTCTTGTCAACCTTATTTGATAATGCTGTCTCAACATCACCAAAACTGTCTATTGTAGTGCCGTCTTTAATTGCACTTATAGCGTCTGCATTGGCTTTACCTTTGTTTCCTGCATAAGCCGTGGAAGATGTCTCACCTAATGCAAGGCTCTCGCTGATCTCTACATAGGCCGTACCGCTCCATCTGTATGTCTTATTTGTGTCTTTGGCTATATAAATCTTTCCTGTTTCACCCGTTGCAGGGAAGTCAGATAAAGAGTTATACTCCAAAACATCATCGACATAAGAAGGCAACTGCGATGACGGTACTTTACCTGAACTGTCAAGCTCTGCCACACCACCGTTAGCGCCTTTATCCGTACTCGGTATTGCTCCTACTTCCGATGCATTATAAGAAGGCTTTGTAGCCTGTTTAGCCCATGAATAAACGTCTGCTGCGTTTCTTGAATCTGTAAGACGGGTATCATCTCCTTTTACAACTTCACTTGTAGAAGCATTACCGCTTACAGGTACATCTAAAGTTGATGCTGTGCCAAGAGTAGGTTTATTCTTTATATAATCCGGTTCTGTGTTCGTTGACTGATTCCAGTCTGACTGAACCTGTGTAAAAGAAGGCTTGTTCTTAATAAAGTCATCTGCCGAACTGTCACTCTGGTTCCAATCACTCTGTACGTTGACTTCTGCACCTTCAGCTATTCCATCAAGTTTGCTTTTAAGAGTATTGGTAAAATCATTCTCTGATAATCCTTTGCCCGCTACTTTATCAACCTTGTTTGATATGGCGCTTGCTACATATGCAGCTATACCGCCTGCTGATTCTACGGCATCTGTATTATCGTAAACAGATTTAAGCATATCTCCGGCAAATGCACTCCCGTTATATAACGGCTTACCGTCTTCTTCGCTGAATTTATCAAGCACAGACTTATTAGAATGAGTATGTGCATCTTCTGATAATTCATTTAACAAAGCCTGTATTGTATTACCTGTCATTCCGGTCGGAGCAGTAGCGCCCAAACTTTCCGCAGCCGTCTCAGCTTCCAATTCATCTATAAGACCATTATGTTTTGGAATAATTACATCCCTTGCGGTTTCCTCAAGTTTGTTCTGCATATTTGATGTTGATAAACCGGGAACGTCAGGAAGACCTATTACACCCTTATTTGCCAAATCCGAACTTGTGATTTTTGTAAATGACATAATATACTCCTTTGCTTATGAAACATTTTCTATGCTGGGAAGCAGATATACTTTAGCGCTCAAAAACGCAGTATTGCTTGCGCTATACCATAAACTTGGGTTTCCGCTCACCGGATCATACAGCCTACCGTTTTCATATGAATTAACAGTATTGGTAATTGTCAGCTTTCCTGTAGAGGCATTGTATGATGTACTAAACGTATATGTGGCTTTTCCCAATCCCTGTACTGCCATTTGAGTATTACCACTTATAACGTGTGATTTTGAGTAAGAAGCTGTTGTATTTCCACCCTGCGGTACTACAGCAAAATTATCTTCTGTAAGTGAACCGTACCTTGAATACTTTGACGCAACATCTATCTCGGTGCCACTTGTAAATGTACCTAAATACAGTGCTGCTTGACTGCTTTCTGAATTTGTTTTAAAGTCGTAATAGCCCATTAAATCACCCCTTAAAATTGCCGTTCTCTACATATTCAAGCGCTAAATCATGTAATCCAAACGGTTCATTAACATTAGAATTTTCAACTTTAAACCTTGCTTTATCAATTTTCTTAACCCTTAGTTTTGACGACATAACAGGATCAGAAGTATCGTTGTTAAACGTAAACCGCGAAAAACATAATGTTGAAAATCTGAAGACTTCATTAGAGAAGTTTTGTTCTTTGATTTTTGTCCATATACCACGGCTTTTAGCCCATATTTTGATTTTGGAATAACTGTAAGATATAAGCCTTAAAGCAACATATCTAAAGGTTTTGTTCTTGTAAAATAACCTTCCATCAAGATCGGCTGTTTCCCACCATGCTTCTATAGGGTTGCCATCATCGTTATATGAAGACAAATTTGTTTCGTCCGTATAGAAAGAACATATCTTTCCTGTGGTAGTACCAAACCACAATACGTTATCTTCTATCCAGGCTACGTTAATAGGTAAGTTTGTTAGATAAAAACATACATACTGCCTGGTTGCATACGGTTCATCCTTGGCGGTCGGTAATGTCTGAAGGCCGTCTAACACATACACGTTATTGTTTATGAAAAGGAAATACATATCCTTGTAAACAATCGCATGAGCGTCTTCAAGTCCGTTTTCTTTTGTTAAGGCACCGTTTATGTAGAATGAACGATTTTGCGCATACTTCTCGCCCGTTATATCCTGTGCCGTAATAGCAAATATTCCTGACCTTGTAAGGAATAAAGGCTCTGTCTGCATATTGCCAAAAGTATATGTTGCTATTGCACCCGGTCCTTGCAAAGTGTTTATAAGTTTAAACGCGGGTTCAGTCACATATATTGTCTGGCCTTCTGTTCCTGTTTTTTCACCCGTGGTAATTAAATCGCCTTCTCTTACAAATACAGACTGTTCCGTTTCCTTTTCATCTTTATGTACTGCAAGATAGTTGTTTACCATCGAATAACCAACTATGGAAGATGTGTCCCTTCCCAGCTTTGAATAGTATGTATCAGGGAAATATGTAGGATCATACTGTCCTGAGTGCCAATCAATATTAGGGTGTTCAGGATTGCCACTTAAAAACAATCTGTCCGTTGCCCCATTTACGCCGAACAGTGTTCCAATAGTACACTTATTTATACATTCTGGTACAGACATAACTGAATCTGCATCAGGGATATGATAGGCCGTAATATATACGTTATCTTCCCCAGATACAGGCGTTACACCGGGAGCAGTAACAAATGTAACCCTTCCGGTAATTCTATCAACTGAAAAATCCGTACCTTCAACTTTGGGCTGCATCACTCCGCTTGAGTTCATTACTTTGGCAGTCACAAGATCTTCTGTCAAATTGCCCCACATAAGCTGAAAAATAGTAGCTGTCGAATGTTCTGAATCAACTAAAAACCGCTGTTCAAACCCATATGACATAAGATTTTTCTCGTCATATGATGTACCGGAACCATTGTCAGGCGAACATGATATTCTTGTTAAAGGTATCTTTGCATATGAGCTGTTTAATACTGGCTCAAAAACATCGTTTTCACCGTCGTAAATCCAATAAGTATTACCGTCAACAATAAACAGTCTGTTTTCAAACTGCCATGATTGCGACTTGTGCAAATTCATTTCACTACTTAGCAGGGAATAATCATTTCCGTTTCTTGCATAAAGAAAGTTATCAATATGAATGAGTGTTTTCCCACCTGAAGTAAAGAAAGAATTTGATAAAGTAACCTTTGTAGCCTTGAAGTTTTTCAGTGCTACATTAGCGCTCCACGTTGTATAGTTGGTTACTTTGATTTCAATATTTATGCTGTTTAAGTAAGAGCTATTTATAACATATGCATTATGGTCATATGCAGGGTCGATAACCCTCAATACAGTTATTTTTCTTGCTGTACTGTATTCAAATGTTGGTATTACATTCGTGCTTGAAACCGACTCAGAATCTACTTGAGTCACTCCATATGTAACCTTCAGACTTTCAAGCGTCGCGTCGGTCACGCCTGACACTTCAATATCAAACGAGAGTAAAAGTAGGCCCTTCTCGTTTTCGGTATTAGGCGAAAATGTTACGTTAGCTGTTTCGCTTGTAAGATCACTTAATGCTTCTGTTGCATCCGAAAAAGTAAAAGAGTCACCCTTTGTAAATAAAGCCTGTTCATTTACAGTCTGATAACTCTTATATGAAGTAAACCAATCCGTATCATTCTGCGTGAAAAATACAACTATGTTCTTTAAGTCGATTGTCACGCTTTCTAAATTGGTGTTCGTAATTTTAAAGGCATTGTAAGGCTCATAAACAGGAGAACCAAAACCAAAACTGCCTTTATAATTAGTATCTGTATTTAATGTATTTAATGTGTCTGTGCATAAAGACGTATCTGTTACATAAGGACTTATTGTAAATTCCCTGTTGGTTCTATAGGTGAACTGGATATGAACACCCATACCATAGGGTATTTCAATGTCTGTATATATATATTCACTCTGACCGGGATCAAGATTAAAAACAACATTTTGCACGACAGACATATTTCTATCAGTTACAAAATCCCCGGTATTTGTCGAAGTTGATTTTAAAACGTGTGCGCCATAAACAACGCCGGACCCAAAGTTATGCTGCATTTTGTAGCCCATTCTCTTACGCACTTTACCTGGTACTTCTCGTATCATGTTAGGTGCATTGGGCGACATTCTATCGTCAACATTGGTTCCTGAGTTGGTCATATCTACGCCCAAGAACTCATCTATATTAAATATATTTCTTTCAGGTGATTTCGGTACCTTGAATGATACTGCCATTTATATCCACCCACTTTCGCTTGTAAATTCTTCATAAGCCGACAGATTAGCAGAATTAACAAGCCTATCAAATCCTACTTCAAATTCATTTCTGTAAGATGTTGCAATACCGTTGTCATCATCCTTATAAAGCTGTGAAGCCATGTATATAGGCAATAAAGCATATACTTCGGGATCAATGGGTAATTCGTAAGTATCATCTGTTGATGATGTAAACTCAACCGGATATGCCCTGTAGTAAACCGTAAAGGAGCCTATCATATCACGGTCTAATACAAGCATCTTTGTGCCTTCCTGATAGAAGTCTGATGTTTGTAAATACTTCTGATATGCCCCTTCATAGTAAATGCCCTGCGGGTCTATCATATAGAAATCCGGTGCTAAAGACTTCATATCGTACCTTATCTTATCGGTAAACGGCACAACGTCTTCTGCGGTCGCAAAGCTCTCCTTATATACGGCTATGTTTTTTAGTCCCATTGGGTAAGATGTTGTGAACTCAAACTTGACGGGCTTTTTTAATACATTAGAAATAAGCCCCTTGAATACCGTGTATGCCTTATTGTTTAAGGTCAATGTTTGTACTACGGTATCATCAACGTAGATTTTGCAAGTGCCTTCTCCGGCACACTCAAAATAATATGATTGTCCTTCGTCTGCCTGGTATGAATAGCTGTCCGAAAACTCATGTATTGCATTTGCTACGGATTCTGACACAAGATTAGGAATGTTCAACTGCGTTATCTTGACGGATTTTGTAATAAACTTACCTGCTGTCGAAAGCAAAGCCAAACCTTCATTAGCGCAATGCGGCATAGCAGATAGATAACCTATTGTTGATTCATCTATTACTATCGTGTCATCGGCCGCAAACATTTTCTGTAATACGGCAAGTTTTAAATCATACCATGTACTCATGTTTAACCCTCTAATCTTGCAATCAATTCCTCTTTAGAACCTTTTGCATCAAGCCTTTTTTTTGCACATATCTTTTTAAGCTGTGCATAAGGCATGGAATTATAGTCTTCCTCGACTTTCGGTTCTGCTATAGGAGCAAAGGGTGAGGTTTCCCCCACCCTTATACTCGAATAGTTTTCGCCGATAACCTCTACAACTTTGTAGGTGCTTCCACCGACATTAAATGTCTCACCTACTTTAAGTCCTTTAGGTATCATGCAATAATCCCCCTTTTAGGTTAAGGTTGTACCTGCTGAAGCACCAGCAAGTATAAACGGCTGCCAAGCATAGAAGCCAGCGCTGAAACGTGTATATCCTGACCACTTGAGGTTTCTTGAATTAATGTCAACCTCATTAGCTACATCAAGAGGAACACGATCAAAGAACATCGAACCGTTAAGCTCCTTGTTAGCCTCGGAACTGATAAGGATGAACGGCTCCTCACCTGCTGCTGCGTTTGCAGCCCACCTGTGGTCTATAACGAGCTTCCAGTTACCTTCCTGAGTGTTTATATCGTTGTTGTTTGTTCCGGGTCTCTGATGTGAATGGATGATCGTCTTTACAAGGTCTTCAAGTCTCCAAGCATCACCGGGAATAACGATGGTATCGTAGTCATAACCCATTACGTTACCGGACTGGTTCTTGAAGTTTCTACCGATGTTAGCAAGACGATAAAGCATCGTTGCATCGTTACCGAAGAAGTTAGTGAATACGTTAGACTGTGTAGCAACACCTGTCCTCTTTCCGGGATGGTTCTGCGCGAAAAGTGCAACACCGTCACCCGTGGTCTTATCATAGGTCTTTCCTTCATAAGTAAAGGTTGTTCCCTCTGTGGTAAGACAGTTAGATGCGAACTGCGCCCTTGATCTCTTGTATGAGCGAACAAAGTTTGCAGCGGCAGTCTTCATCATGTCAATGTTTCCATCGTCCTTTGCTTCCCTTGTGCAGGTAAAGCCCTTGATGAACTGCGAATGCTCAATCAACTTTGAGAAGCCCATCTGAATATCGTCCTGAATAGCGTTGTCGCCTTCTGCTACTTCTGCGAAGTTTCCGAACTCGGTCATTGATCCCTGCTTCTCACCGAACTTCTTAGAAGACTTTACATTGAACAGAGCCTTTACAAGCTCGTCATCCTTATTCTTTTCTGTATCTGTGTCCTGAATGACCATTGACAATTCGGTATCAATTACCTTCCACGCCTCGTCATTCTGACCGCCATGCTTACTAAAGATTACTGCCATGATCTGTTTCCCCCCTCTCTTATGCGAACCTTCCGATTGCCTTAGAACCGCTTGCGCCGCCGTCCTTTAACAACTGGAATATTGCGGTGTTGGTTCCTGTCGTTGCATTAACCTTTTCGCCGTCTGTTTCTACCTTCATGCCTGCCTTAACAGCCGTAGCTGTGGTAGCAAATATCGTCTCCCATTCGTACTCAGGAAGTACGGGAACAACAGCCAGCTTGTCGCCGGTCTTTGCAACAGTAGTCTTGCCTGTGTATACGAACTCTGCATTAGTCGTTGATGTTACTGCGGTGCCTGCTGAACCAAAAGCAACAAGGCAACCGTGATTGTAAGTAGTGCCGTTAGTAGCAATGATCTCTTTCTCTATAGGAGAAGCACTGTTCTCGGCTCTTAAAAATTCAAATGCCATATCTTTTTCCCCCTTAATGAAGTTTGCCTATCACTGTCTTATACAGTGAACGTATCTGTTTCTCTGTTTTTCCCTCAGACTTCCAACGGCTCATGATCTCGTCAGGCACTTCGACGTACTCATCTTCTTTTGATACGCCTGTCTGTGTTGACAAATGATCCTTGCCTCTCATCTGATTGATGGCCTGCTGTCTTGCGGCTGTCTTGGCATTGCCAAAATTAAAAACTTTGTACGCATCAACTATTGATACGCCCTTGTTTTTCGCCACAAAATCAACCATCTGTGGGAATGTAGGTAATGACGCAAGATCGTTTACGTCCCTTATGTTGGGGTCAATCTTGCTCAATTCCTCAACGTCTCGCTGTAATGCCGCTTTAGCCTGTGCTGCTTGTGCTGTTTCAAGGACTTGCTGTGCTTGCATTACTACGGGATTGGTTTCAATCATTCGGTTAATAATGGAAGGGTCTACTCCCTTTTCCTCTAACTCACGCTCGTTCTGCTGTCTTTGCTGTATAGCAAGAGCTTCTACATACTCCTGAACGCTTGTTATCGGTCTACCTGTAGCCGGATGAGTGATACCATTGCACATAGCCGCTATCTGCTGATTTAAGGGTGCTATCTGCGCTTCATATTTGCGCCTTGCGTCTTCCTCTGCTCTGCGTCTTATAGCTGCGTAACGTGCGTTTTCTTCGGCTGACTGCGGTTCCGGCTCGGAGTCTCCGGTTTCTTCTTCTCCTGTTTCTTCGCTTTCAGCTTCCGATTCTTCATCTTCCATCTGCTCGGCGACGTCAGATTCTTCTACGCCTGTGTCCTCTCCTTCTGCGAAATATTGAAGGTCAAGGTCAAAAAGATTCTTCTTCATATTCTGTTTTCCTTTCTCTGAATGTTTGCGCTTTCTCTGCGAATTTATTAACTAAAAAAGGACCTTAACGGTCCTCTCAGCCAATCGGTATTTCTGTTTTTATTGTTTCTACGTCTCTGTCGTAGTTTTCACACGCCTTATTGACACACGATAGATTCTGTACTACATACAGCTTTGTCTCTACATTGGGCGTGTCGTCGTTCTCTACTTCATTAAATGAGCGGGCTATTCTCATTTCCACCTGGCATAACGGGCATTTCATTTGGTATTCCCCCCATCTCTTGCATCATCTGCTGTTGCATTTGCTGTTCCCTTATCATCATTTCTACCTGAGATAAAATATCACCGGCATTAGGATAATGGTGTTTCTCCATCATCGACCAATAAAGCCGCATGGTGTTAGGATCACCCAAAGGCCCAAACGCACCACTCTGTAACTTCATGTCTAACTGCTGCCACATGGCTTCTCTGTTCGCCATCATGGTAGAAGTCGGGTCAGTCTCAAATAGAAACTCGTCATTCCAGTAATATTCCCCTGCGGAATCCTGTTTAAGAAAATCTGATTTATCTAAGATGTCAAACTGTTGCTCACCCTGCGGACCGATACCCGTGATAGGTAAAGGATCGTCAGCATAGGCAAGCCAAAACTTGAACATATACTCATAAAGTTTTGCGTAAGCGTCATTCTTCATGACTCTCTTTGACTCAAGACGACCGGCAGCCTGATTTATCTGATACTGTTTAGCCGTACCTGAGACAGCAGAAGGGTCATATTTACCTTGGAATGAATCGGTAATACCCAATGTTGAACGTGCATCTTCATAGGCATTAGTGATAATTTGAAGGTCTTGCTGGATGTTCACCTGCATATTCAGAACATCAATCATTGATTTCTGCTGTGGATCTTCAAGACGGATGACTTTTAACTCCTTATCCGTAGTCTCAACCTTAACCCCTCTCGGTAAGGTTACATACGAACCACCTTTTAAGGTTTTTTCTGCGGCCTTTGAACCGACTTTCTTTATTAAGTCCTGCTGATCCTCAATGACTTTTACATCAGAAAAGCCCAACAATGAGTTGAGCTTCGATACATTCTTACGAACTATGAGAGGAAATACATTAGGCTTATAGTAATCAACGGTGATGACTTCCTCGGCTTCAACCATCATGGGCTGTCCTGTTAAAGGATCAATACCCTGTTCCTTCATAATGGGTATGTGGATTTCCTGTACTTCGTCCTCTGATTCCTCAAAACTCTTAGAACCACATACGGGACATTCCTTTTCCTCTGTGACATAACCACATTTCTTGCATTTCCTTGTGATCCTTGCCTGATAATCGTCTAAATCCTCAAGTGTGTAGTCATCTACCCACACGAAGCGGCCTATCTTGTCATTGTGTCTGTAATAAACCGTATTAACTGTGACTATATCCGTATCAAGACTGGACTCTTTCTGTTCCCCTCTTATCTCCTTGTATTCCTCTGAGGCATCCTGAACATCGACTCCGTACTTGTCCTTAACCGCTTTCTTGGTCTGAGCAGTCTGAACAAAGATATAATCCATTTCCTCTATATTAGAAACGCCGGGTTGAGGTATAACCTGACGCGGATTCATCTCTTTTACGTTCACATCACCGTAATTTGAGTGGAATCCTAAAGAGTTATCCCACTCCACTAAGAAGAAATCACCCCCTTGAACAGGTACAACACGCTCCATCTGGTCATTTATAATGGACAGTTTAAGCATTTTAACCTTGTTGACTAAGGCTTTCTCAATAGAACGTGCTAATTCCTCGTCACCTTCATGGATAGCTGTGACTTTCGGCTGTGGAATTGACGAGTCTACCTGTGATTCGATCAATTCATAAGCGATATTTCTTACATTTATAGACAGATTCTTCGCTGAAATGTTGGTATTAGGGTTGCCATTGACCTGTCTTGTACCCTCATATACAGCCTGATTCTTCCCTATTTCCTGTAAAACAGTCGCATAGGCTATTCTTGCGTTCTCAAGTTTCCCACGCCATTTATCCCTTTTCTTGTCTTCCGGTGAAGGTGCTACTGTCTTCTTAACCTTTTCCATAAATGTCTTTAACCTCATGCGGGTTCTCCGTACTTCTGTAACAGGTATTCCCTGTCTTCGTCTGACGCATTTTCTATGTCTTCTAAGATTGAGTTATGGTATTTTGTCTCTATCTTGTCGTAGTCAATCTCAGGTGATCTTACCCACCAAACACAAAAAGACCTCAACGAGTCAACATCGTGGGTTAAATCGTGTGGGTCTTTCGCGTAGACGTTAGGTCTTTTCTTATCTTTTTGAATTTTCTGCAAACATCTATATAAATTAGGCGCACATCCCTCTAAAATCGTTAGTTTAGGCGGTGTATCTCCCGCTTTTAACCACTCTTTCATGGAAGCACACCCGGCTTGGAAGTCTCTTGAAGTCTTTGTAAGGTTTAATCCGTTCTCACTAAAGATGATCGCCCTGGATTTACCGGTTTCCTGTGATCTACTCCACAAATCAGACGGTGCAAGCCAGTATTCTATGTTCTCATCACCACTTAAAGAACGTAAAATGTCACAAGCAGCGCCAATAGTTTTGTCCGGCGCGTCATATTCACGGTAAATCTGCGCGTTCCCCTTGGTATCTACCTGAATCCAATGAGCGGAAAGCATATCTAAACCGTAGTCAATGCACACATAGCGCCTTAATTTACCCTCTAACTCTTTATTAGTAATGTGCGTTTCCCGTTTCACTTCGGGGAAAAACGATCCACCGGGTACTGTTAAGGCTTCTTCTATGGTAGCCGGGTACTCTTGGGTTATCATGTCGCCCATAGTACGCTTTGTGTTTTCGTACCACAGGTCGTCTCTCCTTGGGTCCGCATACCACGGAATGAATATCTTATTAAATCCGTTATCAGGATCGGTAAATACCTTTTCAAAGAAGGAACCGCGCTCTATAGTGGACAGTCCGATGACCTGACCGCCATTAGGTCTGTTTATAGTAGGAAAACCAGCCTTCCATATATCCTCTGCAAACTGCTGAAAGGCCCATTCATCAAACACAATTAAGTCTGCTGTGAAGGAGCGGGCCGCATTTGGCGATGAAGGAAAGCATTTGAACACCGAATCCGGCCCATTTGCAAAGTGTATTGTAAGGATAAGGGAAGTATTCTCCCAAGTGGCATTAGCCCAATTTATAGGCTGATCGTTTTTCTGTGCAAATAATGACGGCATACTCGTTAAGATGACCGCCATTCTTCTTACTAACTCCTGTGCCTCGTCTTCTGTTCTTGAAAGTCCTATAACCGTTCGTCCCGGTCTTAGCATCTTCCACAATGAGTAATGAAGCACAAGCCATGTGATACCCAACTGACGGGCTTTTAAAATCACATTTAGCTTATTATCCCTGAACTGTCTTAGTGCCTTCCTCTGATCGTCCCATATCTTAAAGGGCTGCACCAAAACCTCTGCGTCTTTGTCCTCTATATGCCCGTAAGTATCTACAAAGTATTCCAAATTCTCACGGCAATAGTCGTATTCTTTTTCTCTTAACTCTCTATAATCCATAACAAAAAGGACCAGCTTTCAACTGGCCCTCGGAAGGAGATTAAACAAACTTTTTTTCCAATATCATTATAATGAGACTTTTTATCTATTTCTATCAAGTAGACTCAGAAATTTTACAATATTCATCTAAAGCTGACTGATATATCGTATACGTCCATTGATATGACTTCTGTATCGCCTCTGCGGTCTTCTCCATCGTGTAATCCATGAAGTAATAGTACATTAAAACCGTCTGCAAGGTCTTCGGACGTATTCTGTTCACTTTCTCAAGACACTTGCTTTTATAGTCAATGCTCTCAACTATCTTATTCGCCAATCTTCCACGGTATTCCTCAATCTGTATCAAGGCTTCCTCTATCCGGTTCTTCTGTGATCCTGACGTATGATACTCATAAGAGGGTGTCATCTTCGTCGCTATCGTCATCAGTCTCTCTATCTCTAATTCGACTGACTTTATATCTGCCTCTATGTCCTTTATCGGTCTTAACTCTTTCTTTGCTTCTTCTCTCGTCATACTACCCCTTTTCTCATATAATCTGATAAATACATAAAACTATATCCGTGTGACGTTTTTCTTTTTTGATGTAAAACTTTGTTTATTTCTGTATTATGTATTCCTAACTGCCTTGCAGCCTCGGCCTGCGATATATATATTTTTTCCTCACCTGTGGTACTATGTATTGCAACTATCTCTGTATTGGTAGTCCCATATCTTAATTGCCCATTCTTTTGTGCCAATAAAGAGTTTTCCCTTGGGGTACACCATTCAAGGTTATATACCCTGTTATCTGTCTTATCCCCATTTTTATGGTTCACAAAAGGTTTGCTTTGGGAATTATCAATAAATGCCAACGCAACAAGTCTGTGAATCCTTTGCCAACCATTTTTAAGATGTACTCTCTTATATCCCTCGGAATCTGTGTTTACCTTCAAAGGACTTCCTGAAAGATGTTTTACATTTCCCTTGTTGCTGACTAATATTCCATTAACCGCCTTCCATTCTTCCTTCATGTGTAATACTCCTTAGATTTTGGCTCAATCTTATCTCTTTGCTTTCCTTTACGGTATGATTTAACAAACACTGTCTTACCGGATTTATAATGTCTGTAATGCCCTCGCACTTCCCAACACGGATTTTGTATATTATGGTGACTACCTTCCGGGATATAGTTTTCAGAAACGTATTTCACAATATCGTCAAACAGATAGATCTTATTCTGCCTCGTCGATAATCTATGTTCGCGAGAATATCTATGTGATGATACTCTCTCTTTCTTATGCTTCCTTGGATATGTCATTATATAACCCATGTAAAACAGTATTATCGTTGTTGATATTTTTATAATTTCAATCTCATTTTTAGAAAATTTGGAGTCATTAGAGATTGCCAATGAATCAGCAGAAGGATCATAGAGACACTTATAATTAACACCTTTATTACCATCCCCAAATATAGCAACATCAAAAAGTGTATATTTATCTTTCTCCCACTTTACTTCATACCAAACCTTATGCCCTTGAAACACACCATCAAGAACAAGCTTAAATTCAGGAAAAATAAAATTCTCAAAAGGTTGTATTTTTTCATGCTTGCTTATCGCCTGATTATATATGTCATACGATACTATTATTGTGTTCATTTATGCTCCCCTTAATCCCGATTTAAACTGCTTTTCTGATCCATTCAAGTATATTTCTATGTACGGATAGTTTTTCCCATACTCCTGCTCTAATATCTTTGTATGTCTCTCTTTCTCTCTCTTTAAAGAATTTATTAAGGAGAGTGTCATTTCCTTTTTTGCACCAGTCTCTTTTTCTACAAGTTTTTCAAATATGATAATGTCCTCACTGACTTTTTCTAACCGCTTTAACTCGAACCTTACAAGGCCCCTGTCTCCTTTAGGATTCAGATTTTCGATTGTCTCTGTGAAATCTTGGCCTTTTATTACTTCATCTGCTATATCCTCTATTGAACCGTCACCGTCTAATATGTCTGAGATCATTTCATCCAACCAGTTGTAGTTATAAGCAGCATTTTCATTTATAATGCTTTCAACCGGGTGTATACGGAAAAGAGAATAATCTATTGAGTATTTGGCTATTTCCTCTCTAAGAAAGTCCATAGCATCACATATATAGTCGTTTTCGTATAAATGAAATCCAACCTCGTCTAAATAATTAGCTAAACCATCAAGCCCCTTATAAATCTTTATTAGCCTTATCAATTCTTCCTTTGATCCTTTTTCTTCAAGTGACTTCATCTGTTCTCCTTCCTTCGCGTAAGCGAACCGCGATTTTTAAAAATTACAGCGTCATTTATTCTCCATATCTTTCATTCGTCTGCGCAAAAGTTTTTGCTTTTCTTCGTAGTGTCTTTGCTCCTCTTTATTAAATTCCTCATAATATTTGATGTCCGCTTTTATCTCTTTCCTATATGGTTTTGTAATACGTTGGTTTAATATGATTTCGTAAGGATCATAGTATTTATGTGATGTCATTGGGATAAATCCTGCTTTCTCCACTATAGCCTTCGCCTCATCTAAATGCTCTGCGGTAGTAAACCCAAAAAATACACATAAACAGGCTCAAAGCAGTTTACTCCGTAAATATGGTAATTAAAGTAATCAAGTCCACAATCCTTTAATTTTTCTAAGAGGTGCGTAGTCTTGTGTAAATTCCTAAGTCCGTAATCAAAAACTTTTATATAAATATCCAGCATCTTCTATCTCCTTACTGACTGCTCTATCTTCCGTTTGAAAGTCCGCACATCTATGTTTAAATCATGGGCCATTTCTCTTACCCATTCACCGTCTGGATCATTATATTCATAGGTGTTTACACTTTCTGATATGGTGTTGACACGCTTGATTACTACACCTTCGGCTGTTATCTCTATCTCGCCGCTCTTTATCTGAGCTAACATACTCTCTAAGCTCTCCCTTGTGATATACCTACTTAATTCCTCTTTATCCCTAGTGTTTAAGCGGACTGACAGCGTTTTTGTCTTATTTGTCATAAGTGTTTACACTCCTTTTAGGTGTTTACACCAAATTCTATTTTTATATAAAATTTGCGAGTGAGACGGGGGGTTCCCGCGCGGGCGAGAGCGGCGGCCACGGCCGGGGGGTGGCTGGTAAGGG
>Ga0265299_10003561_pt1 | contig 15088 bp, 17 predicted proteins | sample AusTroGonzalo_MG_4_FD_193485 | JGI IMG/M metagenome (GOLD analysis project Ga0265299, IMG submission 193485) | Bovine rumen microbial communities from tropical cattle in Woodstock, Queensland, Australia - Gonzalo_02 | ecosystem: Host-associated > Mammals > Digestive system > Stomach > Rumen ... | reverse complement strand
GAAACCCTTTTGCCGGTCAAGATTACATTCTCTTTGGACCACAGTGTCGAGAACATACAGCTTGTCCCAAGGATATTGTTATATGACTGGAGCAAGTACGACTATGAGAACAATGTGTCATTCAACGAATATGACGCCAATTCCATGAACGCCACAATAGTTCCTATGGAGTCCCTTACAAGCCAGCAGCTTAACATACTGCGTAACAACGGGTACAACGGATACACAATATCCTACACCAGCTCCGTATCCGGTTCTTCGCCGATGTACGTCAACATGGACACAATCTTCGGCAGCCAGGAGCTCAGCTGCAAGGACTTCCTTACGGATCTGACAAAGATGCTCGGCTGCGTATGGGAGTTCGACGCGAGCAACAACCTCAAGATAGAGAGCAGGAACAAGTATTTCGAGAACTACGAGGTGAAGGACTGGACCAAGAAGATGGACCGCCGCAACGTGACTATCAAGCCGTTGGCTTTCGACAAGCGCGAGTACACGATGTCTTATAAGGGAGGAGACTCGCTGCTTGAGAACAACTACAAGGACCTTACCGGTTACGACTGGGGCAAGCAGTACGTTGACACAGGCTATCCGTTCAACGATCAGACAGAGTCCTTGCTGGAGACCAAGTTCCTCAACACGGTCCAGTGCAAGGGTGAGAGGACGGTAATACACGCCAACTACGACTATAATAATGATGAGTACAAGCTGTCATATATGCCGCAGACACCGTACGAGATTCCTATGATAGAGAAGAAGGACAACGGCGCACCTAACGAGGGATTCAGGCTCTTGTTCAACAACGGTGTGACGATGCTTGAGAAAGGCGAGTATGTGTTCCTTACGCAGGACAGCTCGTGGATGCACCTGAATGATGAGATAGGCGGAAAGTGCTGGTACGATCTCGAGTTCGCGAACAACTCCAGCGTAGGAGCAATAAGCTCGAACGTAATGCAGATGGACCGCATACCTTTCTTCAGCACGAGGCAGAACCTCGCTAGCTGGGACTTCGCCAAGCCGCAGCTCAGCTATTCAATGGAGAACGATTTGAGCTATCCTTCAGAATCGTGCCTGTACCCGAGGTTCTGGAGGGACTATATGTCCGCCGTGTACGACGCGAAGACGCGCGTGCTTACCGCGGACTTCAATCTGTCTGTAGAGGATCTGCTCACGTTCAGCTTCAGGAACTTCGTGATGATTGACAACCATTTGTGGCACCCTAACAAGCTTATTGACTTCGATTTGTCTGGAGAGACACTTACAAAAGTCGAGCTCGTAGAGGTCACCGACACCGAGGCCTGGATAAACGGACAGAATTGGGATTTTAAGAATCCGCCAAGAGGATACCCGATACACAGCGGTGACCGTGGAGAGTCATATTGGGAAAACTACATAGAGGAGGAACAGGAATGATTACATGGGACAACACTATAAGGACTCTTGACAACTACGCGAGAAAGATACAGGCCATTTATGTAGGCAAGAACGTAAACGACGGCTACGACCCGGCGGCGGAGCTGCAGAACATAACGTTCGAGGTCAGGTCGGCCGGAGGCAACTTCGAGATAGACTTCAACATGCCTGACTACTGGAGGTACGCCGAGGAAGGAAGGGGTCCCGGCAAGATGCCTCCCGAGGGTTCCTTGCTGAAATGGATGCAGTGGAAGCAGATACTACCGAGCCCGATGACATTGAGCAGCGGAAGGACGGTGCTGCCGACAATGAAGCAGCTCGAGTTCCTTATACGCCGCAAGATAGGAGAGAAGGGAACCGTTGGCTCGCGTAACTGGCAGGAGACGGAGATAGAGATAAAGGACCAGCTCGTGGAGGCGGTAACCAAGGCCATAGAGAAGGATTTCTCCGCATGGGTCCGCACCCTCGTCAAAAAACCCAAATAAAAACCCAAATAGAGGCGCCGTATTTGACATATAACGAGTCCGGACCGGTCAGCTGATATGTTCATCAGTTTTCCGGTCCGGACTCTTTATAACGCGTTTATACGCGTCCCGTCAATACATCTTTCTCCTGGCCTGTATCTTGTCCATTTCGGCCTTCCTGACGGCCGCGTTGTGGTTGTCACGGTCTATGCGGTAGCAAAGCGTGTTCAGGAACTCGTACACGTTGAGGTCTGTAGCATCTTTCCAGCTTATCCTTTGTGTCTCGCTGACAAGGTCTATCATTATGAACGTCGACCATTTCACGGAGTAGCCTTGCCTGCCTGTCTCCTGGACGAGCGGCTTTCCCGTCTGCGGGTCGATTTCAGTTTCTTCGTCTCCCTCTCCGAATAGAGAAGCAAAGCCTTTACGAAGCTTGCCAGCGTTAGCTGAAAAAAACTCGTCATCCCCAGCGCTGTCTCTATGTCCATGTTGTCGTTGATCTCGTCCACGACTTTCTCGAACTCGTAACCCTCGCCGTACTTCATTCCGGCGGGTACGGTGAAGCAGGCGATCATCCTCGCCATCTTCTTCACGTCGTTCTCCATCTTGGCGCTGGTGGTGAAGTCCATCCACATGCCTGCCGTCCATTTCTGCGGGTACAGGTACACGTCGTACTTCTTGCCGTTAATGGTCAGTTTTTCCGACGGCATCCTTTTCTCCGGCTCCCTGGTAACGAACTTCAGGGCGTCGTAGAGGTCGGTTGAGTTGAGCACCGACACCGGCCATTGCCTGACCTCCGACAGCGGTATGTCGGAAAGCACCGATATTGTCACCGCGTTTATGTTGTATGGGTTCTCTCCGGCCTCCTTGAGAGCCGATTCGAGCTCCATCGCTTTCCTGAGCGGTACCTCGCCCCATGATTTAGGTAGTCTTGCCTCTATAATCATAATCGTATTGTTATCTTTGCGTCATCGTTTTGAGAATCCCACGGTTCCTGTCTGCGCCGGCTTGAACATATGGTAGCAGAAGGCCAGTGAGTCAACACGGTCGTCGTGTGTGCTGTCCTTGTCGTTGCCGTAGGTGTATCCTTTCTTAAGTTTCTTCATCTGGAAACCCGCGAGCTGCGCGTGCAGCATCGGGTCGTTGTCAATCATTATGTCCCTGTTCTCAAAGGCAACTATAAGATCCTCCACTATCTCGCGCTTCTGCTCGTTGGTGGTGTCGTGGCTGTGTATGACCGCCTGGTTCCTGACGGCTTTCCTGAGCATGCTGAGGTAAACCTTGCCTATCGAGTTCTCCTCTACGTATATTCCCCTTATCGTCGGGAACGAGTTTATTATGGAGCCGAGCACCTTTATCTGCGCCACAGGATCCGTGTCGGCTGTGGCCCACCGGTATACAACCTGTTTGCTCGAGTTCATGAGGGTGAGCACCGTCTCGTCGTTGTCGGCTCCGCAGCTCCAGTCGATTCCGCCGTATACAGGCGTCATATCGTCCGGTGTGCCGACGCACGCCTTGAAGTTTCCGAACACCTCGGACCAGCTTTCTATGAACTCGCCGAGGATTTCAGTCGCGAACTTTGCCTTCGTGTACTTCTTCTTATACCTTTTGTAGTCGTCCTCCGAAAGGAACCTTGAGAAGTCGTAGTCTTCGCGGTTCCAGTCGAACACCACGTTGTCCTCGTCGGAGAACTCGTTGAAGAAGAAGCCTGTCTTGAACAAGGGTGTGGACACTATGAGCTTCGGGGCCCTCCATACATTGCAGTAAGGCATGGTTATGTCGTACACGTCGTCGGTTATGAAGGAAGCCTCGTCTATGACGAATATCCCTGACACAGTTGCGCCTCTAAGGTTCTCGCCCTGCTCGGCAGAACGGAAATGAATCTCCGATCCGTTCTTGAACACCATAAAACCATCCGTTAGGTTCGACGATTCCACAAGTTTGGTCCGTTTAAGCGACTTTATGAGTTCACGGTGCATCCTCCTCGACATGTACGAGACGGGTTCCAGCAGTATGGACACCGTGTTGGGAAAATTGAGGGCGTAGTACAGCAGCACGTATTTAAGCATGTAGCTTTTCCCTACCTGGCGTGGACTCTTTATGACGACATTGACGCCTGTGTTCTTCAGTGTCTTTATCTTGTGGAAAGCGTCCGCTTGCCATTCCTGGAGCTCCGGTAATTTCACTTTCATTACAGTTCTACCTCTATTTCTTTGTTGTCGGCGTCAGTGCTCTCCATGTACTTTGTAGTCATGTAGTCCAACGCCTTGATAATGTCAGTGGCGTTCCTTATGTCGCCTCTTCTCAAGGAGTTCTTAAGCATGTACCTTATGGCCATTATGTTGTCCTTGGAATAGGACTTTATGTAGTCGTCGAACTCCTTGTTCAGCTGTTTCTTCAAGCCGGTGACAGTGGACTTCGCCTCTTTCTCGTCAATCTCGAGCTCGCGGATGAGGTACCTCTTTACGGTGTCCTCGTCGTTCATGTAGGCGAGCCTCATCTTCGCCTCTTCTAGTGTGTCTTCAGGTGTCCATTCCTCCTGTTGCATAGGAGTTGGTTGGACGCCGGGTATGTCGAACAATGCGACCGAGCCCGTCACGCCAGTGAGCAGGGCCTCGAAGTCCTTGGCGTCGTCCTTCACTTTCTTCGGCTTCAGCTCCTTGCCGAGTGCGCCGATAGGCCTTCCGCCCGGGTGGCCCATAGGTTTGCCGGAGCCTTCCGGTTTATGGCAACCTTTATGAGCGGGCATGATCGTCGGACTTATTTTTGTCGGAAGCCTTGGCCTCCATTTCCTTCAAGGTCTTTACGGCACCGAAGTATTCTATAGCTATCTTCTTTATCTCAGTCAACTTACAGGTAGAACAGCTCATGACCGAGGGCTTGACCTTGCTTCTCCAGTCAGGGCCGTAATAAGATTCCAGAAGCTTACGTGTCTCTTCTGGGGTTATGCGTATGAAGTTGTGCACGGCCATGTCAAGGTACTTGGAGAACGGCGACATCCTTCCTGTCATGTCCTTGAGCTCGGCCATGTATTCTTTGTCCTGCTTCTTCATTGTATGCTTTTAATATTTAATATTTAGGAGTTAAGGTATTCGTTAATCCTTATTATGAAGGTGTTGATCGTGTCGAAAAAGAGGGAGTACATGTTCTCCGCCACCGATGCGCTGAGTCCCGCTACCAGCGCGAGGAGCACGTTGGTAAGGGAGAAACCGTACACGCATAAGCCCCAGATGAGGCAGGTCCAGAACGTCATGCACAGGGAGCAGGAGAACGGTTTGGGGAGACGGAATTTCCCGACGGAACCTTTCTTCTTCATGAAATTGTTGGCGATCGACTCTATCTCCATCGGGAAACCTGAATAAAAGACAGCGGTCACTATCAGTGTTATCAGCGTGAAGTCGTTTATAATGCTACTCATATTCCCTTTCTGTTATGTTTTCCTTAATCTTGTTCTTTATCTGGTTTATGTAGTTGTTGAGCAGAGCCTGCGGGACCTTCATCTGCCTGGCCAGCTTGGACACGTTGCCAGACTCAGCGTAGTTGAGGAATATAGTCAGCTCGCCTATGCTCAGGCAGTCCAGGCTTTCCTTTACGCTCTTCATGAAGTCAGAGTCCTCCATGGTCACGTTGTAGTCTTCCACGCATACAGTGTCGTCGTCGAACTCTTTCTTTGAGCCGTATTTCGGCCTGGCCTCGTACCCTTCGTCAAGGTCGTAAGCAGTGTGCACGTCGTTGCTGAGGTCCCTGAACCTCCTGTACACGCGGTAGAACGGCGAGTTGACAGACCAAAGCTGCCTTACTAAAATTCCAGTTATAAACGAATTGAGGTGTTTGTCGCACTGCATCTGGTTCATCTTGCCGTTGTCGTATTCCAGCAGTATCATACCGACTTCCTGTACGAGGTCGTCGTAATATTCCATGGGTGTACCGAACTTCTTCATCTGGAAATGCACACACTGACGGATTAAATCCCAGTTCTGTTCTACTATCTCACTGTTTGTCATTTGAGTCTTCGTAATATTTCCAGCAGTAACCGCCTGACGTTTTTGACTTGCCTTTAAGACAGTTACATATAGAGGAAAGCGATTTGAAACCGAATGTCTCTGTAGCTACTTTTACGGAAGAGTATACTTTAATAAGGTTGCCTCTCTTGTCGTATTGCGCCACCGGTTTTGATGAAGCTTCAACACGGCGTTCATGCAGCGTCTTCACCGGAGGTATGAATTCCGGTATCTCTTCATCGTTCTCGAAGGTCTTCCATACGTATCCGGCAGAGGTGGAATACGCTCCTGATGTTACGTTTCTTATTGCGGATTTAGCTATATCCATCGCCTTTGCCGCTTCTATCGATGAAGGGTATATGTTTACAAGGTTTCCGGAGCACGTGTATTGTGCTACTCTTTTAGAGAATATTTCTTTGCATCTTTCACCGAATTCTTTTCCGTGCAGTTGTCTATGCTCATCCTCTGTCATTACTTTCAAGTTTGAGGCGCTGTCGTCCCATTCTTTTGAATTTGGTTCATGTTTGAGATGGTGCACATGACATCCTTCAAACCATACGCCGCAGATTTCAGGGAAAGCTTTAGCTACAAGCACGTAAGTGTACTCCTGCACATTACCCTGATGCGGTATTATTACGCTTCTTCTGTAACTGTTTTTCTTATTTACATATATTTTAAGTCTCTTGAACGTGACTGCGTCGAAGAAATCTTCGCCGTTGGACCTTACGAGCACACCGTCCACTTCGCGCAGATCGTCGCAGTTTCGCGGATGGTCAACTGAGAACCAGTGTATGTTCGCCGGGTTCTTGTGTATTCCCATGGCGTGGCAGTGTATGCAGAGAGTGACGCAGTCGTCTATCTCATTTTGGTTGTGCAATCCGAGGTTCTTGTATCTCGTATGGTGACACACAAGAGAGTCTGTTCTCTGACAGCACACGCATTTGTATCCGTCACGTTCGAAGACAGCTTTCCTGACTTCCTCAAACTCTGGAGTCTTTATGTATTCCTTGTGGAACTGCTTCTTCTTTTCTATGGTGTCTTTGTTCATTCTATAAGGGTCTTTTTTATATATATTCCGATTCCTTATATATAAATTATATCCCGCAAAAACTGGAAAGATTAAGCATGATTACCAGCTACTTACATCAAGCCCGTGTGGAAAATGAATGTTTTTATATGAAATTATAAATAACAGCAAGTTATGACAAAGAAAAACCGTTTGCGCCTGTTGTTCAAAACCTTGTTCATGCAGTTCGGTTCAGTTAAGACTGACGAAGGTGTACAGCTCGTATGGGACCCGGATACCGAGTTGATGGTAGGATATGATGTCTATATTGAACAGGAGAATGAATCAGGTGATTTGGAATACGTTCCTGCCCCGGACGGCGAATATAAGTCTGGCAACACTACTTTCGTTATAGCCGACGGTAAGTGTACAGAGATTCGTAACGAGGAACCCGCACAGGAGGAACAGATGGCCGAACAGCCTGCAGTTGAGGAACAGATGGCTGAGGAAACTCCGGCCGAGGAACCCGCACAGGAACCGGCACAGGAACCGGCACAGGAACCTGAGTTCGACGCCAAGAAGGCTATCGAGGACATGAGGGCGGAATATGACCAGAAAATCAACGACCTCACCGCTGAAACAAGCGCTCTTCGTGAGCAGGTCGAGGCCCTCTTAGCGTTGCCTCAAGAAGAGAATGCTTTTGAGAAGCAAACCAAAGAGGAAACTAACGCTAAACCCTTATTCAGAACAAGAAATCAAAAATAACTATTAAACAAAGATGTCTAGTGCATTTAATTTATCAAGTTTGACCGCTTATGTCGACGAGAGAAATGAGGAACTCTTGACCAAGGCTATCCTTGGCGCAAAGACCCTTGACGTTATCGACGTAATGCTTGGCGTAAAGAGCAAAAGTGCTTTGAACTATCTTGACAGCACAATCGTTTTAGGCGACGCTTCAACATGCGGCTGGAACCCACAAGGTGCCGACACATTCACACAGCGTACAATCGAGGTACATCCAATAGGTATTAACAAGGAATGGTGCCGTAAGGACATGCTCAAATACTGGATGAACTACCAGCTCTTAATCGACGCTAACCGTACCAGCCTCCCATTCGAAGAGGAATTGGTGAACAACAACATCAACGCTATCAACAAGGCCCTTGAGACCGCTATCTGGCAGGAAACCTCATTGTTCGACGGTTTGCTTTCAGTTATCGCTACTGACGCTTCAGCCGGTATCAAGACTTACGACGCTTCTGCTGGTGTAGAGTATGACGAAGTTATCGACATGGCTTACAGCAACCTTACTCCTGACATGTTCGGACGTGGTGACGTTACCATCTTCGTTTCTCCTACTACCTACATGAACTACATCAAGTCTTTGAACGCTGTTTGCTGCGCTAACCGCGAAATGATTGACGCCGCTGCTGACTACATCACCTATCCTGGTGACAGCCGTGTAACTATCAGACCAACTGTAGGTTTGACCGGTGCCGAGATTTCAAGCAAGGACGTTTACGCCGTTGCTACTTGGGCAAAGAACTTAGTGTTCGGTACTGACGTTGAAGGTTCAGAGAACGACTACCGTGTATGGTACGACGACAAAGACCAGATGACTCGCTTCAGAGTAGAGTTCAACGCTGGCACCCAGATCAAGTTCCCTGACGAGGTAATAACCATCAAGGAAGCCTAAAAATAACTACAGAAAGGAAATAGACTATGGCATGTTCAGTCACACTTACGGGTATAAATTATTCTTGCGAGGCTAACCTTTCTGGTATTAAAGCCGTTTATATCGCCGACTACAACGACGTATCAACGTTCACTGTCAACAACAACAATATCACTTCCATCACAATGGCGAGCGGAAAAAAATTCTACGAATATGCTTTCAACAAGAATACCGCTAGCTTGACATCAACAATGACTAAAGATGAGACCAACGGTTACTCATACTACACAAACGAGCTTACCGGTAACATCAACCACTTGGATACAACCAAGCACATCGAGGTTGACGAGTTGATGAGAGGTCGTCTGGCAGCTATTGTGAACGACAAGAACGGCATGTACTGGTACCTTTCACAGGATAATTACGCAACAGGTACGGCTATGACAGCCCAGACAGGTGCTGCACCTGAAGACGGTAACTACTATACCATCACTATCACTGACGAGTCAAAGGTTTTGCCTTATTCAATCGACTCTTCAATCATATCTGGTATTGTAAGTCAGGCCACCTACGATAACAACAATGGCTAATTAACTGAATTGTTTAACCCTTAAATAACGATCATTTATTACGTAAAAACCCGAGACTCTTCCGAATCCCGGGTTTTTCGTTTTTAAATCTGTTGTATCTATTTGTATTTCCAGACGAATCCGTATGCTGTTTTAAGTTTACCTTTGCAACATTGACATATATTGCCAGTGTCTTTTCCTATATAATCTGCAGCTTCTTTTATGGAATTAAATTCCTTTATAAGTTCACCATTTTTGTTGCACATACATATAGGTATTGATTTTTTATCTCTCATTCTTTCATTCCGTGTACCATAGTTACAATTGTCTTTATGGGATAACAGTTCGAGGTTAGATAATTCGTTTGAGTATCCGTCCTCATTTATGTGATTCACTTCTAATTCATCTGGTATATGGCCATTGAATGCTTCCCAGACTAATACATGCATGTAATAATGTTTTCCATGTTCACTGAAATGCATGATCAAGTATGTTCCACATTTTTGCGGTTTTAGCATTCTTGTTTTACCGCTTTTTATACGTATACTGCGTATCCTTCCTAAATTACTTACTTCGTATCGTAAGAGTGGACTCATGTCGGGTTTTCTTTCTACTGGTTTCCAAATTTCTTCCATAATCAAAACAATGCTATCGTATTTTTTGGTTTTAACGGCCTTTTCGTCTCCTCTGCCGGCTTTTTGTGAGGCAGGTTGATAGATATGTCGATATTGTCGGGAATCTCATCCAAATCGATTAAATCAAACAGCTCTTTCTTGCTTATAATCATTTCATATTAATCCTTTCCTTCGCCTGACTTCTCAGGTCGTTGTAATACTGGTTCATGTTCTTCTTCATTATCTCAGTGAACTTCTTCTCGTTGCCGTGCACCGGCGGCGTTTCTGCCGGTACGTCCTTCGATATTGAGGTTATCTTCTTCTCCGCTTCCAGTACATTGTATATCATCGAGTCTATCATCATCTTTAGGTGCTCATGACTGGAAGCCCCGTATATCTCCGCCTCCTTGTACTCGTAATACACCGACCTCAGTATGGCCTCTGCGCGGCAGAAGAACTCGTCGGCAGAGTCGTTCTCGTATTCTTCGGGTTTGCGCGTGTTTTCGTGTGTTCTCTTGTAGATTCCTTTTGGCATATAGATTAACTTCTTTATAAATTATATATCTTTACCGGCCACTTGATTTTTATATAAAATAATAAAAGTAACGCATTACAATGGATGTTGTGAAAATCACTATAGAGTCAAATGCAGAGGACGCTGCCAAGACCTTCGAGAAGCTCGCGAATTCATTCGACGACTCGACGAAGCAGGCTACCGACCTCCGTAAGCAGATTAAGGGGCTCAAGGACGATCTTTACAAGCTTACACCCGGAACCGAGGAATACGCCAAGGTTTTGGGCCAGCTCGGAGACAAGATGAACACTCTCGGAGACATAACCAGGGAGGTGAAAGCCGCGAGCGGAGGACTTGACACAGTTTTCGAGACCACCACTACCGCCGTGTCGAGCCTCACATCAGGTTTCCAGGCGGCTGTTGGCGTGTGCACATTGTTCGGCACGGAGTCTGAGGACCTCATGAAGACGCTTGTCAAGCTGCAGGCCATAATGAGCATAGTTAACGGACTTAAGGGGTTCGCAGCTTTCCCGAAGAACGCGAGGACGGCCGCTATTTCTATAGGCGCCTTCTCCACGGCCGTGAAGGCTACCACAGGAACGGTAACGGAAAATACGGTGGCGATAAGGCTTAACAGCGCCGAACTCGAGAAAAACTCGGTCAAGAGCCTTGAGGCTGGAGAGTCGAAGACACTGCTCGGCAACGCTTTCAGCAAAGTGACGACCGCCATAAAAAGTATGAACGTCGCTATGGTGGCTGTGACAGCGGCGATAGGCATATTCGTGGCCGCTCTCGCCAGTATGTACAAGCACTCCAAGGAAGTCAGGGAACAGACGGAAGAGAACGACCGTCTCATAAACGAGCTTTCTGAGAGCACTTTGTCATACTCCGAGGTTAACAAGAAACTTGACGCAGATCTGCAGCGCCGCATAAAGGCGTACGCCAAGCTCGGCGCGTCAGAAGAGTCCCTTATAAAGATTCAGAGAGAATACTACACGGAGCAGCTTAAGCTTGCAAACGCGGCGAGGGACACCGCCATACAGCAGGCGAGGTTCTATGAGACGTCCACCTCTTTCAAGGACAAGCTCGAAGAAGCGCAGAAAACCATAAAGGAGACAACTGAGAGGATAAAGGAACTCGAGTCCTCGCTTTCAAGCCTTGTCGACAATTCCGACATAACGGGATGGGCATCGAAGATGGTAACCGAGTTCACGAACTTCGACAGGGAGATAGAGAGAAGCCTTAACAGGGGCGAGATAACCGAGGGCAACGCGCTCAAGAGAAGGATAAAGAGGCGCAAGGACACGCTTGAAGAACTCGAGCAGATAGAATACCTTTACATACATGGTACTTCCGATCAGATGTATGAGGCCCAGCAGAGGGCCAGGAAACTCGGCCTGTACAACCTCCAGGACACCGGGCAGATAGAGGCTTTCAGGTCAAGGACGCAGCAGGAACTTGAAGACCTCGGTGAGACTCTCGAGGACTGGCAGGACAAGACATCAAAGGCGTTTACCGACACGGCCAAGAAGAGTCTGGAGAAACTCGGCGAGGAAGAGGGCAAGGTCTCTGACAAGTTCAAGGAGTTCACGAAGACCTTCGAGGCACAGCAGAAGACCTTCGAGTCGCTTGTCAGCGGTACTGACTTCACGGACGCCGACGCGAACGCCAGGATATACAAGTGGAACGAGGCGCAGGCCAAGGCGGTAGACGAGTACGTGAAGAACCAGGTCAAACTCGCGTCGAAGATGAACCTCACGAAGTCCGACATGCAGAAGTACATCGACTTCGTCACAAAGAAGGCTGAGGAATACAAATCCATGATGAAGGAATCGCAGTTCCCGTACGCCCCGGCGATGGACGAGAACGTCAAGAAAACGAGGGATGAACTCGCCGGCATGATGGACACGTTCAAGACGGTCAACGCCGGCATGAAGAAACTTGTGGACGAGAACGTAATAACGCAGGAGGACTACCAGTCGTGGCTCGTGAACTACGCAGCGACGTTCACACAGGAGGCAGCAAAGAAAATCGAGGAGGGAAGCAAGGCGATAGAGAAGGCCCTCGCTGAAAACCCGGTATTCAAGGATCTTCCCGAGGACAAGAAAGAAGAGATAAGGCAGTTCTGGACCAAGCTTCTCGACTTCACAGGCGACCTTACGCTCGACACCTCTACGGTTACCTCAATATCAAAGGCTATCGACGACACGCTCAAGAAGGCTTTCGAACAGGCCGAGAAAACAGCGGAAGAGGAACTCGCGAAGTACGACACGGAACACCAGCACGAACCCAACTTAATAGACAAGCTCTTCGGCACGGAGAATACGGCCGGTTTCCAGGAGAGGTTCCGCGAAAGGCTCAAGTTCATGATGGAGCAGGCCAAGCAGACATACGAGTCCGAGGCCGCCTCTATACAGGATGAGATGTCCAAGCTTGAGGCAATGGGTCTAAAGGGTTCGGAGGAATACCAGAAGCTTGTGGAACGCCTTAAGGCCATAAAGCAAACTTACGACGACTTTATTAAGGAGTCCACTGACAAGTTGGATGAAAGCCTCGAAGCTGAGGTGAAGGCCATAACCGACAAGGCGTCGGCCATAGCAGGGGCATTGGGAAGCTGGAGTTCTTTCATGTCGGACTACTACGAGGACATGGCGGAGAATGAAGCGAAGAACGAAAAGGAGAAGCGCAAGTACACAATTAAGGGACTTAAGATGCAGAAGCTCACCGCTGTGGCCAACATAGCCTCCGGTATCGCAGGAGCCATAGCTAACGCTTTCGCCACGTTCCCGATGCCTGCCGCAGCGATACTCGCAGCAGTAGAGTCAGCCGCAGTTGCCGCAGCAGGAGCTCTGCAAATTAAGCAGATCAACCGCCAGATTAAGGAGGCAGGAGGCTCTGCTGGAGGTAACGACACTCCTGACGCCGCGGGCATGGTCGACAGAATAATAGTGGGAGACACACAGAATTCAGATCAGAAGGACCAACTTAACGCGCAGTATAACGCTGAAGCTATAGGTGAGACAAAGGTCTATGTCACACAGAATGACATAACAGACGCTCAGGATGTTAACAGGACCGCTGTTTTGAATAACGAATTCTAATGAAAAACTCATGAACAGTTAAAGCCGGCTGACACCTTATTGTTGGCCGGCTTTTTATATAAAATAATAAACGACATATCAAATGGCGACAATCATAATCAAGGACAAGAACCTCGTGCCTGAGAACATCAAGGACGGGGTAACCATATTGAAGGTCACCGGTACCTACGAGGGAGGCGGCGGCGCCGAAATCAGCAACCAGGACAAGACCGTAAGTTCATCCACCTCTGACCAGACGGTTATGTGTGACAGCGGTTACACCGGTCTCGGTACTGTCACCGTGAACAAGTATACTCTCGACAGTAAGACCGTGGACGCCTCTACTGTGCAGCAAGTAGTGACAAGTTCGGCTGACGGCCTTTCAAGCGTTACGGTAAAAGCGGTAGACGCCTCAATAGATTCTAACATTTTGCCGCAGAACATAAAGAAGAACGTGACTATACTTGGTGTTACGGGAACGATGGAAGGCGGCGTACTGACAAGTCTTATCATGAGTCCGAGCACAGGAACAGTAACCAAATACCCGGATACAACGCAACACATATACGGATTCGAAAGCGTGACATTTAACGCCGTCACGTCAAGCATAGACCCTAACATAACCTCAGAGAACATCAAGGCTGGCGTAACTATCCTGGGAGTAACGGGTAACTACGTAGGCGACAGCGTGGAAATCAACAACCAGAAGAAATCAGTCACACCGAGAAGGACCTTGCAGACTGTTACGAACGACGCCGGCTACACGGGTATGGACGAGGTGACTGTTTACGGAGTAGATTCGAGCATAGATTCCAACATCACGCCAAGCAACATCAAGTCGGGCGTCAACATCCTCGGCGTCACGGGCAATTACACCGGTTCGTCAGGAGGCAGCGCTTATGTACAGCGCACATATCATAACGAGATGCCGGAGCAGACTGTCTTTATATTCGGTAACCAGAACGGCAGGTGGAACAATGACGGTGTTTCTGACGGCGGATATATGATAGACGGCAACTATGGCCAAGGCCAAGCATTGGTATTTTCCATAAAGATGGGCCCCCTTAACCAGCAATACCCTCAACCTAGCCAAGCCAGTTACCATATATCGACAATGTACACTGGTGAAATGCTTAATTTCTTCGTCATAAACAACAACAGATCTGAGTATTATGACTACGGCGACACGACGGCACAGGGATTGTTCACTTTGTCGACATATGGTGAAAGCACCCTTTCGCTTGACGGCGTGAACTTCAGTAGCTCTGTCGACATAACGAACAAGGCGACACCAGTGTATATAAACGGCGGATGCTACGTAATACTCAATGAGGAATATAACGGCAATACATGGTCGCAAACTATCATATGGTGCGACGAGATGCCGCCTATGCCGGATGAGCCTGAACCCGTGACATGCTACAACTGTGAAGGCACAGGTGTAGACCCTAACACAGGGGAAACTTGCGACGTGTGCGGCGGCAGCGGCGAGATATGGTAAAAAACCGGGAATAACGGCCTTTACGTCCCCGTGGAGGCCGTTTCAAAACATAACTGAATAACATGCCAACATATACATTACAAGACTGTATGGACAAGATACAGGACATCTCTACCAATCTTCATTCATGCCTCACGGCAGTAGCGGCCAAGGGAGTGACCGTGCCCGCTGACGCGAGCCTTGACGACCTCGGCGGGCTTATACGCCAGATACCGGACGCTTCGCACCCGGACATCGACTTGCCGTGGATT
>Ga0265299_10003560_pt1 | contig 15092 bp, 15 predicted proteins | sample AusTroGonzalo_MG_4_FD_193485 | JGI IMG/M metagenome (GOLD analysis project Ga0265299, IMG submission 193485) | Bovine rumen microbial communities from tropical cattle in Woodstock, Queensland, Australia - Gonzalo_02 | ecosystem: Host-associated > Mammals > Digestive system > Stomach > Rumen ... | reverse complement strand
TGGATGGATATCATGCGTCAGGTTTCCAAGTGAAAGCAATGCAAGAATCAATCCGCAAACTGGTATTGGAATATTTTTAATCAGATTCATAATTATCCAATCTTTTAGATGTTGAAGTATTCCTGTGCATTCTTATGTGAAATCTTTTCAATATTTTCTTCATCATATCCCAATCTTGTCAGTTCACGCACAGTTTTTGCAACGGATAATGGATCTGAAGGTTTGTTGCTGATGTCGCTGTTCAACAGAAACCTGTCAAAACCATATTCGTCCAGAATGCCTATGGCATCTTCCTTTTCCATCTTTTGGGGCTGGACTGTCAGGCCCAGCATGCAGTCTGTTTTGATTGCATCGCCCACTACATCAGGATTGATGTGGTCGATTACGGCTGATTTTTCGTCCATATGCTGCGGAAGGATTTCAAGGATTTCTTTCAGGACTTCCTTTTTATTTTTTCTTGGAGTGTGAATAATCACTTTTGATTTGGTTTCCTCTGCAATGTCCAATTGCTTTTTGAAAATGGAGATTTCATCATCGGTCAAATCTTCAAGTCCGATTTCTCCGATTGCTACAATCTGGGCATTTTCAATCCATTCGTATAGATTTTCATATATTGTTTCGGGATTTTTTATTGTATTTGCCGGATGTATTCCCAATGCCACCTTCAAATCAAGGCCGTATAGTGATGCTCTTTTGGTGTCATATTCGAGGATTCTGTTCAAATGGTTTAGCAGAACAGTTTCGTTGTCTATCTTATATGGGTAAAAGCTGCATGTTATTGCAGTGTCAATTCCCGCCAAGTACATTTTTTCAAAGTCTTCGCTGCTTCTTGAATCCGCATGCATGTGAGTGTCAATCATTGTATCACTTTGTAAAGTTTATCTAGATTCATTTTTGTTGGTTTTCTTTTAAAAAAATATCTCCCAAATTCATTATTTTTAAGGTTTTTGGAAGTGCGAGTTGATGATTCTGTTCACTTTGATAGCTTTTATATTCATTAGTAATAAAAATATGAACATAAGTAATACTACATAGGTGGTTAAATGATTGAAAATTTAGAACGTGTACAAAATGTAGATTCAATTTTTGAAGATGTAAAATTCGCAACAAATTCCGCAATAAGACTTAAGATATTGGCAACATTATATGAAAAGCCTCAAAACATGAAGGAACTGACTGAAACTACAAGCTTAAGCTATAGCTCAATTTCAAGCAATATGCATGTTTTGGAACTTAGGGATTTCATTTACAGGCAACATAACAAGTATTTCCTTACAAATTCCGCAAGGCTTAGAATTGAAAACATAATGGAATTCAATAGGGTTGTCATGCTGATCAATGAATTCTTTAATATTCTTGACCATCATGTCGTCGGCATGATTCCGACAGAGTCTGTTGCAGAGCTATATTTGCTTGGAAATGCAAATCTGATGGAATCAAGTGGTGTTGACGCATACAGGACATACAATTTCATAGACAGATGTTTGTCTATGGCAAGCGATGTCAAATGCGTGTTGCCGTTTTATTATGAGCCATTTTTCAATAGCTTGGAAGATTTGGTTTCCAAAGACAGGGATGTGGAACTCTTTGTCCCATTCGATGTTTTTGAAATTATTGAAGATGAAACCAAAATCAAAAATGTGACTTACTTTGATGAGGACAATGTCTTTTTGCTCATTGTCACTAATCAGGTCATGATTTTAGGATTGTTTATGGAGAATGGCTTTTTTGACAAAAATAGGTTAATTGCCTCAAAAAATCCGGATTCCCTACTTTGGGCAAACAATCTATTTGAAAACTTTAAAAAGAGAAATGATAAATGAGTTTTACACTCATTTAAAATATTTTTCTAGATATTGGGCAATTTCGGTAATTGCTATTCTTTCTTGGTCTTCTGTATCACGGTCTCTTATTGTTACCATATTGTCTTCAAGAGATTCAAAATCGACAGTTATTGCAAGAGGAATACCAATTTCATCTGCTCTGGCATATCTTTTACCGATTGTTCCAACCGCATCGTATTCAACAGTAAATCCTTCCATTCTTAACTTTTCAGTTAATTCCTGGGCAATTTCACGAGGACCTTCTTTGTTTACGAGAGGGAATACTCCAAGTTGCACTGGAGCAACTGACTTATCAAATTTGAAGTAGTCTTTTTCTTCGGTTTCGGTAAATGAGTGCAATAAAACGGAGTATGTTATACGGTCAATACCGAATGAAGGTTCGATTACATGGGGAACGATTTTTTCTCCGGTAATCTTTTCTTCGACTTCTTCGAATATGAGCAGGTCTTCTGTAACTTCATAGGTTTTGTCCATTTCTATTGTAAATTTGCCTTCGCTTTCTATTGCTTTTTTTATTTCATCAACATCTGCTTCTTCAATGGCCTGCTTTACTTTAGGTGAGTCACCTTTGAATATCGGTCCGAATTTTGATAAGTTAGGTTTGACAATGGTTTTTTGAACTAGCTTAGGTTCGTCATATTCAACAAACACATTCAAATCATCATTACTGTAGTGTGAATGTGATGTTAAATCATAATCTCCCCTATCAGCGATTCCGATAATTTCAACCCATCCGTATTTATCGGTTTTCACTTCCACGTCCCAACAGTCAAGGGCATAGTGAGCCATTTCACCGGCCAAGTGTTGTCTGAATCTTAAAACGTCTTCTGGAATTCCAATTTCTGTTAAAAATTTACGGGCCAAATATAATTGGTAAATTAAAAATTCATTGGCTACGATTCCCTTATCAAGGGCTTCACGTGCAGTGATTTCCAAAGGCTCAAGGTTATTTTCCTGAACTTCCTGTGAGTTTAAGCGCAATACCACATCTTCAATTTGGGAAAATTTAGGATGGGTTTTGTCTTTAGGATTTAAAAAGATTTCAGCTTCTGCTTGTGTGAATTCCCTAAGTCTGATGACTCCCTGTCTTGGTGAAATTTCATTTCTGTATGCTTTTCCAAGTTGCACAACACCAAATGGAAGTTTTCCTCTGAAAAATCTTTCCAGTCTTTTGAATAAAATGAAGATTCCCTGTGCGGTTTCAGGCCTCATATATCCGACCTTGTCCCCTTTAGCACCGATTTCTGTTTTGAACATCAGGGGATAGTTCCATATGTTTGACAATTTGCCTCCGCATTCAGGACAGACAATGTTGTTGTCAATGACGATTTGGTCGAGCTCTTCATTTTCAAGGCTTTCCACGTCTTCACCGATTACTTCCTCGATGATGTGGTCTGCCCTGAACACTTCTCCGCAGTCTTCACATTTGCACATAGGGTCTGTAAAGTTATCGACGTGTCCTGATGCTTTAAGGACTTCCTTCGGCATTACGGTTGGGCCTTCGATTTCATAGAATCCCTCACCGGACACATATTGTTTTCTCCATTTCTGCATGATGTTGTTTTTCAGGCTTGCTCCAAGAGGTCCGTAGTCTGTAAAACCTGATACTCCTGAGTAGATTTCAAAAGACGGCCATAAAAATCCTCTTTTTGCACTGATATTGGACATTTTATCATGATTCATAAATATTATCTCCATTTATTTTTTTAATTCGTAATCTAATTTAACTCTACTGCTTTCAGGACGGGTTTGTCCCATATATTTGCTGTTTCTATCTGGATGTCCGTAAGGTATTTCTGAAGGTGAAGTCATTGTTTCAAAAACAATTTGGCATACTCTTTGGCCAGGATAGAGTGCAACAGGCATTGCACCGATATTGGATATTTCCAATGTGATTTTTCCTTCAAAACCAGGGTCAATGAATCCTGCTGTAACGTGCATTGTCACACCTAATCTTCCCATACTTGAACGGCCTTCCACCCTTGCAACCAGATCGTCAGGTATTCTAACATACTCCAAAGTAGTAGCCAAGGCAAATTCATTCGGATGTATTATAAATGCTTCGCCTTCCTTGACTGTAGTTGATTCCATATATGAAGCGACGTCTTCCTCATCTTTAGGGTCGATATAAGGTTTTCTAATTACTTTGAATACTTTGAATTCATCTCCCAATCTCATATCGACAGAAGACGGTTGTATTTGCTTTTCATCTATGATAGGTTCAATACCCAGTTTGCCTTCTTCCAAATATTTTTTTATATCTTTATCGCTTAAAATTGCCATTTTTTCACACAAGTAAGTTTATAATTCTTTAATTTCTATTAAATCGTCCATCCTATTGACTATATTGTCAATGGTGTCATTAGTGTAGTTAATCGTAATTGCATTGAATTTGCATGCATTAACGCAAAGGCCGCAGCCTCTGCAGATATCGTTGTCGATGGTTATCTTGCCGTTATCATAGCTGATTGCATCGAACATACAGGTTTCATCCAAACATTTTTTGCATTTCTTGCAGTTTTCTTCGTGGACCTCAACGCTGATGCCTTCGAGTCTTTCCAGCTTGCCGCTGATATCGGTGTCTAAATTCGGATAGACTTTCCACAGACAGCAGCATGGACAGCAGTGGCATATTGTCAGCAATCCTTTTCCCGGATGTACGTTCATCCAGACGGTATCAATTTTGTTTCTTCCAATAATGTGGCTAAGGCCTGCTGCATCGGCTCTGTCGACTTGCGCCAGTGCCTCTTCAACAGTGGCTTTTTTACCGATATGCTTTGGGATTTTTGTGGCTGTTGGTCCAAGGAAAATGCATCCGATGTCTTGAGGATAATCCTGACAGTTGTTGGAACTTCTGCAAAGACAGGAATTCATAATAACAATGTCATCGCAACGTTTTATCACTTCTTTAATAATGTCTGTTGGCAGGAACTCTGAGCCTTCAGATTCAATTTTCTTATTAATGTTGATTGTATTGGGTATAACAATGATTTCATCATCCTTGAATAGGAATGCATCGATAATTTTCTTGTAGACTGTTGATTTTTTGGTTATTTCAGCTATCCAAAATCTCCAATTGAATATGTATTTGAGAATGAATCTGCTGAAATCCACTATTCTAGGACGTCTCATTGTTCACCAATTTTATTTTTTAATCTTCTTAAAATGCCTTTGAGAGTATGTGCTTCTCTTCCGGTAATGAATGCTCTTGAAATTATATTATTGAAAGTTTTAAGCCCATTTCTCTTTTTATGATCTGGAATATCCAGGCTGTCGATTAATTCCTTCATATCTTTAATTATATATTCTTTTTCCAAATCACTGCTTTCACTTATTCCCTCTACGCCAAATTCATGTTTGTTCTTAAACATTTCATAAAATATGATTGCGGCCGCATGGGATATGTTCATGATTGGATAAGTGGGATCTGTCGGAATGGAAACGCAAATGTCGCAATCGCTGATTTCCTTATTTGTAAGTCCATTTCCTTCCCTGCCAAATAAAATCGCTATTTTATTTGTAACGTTCATTGATTTGCCAAGCTCTTCCGGCTTTATGGGAATTCTTGACAGGTTATAACTTCCCCCAGCCATCCCTGTTGAAGCGACTTTGAAGTCAATTCTTTGGGATTGATAAAAGTCATCCAGGGTTGGATATATCTTTGCACTTTCCACAATGTATTTTCCGTGGGTTGCCTGATAAAATGCTTCTTTTGTCAGTGTGGGGGGATTTATCAGTACTAAATTTTTCAATCCGAAGTTTGCCATTGTCCTTGCAAGAAAACCGATATTTCCAGGGGTTTCACATTCGACGAAAACAACATAAATATTCTCCTTGAAAAGGCTTGTTTCCTTTTCTTCCTGTTCTCTTGTGATTCTGGATCTTGCAGTTCCTCTGGATTGTACTTTGGATTTTGCTTTTTTTGTTGAAGTTGCCTTTTTTTCGCTGGTGCTTTCTTCTTTATCATCAGGTGAACTTACAGATGTTGTTTCAACCACTTTTTGTTCACTTACAGCAGCGTCTCCTATTTTAATCAACTCCAATTTTATTCATATGCTTTATCTAATAATTCAAGAATGTGCATTGATTTTACATCTTCACATCCGATTGCATTTAAACCGTCCTGCAGGTTCAGCTCACAGAATGGGCAGATTGTAACTACTGCATCTGCACCTGTATCTTTAATCATTTCGGCTTTTGATTTGGACAATTCCAGTGCAATTTCCGGTTTTCCGGATTTGATTCCTCCGCCGGCTCCGCAGCATTGGCAAGGATACAACATTTCTTTTAGCTCAATACCTGGGATTTTTTCAATCAAATCTCTAGGCTGGTCTTTGATGCCTTGTCCTCTTCCCAAATGGCATGGATCGTGGTATGTAACGGTCATATCAACTTCATTTAATTTGCTTTCATCGATTTTATCAACTAAAAATTCGCTGATGTCCATTACATTTAATTCAGAGCCGTATTCCGGATGGTTATTTTTTAAAGTGGACCCGCAACCGGAACAGATTGTAATGACTGTATCATAATCCTTAAAGACTTCCTTGTTCTTATCAACAAGATCCTGAACGATATCCACTTGGCCTGTTCTCAAAAGAGGAGAACCGCAGCATACCTGACCTTCAGGCACATCTATGTCAATTCCATTTTCTTTTAGGATTTTAACTAATTTATGGCCGATTTCTGGGAATTTATAATCAACCATACATCCGGTAAAGAATGCAATTTTAGAACCGGTGTAATTTTCTGCTTCTTCGATAAATGATGATTTATCTGTTTTGACTGATCTTCCACTTTCTATAATGTTTTCTTTAAATGCAACGTGCTCCGGAAGTGGTCCGCAACCGTTTGCAACAGCTATGGCTCTTAATTTTTCTATAGCATCGCCGAAGGTGTTGATGTTTTTAGGACAAACGGCCAAACATTTGCCGCAACTTGTACACTTGTATAATCCTTCATCCAATGCTTCCTTAAGTCTGTCAAAGTCATCTCTAGGGTCACTTTCAAACTTGCGCATGTATCTCATCAGATAAGGTCCGCCAAATTCTTCGGTTGCAATATTGACAACCGGACAGGTTGATAAACATGAATAGCATTCAATACAGCTTCTGACCTTTTTAGTATCTTTGGTGTCTTCCTTTGTAATTGAGTTATCTAGCACATCACATTTATGATTGCATTGAAGAGATAGCTCCAAATCTTTAACTTTAGCCTCGATACTGGATTTATCAACAATCAAATCTTTAATGACTGGGAATCTGAGAGGTTCGATTATAGCACCATCTTTGATTTCTTTTTGACATGCCAGAGCCCCGTTTCCTTTGAATAGTATTCCGCAGGATCCGCATTGGCCTGCTCTACAGGAGCTTCTGAAACTGATGTCTTCATCGTACTTTTCGTTGATTGCCTGAAGTGCATCAAGAACTTTCATATGGGGTGTTTTTTCAATTTCATAGCACTCCAAATGAGGTTCCGTGTCGGTTTCACGGTTGAATCTTGAAACATAAACCTTAATCATCATTTCCCTCCAAAATTATTAAAAGCTTATAAAACATTATAATATATTATTTATAGTTAAAGGTATTATATAATAATATTGTATTAAATGATAATTTTGAGGAAAATATATGAATTTAAAAGAATTAGTTACTGGAGCTGCCGGTGAAAAACAATTTTTGCTTGGTAACGAAGCGGCTGTTAGAGGTGTTATAGAGGCAGGTGTTTCTATTGCAGCCACTTATCCCGGAACTCCTTCATCAGAAATTGGAAATGTACTCTCAGTATTGGCAAAAGAGGCCAATATTTATTTTGAATTTTCCACTAATGAAAAAGTCGCAATGGAAGTTGCAGCTACTGCAGCGGCTTCCGGACTCAGGTCATTTACATTCATGAAGCATGTAGGTATGAATGTTGCATCCGATTCATTTATGACAACTGCCTATTCAGGTGTCAATGGTGGAATGGTTATTTTATCAGCGGATGACCCGTCTTTGTTCTCATCACAAAACGAACAGGACACTCGTAATTATGCAAGATTGGCTAATGTGCCGGTATTGGAGCCTTCCAACTGTCAGGAAGTTAAAGACATGGTCAAATATGCTTTTGATTTGTCTGAACAATTCAATCTGCCGGTGATTGTCCGGACAACCACTCGTGTTTCTCACATGAGAGGGGTCGTTGAATTCGGTGAGGTCGCTGACAATTCATCAAACAATGAAAATCACTGGAAGAGAGGTCACTTCAAAAAGAATCCTTCACAGTATGTTCCCGTTCCGGCATTTGCAGGAGATATGCATGTACGCCTATGGGACAAAATTCACAAACTTGAAGAGGTTACAAACAAAAGTGATTACAACAAGGAAATCGATTTTGCTGCTGATAAGAAATACGGTTTGATTTCTTCAAGCAGCGCATATAATTATGCTCATGATGTTGTCAAGTTCAATGAACTGGACATTAACATCTTGAAATTAGGATTTTCATATCCTTTCCCACAGGAATTGGTGGCTGAATTCTTATCCGATTTGGATGAAGTTTTCATAGTCGAGGAAGTCGATCCGATAATTGAAAGGGATGTTTTGACAACCATCGGTGCTGAAAAATTAAATGTTTCAGTGCATGGTAAGCTGGATGGAACATTTCCTCTTTTCCACGAATTTAACTCCGATGTAGTATCAGAAGGATTAAATAAAATATTGAACTTCAAAGAAGAGGAAAATACCAATTATTCTTCAAGCCTGGAACAGCTTAAGGCAGATATTCCAAACAGAGCACCGGTATTGTGTGCAGGATGTCCTCACAGGGCAATGTATTATGGAATAAACAAGGCCATTGAGGAACTTGGCCTTAAACTTGACGATGTAGTTTTCGCATCAGACATTGGATGTTATACATTAGGTATCAATCCTCCTTATAATTGCGCAGATTACCTCTTGTCAATGGGTTCAAGTGTAGGTGACGGTTGCGGATTTTCAGTCTCAACAGACCAGAAAGTTGCAAGCTTCATCGGGGATTCAACATTTTTCCACAGCGGAATCTCTCCTTTGATTAATGCGGTCCACAACAAGCATAACTTTGTTTTGACTGTTCTGGATAACAGGATTACTGCAATGACTGGTGGCCAGCCAAATCCCGGAATTCCTGTTGACGGAATGGGCGATGAGGCTCCTGAGGTATCAATTCGTAAATTGGCTGCAGCTTGCGGATGCGATTATGTGCGTGTTATAAATCCGTTCAATTTGGAACAGGTTATCAAAACCTATAAGGAGGCATTTGAAAGGAATGATACTGCTGTAATCGTTTCAAAAGCTCCATGTACATTAATAAAGGGTTTGACTAAAAAACCGTCAGTCAATTTTGTTGAAAGTAACTGTAATAATTGTGATAAATGTGTAAGTGAACTGGCATGTCCGGCCATTTCAAAAATCAATGGAAAAATCACAGTTGACAAATCTCAATGTGATGGATGTAATGTGTGTATTCAGGTTTGTAAGTATGGTGCACTAGAGGCAGGTAGGTGAGAAAATGGATAATCATTATAGTATTTATATTTGTGGTGTTGGAGGTCAAGGAATCATCAAAACCTCCACAATCATTGGTGAAGCTGCAATGAATCAGGGTTTGGATGTTGTGATGAGTGAAATTCACGGAATGTCTCAAAGAGGAGGATCAGTTTCTACTGAGCTAAAAATTGGAGGTTACAATTCTTCAATTATTCCTAACAAAGGAGCGGACATGCTTCTGGCTTTTGAACCTATAGAAACAATCAGGGGCCTTGACAAGGTAAACTCAGATACCAAAATTGTTTATAATACTCATCCTATTGTGCCGTCTTCATCCGATAAGCCTTATCCGAGTGTGGACAGCATCACAAAAACTTTAAGGGAAAATTTCAAACATGTTCTTCCAATCAATGGAACAGAACTTGCAATTGAAGCTGGAAGTGTTTTATCTTTGAATATGGTTCTTTTAGGTGCTGTAACTGCTGATGATAGGTTTCCACTAACAAAAGAATCAGTCATTGAAGCAATGAAAACTAATTTAAAACCTAAATTCCATGAAATGAATTTAAAAGCTATTGAAAGCGGGTACAATTCAATCAAGGGTTAAATTATATATAGTATTTTAACTAAAAATTTAAGTAGATAATTGAAGTTGTGGTAATATGGCTTATAAAATTGACAATGCTATTGTAAAAAAAGATATCGCAGGAAATTTAACATTAATTGATCCGGATAATGTTTTTGAAGATGAGGATGCATTCATTGCTGTTAAAAGTGATGATTTAATCACTATCCAGCTTTTAATCAATGGGATTTTGAAAAATGACTTTAAAAGTTGGAGGGAATTAGGTGTGATTCCTGAAACTGACCCCTTGAAAAGCATTTTTGTACGTTTAGGATATTCAAAAGAGGATATAGCTAATCTATTAAAAGAGTTATAGCTATTTTCTTTACTTTTTTTTTAAAAAATAAGTTTAGAAAAGATGTTAATCTTTTCTATAAATCTTTAATATCGTTTTCATCTAGGATTTTGACATTGCTTTCATTTAAAGCATCAATTGCCTTTTCCATATTTTCCAGTCTCATAACAACAATAGCTTCATCGGTTTTGCTGCTTACGAATGCATATAAATATTCTAAATTGATTCCTTTTTCATCAAATACGGCTAATGTTGAGTTTAATCCATTAGGTTCATCCGGAACGGCCAGAATGATTACTTCATTTTCTTTTACAATAAAGCCATCATTTTCAAGTGCTTCTATTGCCTTTTCATTATCAGATACGATTAATCTTAAAATTCCGTATTTTGTAGTGTCTGCTATTGAAAGAGCACGGATGTTAATGTTTTGTTTAGCTAATGTGTCAATAGCTTTTTTAATTCTGCCTTCTTTGTTTTCAACGAAAATTGAAATTTGTTTTACTGCCATCATATCACCTATTCAAAATTCCTTTCATCAATTACACGAACAGCTTTACCTTCGCTTCTTGGAAGTGATTCCGGTTCACAAATGGTTACGTCCACTCTAAGCCCTGTTTCAGATCTGATGGATGCTTGGATTTGTTTTTCCACTTTTTCCATTTCTTTCATTTCATCTGAGAACAATTCTTTGGATGCCTCTACTTTAACTTCCACTTCATCTAAAATATCAGGTCTTGTTACATGAATCATGTAGTTAGGACTGATTCCTTTGATTTTAAGCAATGCTTTTTCAATTTGTGATGGGAATACCATAACTCCTTTGATTTTCAGCATGTCATCGCTTCTTCCGGTGATTCTTGTCATTCTAACGGTTGTTCTTCCGCATTCACATTTTTCTCCAATGAGTGAAGTCAAATCTTTTGTTCTGAATCTTAAAATAGGCATTCCTGTCTTGGTTAATGATGTTAAAACAAGTTCTCCTTTTTCTCCGTAACCTAATGTTTCACCGGTTTCGGAGTTGATGATTTCAGGGTAGAACTGATCATCTTGAATGTGCATTCCATTTTGCTCGCTGCATTCTTGGGCAACACCCGGACCCATTACTTCGGTCAGTCCATAGATGTTGTATGTTTTGATTCCAAGGGATGCTTCGATTCTTTTTCTCATCTCGTCTGTCCACATTTCTGCACCGTGAATTCCTGCTTTTAGGTTGATGTCTTCAAGTGGAATTCCTGCCTTTTCTCTGGACTCGCCGAGATACATCGCATAGGAAGGTGTGCATGTTAGGATGTCACTTTGGAAATCAACCATTGTGTCTAATTGCCTTTGGGTATTTCCTGCAGATATAGGTATTGTGATAGCCCCCATTTTATTTCCACCGTGGTGAATACCGAATCCTCCGGTAAATAATCCGTATCCGTAGGCATTCTGGATGATGTAGTCTTTTTCAGCACCTGCCATCTTCAGTCCACGTGCAATGCATTCTCCCCATATGTCCAAATCATTCTGGGTGTATGCGGTTACAGTTGGTTTTCCTGTTGTTCCTGAAGATGCGTGAACTTCAACAATCTCTTCACGGGGAACTGCAAGTAAACCTAATGGATATGCTTCTCTCAAATCGCTTTTTGTAGTAAACGGAATTTTTTCGATATCTTTTAAGGTTTTTATGTCTTCAGGTTTAATGCCTGCTTCATCAAATCTTTTTTTGTAAAATTCAACATTCTCATAAGCTATCTTTACAGTTTTCTGTAATCGTTCAAGTTGAATCTTTTCTTTTTCTTCTTTGGTCATACATTCTGCTTTTTCATTCCAAAACATGATATCCCTATTTCAAAAATTTTTTCAGCATGTTTAATTATGATGTTTCTTTATTATAATACTTTATGATTTTGTTTAATTTTTCATATTCTGATTTTTAAATATTTCAACATTCAGAAAACAAAATTGTTTTAAGCTCGTTATATTGCAAAAAAGCAACAATATTTACTTTATTTTTTTAAAAAACTATTTATAATCAGTATTGAATAAATTAACATGGTGATAACTATGGACTCAAAAATTAACAAGGGAAGAATCGAATTTAATGATGAAAATTATGAGAAGGCTTTGACTTACTTCGATGCGGTTGGGGAAGATGATGAGGACTATGATTATGTGCTTATCTTTAAGATTACCTGTCTGATGGAACTTGAAAGATATGATAATGCATTATTCCTGATTGATTCTCTTCTGGCTGAAGAAGGTGATGGTGAGCTGTTGCTGTATGAAAAAATCAGATGCCATATTGCTTTGGATGAAAAAAGGGAATCTCTTGAGGCATTGAAGAGATTTGAACGCATCATGCAGGATGACAACAAAAATATGATGCTGGATGTTGCCAGGTTCTACAAGTTCCTCGGTGAGTACAATGATGCACTGAGATTCTGCAACATGGCATTGGATGTTGATGGGGATTTTGAAGATGCCCTTTATGAAAAATCATTGGTTGCAATTGCCATTGGCAATTATGGGATTGTTGAAAATTGTGCAAATAAGCTTATGGGGATGGTTTCCGATAATCAGTTCAGAATTTTTCCCGTATTTTTATTTAAATTATATGGTGGAAAATATCGTGAGTGTGTTGGTATGATTGATGATATGGAAGGTATTTTTCAGGATAAAACTTGTGACATGCTCAGAATGGTTGTTTTAAATCAGCTGCGTGAAAAACTTGGGGTTGATGTTCATGTGGATGGGGAGTTGTCTGTTGGTGAAACTATCGGTTTGCTGCTTGAATATGAACGGACTGGTGTTCAAAGGGGGATTGTCAATGATATTGGATTTACCATAATGTGAATGTACATAAATGTACATTAATGTATAAAAATAGTAATCTTTATATAATTACTCCATTAAAACTAAATAATGTAATTGTTAATTATTATTTTTAGAGGTAAATATTTATGGACGTAATGATTTTGGCAATTGTATTTATAATCTACATATTCGCACTTGTTTTTGTAGGTTATTATGCATACAAAAAAACTAATTCCTCTGAAGACTTTATGATTGCTGGTAAAGACACACACCCGTTCATCATGGCGATGAGTTATGGGGCTACATTTATTTCGACAGCAGCTATCGTTGGTTTTGGAGGAGTTGCAAGTCAGTATGGTATGAGTGTTTTATGGTTAGCATTCTTGAATATTATCATTGGTGTATTTATCGCATTCGTATTTTTAGGAAAAAGAACCCGTAGAATGGGGCATGCTTTAGGGTCACTAACTTTTCCTGAATTTTTAGGCAAACGTTTTGACTCTAAATTTATCCATTACTTCTCAGGATTGGTAATTTTCTGTGCAATGCCTCTTTATGCAGCTGTAGTATTGATTGGCGCTGCAAGATTTTTAGAATCTTCTCTATTGATTGATTTCAGTATTGCATTGCTTATCTTATCAATTATTATTACATTCTACGTATTGTTTGGTGGAATCCGTGGTGTAATGTATACCGACGCACTTCAGGGAACTATTATGGTTATTGCAATGATATTTTTACTTGTATTCGTATACTGGTTACTTGGAGGAATCGACACAGCAAACACTGCTTTAACAAACATGGTTAATCTGTATCCTGCAGAGGCCATTAAAACGGGCGGAACGGGTTGGACGGCGTTTCCAAAATTTGGAACACCATTCTGGTGGTCACTTGTTTCATCCACATTAATCGGTGTTGGTATCGGTGTACTCGCACAGCCTTCATTGATTGTAAGGTTCATGACCGTCAAATCAGACAAGGAATTAAACAGATCTGTATTGATTGGTGGTATATTCATTGCAATCATGCCAACTACCGCTTATATCGTAGGATCTCTTTCAAATGTTTATTTCTATGATAAATTAGGTAAAATTGCAGTGGATGTTGTTGGAGGAAACATTGATAAGGTTATCCCGACATTCATTACAATGGCTTTGCCTGAATGGTTTGTATATATCTTTTTATTGTCCCTTATTGCGGCTGCAATGTCTACAATATCTTCACAATTGCATACCCAGGGAACTGCATTCGGTGTAGATATTTACGGAACAATAAGAGAAAAATCCAAACAGAAACTTGACCAGGTAAGTATTTCAAGAGTAGGTATTTTGATAGCTATCATTTTAGCATTGGTTATGGCATACTCCCTTCCGGGAAGTGTAGTTGCACTTGGAACAAGTCTGTTCTTTGAAATCTGTGCAGCAGCATTCCTGCCGGTATTTTTAGGTGCACTCTACTGGAAAGGAATTACAAGACTAGGAGCTATTGCAGGAATCGTTTCAGGAACTCTTGTAAGTTTATTCTGGATGATATTCGTATTTAAGAAAACTGCAGTAGGACTTGGAATCTGTAAATTCATATGTGGAGTGGAAACTTTATTGCCTAATGCTCCATGGCCGTTTATTGATGTAATGCTGATAGCAGTTCCGGTTTCATTAGTATTTACAGTTGTAGTGAGCCTGCTTACCAAACCTCCTGCTCAAGATGTAATAGATAAGGCATTTTCACAAATTGATACAAAAGGAAGTGATGCATAATGATGATTTTAGGAATTGAAGACCCATGGATTTGGGGAGTATATGTTGGAATTATCTTATCCACACTCCTGTGTATCGGTTATGGTATTATAAACTGGAATAAAGGAGATTAAACCAATAAAATTTGGAATTAATCTGCTTTAAATATTATGGTGCTATTTTAAATAATCACCATAATCTCTTATTTTTTCATAGGATAATTGGTTACATTTAGCCAAGTCTTGATGAGTCCGTATTTTTTTTTCAATGAATATCTTATTATATTGCCAT
>Ga0265299_10003558_pt1 | contig 15093 bp, 9 predicted proteins | sample AusTroGonzalo_MG_4_FD_193485 | JGI IMG/M metagenome (GOLD analysis project Ga0265299, IMG submission 193485) | Bovine rumen microbial communities from tropical cattle in Woodstock, Queensland, Australia - Gonzalo_02 | ecosystem: Host-associated > Mammals > Digestive system > Stomach > Rumen ... | reverse complement strand
TTATGGGGATTCGTGTTTGTTTATCCCGTAAAAAATGTGTCACTCCCTTCGGTCGTGAGATGTGCAGCCTTCGGCAAATTATTTGATTCTGTTATACAAATAATCAGCGTAATTTCTCAGCACCGCCTTCTTCTCTTCCGGAATGGCGATGGCATCGAGGTGTTTAAGTGAGCTGTTGTAGTAATCGGTCATCACGTTGTTGACGATTTCTCTCACATTATATTTTGCAAAGATGTCGAGGACAGCCTGCATCTTCTTGTCGTCACGGCCTTTTGGCATCGAGAAATAGCCTTCGAGACGTTTTTTGTCATCGGCTGAGGCGAGTTCAAGGGCTTTAAGATAGAGATATGTCTTCTTGTTGTCGGCGATATCGCCACCAGGCATCTTGCCGAAAATCTTCACGTCACCGTAGCAGTCGAACAAATCATCCTGAAGCTGGAACGCTATGCCGAGGTCGATACCGAAATCATAGACCTTCTGCATATTCTCCTCGCTCGCACCTGCCACGATAGCGCCAATTTTTAGCACTGAGCCAAGTAAAACAGCGGTTTTCAGACGAATCATCTCGATATATTCGTCAAGAGTGACATCGTCGCGAGTCTCAAAATTCAAGTCATATTGCTGACCTTCGCACACCTCCATCGCCACCTTGCAGAGCTCTGCCAAAACCTTCTGAGAATAGGCTTTGTTGGTACTCAGCGCATATTGAAATGCCTTGATAAGCATGGTGTCGCCCGAAAGCAATGCGATATTGGAATTCCATTTATGATAAACAGTCTCCAAGCCACGGCGAAGCGGCGCCTCGTCCATGATATCATCGTGAATGAGAGTGAAGTTATGGAAAATCTCAGCAGCCACTGCCGGTGTCAGGCATTCATTGATGTCGCCGCCAAACATCTCGCACGAGAGCAACGCCAAAGTCGGACGCATACGTTTGCCCTTCTGGCTCATAGTGTACTCGATGGGAGCGTACAACTCGCTCGGAGTTCCCATAAAATCCTGATTCTCAATAAACTGAGTTATCAGATTCTGAATATTCTCAACAGATGTCATATCTTTTTTCTATAAAATGTCAAAACTAACGCTGGTAACACCAAGATATTGGTTATCAATGCGATGAGCAAGGTAAACGGTACCAAGAAGCCCACGATCTTCGTGCCGCCAAACGACGAGAATGAGAAGATGAGGAAGCCGCAGATGAGGATGCTCGCCGAATAAATCATGCTCGGGCCTGTCTCTAATATCGCAGCCATCACCGATTTTTTGATATCGTTGTTGTTCACCTTCATCTGCAGACGGTATCTTGCAAGATAATGGATTGTGTTGTCAACGCTGATACCGAGCGCGACGCTGAACACCAATATCGTCGACATCTTCAGCGGGATGCCGCAATAACCCATCACGCCAGCGGTAAACAGCAACGGAATAATGTTTGGCACCAGCGAGATAACCACCATCTTGAATTTATGGAATGTTACCGCCATCAACAAGGCGATGACGATGAACGCAAGCAAGAGCGAGTGCGACAGGTTGACAATCAGATAGTTGGTGCCTTGCAATGTCACCATAGCGCTGCCTGTCATCACCACGTCGTATTTATCCTTAGGGAATATCTTGTCGATTTTCGGCCGCAGCGACTTGCTGATAGCATCGATTTCAGGTGTGGTGACGTTTGCCATCTGCACCGACACACGTGTGCATTGCATCTCTTTGTCCATGTACTGTGTGACGATGTCAGGCATTTCGCCGCCCTTGGTTTCAGGCATGTATTTCATGATGAAACCGAACTCGTTGTTGCTCGGAATCTTAAACTGATCGCGTTTGCCGTTGTAGAAGCCTTGTCGCGCGAACTTCACGACCTCGGCGATGCTCAGAGGCTCGCTAAACTCTGGATAAAGCGCCAGAGTGTCTTCAAGCTGCTGCACTTTACGCACGAAAGCAGCGTTCATGATACCTTTAGGCTTACGTGTGTCGATGGAGATCTCGAAAGGCATCACACCACCCACGTTCTCCTCGAAAAACATGATGTCTTTGTAGAGTTTGTCGCTCTTCGCTATGTCATCGACAACACGACCTGAGGTGGAAATCCTCACAGCACCAATGCCGCAAATAATCAAAAGCACAGCAAGAACAGCATAAATAATACGTTTCTTACTCAGAACAAAGGTCGAGACCTTGTCCATGATATAATTGATTCGCGGGCTGTTCATATAGTTGACGCTCTTGCCTTCAGGTTTTTTCTGATAGCTGAAGAAAGTAGGCAGAAGCACCATCGTCAGGATGTAGGTCAGCATGATACAGACACTGGCGAGTATTCCGAAAGGCACCAGAAGTGCGTTTCTCGTGATGATGAACGAGGCAAAACTCACCGCCGTAGTCATGTTTGTCAGTAAATTGGCAGGTCCGATACGCACTATCACGTTTTTCAGAGCCTGCATCTTGTCGTGGCAAACATCATATTCACGATGATATTTGTTAAGCATGAAAATGGAGTTCTCCACCCCTATTATAATTAATAAAGGTGGCAAAACGCCTGTCAGGATGGTGACCTCATAGCCGAGCAACACCATGATTCCGAACATGTAAACCACTGAGAACAAAACGATTGAGACCACCGACACCAGCGGACGCCATGAACGGAAGAAGAGGAACAGAATGAGTCCCGCCACCAAGATTGAGAGAGCGGTAAACCCTACGATCTCCTTCACCATCTTCTGCGTGGTAATCTCACGGATGTAAGGCATTCCGGAGACATGCATCTCGATGCCGTGAGCATCGCCATAAGCGTTTAGGATGGCTGTCATGTCAGCAACCACAAACTTTCGCGCCGATTTGTTGGCATGAGCGCCATCAAGGGTGACAAGCATCATCGTGGAATGTTTCTCGGAGTTGAAAAGCAGTCCGTCATACATCGCGAGACTTTCTATCACATCTCTTATCGAATCGACTTCAGCCTGCGTTTCGGGACGGCGGTTAACCACCTGCACGAGGTTGAATTTCTTGACGCTGTCGTTCTTTACGAGATTGAAAACCCTTGTCACAGAGAGACATTCTGACACTCCGTTGATTGCTCTTATATTCTCGTTAAGGTCGTAATAATCTTGAAAATGATCCAAGTCGAAAAGATGCTCATCGCACATTCCGATGAAGACAGCACGTCCGTCTTCGCCATATTTATCAAGGAATTGGCGATACACCACCATGGTGGAGTCGTTTTCCGGAAGGGTGTTGGCGATGTTATGCCCCATCTTCACTTTCAACGCCTCCAATCCTAAGAATATCAATAAGATAGAAGTTATTATAAGATTTAAAACGCGATGTTTTAAAATATAATCGGCTATTTTATTCCACATAATCTGCACTTAAAACAACCTGCAAATATATGAAATTTTTTATTACGCCCACAATTGTTTTCCATAAGTTCTCTTATAAACAATATAAGAGATTATGAAATATACTATTGTCTGTATCCACAATATATTCAGTTCATACTGCACATCTGCCAGCGTGGCTCCCATTTCGGTGATTCTCACGAATCCGTTGACTCCGAATGTCGACGGGAAGAGCCATGAGAAGCCTTTCCAGAAAATCGGGATATTACTTGAAGGCCATGAGATGCCGCTTGCGAAAAGCAACGGTATCGAGATGAACACGAACATGATGATGAACGACTCTCTGTCGTGTGCTATTGATGACAGCGCGATGCTGAAGAACACGCATGACGCGATGTACGGCACCATAAATGCCAGCAGCGTCTGCCAATGCCAGATATGGATAAGGTCAAACAGATACGGCACGATACACACCAGATACACAGAAATAATCGCGTAAATGGTGAAGATCACCGTCGACTGGCCAATAAGCACCTCGATAGGCTTTTTACCGATGATATATGGCGAAGCGATGTGTTTGCGCACCTTCTCACGTTCCTCGCCGGCCATCATGCCAACGCCGAGCACCATCGTCTGCTGGATAATCATCATCAGGATGGCTGGGATGAGGAAGGTGGCAAAGCCGCTCTGGGTGTTAAACATCGGGACATATTTGTATTCGATAGGATACTGGAATGCCGAGATCTGCTGTTCGGTAGCTCCAGGTATCATCTGTGCCTTTATCTCTTTGTTCATCTCCAACGAGACTTCGGTGCAACTGCTAAAAACGGCTTTATAATAAAGAATTCCGCTCATGTCGGAATACAGCTCGACGACGGTTTGGCTATGCTCCGCCACGTCTTTTGCGAAGTCTTTCGGGATATAAATAAGGCAGTAAGCGTCACGATGATGAATCATCTTCTTGGCTTCCTCCATATCCTGGCAGTGCGACACGATCTGCACGTCGGCTGTAGCATCGACACGACGTGTAAACTCGCGGCTCAGCTGTGAATGGCTGTTGTCGACGACGACAGTAGGCACCTCCCTGACACTTTCATTATTATAAAGATATGCATAGAGAAGTGGGTATAACAGAGGCACGATGACGAAGAAGACCACGACGCCTTCGTCGAACAAGGTGCTTTTCATGGCATACGTCCACACCTCAATCATATTTTTCAACCATTTCATTTTCATCATATTAATGCGTATAATGGTATTCTAACAAGAATTTCTTCAAACGTCCCAAGACCAATATCGGCAATGCCCAGAACGCTATCTGGATGGCGATGTTTAGCCACGAATAGTACAGCGGCAGTCCGTTGAGTGCCTGGTCGACATATATCAGGAAGTAATGACGCAGCGGGAAGAGCCACGACAGGCCTCTGAGAGGTGCCGGGAATGACATCTGTGGGAACGAGAATCCTGATATTGGGAACGAGAGCACGCCCCATAGGGTGGCGAGACTCAATGCCCAACGCAACGACGGCAAGGCTCCGCAGAAGAAAACGCCGAGCGCCAGCGAGGCGTTGATGAGCAAGAACATGTTCAGAATCATCGGCCAGATGCCGCTGTGCAACGGGAAATGCCATACTCCATACAGAATAAGCAAGCAGAACAAACCCATCAAAGACCATGTCACAATCTGTGGCAACAGCTTGCCTAACAATGCCTTGACGATATCGTTGTCAGCCATGGCGAGCCATTCCTTTGACGTCTCTTCCTTCAACTCCACATAGATAGAGTAAATCGAGACCTGCATGATGAGCAGCATCAAGATTCCCGGAAGGATGGTGTTGCAGAGGTAAATCGAGTAGTTAAGACCCGGGTTGTTGACGGCGTGCATCTCCATCTTTATCGGCTGCAGCACTGCCATAGCCTGGTCTTCGGTATATCCTTTAGCGTACAACGTGGCACGTCCGACGGCTCCCGAGGCATATTCCGACATCATCTTCATGTCGCGATATTCCAGTGAGCCCGGGATGAGGTAGGATGCGGCGGTGTAGAACGACACCGTTGGCTGCTTGCCGGAGATGGCGAGCTGCGTAGTGCCCTTCGGGATATAATAGAAAGAGTAAATCTTTCCTCTTTGCATGGCTTTTCGCGCTGAGGCAACATCAGGATAATGCTCGATGATGTTGGTCTGCTGGAACGAGTCAAGGTTACGGATGACCTCACGTGTGGTGGCGGTGTTGTCCTCATCGACGACGCCAGCAGGCAGTTCAGCAGGCAACCCCTCGTCCATCAGCGTGGTGAAGAAAAGGAATGCCACGGCAGGTGCGATAACCATACAGAACGTATAGATTCCACGCTTGAGCATCCTCTTCTGCTCACGTTTCGCGATAGCCACTATCTGTTGTAGTCCCTTCATTTTCTATCTTCGCCAATTCTGTAAACCACAGTCATGCCTGGTCTCAAGCCAGGGACAGCAGACACCGGCACTGCACGCACCTCGAAGGTCTTGAGGTCATATTGTCCGGTCTGTTTTGTAGCTTTCCATGCAGCATAGTCGCCACGGTCTTTCATATAGTTGACTTCCATGATGACGCTTATGCCACCCAATGCAGGGAACTCAGCAGTGAAACGGCTTCCGAGAGGCATATTGCTGAGATGGTCCTCACGTACATTGAATGTAGCCCACATGTCGTCCATCATAGCGATGTTCATGATAGGAGCGCCAGTGCCGACGAGCTCTCCGATATGCGGGAAGATGTCGGTGACCTCACCGTCAGCGTAGGCGAGCAAGATAGTCTCATGGATGTATGAGTCGACTTCTTCGACGACGCCTTTAGCCTGTTCGACCTTAGCGGCAGCCATCTCTTTATCTTGTTTCTGAGCACCTTTCACAGCCATGTCGTATTGTGACTTAGCGGCTTTTTCGGTGGCGACGGCGGCATCGTATTGAGCCTTGGTCTCATCATATTTCTGTTCGCTCACGACGCCTTCCTTGAAAAGATTCGATACGCGTTTGAACGATTTCTCCCAGATGTCGCGGTTCACGATGGCTTTCTGCCACAGCTCGTAAGCGCCCTGGATCTGTTCCTCGCGGGCACCTGCCTCAGCCTTGTCGTTCAATGCCACAGCAGCCGTCTTCACAGCCTCAGCCTGTGCTTTCTTAGCCTTTACCTCAGGAGCTTCGATGATTGCCAAAGTATCGCCAGCTTTCACCATCTGTCCTTCTTTAACTCTGAATTCCAAGATTCTGCCAGGGACTTTCGACGACACACGGTACTCCGTGACTTCCATCTGACCCTGCATAATCTCGTTTGTCTTGCCGTAAGTGATTGATCCGATGACACAAACGGTTGCTATAACAATACCCAACACCACCAATGCAATTATAGTGTTGATTCTCTGTGTTCTTTCTGTAGCCATAATAAAAACCTTAAAACTTTTATACTTTAAACTTAAAAACTACTCTAAACTTTAAACTCTAAACTATAATACTCCAATTGATTTCTTTAAATATGTATTTGCCATTATGACATCGATTTTTGCGTCGATATATTCTGAGTGAGCCTGCATCCACGATGTCTGAGCGGCCTCGAGTGTCGATGAAGGAATCATACCCTCGTTGAAGCCGACTGTTGCCATGCGCAGGTTTTCCTCAGCATCCGACATCTTCTCGGTGGTCATCTGCAGACGCTGCTCAGCCTCTTTGATTTGTTTTTCAAACTGGCTGACCTGCAACATCACGAGCTCTTTGGTGTCTTCCAACTTGAGTTGTGTTATCATCGCCTCAGACTTCGCTTTGCGGATTTTGTTGTAGCCTTCACCGAAATGGAAAATAGGCACTCTCGCGACCACGCCGAAATTATAGAATCCGCGGAACTCGGTCTCGAAGCCGTTGAACATCGAAGGGTTGGTCACGATGTAATTGCCATACAAAGCTACTGTTGGCAAGAACTCGGCACGTGCGATGTTCACTTTCTTGTCGTAAATCTTGGTGGCGAGGGTAAGACTCTGAAGCTCAGGTCTGTTGTTCATGATGTCCTCTTCGGTATATTCATTGGTATAAGCCGGCACTGCCACATCGTCGAGGTTCTCGTCTTCCAACACAATCTCTGTGTCGAGAGGCAGTCCGCAGCTCTGGCAAAGGAGCATCTTGGAAAGTGCCACACCGTTCTGCACTCTTATCAATGACAGCTCAGCGTCGTTGAGTTTCACCTTGACGGAAAGTCTGTCAGCATTGGTTGCCATGCCCTCGTTCACGAGTTTGTCGACGTTGTCCGACATAGTACGGAGCAGATCCACATAGTTCTCGGTGAGTTTCTGCTTGTTAGCCAACGAAACGATTTGCCAGTATGCCTTGTCTGTTGCCACAACGATTTCCTGTTGCTCAGTAGTGAGCTGCATCTGTGCGAGATCCTGAGCGTAACGTGCCATCTTGTTGTAGGCGCGGATCTTACCACCGGCGTACACAGGCTCCATCACAGTGATCATACCCGCATAAACGTTACGGGTGTCGAGGATGAAGTTCTTGCTTATTTCCTGCCCGATGGCGTCGATAGTCTCAAAAGCCCCGATATGATGCAGGTTGTTGATTAACGACTGCAGCTGTGGGCTGTTCATGATTATCTGATACATCAACGGGTTATCCATCAGATTCTGGATGACCGGGTCGATGTAGCCGTTCACGCCGTTTTGCAGCGAAGTTCCGACAGTGCTGATGGCGTTAAGCTTGTCGTCGCTCAACAGCTGAATCTGCTTCTCGTTGTGCATGTAAGTACCCTGCGCCGAAATCGACGGAAAATAGTTCGATGCGGCGATTTTCTTGTCGTAATTCGCCATGTTGACCTTCTCCTGTGAGATCTTGAGATTCTTATTGTTCTCCATCGCCATGTCACGACAGTTCTGCAACGACAGCACCTGCTGCGCCATCATAGGAGAGACAACCGCCAAAATCACGGTCAAAATCACCAATTTCAATCTTTTAATTTGCATTGTTTTATATTTTTATCATTTATTCATTAATTTCTTCATTTCGAATGAAGTGAAATAATATGGAATGCAATAACAAAATCAGTCGATTGCAAATGTTAAAAAAGTATTACTAAACTCCACTTCGTTCTGTTCGAAACGAGGGTGCAAAATAACAACACTTTTTAATGCCAGTAAAGGTCAATTTTTGACTAAAATATATCTAAAGGTCGAATTTTTGCAAATATATTAACATCATATCATAAAAATAGTGTACTTTTGTCGAAAATATTTCGAAATGGATAATAGATCGTACAACAGGTTCACCCTATCGAAAGTTAAAGAGTTGTTCTTAAAGGACGACATCATAAGCATTGGTGATGATTTTATCTTTGCGCGACAGAACAACAATGTCGACTGGGAGCTGCTGAAGTTTCCGAGCCGCATCGACGGTTTTGTGGCGGCGTATTGCCGAAAAGGACATTTCAAATGCACCATTAACCTCACGGAATATGAGATTCATGACGGAATGCTTGTGATAAACCTTCCGAATAATATTATTCAGCTGCAGCCTGTCAACCGCGATGACGAGCTTGTCGAGCTGACAATTATCGCTGTATCGCCGAAATATATGACAGCATTAAGCACCGACCTCGACAAGATATTCATCGATGCCATCAATATGCTGAGAAGCCCAATCATGACAACGACTCCCGAAGAGGTCAAAATTGCGACAGAGTATTTCAAACTCGTTGATAATGTTTTAAATATCGACTCGGAGTATCGCAATGTTAGTGTCGGTTATCTGCTCACTTCGGTGTTTTATCTCATCGGCGGCATGCTGAAAAAACGTCTCGATGCTGAAGCCGATGCTGAAGAAAAAACACCTTCAACAAGACATAAACGAGTGTTTGAAAGCTTCATCAAACTCGTTGAGAGATATCATAATAAGGAGCGTATGGTCAGTTTTTATGCCGACAGGTTGTGCATCACGCCGAAATATCTCTCGCAAATCGTAAAAAGCGTGAGCGGTTTCTCGGCGCCTGAGATCATCAATAAATATGTGATACTTGAGGCCCAGCATCTCCTGCGTCATACCAATATGAGTATCAAAGAGATAGCCGACCAGCTCAATTTCCCTAACCAGTCGTTTTTCTACAAATATTTCAAGGCTCACACCGGCTGCACCCCAAATTCTTATCGTCAGAAATAAAAAATTATTATTTTTGCAAAAATTTGAGTCATGTCGATAGTCAAGCACATACCGAACACAATCACATGCTGCAATTTGTTAAGCGGCTGTGTGTCAATACTTTTACTCTGTCAGAATCATGTTTTAGGTGCTGCAGCGATGATTTTTGTCGCTGCCATCTTTGATTTCTTCGACGGCTTCGCAGCACGTATGCTCAATGCGAAATCGCCCATCGGAGGCGAGCTCGACTCCTTGTCGGATGTCGTCTCTTTCGGAGTGGCGCCGTCGTTTATCATTGCTATGCTTCTGAGTAAAACCGGCATCAGCTGGATGGTCGCCGACGTCAACGTCTTCCCTATGCTGGCGTTCATCTTGGCGGCATTTGCTGCTGTGCGTCTTGCGAAATTTAACATCGACACACGTCAGAGCACGTCGTTCATCGGACTTCCGGTGCCTGCAGTAGGCCTTTTCATCGCTTCGCTGCCTCTGATGCTTTCGCGTATCTCAATAGAGAGCGCTCTTTATAATTTTATTGTAAACCCATATTTTTTGCTCGCCATCGTTGCCATCTTCAGCTGGCTGATGATCAGCGAGGTGCCGTTCTTCTCTTTTAAAATCAAGAGTTTACGGTTTAAAGAAAACATCCTGCGCTATTTCGTGGTGATTTTCGCCATCGTCGCTTTCATAATCCTGAAACTGGTGGCGTTGCCGTTTGTTTTCTTGTTCTATATTTTGCTTTCGGTTATTTGTTACAGAGGATAAAGACCTTAAAAAATTAAGCGGCAGCCTTAAAGACCTTAATGCCATTAATGGCTTTAAAGCCTTTAGGGTTGCCGCTTTAATGTGATTAAGGCTATTTATCTCTTGATCACCTTCGTGACTTCACCGTCAATCTTCACGAAATAGATTCCTGCTTCCATGTCAGCCACATTGATTTGCATGTCACCTGACACGTTCTCATAACGTCTCACAACCTGTCCGAGGCTGTTGAAAACCTCAACATCTGAATGATTATCACCGAGTTGGATATACAAGACGTCGCTCATTGGGTTAGGATAAACTGCGACATCGTTTTTCTCGACGACTTCGTAAACACCAGTGATTATTGTAGCTGCCGGGAATACCACGTTGTCGAGCCATGCGCAGTCGCTGCCACTTGACACTGAGCTGTCCTTGCTATATTCCCATCTAAGTTCATGAGAACCTGGAGTCAAGTTATGTGAGAACTTTGTCCATGCGATCTCGCCCGACCAGTTGTTTACCTCTATTCCATCGACCTTGAAATACAGCTTATCCCAGTTACTTTCAGACGACACCTTATAATAGAAACTCACCTCACTTTCCATTCCGATTTCAATTGTAATATACAAGGCTGTTGTCTCGCTGTCAGAAATACCTGATGATTTGGCGCAATACATTCCTTCGTAAGGATTTTCAGTCACCACAGTCCAGGCGTAAACAGGGCTGACGCTGTGCCAATCGAATGCGCTGAAGTCGCCGGTCTCAAAGCCTTCCATCGACTGACCGACAGAAATATAATATGAGTCTTCAAGCGTATAATTGCCATAATATGCAGCATAAAACAGCTCATACATATTACCTATCACTGCGCTCTCGCTCAAAGTAAATGCCATATCTGCTGTAAACTCCTCGCCTGCTGCTATGACACCATATTGCCATTCCTGTGTAGGGATTGTAATCACATCGTGTGAGTTGAAAACCGTGAATGTTGCTGAAGGTAACGCTGCATCGCCGTTGTTTCTCAAAACGAAATGCACCGTGCCGCTGTCGCCAGGGTTCAGGTATGAGCCTGAAGATGTCTCGAGCACTGCGCTAACCAGTTCAAATTTAGGAGCATAGATTTTTGCGTTGAAATGGCTTTCCCATGTCTCAGTGCCATCGGTGCAAACGATGTTGAAACGTACGCTGGTGTTGTTAGGCACATTGTCGCTCACTGTGAAAGCGAAGGCATTTTCGAGTGTCGTGCTCTGGTTACCTGCTATGTTGCCGACTGTTGCCGATGTTTCATTAAATGTCACATATTCGCTGTCACATGAAATAGTAGCTGTCACATTGTTTGCGTTGACGCTACCGACATTTGCCATGACCAAATTAAATGAATAGTTGCCATCGAAATCAATCTGTGAACCGCCGTTCAGGGTGTAGCTTTCATAAACAACGTATGGAGTATTGCTTGGCACTGACATAATCTCGACATTCTGAGGATATGAGCTCACTCCATAGACTTTCATAATCATTGTGCCAACGTTCTGGAGTCCGCCTTCAAACGCGATCTCAGCGGCACCGTTTTCGTCGGTAACACCCATTGCGATGACTTCGTCATCCATATAAATGAGGCAGCGGAAGCCCTTCAAGCCATTGCCGTTAGGGTCGGTAACTGTCACCTCAACTGACTGAGAGCCAACGACAAGCTGTCCTGGAGCATTAACTGTTGCTGTGTAAGGCTCATCAAGCCACACGTTGACAACGCCGTCACCGAGGATGTTCATATCATAGAAGTTCCAACGCAAAGCGCCTTCCTCAAACTGTCCAGGAGCTGTCACCCAAGGTGCTGTCATGCATTTGCCTTCAGCGTGTGCCATACTGAGACATCCCAGGCGGTCGTTCCACTGAGCGTCTGTCATCTCTCTCTCGAGGTGTGCGCCAGGACCTTCGGTCTGACCTTCGTTAAACCAGCCGTAACGTGAGTTTCCGATGACAGCTACAGCAAAATTCTCTATCTTCACCATCTTCTCGAGGATGCAATCTTCATCGAAAGCACCGCAGTCGCAGCCTTGTGAATGGAAGAATGTGTAGTTGTGGTTAACACCGTTGGCACCAGGAAAATCGCTGTTTGAAACGCCATACCATCCAGCAACGTATGTCGAGTTGGCGTGACCGTCGTGATGCACATAGCTTGTACCTGCATTGATAGCCTGTTTCAGCAATGAACCGCTCCAGTTGCCTTCTTCTTCATAAAGCTTGGTAAAGTCATAACTCTCAGGATAACCTAATGTTGTATATCCGTTATCATCATGCAAACCGATAAGAAGCTCGAGATAATCCGAACCGTTTGATGTCGGGTTGTCATAGAGATGTTCACCAGCCAAAATCACCTTCTGGAACTCGCCCAGAACTGGGGTCTGCTGATATGACAAGGTCTTGTGAATCATGTTTTGGAGATCCGCAACTGTCTTAAACGACATACGGCTGATGCCGACTTCCGGAAGGAGGTCGTCCTCACCCGGCTCACCGTAACGGTTGTTGCCATTGTCATTCCAAGTGCCGTCGAGACCTGAATAATAAAGGTCGGCAGGGATGTTGTTGCTTTCCTGGAGACTGCTCGATTGAACTTGGCAGAAGAAACCACGGTAAGGCACGATGTTGACATCACCACCCAAAACAACCATCAAAATACCGTTGTTCTGATATTCCTGAATGATGTAGTTACGAATCTTATCCTGGTTGTCATTGCCGGTCATATTAGCGTAAATATCTGATACCAAAGCGATTCTGTTACGCAAACCGATTGAGTTGTAATAGTTGCAATACTCGCTGTAAGCATCGACAAATTCTGAGCTTGTGATGATCAAAACATCGTAAGCTGTCACTTCACGACCTCTTGTCTCATAGTTCTCAACCATCTCAGGGTTCTGAGCGAGACGTTTCACGCTGTTTTTAATCTCTTGTGTTCCCCAAAGATTTGCGCTGTTGTCGGCTCTGGAAGCTTTAACGTTTACACGCACGTTCGCTGTTTTTGCATACATCACCTTACCTTCTGAAGGGATATATTTTACAGGAGTAAATGAGGTGAATGCGAAGCCATAGCCGTTCTTGTATTGTGTAGTCAAAACACCATGATTTTCAGCAGGATACACGCTTCTTGATGCATAAATTGCCTCATTGACGACCAAATCTTTCTTTTCATTATCGCCAACTGTTCTTGATGGCTGATATGGGAAGAGGTTTATATTGCTTTCAATCTCTTGAAAATCAGAGAGTTCCACTTCAACTGACTCTGCCTCTGTACCTTGTGGCAGCAATAAGCTCACCGACTGGTAAGGCAATGTAGGATTACCAGCCACAGCGGTCTGCATACAGCCGTCAAAGCTGATTTGTTGATATCCGCGAAGCTCTGTAACCTTCGGATTATCAAAATGATAGGTTTTCTCAACTGTCTGAGCGAAAGTGATTAAGCTCATAACTGACAGAAGTACTAATAAGGTTAGTTTTTTCATTTTATAAAATTTTAATGATTATTCATAAAAGTCTGCAAAGGTACATTTTTTTTATAAATAAGGTGCAAATTTTTCAAAAAAATAACAATTCATATTGATTTCTTTGTACTTTTGTAGTATGAAAACGAAATTCTACATAATCATTGCGCTGTTTCTCTTGGTGTCGTGCTCGACATCAAAGAAAGATGATATCGACATAAAGGTTGATAACTTATTGAGTCAGATGACTTTAACAGAAAAAATCGGGCAGCTATGTTGTCCGATAGGCTTTAACCTTTATGACGACGAATCGTACAAAAACCTCATCGACACCTTGCCTGTTGGAGGTTTCTGGGCCGTTTTTCGTGCCGACCCATGGTCGCAGAAGACACTTAAGACAGGACCTGGCGCTAATAAGTCAAGGTTGATTTTCAAGGAGATGCAGCGATATGCTGTGGAAAACACGCGCCTCGGTATTCCGATTTATTTTGCCGAAGAGTGTCCGCATGGCTTGATGGCTGTGGGTGCCTCCGTGTATCCGACGGGACTTGGAATGGCTGCGACTTGGGACGAGGAATTATTATATTCATTAGGTGACGCGATAGGCTTGGAAGCTTACAGCAGAGGTGCTCGGTTCGGATACGGTCCGGTGCTCGACATCGCACGCGACCCGCGCTGGTCGAGAGTGGAAGAGACATTCGGCGAGGACCCGTATCTGTCGGGAACATTAGGCAGCGCCATGATAAGAGGCATGCAGAATTACGTTGGCGCCACAGTGAAACATTTTGCGGCTTACGGCATCCCTGAAGGTGGGCATAACGGCGCCGCCGCACAGACGGGACCAAATTATCTGATGTCGGATTACCTTTCCAGCTTCGAAATCGCAGTCAAAAACGGTGCCAAAAGCATAATGACATCATACAACGCCATCGACGGAGTGCCTTGTACATCAAACAGTTGGCTCTTGAAAGATGTCTTACGTGAGCAGTGGGGATTCAAAGGCGTGGTGTTCTCCGACCTCGGCAGCATCTGGGCATTACATAGCACACACAGGACGGCAGCGAGCCAGCTGGAGGCGACAGCTCAGGCAATAAATGCTGGTGTCGACATAGATCTCGGCGGTTCGAATTATGGGAAATATTTGAAAGAAGCCGTCGAACAAGGTTTAGTGCCAATCGAAAACGTCGATGACGCTGTTCGCAGAGTTTTACGGTTCAAATATGAAATCGGGTTGTTCGATGATCCGTACAAAACTATAAAGGTACACGGCCGTGATGGTGCATTGGGGTGGGCAGCGGCACATCATTCCGTAGTTTTATTGAAAAATGACGGTATTTTGCCATTAAAACGTGACGTGAAATCCATCGCCGTCATCGGACCTAACGCCGACAAT
>Ga0265299_10003555_pt1 | contig 15116 bp, 10 predicted proteins | sample AusTroGonzalo_MG_4_FD_193485 | JGI IMG/M metagenome (GOLD analysis project Ga0265299, IMG submission 193485) | Bovine rumen microbial communities from tropical cattle in Woodstock, Queensland, Australia - Gonzalo_02 | ecosystem: Host-associated > Mammals > Digestive system > Stomach > Rumen ... | reverse complement strand
ATGGGTAGCGACAAGAAGAGGTGTGCGCAGATGATTCGACAGTGGGTTTATAGAAAATATGTGTTACAGATAACAGATTACAGTTTTAAAAAGAGCGATAAATATGTTACCAAGAGGAATTAGAAACAATAATCCGCTGAATATCCGCAGAAGTAAGGATAAGTGGAAGGGCCTGAGGGCCGTGCAGGCAGACGCGCAGTTCTGTCAGTTTGAAACATTGGAGTATGGTTGGCGAGCAGCGTTTTATCTGCTTACGCGTACGTACTATCATAAGTACCGTCTGTTTACCATACGTGCCATAATCAGTAAGTGGGCACCGCCGATAGAAAATAAGACGGAGGCGTACATTGCCAACGTGTCGAAGCTTACAGGTATCGACCCCGATGAGCCGATAGGCATACCAAGCGAGAGTCCTGGAAGATGGATGAAGTTGGGTAGGGCGATGGCGATACAGGAAAACGGAACAGATAGCATCGACGATTTTGCGTTGCTTACTGGCTGGGACTTATGTCGTGAAGCCTTGAAATAAATTGAATGCAGATAAGCATAACGCCTATCTGCATTCTTTTTCTACTCAGAGAGCATTGTTACCTCAATGCAACGCTTGGCAGCGAGAATGCGCTGTGCCATACGTTGAACATCGGCTGCGGTCATATCGTTAACCATCTTGCAGTAGTCGATATCGAAGTCGGTATCGTCATCAATCTCGTGCCAGATGATGTAGCTCCAGTAGTCGTTGGTGATGGCTGCCTGGGCATACTGTTTAACCAGATACTGCTTAACCTTATTGATGCTTGAAGCAAGCGGACCATTATCGGCAATATTCTTAAGCTGCTGATAGATGATGGGATTAAGCTCATCGTAGCGGTTTGGATCGGCATTATACGATATCTTGAGTGTGGCATTTGGCTTGTCGGCCTTATCAAGATCGAAGTCGACGCTTACGCCATAGGTGCCGCCTTTCTCCTCACGTACAGAGTCGGTATATGCGATAGAGAGGCAACGCTTAAGGAAGTCGAGCTCAAGGTCGCTCTTGGCCGAGAATGGAACGTCGGCAGTGTAGTAGATGCTGACATTGGCCAGAGGTGTGGCCTGCTTCTTACTGAACTTATGAACGGCTGTGCCACCGATGATTTGTGGTACGTTGGCCTCGTTAGCCTGCTCGTGCTTGTTGGTGGCTGGCAGAACGGCCAGATACTGACAGAGAAGGGTGTTGAGCTGCTGCTCGTCGAAGTTACCGATGATGACAGTCTTGAAGTTGGCTGCATCGCTGAAGCGCTCTTTGTAGATCTGAAGGATACGGTCGTAGCTCACCTTGTCGAGAGTCTGCTGGACAACTGGTGCCAAACGGGGATTATGACCATAGAGGATGGCACGGATAGAGTCGTTGTAGTCGACCTTTGGCGATGCATTACGATTGGCAAGGAATGCGCGCTGACGGTTCATCAGACTGGCAAAGGCGGCATCGTCGCGGCGTGGCTGGGTGAAATAGAGATAGGCCAGCTGGAACATGGTGGCCATATCCTTTACTGACGAGCTACCGCTGATGCTCTGGCCCTTGGTGCCAACAGATGGGCTAACGCGTACGCTCTTGCCTGTGAGCATCTTACGAAGGGTAACGGCATCGAATGCACCAACACCGCCCTCAGTAACTCCGCTGCTGAGCAGTGCGAAGTTAGGAATATCCTCGTCGCCATAGAGCGATGTACCGCCATCGGCATACATACGCATAGAAACAGCGTCGCTCTCAAAGTCGGTCTTCTTGGTGTAGACCTTCATGCCGTTGCATAGAGTGAGCTCGGTGAAACCATGACGATAAGGCTTCTGACTGAGAATACTTCCAGCCTTTGGCAGTGCGCTAACGAGTGTCTCTGCCAATTTAGCCTCGGTATAAGGTGCATAGCTCTGCTGCTGGGCAGCGAGGATTACCTGCTCAATCTGCTGCTCTGAAGGAATCTCGAAGCCTTCCTTATCAGGGGCATACATCAGCACCACCTGGTTCTTATCGGTGATGAGCTCCTTAACGGCAGCATTCACCTCGGCCAGTGTTACCTCGGCATCGAGCTTCTTGGTGTTCTCGAGCATAAAGTCGACAGAAACAAGTGGCTCGCCCTCGAGGAAGTTGTCGACGCACTCGTTTACATAGTGCGAGTTGCGATAATCGTTCTGCATCTTAGCACGGCGCTCGGCAGCATTCATGCGCAGCTTCTTGGCACGATCGAGCTCGCTCTGAGTGAACCCGTGCTGACGGGCACGCTCGGCCACGCCTACAGCACTGATGATGCCGCCAAGAATGTTATCCTGCTTGCAGCTGATGCTCATAGAGAAGGCATCCTTGGTGCGGCTGAGGAAGAAGGTAGAAGCACGGCCTGTAGCACTCTGGAATGGAGGCTCGGGCAGCTGGCGAAGCTCGGCATAGCGGTCGTTGAGCATGGTGCTGATAAGACCGTCGATATATCCGTCGCGCAGGTACTTCTCGGAGTTCTTCTGGTTATCGGGAGTGGCCTCGCGCTTCTGGTAGATATGACAGAGCACAATGGGCTGCTCCTTATCCTTCTCGATGTCGACAATCATCTTGTCGTTATCGGCTACTGGATAGTAGATACGCTCGGCAGCCTTCTTTGGCATTTGGATAGGCGAGAAGATTTTCTTGATTTTCTTCTCCATCTTATCAACGTCGAAATCGCCAACAACGATGATGGCCTGCAGATCGGGGCGATACCACTTCTGATAGTAGTCGCGCAGGTCTTTATAAGGGAAGTTGTCTACAATGTCCATCGAGCCGATAGGCATGCAGTCTTCGTACTTGGTACCTTTATAAATCTTTGGCATAGCCTGCTCCATAAGGCGCTGAACGGCCATTCCGGCACGACGTGTGCGCCACTCCTCGTGGATGACGCCGCGCTCCTTGTCGATTTCGGCATCCTCAAGCAGCAGGTAGTGACTCCAGTCGTGCAGCACCAGCAGACAAGAGTCGATGATACCCTCGCGCTTAAGTGGTGCTGAGCCGATGTGATAAACAGTCTGGTCGATAGAGGTGTAGGCGTTGAGGTTTGCACCGAACTTAACGCCGATGGTCTCGCACCAGGGAACGATGCCAAGCTTTTTCCCCTTGCCTGGGAAGTTCTTGGTGCCGTTGAATGCCATGTGCTCGAGGAAGTGAGCCAGACCGCGCTGGCGTGGCTCCTCAAGGATAGAACCCACACGCTGGGCAATGTAGAAGTCGGCCAGACCTGCCTCTTTGGCATTGTGGCGGATATAGTAGGTCATACCGTTCTTGAGCTTACCCTTACGAACGGTAGGATCCTGTGGCAACTGTGCCGACGCTTGGAGCGTCAGCAACAGTGCAAGGATTGATAAAAGTCTGAATTTCATATATTTACAACCGTATTGTTAAAACAATGATGGAACAGCCTCAGGAGTGAAATCGTTGGTAGAATTGTTGGTATCAACATACTTGCCATCGGCATCCTGCTTGCGGATAACAGCCTTCTTGTAGCGTGTCTTATCGTTAAGAGTCTTACCGCAGAAAGTCCAACCGCTATCGATGTTTGCAGGCAGAACATTCCACTGCCACTCTTCCTCAACACTGAGGTTAACACCGTCGACAACCCACGACATAGGAACCTTGTAGGTGTTGTTGACCTTCATCTCGTAAGCATCGCCTGCTACAGTCATAACATAGTTTCCTACATATACATTCTTCTCGAGGAACTCCTCCTTAGTGCCGTGCATCTTTGCGATGGCGTACGACTTGAAGCCGCGGTTGTGCATGGTGTAGAGGGTGGCTGTATAGCAGAACCACTTGTCGAGGTTTGGAACATTCTCGTTGTCGACATCGTTGTACTTAGGATTGCTGCTTACATCGAAGAACTCAAAGTCGGCATCACGAAGGTCGAGTGAGTTGGCGTTGCCCTCTCTGTGGTCGATGGCATTTACAGCCAGAGTGATTGACTTGCCAGGCTCTACGGCTACGCTCATACCATCGCCAGGAATCATGTAAACAGCATCAACAGCCATAGTGTCTCGGCTGATGTCAGGCACGTACTCGTAGTTGTTTACAGTAAGGAACGATGACTCAACGAATGCAAGACTATCGGCATAGAGAGTAACGTCAGAGTTGTTTGTGATGATGATATACTGATCGTTGCTGTACTGCTTGCCCTCAGGGGTAGTTGTGCCAGTGAAGAAGATCTCGCTGATTACGAATCCGCCCTTGGCAGCAAAGGTGTTTACAGTGAGCTTAGCTGTATTGGCCTGACGCGACAGGATAACATTCTCCTGAGTGGTCTCGAAGCTGCTCTTACCAGCCACACCATCAACGGTGAAGGTAAGGTCGCCCTGAGATGTGAGATTGTAGGTGCCCTCGGCTACATCGTTGAACTCAACAACAAAGCCATCGGCAGTCTTCTTGATAGCGTTAGCTGCTACATGTGTCTCGCCAGTCTTAACGTCAACCAGTGTGGTAACATCGTTTGATACTACTACATTCTCGAGGTTAAGCGGCATCTCGATAGATACGCTTACGGGCTCGTTGATGATTACTGGACCATCATCGCTACTACAAGCTGAAAGGGTAATTCCCATTGTGAGGAGCATCATAAGGCCCCCAAAAAGATTCTTTTTCATTTTTACTTGATTTTTTAGTTGTTATTATAATAATTATTTAAAATGTCATACCAATCTTCAGCGATATGTGCTGCTCTTGATCACTTGCTGAACAGAATACTGCTGAGCCACGAAGTTCGGCAAAGATGCCATAACGACTATCGGCAAGAGTATGGTCGGCTCGCACGCTGGCATCCAGCTTTGTGTAGTCGGCCTTAAGATAGCGGAAGTTGTGGTTAAGCATCTCTACTACTGCGGTCTCAGTGTTAAGTACTGGGATGCTCAGCTCGCTGTCGGCATTCTTTATATATGTGGCGTTAAGGCTGCAGGTAAGTGTGCTGCGGTGGCTAAGGCCTGTAATGAGTTGGCCGCCAAGCATGCCATAGATGCGGCTGTAGCTCATCTTGCGCTCGGGCTCTACGTATTTCTCGTTGTTCTGCTGATAACCAGCCTTAAGCATCACATGCCAGCAGGCCTGCTGACTACTGCCGTAGAGGGCGTTGATGCTTGCATCAAGAATATCGTTCTTATACATGGTGAGCGTGGCGAGGATAGGGTAGCTGTTAGACTGCGACGAGCCAACCATATTCTCATCGCCCAAACGGCGAGTATAATTAGCATCAACATAGATGGCGGCATGGTGAAGCGAGCGGTGCTTCAATCCTGCCTGCAGACGGGCCTCGTGGCGATAGAGCTTGGTGAGCGGCAATGAGTTGAGCGATGCTGCTATGCGCTCGTAGCGGTGCTGACCAAGGGTGATGTTACCAAACAATCCGTTGCCGTTTACAGGACTGGCATTAAGGTAGAGCTGAGTGCCGCCACCATTGAAATAGAGATTGTTTACCTCGCCTGAGAAACGTACGTAGATGGCTCCAAGACCAGTAAGCTGGAACTCTGGTATCACGCCTGTCTCGCGGAAGAAGGTAACGTTATCCGTCTGTTTGTAGATGTTAGCCTCGAAGGCTGCACCCCAATTGTATCGGCTGGTCTGATATGCAGCTCCAGCACGCAGAGTAAGGTCGGACACGATGGCACGCATACGTGGGTCGGTGGTGCGGTACTCGTGCTCGGCGCGGAACATCATCTCGCCGCCAAGCAGCAGTTTGTTCAGTCGTGTGGCATATCCGCCCTCAAACACATATCGCTCGGTCTCTGTGCGTCCGCCTAAGGTATCGGCCAGAATGTAAGGCTCAATAGTCTCATAGTCGGAAACCGAGTTCCATTTTATATTGCGGTTATGGCCAGTGAGATATGATGCTTTGCCCCATACTGCAGTACGGTCGGACAGTCGTAGATAGGTATCAGCCTCAACCTGATACTTTGTGTGGCCTATTCCTTTCTGCAATACAAAGGCATCGGTTTGATTTTTATAATCAACATCAATGGCCAGCTGCGAATAGTCGGTACAGAATGCTGCTCCATGAAGTGCAGGATTCTTCCATGCGTCGCGGCTCAGACAGTTCCACACGCTATGGTGCTCAGTATAGACTGAGTCGGGTGTAGCAGCCATTGATGGTAAGGCTACACACATAATTAATAATATATATTGTATCTTATGTTTCATTCGTCTAACAGTATGATGGGTAATGATGCCGAGCTCAATGGCATATCGGCAAACGGGGTGTAATCAGAGTGTGCGCGATAGTGGCGTGTCTGCAGCTTGCCATTAGCGGTGGTGTACTGTATCATGCCAACCACGTCGACCTTATAAGCGCCACGCAGAACCTGCATTGAGAAGCTGCAGTTGCTAATGTTTGATGTTGATTTGCTGAGCGTGGTATTAAGGCTCTGCAGAGTCAATGTGCCCTGTATCTGGCGGACGTTGATGGTGTCGGGCACAACGAGCGAAAGTTGCGCTGTGGTATAGTAATCAGTCTGCTCCTTATGGCAGCTTGTGATTGCGAATGCCCCTATGAGAAGGGCTATAAGTGGTATTATTCTCTTCATATCTTTACATTCATTTCAAGTCCGAAGTATGGTGTTACATGGCGGCGGAAGGTATATCCCTTGCGCTCATAGTCAGGGGTATAGTCCCAAATCTTGTTGCAGAACATAGCCACCTGAAGACGGTCGTTAAAGAGTTTCTTTGTAACCTTGAGGTTCAGGTTCATAGACATAGGTACGCGTGTGAGCTCATAGAGCGACTCGCTGTTGGTGCGTATCAGCCATTGCAGGTATGTATCCTTCTCGTCGCCAGCCTGCCAGTCGTGTATGTTTCCATCTGGGTCGATATACTGATCGGGCGTGTTGCTTATGCGGTCGCGCTGCGACATGGTGTACCACAGGAACTGTGCCGATACAGAGAAGCCGAGTTTCAATCGGGGAACATCGGTATCAAACGTAAAGTTAGTGTTCAGTGTCTCGCTAACCGATCCGTCAGCATCGTGATATAATCCTACATACTGATAGCTGCGCTCGCCAATTACAATGCTTGGGCGATAGGTCTCGAGCATTGAGTTGCGATAGTGTGTGTGGAACCATGCGCCATTGATGGTAAGGCGGGTGAGTATCTTTGGCAGACGAACCGTCTCGAGTGTGTACTCAATGCCCTGCTTATCAGTCTCGCTGCCGTTGGTATACTGACTGTAGCCTGCCAGTTCGTTCATGATAGTATAGGGCATACCATCGAGCGAGGGTGGGGCAGTAAGCTCTGAGCCGATGATGCCAGAGGCGTCGTATTCTTTATACTGATAGCTGTCGTAGTGCGTCTGACTGCGGAATCCAGATGTCATTCGCTCGCGGAAGTAAGTTACAGAGAAACGGTTGCCACCTACATTGATATCGGTTGTAACCTCCCATTTAAAGTTGCGTGCAACTTGCAGCTCAACGTTACGAGGATCGCGAACATAGGTCATAAGGTTAACCCTGCGGTAATCGGGGTTCTCATGATAATAGTTCAGCTGCATAAAGTCGATATAGAGTTTATCGGGGAACAGCTGCTCCATAGTTGGCATTTTGGTGTGCTGACCAACACCACCTGCAAAGCGTACGAATGCGGGCTTTCCAAAGAGCGTGAACTTGGGCAGCGTGTAGCCAGCATTGGCGCGTGGGTCGAGATATATCTTGCCATGCATGGTGTACTCGCTTGGAAGGTTAAGCATCTCGGTGGCGCGAATACCTGCAGCCAGCTCGAATGTACCAATAGCGGTTGGCCACTTTAGGTTCTCTTCGGCAAAGGCTGATACGCGATGATTGGCAGGGATATCATAAAGTGGACGCTCGCGTGTTGACACACCTGGATAAAGAGGACGCTCAGGATCGTAAACCTGACCAGCGCCGTAGTTCTTATCCATATTCCAGTCGGCACCAATAAGCAGGGCGTTCGATAGTTTTGTGGTGGGGACTTGTATGCGAGCAGAAAGTTTGGCATACATATTAAGCGGCTTACCAATAACCTCGTGATCGGCCATATATTTCCAAGGTAGCAGCAGAGCATCTGACTCGCCTTCTTCCTTATTTGTTGCAGCCACTGTGGTGCGGTTGAGCTGTACCAATCGGCGGCGCTTAATCTGGTCGTACTCATAGGCTGTAGACATCATCAGTCCAGCCGACTTCAGCCACGAGTTATTCTTTGTCTTTAGTGTCAGGTCGCCCATCCATGCTATGCGGTTGTACTGCGAACGATATGAATCCTCAACGCTGTAGTTAAGATCGGGGTCGACCTTGTCGTTATCAAACGAGCCTGTATAGTCTACATTTGTTGATAGAGTCATGTCGTAATTATTGTGCAGCCACTGCTTGTGCAGACGGGCAGAAAGGGTTACGCGTTTGTAGTTCTCGAGAGTGTTGCGTGGGTCGGCCTTTGAGTCAAGATAGTCGGCACTCAGGTTCAGACTAAGGTGCTTTGGTTTCCACTCAAATCCTTTAGAAATGTAGAAGAGCTTTGAACTCATGTCGGCCTTAAGGCGCAGGCGCATATCATGTCCACCCTTTTTGCGCTCAATCTTAACAAGTCCGCTGGTAAGGTCGCCATATTCAACCGAGGGTATACCACGAATCACTTCCACCTTCTCGATATCGTCGGTTGAAAGCGAACGCATGTCGACACCAGCATTGGTAAAGTCGCGATAGGTTGACTCTGTATCCCATGCGCCGCTAACGTATTGCATATTGGCATTGGTAGATATTGGCGCGCCATCAACCATGAACTGCGTGCCGAGCGACGACGTCATATACTGACTGCCGCCTGAGTCGGCCTCGCGGATGTGAATCACGTTTGGTGTGCTAAGCGATGGAGTCTGTGCTCTGCCACCAGGCAGAAGCTCCAAGATATCAGCAAAGCTTGATGGCTGAAGGTGCTCCATGGCGTGCTTCTGTATTACCGAAGAACTGGTTAGTCCGCGACTCTCTTGTGCAGTAACAACCACTTCACCCAGTCGGCTTATCTCGGCCTGCATCAGGTAGCGTCCGTCCTTAGTTGGGGCAGTTACGAGTGTCTTATATCCTATATATGATATCTTAAGCTTGATTTCATTATTTCTTGGTATCTGAAAACGTCCATCGGCATTGGTAACGGTAAGAGGCTTGCCGTTCTTAGCATTAGATATGGTGGCACCAATCACTGGCTCGTTTGTATCTGCGTCAACTACCAATCCTTTTATAATCGCCTGTGCATCAGCTATTTGTGATATTAGTGTAATTGCTAAAACTGTTATTATTCTCTTTATCTGCATACTTTATCAAATTGTAGTGCAAAGGTATAAATATCCATAAATCTGTGCAATACCTAATTATTAGTAATTTGCGTTATGTTGCGTAACAATAAATAGTGATAGAATAAGGTGTGCTGCATTGTCAAACCCTATGTTTTAAGTATTGCGGGGTTCGCAGAATCGCCGTACCTTTGCAGCGTGATTTTCATCACGTTGCTAGTACAGGCTGCACCTCAGCATAGAGCAAGCTCTCTGCATTCGGTTTGCACTGTCCTTGTCACCGCATTTTTAAGTATATTTATTTATATTAGTTATTTATGAATAAGACAATTGTAGTTTACGGTTCCTCTACAGGAACATGCGAGGCTATCGCAGAGAAGATAGCACAGAAGTTGGGTTGTGAGGCCATCAACGTACAGGACCTTACTGCCGACGTAGTTAATAACAACCAGAACCTTATACTTGGTACTTCTACATGGGGTGCTGGAGAGCTGCAGGACGACTGGTACGACGGACTGAAGGTGCTGCAGGGGGCTGACCTGAGCGGTAAAACCATCGCTCTCTTCGGCTGTGGCGACTGTTCTACTTACAGCGACACCTTTGTAGGTGGTATGGGCGAGTTGTATAACGGCATCAAGGCCAGCGGTGCACGCTTTGTGGGCGCAGTTGAGACTGATGGTTATACATTCGATGATTCAGAGGCTGTGGTTGATGGTAAGTTCATTGGTCTGCCACTCGACGACATCAACGAGGATGACAAGACAGATACACGTATCGATGCCTGGATTGCAGTAATATCTCCTAATTTATAAATACAAAAACTAGATAGCTATATGAGACAACATGATATCATGCCAACAGAGTTAAAGGTGCTTTCAAACCACATCTACGAGCTCCAGAAAGGAGTGCGCCAGATGGTGCTGTTCACATGTCCGAAACAATACGAAGAGTGCGCAAGGAAACGCTTGTGCAGTCAGAACATGGACTTTGTGCTGCAGCCTGCAGGCAAGAACAACCTTAACTTCTATATAGGCCGAAAGGAATGTCTCAATGCTATCAGGTTGATCGTAACCCGACCATTAAACGAGCTATCGCCCGAGGAAGATTTTATCCTCGGAGCGATGCTTGGTTACGACCTCTGCGCCCAGTGCGAGCGGTACTGCGAGCGCAAATGCAAAAAGAAATGCAGTAAATGTAAAAACTAACAATATTCATTCAACTATGGTAAAAAGATGTTTGATAGGATTGGGATTAGTATCGATGACAACACTTCCAGTCCTATCCAGGGAGAATTATATCGAGGAGGATAGCGTACTTACTAAAGATGACCCAATAGAACTACGCGAAGTGAAGGTTGTGGGTCGTAGTAAAATCAGGAAACTTCAAGAGGTTGGCATGCCTGTATCGGTGTTAGGTCAGCGACAGTTGGAAGGTACTGCCAACAACATCAACGACGTGCTGGCGCATGCCACAGGTATCACAGTTCGAAATACAGGCGGACTGGGTAGTGCATCGCGCGTATCGGTACGTGGGCTGGAAGGCAAACGAATGGGCGTATATATCGACGAGGCTGCAATAGGTCAACTGAGCGACTACATGTCGCTGAACGATGTACCAACCGACATGATTGAACGTATTGAAATCTATAAAGGTATAGTTCCATACCGTTTTGGCGGGTCGGCACTGGGCGGTGCTGTAAACGTGGTGACCAAGGAGTATCCACCAGTTTACCTAGATGCCAGCTACGAGTACGCATCGTTCAACACCCACAGACTAAACTTTGCCTTCAAGCGCACCAATGCTGCCACAGGATTGCAGTTTGGTTTGGGCGGATGCTTAGCTTACTCAGACAATGACTACACTATGACCTTGCAGAACCTGGACAACCGAAAGGTGAAGCGCGACCATGACCAGTTTAAGAAGATGATGGTAGGTGGATCGCTAAAAGCCACCAAATGGTATTTCGACGAGGCAAAACTTGAGTTTATCATCACAGGTACCAGAGCAGAGATACAAGGTATAGATAGTGATATACGCGAGGCTTACAACCACAGCCTTAGTGGTATTACTGCCTTGAAACTAACAAAAGACAATTTCCTGCTGGATGGTCTTGATATGGACTTTGATGCTTGTTACAGCTACGGTAAAAACGGACTGGTGGATAAGGCGATGTATCGCTATGACTGGGACGGCAACAAGTATCCTGCTGTATCGCCATACGGAGGTGAACAGGGTAACTATGCATCTGACTCGGATAATCGCACTCATGACTGGGTAGGCAAACTGAACATGAACTACCTGCTTAACGAGCATCAAACCTTTAACCTTAACATCTATGCCACACACACACGACAGAAACCTAAAAACGAACTGATGGATAAAAGCTTTGGTTACCAGACGAACTTCCCAAGCAGGATGAGCAGTTTTACTGTTGGATTTTCGTACGACCTCACGCTGTTTGGTGGCAAGTTCATGAGCTCTACCACGGTTAAAAACTTCAGCTATAGTTCGCGTACCAAGGTGCTGGATCATATTTATATCAACAAGCCGCTCGACATCAGTCTGAGCCGTAACTACTGGGGAGCCAGCGAGGCTATCAGATATAAGATTACCAAAGAACTGATGGTGAAGGCATCGTTCAGCTCAGAAGTGCGTATACCTACAGCTGAGGAACTTACAGGTAACGGCTATTCTATCTTGCCTTCTACCGATCTTAGTCCAGAACGCTGCAAGGGATTGAATGCCGGACTGCTTTTCCATCATCCCAACAACTACGGATTCATTGAGATTGAGACAAACTACTTCTTGAACCAGCTTGACGATATGATTCGCTATCAGGCAGATATGATTCCTTCGATGGCACGTTATGCCAACTTCGGAAAGGTTGTTACCCAAGGTGTTGAGGGCGAGGTAAAGGGCGACGTTACATCATTCTTGTACTTCTACGCTAACGCCACTTATCAGGACCTAAGAGACAAGCGTAAGAACGAATTAGGCTCTACAGCAGCCAACCCTACTTATAACAAGCGCATGCCAAACATACCTTATTTTCTGGCCAATGCAGGCATCGAGCTACACAAGGAGAATCTCTTCGGCGGTAGGGCTCAGAATAGCCGTCTGCTGGTTGATGCTTCGTATATCCACGAATACTTCTACGACTTCGAGATGAGTAAGTATCAGGATCGTAAGATACCTACATCGTTCACTATCGATGCGGGCATTGAGCATAGTTTCGAAAATAACAGATGGACTCTGTCGTTCAAGCTCAAGAACATAACCGACAGGGTAGTGTATTCTGACCTGAACCGACCACTACCTGGACGTAATTTTGCAGTGAAGATTAAATATATTATGAAATAAATTATTTAAAGAATTAAAACAACATGAACATTAAGAATTTGCTTTGGGTCGCAGCATTTACGTTGGCAATGGTAGCCTGCGACAAAGATGATGAGAACAAGGGTAACAACGGAAACGAACCTTCGTTAGGAAAAATCCTCTTTTCAACGACAGTAACTAATCCTTCGGGCGATAGCGGTAGCGGCTATCTGCAAAGTGTAGCAACACTCGAGGGCGGCGTACATTTTACTAATTCAAACTCAATTCCACTTGGATTCGGCTCTTATCCCTGCGTATGCGAGAGTGGAAACATCTACGTGTTCCCTGATTATATGGGAGGTACAGAGCTTAAGCTGCGTCGTTTTATCCTGAACGACAACAACGAGCTGGAACTGAAAGGATCAATGGCACTACCTGCAAATTCGAGTGCAGCTATAGTTGTAGAGGCAAGTGATGAAAAGGCATACGTTTGCTGCCAAAGTCTGGATTTGATTGTGGTATTTAATCCACAGACTATGACCGAGATCTCACGCATCGATGTATCAAGTCTGCGTAACGAGGGAGTGTCAGCCTATCCTGGTGCACTCTACATCCGTGACGGAATACTATATGTAGCCCTCGAGCAGTATAACTCGCAGTGGATGCCACAAGAGAACTCACTAGAGATGGCTCTATACAACGTAGCCGACGATAGTTTCATCAAGAAGATTCGCAACACATCGCTTGGTCTTTGCGGACCTACACGCCCCATTGACAACCAGTCGATCTTTGAAGACGAGAAAGGCGACATCTACATCAACTGCACAGGCTCGTTCGGTTATATCCCAGGTCTTGATGCTGGTATCGCTCGCATCAAGAAAGGTCAGACTGAGTTCGACGAGAGCTACAGCATAAACTTCAGTCAGACCAAGTTCGAGGGCCTGAGCTGCGACTATGTAAACCTTTTGGCTATGTGCCGTTATGCAGGTGATGGTAAGCTTTATGCCTATGGCTTCGCCTACGCACTCGACCCAGATAATCCAAATACTTATATTGCACGTCTGGGTGTACCAGTATTAGTTGATATCTACAACAAGACTGCAAAAGTTATCGAGGGACTGCCACTTTCAAACGGACATGGTGTAGCTATGGGACGTCATGAAAACAAGATGGTTTATGGTTCGGCTAACGATGAGTATAACGGATTCTCGACAGTTGACCTGACAACTGGTAAGGTTGAAACCAAAGTTGCAACAGTAGAGGGCTATCCATCATTCTTCTATAGTTTTGAATAGCTTGTTTTTACTCACTTTTGAGTATTGCGGGAATAAAATAATAGCCGTAACTTTGCACGCGGAAAAAGTTAAATGATTAGAGAAAAATAGATTATGAAAATTGAAAAGATTCATGCAAGAGAGATCCTTGATTCAAGAGGAAATCCAACTGTTGAAGTAGAAGTAACACTCGAGAATGGTGTCATGGGCCGCGCTGCTGTACCATCAGGTGCATCAACGGGCGAGAATGAGGCACTTGAGCTTCGCGATGGAGACAAAGATCGATACCTTGGTAAAGGTGTGCTGAAGGCTGTAGACAACGTAAACAAGGTTATTGCTCCAGCACTGAAGGGCGACTGCGTTTTTGAGCAGCGTGCCATCGACTATAAGATGCTGGCTCTGGACGGAACTGCAACCAAGTCGAAGTTAGGTGCTAACGCTATTCTTGGCGTATCATTGGCATGTGCTCAGGCTGCAGCAAAGGCACTCAACATACCTCTTTATAGATATATAGGTGGCTGCAATGCCTACACACTGCCTGTACCTATGATGAACATCGTGAACGGTGGTGCTCACTCGGCTGCTCCTATCGCATTCCAGGAGTTTATGATTCGTCCTGTTGGTGCAAGCAATGAGCGCGAGGCAATCCGTATGGGTGCTGAGGTATTCCACAATCTGGCAAAACTGCTCAAGGCTCGTGGACTTTCAACTGCCGTAGGCGATGAAGGTGGATATGCACCTAACTTCGACGGCATCGAGGATGCACTCGATACAATCGTAGAGGCTATCAAGAAGGCTGGTTATGAGCCAGGAAAAGACGTTAAGATTGCTATGGACTGTGCTGCATCTGAGTTCGCCACATGCGAAAACGGTCAGTGGTTCTACGACTACCGCCAGCTGAAGAATGGTGCCAAGAAGGATCCTAACGGAAAGAAACTTTCGGCCGATGAGCAGATTGCTTATCTCGAAGAGCTTATCACCAAATATCCTATCGACTCTATTGAGGACGGACTCGATGAGAACGACTGGGACAACTGGGTAAAGCTTACTGAGAAGATTGGCGATCGCTGCCAGCTCGTTGGCGACGACCTGTTTGTAACCAACACCAAGTTCCTTGAAAAGGGAATCAAGATGGGTGCTGCAAACTCGATACTGATTAAAGTGAACCAGATTGGTTCGTTGACAGAGACCTTGGAGGCTATTGAAATGGCTCATCGTCACGGCTACACCACAGTGACTTCTCACCGCTCAGGTGAAACAGAGG